>Ga0209777_10001319_pt1 | contig 36612 bp, 29 predicted proteins | sample FrelakmetHBP12HB_FD_187147 | JGI IMG/M metagenome (GOLD analysis project Ga0209777, IMG submission 187147) | Freshwater lake sediment microbial communities from the University of Notre Dame, USA, for methane emissions studies -HBP12 HB (SPAdes)... | ecosystem: Environmental > Aquatic >...
CGATCGTATCCGTCGCACCGTTAAAATCCAACTGGCCCGTGCCATTAATGGTAACGGTGCCGGCGCCCATCATGTCGCTGCTCGCGCCTGTGTACTTTACCAGCGCGCCTGTGCTGATCGTCAACCCGCCTGCGGCAATGGCCTGGGCTGCAGCATTCTTATTCAGTAGCAGAGTTCCCGAGCTAGCGGTCGTCAAGCCGCCATAGGTGTTGGAAGTAGATCCGGAGAGCGTCAGTGTGCCAGAACCACTATATGACAGGCCACTTAAGGTGGATGTGCCGCCGTTTGCGACCACGCCGGTGATCGTCACGTTGCCTGTGCCGGCGAAGATGTCGATGTAATTAACAGCGGCATTGGCAAGGTTATAGCCTCCCAATACGAGTGTGTTGCCAGCGCCATTGACGGTGGTGGTCTGGGCGCCGACTAAAGTATTGGTCATCGTGCCGCCGAAGGTCAGCGTCCTGGAGCTACCGTTTAGCGTGATCGTGCGGCTGCCGCCATTGGTGACCGCCCCTGTGCCGAGGTTCAAGTTCTGAGTGCCGCCAAAAGTGAAACTGCCGCCTATGGTGATGGGGTTATTGCCGGCATTGGTGATAGAGCCGGCGGTGGTGTTATCGATAGTGCCGCCCGCGATCGTAAATGTACCTGCGCCGATAGCGTTCGCGCTGTTTATGTTAAGCGTGCCTCCGTTCAGGGTTATGCCGCCGGTAAGGGTATTGGTATTTATCAGGATAAGTGTGCCTGCACTCTGTGTTAACGCGCCTGAGACGGTTATCGTATAGGTGGATGTCTGGGTAATGGTGCTGGTATAAGTGCCGAGGACCTGAAAGGTCCCTACGCTGGCGTTAGCGTCTATACTGCAAGGATTGTTCCCGCCGCTGTCAAAATAGGCGTTATCGCCTGCGATCGGCACGCTAAAGCCTGTCGCACCGCCTGAGACTTGCGCCCAATTGTTTATGTTATTCCAGCTGTTGCTCGTGGTACCTCTCCAGTACCTTTCCGCATCCCAGTTGTAGCTATTACCATCATGGTCAACGCCTACACCGGCAATGAGCCTTGGATTCATATTATACGAGTCATACGCGTTAGTGTATGAAACTTCATTGATTCCCTGCGGGTCTATGTACCAACGAACTCCCGCCTCAGTTGACATGAGATATACCTTATCAAGCGAGCTGTCGGCATTATACCTACCCTCTAAATGCATAGTCGCGGTTATGGTCTGGGTATTTCCTGCCTCAAAGTAGATGGTTTTATTGGGTGTAGAACAGGTGAAGTTGTAGAATGTGTTATCTCCCATAATATACGAGGCCTGCGATGCGTCATTGAATACTACCGTAGATGTGTCGGCATTGAACGCGCCGCTCTGGCTAGTCCAATTGCCACCCAAGGTGATCGTCTGGCTGCCGGCTGACAAAGTACCGCTTTTTAAGGTTATGTTACCGGTGACTGTCAGGTCGCTGGCTAACGTTATGGTGCCTGTATAGCCATCTATAGTCAAAGAGGCTATGGTATTTTCGGAGTTAAAGATATCTATGATGGAGTCTTTGTTAGGATCGGCTCCGGTGACGCCGTGCCCTGTACCGTCAAACGTTACTATCGAGTTTAAGAGAGGAGTTGTTCCAGTATCCCAGTTATTCGGATTAGACCAGTAGGGATCATTTCCCGCACCAGTCCAATATGGATCGAGGTCCCAATTGGTGAGGTGACCTAAAGAGTCGGAATGTATGCCCTTCAGGGGCGGCCCGCGTATATTGATACAATCCCCTACCAAAACGTACGAAATATCGGTTTCGCCTTGAGGATTTATGGTCCACTGCTCAGGTGCCAGGCTAGATTGTAGCACCAAGAGGTGTCCATAGCTACCGCTTAAGGTCAAAACGCCCAGAATAGTCTGGGTGTAATCCGGATCGAACCTGACTATCTTATCTGGCACCACCACCATGAAGTTATAGAAGGTCGTGGTGCCACGTACTTCGGCTGTTTTTTTCGATACAAACGATACAGTAGATATATCCGCTACAAAATTGCCATAATTCGTCCAGTTTTCGCCTATTTCGTATAGGCTATCTCTGGCGTTGACAGTAACTCCCTGTCCTATATCCATGGAGCCCTGTGTGGCTACATGGGAGCCTGTATAATGGGTAAATTTGGCTATAGCTCCGCCTGACCTTAATATCAAGTCCCCGGCAGATACTATATCGCCAAGCAGGCTCTCACCAGAAGACTGTATAGTTATATCCCCGAAGTTTACCGTAGATATAAGCGTTCCTTCCGACTGTTCAAGTGCTCCGACACCGTCGAGGTCAGCATCCGCGATCAGATCGAGGTTGCCGGATCTAGTGACGATATCTCCCTGAACTTTTATATCTTTTCCCGCGCTGAGAGTGGTGTTACCCGTCGTCTCAAGCGGGGCGGTAACTACTATGGTATCTTTTGTGGAAACCTCTATATCTCCGCCGGGAGCTTCAATTGTACCGGCGACACTGACTCTCTCTTCGGCCTTTATCTCTACTTTGGCCCTGATCTTTATCACGCCGTTCTCATTGACGATGCCGGTCGCCTTAACTATACCTGTCTGGTTAACCGCATTCTCGAAGATGTCATTCACGGTCCTGGCGGTCATCATAACTTGAGTCGCTTCTATCTTACCGCCGTTGGCGACAGCGTCTTTTATGGTATTGCCCTGCATATCTATAACTTTGCCGGTCGTCTTCTCATTAACCTCTACGTTCATGAGGCCCCTCATGTCAAAGCTCACCGTAACCTTGTCTCCCGACGCGAGGCTGACCGTTCCTGCCCTGGCGACTATTACACCTGTGCCTCCATTACACACGGCGCTTCCTATAAGGGCAACATTGTCGCCGGTCAGCTTGCCCTCGTTGAGTACCTGGCTGTATTTCATGTTCTTCTCGAATTCGTAGTTCCCCTTGACGAAGTTGTTAGTGGATATATCGAGCGTGGAGGCGACGAGGTTCCTTGTGTTGACCTGGGCTGTAGCCGCAAAGTGTATGCCGTTATTGTTCACCAGGTACAGATTCAGGTTTGCGCTAAGGGTGCCGGCTATGTAGCTGGCGCTGCCGCCTGTTACCCTGCTTAAAACGTTAGTAGATGCTGCCATAGCAGGGTTGTAAGGGTTAAAATTTACTATCTCATTTTGAGCTATATTGAAGCTATTGAAGTTAATTACGGCACCATTATCGGCTGTTATATTCAGAGTAGTATCATTCGGCCGATCAAATGTGGCGCTTCCGCTTTCCACCTGCCCGCCTTCCGGCAGAGCATGCGATAAGGAAACGCCCATATTGAGCATTACCATTAAGGCCAGAACCGTTTTTAACCACCCTTGAGATCTCATTTTATTCACCTTTTTTCGTACCAAAAAAATAACCGGGACAAACATCCCGGTTAGTCTTTATGGTTCGGCAACCTGCCTTGCCTTCTATATTGAAGGCCGCACGGCTTTGCGTCCCCGCGTTACCGCGAGTTTGCTCTTATCGGTCATTCCTGCTTCAATCTATCAAAGTGCAGCTCAACAACTTTCTACTTCCTAACTACATTTTTTCAAATCCTAACTGCTGTTTTTATTCTCTTTACAATATAAACTATATCATATAGACTCAATAAGTCAATAGGGAAAATCCTGCTTTTTCATTATTAATCATTTTTTTGAAAATTTATCTTTTTTTGCAGAAAATAGATCCATGCCTTTTTCAACACTTTTGTGTTTTTCATCAAAAAAAGCTGTTTTTCAATGGTGCCAGGTAACAGTGCCACGTACCATTATGTTTTTCATCAATAAAAAGCACAAAATCCATAAAAATTATTTTTAGATCATATAGTACCTGGCACCTTAATGAGCAATTCATCGGGTGTACCTGTACCTTGACTATTTCTGTTTATATGATACCATTATATTAGAGGGTAAGTAAGCGTTTCGCACTGGAGGTCAATATGGGTAGGATGCCGCGAATACAAGTAGAAAATGCGGTATACTATATCCTGTCAGGAGGCGACAACAACGAGCCTATATTCATTGCTCCTGAGGATAGCACTGCTTATATTGATCTTTTGGGTCAGTATAAGACCGAGCATCCGTTTAAACTATTCGCATACTGCCTCATACCCAGCGCCATAAGCCTCTTATTAGAGCCATCCCCGGATACCGCCATTTCAGAAATGATGCATAATCTGAACTCAAAATACACGAGGTATTTTAACCATAAATACAATAAGACCGGCCATCTATTCCAGGAGAGGTACCGGATGGTATTGATCGAAAAAGAGTCAAAACTGCTGGAGATGGCCACCTACGTCAACTTACGGCCCAAGCTGCATACTCCCCCTTTTGATATAAAGACATACGCATACAGCAGCTACCTTGCATATATAAAGGAAGGCGGCGTAACAGGCGGGCCTAATATAAAGGAGGATGTGAAAGAAGTCCTAAGCTACTTAAAAGGCAGGACCTATCCGGAAATAGCCGCTCACACAGAATTACCTAAGCTGAGCGGTATTGATAAGGAACTCGCAAATAAGCAGATCATAGGCTCGGAACTATTCGTAAAAGAGGTACGGTCGAAGATGTCATTATTGCGGGCTCCTAAAGACCAGAAGGTTGAAAGTAACGCTGCCTCCCAGATAATCAAGGAGCCTTATCTTCCCAAGCCAGTATTAGAACCAAAGCCTGGGCCGGAGCAATCATCAAAAACTACAACGGAAACTTTAATTCCGCCACAGCCTAAGCCTCAGCAGGCGCAACCGGTAAAACCTCCTACGCAACATTTGCCGCAGCAACAGCCTAAGCAAGAAGAACCAATTAAGCATGAGCCTACGCTTCAGCCTCCCAGGCCTCAACAGCCTCCGCCTCAGCCTAAGCCTCAACAGGCGCAGCCTGTAAAGCCCATGCCTCAACCTATGCCTCAGCCTCCCAGGCCTCAACAGCCTCCGCCTCAGCCTAAGCCTCAACAGGCGCAGCCTGTAAAGCCCATGCCTCAACCTATACCTCAGCCTCCTAGGCCTCAACAGCCTCCGCCTCAGCCTCCTAAGCCTCAACCTGCACATGAGATCACTCTGGAACTCGAGACTGAGCCGGTACCTCCGCCACAGCCGAAGCATAAAGATCAAGAGCCGCCAAGACATGCGCCGGCGCCTTTGCCGCAGCCAAAACATAAATATGAACAGCCTTCAAAACATGCGCCGCAACCGATGCCTCATGATAAGCATAAACATGAAGAGCATCTAAAGCATGCGCCGGAACCCGCACGGCAGGCCAAGCAAAAAAATGAGGAGCTATCAAAATTCATATCAGCGCATATGGCATATTTAAGGTCTAACCCGGGCCGCAATCTTATTATAATATCCATCCTGGTTGTTGCCATTATCGCATCAGTTTTTCTATCGGAATATCTTCAGATGAAGTACTACTTAAATAAGGAGTATGTCAGAAAAGAGACCGAGCTTAAGGTAAAAGTGGAGAAGGAGAAGAACAACCTCTATAGAGCTCTCACTAAGAAATTTAAGGCCAAGATGGCAGCGTATGAAAACAGCGTTCAGCGCGAGGAATTGGAAAAGAATTCTTATAAGGCGATGGCGGAATGGGCGACACGCCTGGCGAATGAAAGAGACGCTGTTCAGGCGGCGGCCGCTCGCGTTCAACAGGACAGGAAGAAGCTTGAGGCGGAAGTAGCTGCTTTCAAGAGGTCCATCCCCGAACAGCAGCAATAGCTCAGATATGTTTTTGCGGATCTTCGGTGTATTTAGGCAGGATGAATGTGAACTTCGTGCCTGTTTGCGGGTCGCTTGTGACCCATATCTTTCCCTTGTGCATCTCTATAATGCCTTTTGCTATAAAAAGCCCCAGGCTCCTTCCCGCTTCCGGCCCCTGGGTGGAAACCTCCCGCATCTGGTGCCTGTCGAATATCCTCTTCTGCAATTCTGCCGGGATGCCTTCTCCGGTATCCGACACGCTGCACTCCACGCTGTCGTGCAGCTCTTTTACGGCGATCTCGATCACGCCCTTATTCGTGAACCTGACCGCGTCATCCACAAGAATCGTAAATATGAGTTTTATCTTCTGCGCGTCGGCGCATATATTTAACTTCCCCGCTGGGATATCCAGTTTCAGGCTGAGCCCCTTCTCTCTTATCGCCGGCTCAAAAGCAAATACCGACTCCTTTATTATATCCCGGAAGTCTTTGGGCTGCATATCGCATACAAGGTTCCCTGTCTCTATCTTGACGGCATAGATCTCTTTTTCCAGGCTCTTTATCAGGCCTGAGGAACGAGAGCGCAAGCTCTCCAGCTCCATCCTTTGCTTGTCGTTCTTGGACTTTACCGCTTCCTGTGTAGCCGTTTCAACACCCTTGTCTACATCGAGCAACAGCCTGTGGATCTGCGTCATTAGAGATAGAAGGCCTATACTCTCTTTCTCAAATCTCTCCTGCGTTATTTTGCATTCCGCCCTCTCCTTATCCAGCATCTTTATGGAGGACATTATATGGCCCAGGTTCTGGGCCGCGTTATTCAAGGCTGTGCCCAGGTCCTCCATTTCATCGCCAGTCTTTATATTGACCCTGGAATCAAGCTTACCCTCGCCAAGGCGCTTCACGTCGTCCAGCAGTTTTCTTACAGGGCTGGTAAATGAGCTCTTGAAGACAGCCCATGCCGCTATGAGTACCAGAAGCGCGAGTATCATTGAGAATACCGCGATCTTGAAGGCAAGGCGATTCAACGGATAGAATAGCTCTCTGCTGCTCTCTGACACAATCACGTACAGTCTTATGCCTTTATTTGATAATATCGGGCTTGTGATGGGTGAAAACGCGACAGCCGTCTTACCCTTTCCCATGTATGCGGTCTCTATAACCGAATAGCCGCTAGTAACGCTTAGAAGCTTCTTTAACTCATTATATTCGCAGAACTTATTGCTGAACGGTTTTATTCCGGGATAGAATATCAGATAACCCCTGCCATCCACAAGGACGGCCTTCCCGCCCTTTCCCACTCCAAAACCTTCCAGCGGCTTAGAGAGGGCCGATATGTCCATAAGAGCCTTATAGGCGCCTATGACCTCACCCTTATCGTTTATTATTGCTGAGACGATCGGGAAGGCCCACTTGCCGCTCGGTTCATCTAATATGGCTTCTTTGCACAAAATACCCGGATTTGTGCCGGAAACTATTCCCCTAAACCAGTCTTCATTCCCGCAATAGATGCTCGGCGCCCTATATGACGCGCCTACGAGAGCGCCATATCGGTCAGCAACAACTATGTTGAATAATCCCGATCCCTGTTCTGCGGTAGATCTTAAGAACAAGCTTGCCCTGTTCCCGAGAAATTCTTGTATGGAAGGATGGTCGTCCGCGGATTTGAGCCATTCACTATCTACGCTAAGGATAGACCGCTTTGCGGCCTCGGCGTCGGTGCCGTTATACTTGCTATTGCTCGATTCTACGGCCCATCTCAACGCCTCGGTTGAGACGCTTACCTTTACAAACTCTGCCTGGCTATCTATTATACCGGTTATTGAGCCGGACATAAGGCTGGCCATAGCTTTGCGGCTATTCATCTCCTCGTTCTTTAACGGATCGAAGAGACAAAAATAGCTGAGCCCCACCGAAACAATCAAAAATATCAGCGTAGCTGCAGCTACTATGACCGTGATCTTCAGGCCAATACCCTGCTTATGTCTTTGCATTATCGTGAGCTATACCTCACACTGAAGCGTCAAATAGAAGGTCGATGGCCCATTACCCTGCGCAGGGAGATCTCCTCCGAGAGGTTCGGCCCAATCCATCCTTAGGAAGACGTTACGGTTAAAATGTAACTTTAATCCGCCGCCCACACCCATTAGGAACTGGCCATTGTACTCTCCGGGATTGACTCTCATCAGTCCGCCTCCGCCCATGTCAAAGAAGGCAACGGGCTCTATCTGATTTCTAAGCGGCTGGTCAGCTTTTGGCAGCTTCCACTCCTTCGGGATCAGATAACATGGGAAGTACCAGTCCATGTTTAAAGTGGCTCCGTAATCGGCCGTGTAATCGCCTTCGGGATATCCCCTCACGGTATATGACCCGCCGAGCTGCATCTGTTCGGATGGAGGCAGGCTGTGCGACGCGAACTGGAATTGTGATCGCATTATCATGTAGCTCTCAAAAGGAAGCTTCTGGTAGCGCCTGAGGTTCTGCTCGTACTTGACGAATACCCCTCCCGTACCAGATCTGCTGGCTGACGGATGGTCTTGCCTGGAGGCGCCCAAGAAGTCTTCCGTGCTGAATGTGACTCTCGGCGAGAAGGACGTCTGTCCTCCCCCCAGGATCGAGTCGATCCTTGTAATATCGTATGCGACATAGAAGAGCCTCAGTTGGTCGTTCGACGACTTCTCTCCATCAATGTTCTTCTTTATCGATTTTATCTCAAGGCCGGTGTCGATATTCACCTGCAGCATATCAGAAAGATATATCTCCCCGATAATATGCGGCGTATATATCTCGGTATTACCGGTTATATCGAAGCCCTTAAGTTCCTGGCCGAGCTTCGAGTAGAACTGTGTAAAATCGAAGGCCGCTTTTGTGCCGTAGGTATCTATTGGAATAGTGTATGTCGCGTAATTACCGGAGGAGGTTGCGCTCATTATGGTGCTGTAATAAGCGGTATCGGCAAACCCGAGCATATTGGAGCTGCGGTAAGAGAATGAATTGCGGTACTTCCCGACAAGCCGCGTACCCTGATTATCGACCGACGTCCCGACGTGATGCGGGAATTTATCCGCTACCTTTATCGTGATATCGGAGGTCCCGGGCTCCTTGCCGGGCGCCAGCACCACTTTAGCTTCGAGGTCGGCATTCTGGTTGATCCGGAGGATGTCCCGCTCAAGTTTGAATATGTTCAGCAGCTCATTTTTTTTTGCGTGTATATAGTTCCGGAGCATCGAGGCGGAAAACCACTTATTCCCCTCGATATTGACCTCGCCGGTCTTACCCTCCGATGCCCGTATCTCAAGCTTCCCGTCGACTATATTCTGCTCTGGAATATAAACTATTGTGGTAAAATTGCCTTTCTTCTTGTACTCATCCTTTATCTTCTCAACTATTTCATTGATATCTTTATAGGCGACCTCTTTACCCAGATAAGGCCCATAGACGCTCTTCAGCTCTTCCGGTTTAAATACCGTAGAGCCGGTAATGACAATGTCTTTAAGCGTAAAAGACGGCCCTGCTTCAGCCTCAGGCTTGGCCTTTTCTCCTTCCATACTTATCTGAGGTTTTTTCACCGCCTTCTTTTCGACTCTGGATTTAGCCAATTCAGCGTCGGATTGGAAACGGCTTGCCTGCGCGCCCGGCTGGTCGCCCTCAGGACCATTAGGAGGCCGTTGCGCCATCGCGGACGGAACGAAAGAGAAGACGAATAAGCCTAATATTGAGAATAATGCGATCCTTTTCATAATAATATTAGCGTCCATATTCCTCCTATAGTTGGTTATATAATACCATAACGGTTTTACGATGCGTCTTCGGCCTCCTTGGCATCGCCTTTTTTATTTGCGGCTTTATTGCGCCTCCTGTACTGATCCATGTATTCTTTCATATATTCACTGCGCTCTTTTTTGTGCTCCTCCCTGTAGAGCTTAAGATAAGACCGGTGCTTCTTGCGCCATTCCGCAGATTTCCGGCGGCAGGATTCCTTCCAGGCATCGCTCTCTTGAGAGGAGGCTTTCTTTTCTCGCCATTCCCTCATGTTCTTCAGCTGTCGCTCTTTTTGACATTTGGGCGACAAACAGACATACTGATCCGGGCGGTGTATGCCCGGTGTAAAAAGCTTACCGCATATACTGCACTTTTTGCCCTCTGGCATTAGCGGCCATTTTAGCACTTTCGAGTTCTCTTAACAACAAAAAAGAATTGTTTAAACTGTCAAAATTTCTCTGACAGTTACTTTTATGCTAAATTATTGCGTTCGGTTTCTAATTACCCTTGTCCATGCTTCTAATAACTTGCGACCCAAGAAATATAAGTCCTAATATAATTATTCCCATCACAAGCCATAATATATATGGCTTATCTTCGGTCCATGGCTTACGCTCTTTATAGAGCTCAAATTTATCATTTCGGATTTCTTTGGCCAACTTTCCTTTACCAAAGTTATCTAGCGCCTTACCTGCTATAACATTACCGGTATCATAATTAACTGCCTTAGCCTCCGGATTCCCGTAAAGGAGCCTATACTGCACATCTTTTTCCGGAATAATTACTAAGAATCTCTTTAAACAGTGCCCTGCTACAGAGGCAATCTTAATCGGTTTGTTATCTCCATTAAAAACATTTATTTTTATATAACGAAATTTAGCATCACCGAGCTTAACCGTTGTGCTTTGTTCGGTCTCTTCATCAACAGAAATAGAAAATATTACGGCGCTCGCAAGACTTTTCCATTTTTTTAAATCATTGCTTCCTTCCACCTCCACTTTCCTGAAAAAATTGGATTGGCTTGGAATTATATCGATCCTGGATAACGGCATATTCTTATAACCAAAATCTACTATATTTTCCATGCTTTTAGATCCCATATTCGGCTCTATTTTAATTATAGAACCTTTGAAGGGCTCTTCCTCGGAGTTCATCTTAATTGTTTTGTATATCTCGAGATCTTTCAGTTCAACTGGCTCTTTATCCTGGTCATGCGGAACGCTTACACGCACAAATTTAAAACTCACCTCAGGAAACTGCATAAACAGATTCTCTTCAAAATACCTCCCAAATCCATATCCTTTATAAATTTCATTTGTATATTGCTCAAAGTACTTATGCGTCATTTGAAATGCGAAAGAATATATTACGATACCTTTGCGAATTATCTCCCAGCTTTTATCATCATTAGATCCTTCAATCGTGATTTTTCTCGCAAAATTATTGCTTTCTGGAATGACCTTAAGACCATTAAATGGTTTAAGCGGCTCTTTCAGCTCTATCTTGATAATGCTTTCTGTTTGCGTTATCTGTTTTGTTATAATGTCTGATGGAAGTTTCTGGTCTTTTCTTGTCTCATCTTGGGCAATAACAGCATATGGGAGTTCTTCAGCTTTTAAATCCACTACTCTAAGGTCGCTTAAATCATCTTTTGCCGAATCATAGATCTGTTGGTCTAACGGTATAGCTACGGTTTTTTTAGAATAATCCGAAATGTGGATGGGCTTGCTGAATTCCCAGTGTTTGACAACAACGTCGCAGAAGGCTAATGTTGTTGAAAAAGCAAAAACAATAAAAAATATTGTCATGCCTATGCGCCTTATCATATTCTCCTCCGAATTATTTTTGATCGATCGCATTTTAAAGCAACTGGTGGATCTCATTCTTATGTTTTTGATAAAAGAAGGATGCTATGATTAAAACCACTCCCAATGTTAAAAAGGAAATTATCCTGTATGCCCGATCAAGCTGCGAAAGGTCCAGTAGAAATATCTTCAATATCGCCACTCCAAATAATGCAAGACCCATCAGGCGCAAGGCGCGGAATTTTCTGTACATGCCTGTCGCCACCATAACGAAAGCGTAGATAACCCATAAAAGCGACAGGGTCAGCTCTCTCGCGCTGAATAATTTTGCGTATTCGGTATTGAAAAGCATCCAGGGGTGTGAAGACTTTCCCATGACTATAGCCGGCTGGGCCGCGGCTTTAAGATGGGCGATGTGCGCAAAATAAGTCTTCGCTTCAACCGAAAACTGGACTATCAATACGAAATTGGCCAGTATTACCAAAAAAGTCGAGATCGTCTTTTCGTCGGCGGTAATATGGTCTTTATTCTTCTTATATAACCATGCTGCCGCGAATATAAGAAAGACAATAACTAAGTATGTAAACATTCTTTCGTTAAGAATAAAAGCGTTTTTTGAATATTCAAAGGCGCTGTAAGAATAGTCGTACAGAAGGATCTTTAATAAGCCCGCCGCACCTATGCCAAGGCCTATCTTTCTTATATCTGAATACCAAAGCCGAAAACCTAACCATACCAAAACAAGAGCTTCGATAGCCCAGCTGATAGCGACCCAATTATATCTGAGTTGAATAGGTATAGAAATAGTTACGAAAAACACGGCAAGACCGACGTAGCTTAATATTAATCCTTTATCTTCCTTGCAGCGCCTGAGAGCGTTGTAGGAGTAGCCAATGTATATGCACCCTAATGTAATCGGGAGGAGTCCGGGCAGAGACCCGGCAAAAGGTTTTAGAATACTAAATAGTCCGAGGAAGTAAGCAACTCCGTTTGAGATAACTAATATAATATCGACCTTGTCCGATCTTTCCTTATATACAAAGTTCCGCAAAATAGAAAGTATGCAGAAAATGCCGAAAAATATTGTGATAAATGATGCCGCAAACAGCCAGTTACCTTGTTTATAATTTGCGGTATACCAATTATAATAAACTGCCTGCGTTAAAAAGAATGAGCCGATATTAAGAGCTTCCCATTCCTTATAGAAACTTATATACAATACACCCAGATCCAGAAGCACCACATAAGAAAAAAGTAACGATGGAGCTATTTTGCCTGGGCCGATGAGAAAAGGAGTAAGGAAACCGCCTATTATGCCTATCACAGCGGAACTAATCCAATCGGTACGAGTAGACCAAAATCCACAATAGAGAGTGACTATACTCATAAACAGAAATGCCGGAATAACGCCTATAAGATGGTAAAATCCAAACGCGGCGAATATAGACAGATAAAGTATGCCGACGCCTCCACCATGAAGGCCTTGAGATATAACCGAATAATTTTTGCGTCTTGCAAATTCACTTCCACCTATCATTCCAAAACCTGTTACAAGCCCTAAAAGAACGCGGCCTAATTCACCAATGCGCCAAGTATCTGATGCGTATTTTAGGAAGAAAGCTACCCCGAGAAATAGGGCGAGCAACCCTACTCGGTTAAGCCACACTAACCCAATAGTCGATTCTATATCCTTTTCTTCTGATTTTTTAATGGCTTTTGCCTCTTGGATTGGCATTTCGGCGACTTTTGCCACTTTAGGAGGCCCTATTATTTTGGATTTTTCCGATGCAGACGTTTCAACGCCAATAGATTTTTCTATTCTTTCCAAACGAAAACTAATTTTTTGAAACTCTATATCGGTATCTCTTGCAAATTTTAAAAACTGCTCGCCCAAAGCATTAGGATCACCTGCCTCTGAAAGCTGAATGCCGCATTTTAAGCAAACTTTCCATGTATCGTCATACTCTTTTTTACACTGAGGACATACTCTCATTTAGCGCCTCCTCACTTTATTCACAATATAGTGCACAACCCTATCCGAGTAACATGCCTATCCTGAATATGTGCCATTTTTAGACTTGATCCTGTGCAATAAATCCATGACTATTTGCTCTTTTCTTTCCATTCTATTTTGGGTATCCCTAGCATAAAAGGAAAATTGTAATTATCAAAATAGTGCTCATATTCCTCTTTTACTTCTTTACCTCCTTTATCCTTCCCTTCAATAATAGTTTTTGCAAATCTGATCGCCTTATCTTTATTATCTACCCAAACTAAAACCTGCTGCGTAAAGGACCCTTCTTTCGGCTTATCAGTAAATAGGTCATTTATCTGCTGCGGTTTAAACTGAATGATCGTATATTTATCCTGTGAATTTTCCATTATTCCCGATGGAGTTCCTTTACTCATTAAATCCAGATATTTTACAAAAGAAAGCCTTTTATATATTTCTTTCTGGTTTTTAACAATTCCCAAAATACCTGCCTGCGATTTATCAGCCGCATCAAACTGAGTAGGCATCTCCTGCCAGAAACCAATTTTGAAATAAATCTTGTCCCCTACTACGCGCCACGTATCCGCCTCCCCACGATAGTAATTGGATTGAGAAATCTCAAAACTCTGCGGCGAAACATACTGCATTGACCATTCTATGCTTTTATAATCTTTATCCGCCAATTTTACATTAGTCTTATCCTTTAAAGTGAATGACGATTGAAAAGAATGCTCCTGGCCCATCTTTTCTATGATCTGTTTTTTTAATGCCTCCCAAAGCGCGGTCTCTATCGGCTTGAAGTTCAGCTGCTCATTATTGAGTTTTTGCAATTGCGTGAAGTTATCTTCCGGCACGAGGAATTTAAAACTCCCTATCGCTTCTTCGAAATCTTTCAGGTTATTCTGAAAACTATTCGGAAAATCCATCCCTTGCAAGGATACCACCATATTATCCCGCATAAATTTGCAATCCAGGCTTTTCATTCCCCTGCCATCCTTATTAAGCATCGTGAAAATGAATCTCGCGCCTTTACTGCCTCCTACATCCACTTCATGAACAGGTTCTATGAAGTTAAAAGTAGCATTATTTTTGCTAGCTGAAGACTGATATTGCTGTGAGAAAAATTTTGCCGCATCTAAAGAAGTTTGAGCATTGGCAGGCGCCCTGTCAATATTGATCCCCAAATACGGCATAGCCGTTTGCCCTGTTGCTTGCCTTGTAAAAAACATACCGCGACCGCGGGGATCCTTACGCAGAAACCAGCCGTTAGGAGCCTTTATTTCAAAACCGAGCTCATCATTGATATAAAGCCCTCCTGGTTCGGCCATACCTTCTGAAAGGAACTGGAGGCTATTTATTGCTTCCTCAAAAACTTTAAGGCTGGATTGGAAGTTATCCGGGTAGTCCATCCCCTGGGCAGATATAGCCGAAGTGCCCTGCATGAATTCACAATCAATATTTCTGACCATTTTGCCATCTTGGCCGGCCATATCAAAAACGAACCTCGCACCCTTTTTGCCATTAGCCTCAATATCATGAGGTTCTTCTACCACTTGAAGCATGATATCTTTAGTTTTGGCAAAATCCTGGGACTTTGTTAATAGAATTTTTGCGAACTCTAGTGAGCCTTGAATTCCCTGTGGCACCATGTTTTTACGTACTAGAAGCATTGGAGGGGCAGTCTGTCCGGCGGCCTGTTTCGCAAATAATACTATTCCAAGCTTTTCGCCTACATCCTGACGCAGAAACCAACCCGCCGGTGCCTTTATCTTAAAACCGAACTGATCATCTACATAAAAACCTTCTTGAGATTCGCGCGAAGATTGCGGGGAATTCGATGTTGGCATTATGCTCTGTTCGCCTTCGATACGCTCTATGTCCTTAAGAAAATAGGTTATCTCTGCTCCTTTTTCCCCTTGAAAATTCATTTTTATATACTTATCCGTTCTTTCTGTGATCTTCCCTTCTATGGTCTTGCCTGATTTAAGGACGACCGTTTCAGCAGAACCAAGAATAGGAACAGATAAACTTATTGCTAATAGCAAAATTAGACGCCTTTTGTGATCCATATCTTCTCCTCTTAGCTTGAATCTCTCATTACAATAGGCCGCAAAGACAGCCTATGCTTCAAAATAGGACAATATAGCTAATGCTTAGCATGATTTTATTACTCAAGCATACCATATAAACCTGCGCCAGGCAATATACCGCAATCTATATAGGTCACGAAGTGACACAACTTTCAGGGGATGAGGTTGTACAGGAGAAGGGGGACATTCTCCCCCTTCTCCTGTAATATAGGTTAAGTTCTATTCTATTTATTGGAGTACATATGGGAAGGGGGTGACAGTGAGCACTAGAGTTGTTTAAGAATTGATGTGCGAACGCCAAGAGGGGGAAACTCTAGTTTCCCCCTATGGAAATTTTGCCTTCGATTTTTTATGGCAAAATTTGGTGGGCCCGCAAGGACTTGAACCTTGGACCAAGAGATTATGAGTCTCCTGCTCTACCAAGCTGAGCTACAGGCCCACGCTATTTACGTAAGATGCCTAGTCCCTACGAAGCCATACCCGAACTTTTCGAGTTGAATGGCGAAGTAGGACAGGCCCGTCATAAAACTATAAAATCGAGAGGGTATTATACCCAAACTACAATTATCTGTAAAGATGATTATTCTCCCACGCCCATCGCGAGGAAGTTCTTCAATCTGCGCGAGCGCGTCGGGTGGCGCAGTTTTCTGAGGGCCTTTGCCTCGATCTGCCTGACGCGCTCCCTCGTAACCTTGAATATGGCACCGACCTCTTCTAAGGTTCTCGGGTAACCGTCGCCTATCCCGAACCTAAGGCGGAGCACCTTCTTCTCCCTCTCGGTCAGCGTCCCTAAAACATCATCCATCTCCTCTTTGAGCATCGAGTAAGCTGTGGCATTAGCCGGAGATACCGCGCGTTTATCTTCTATAAAATCGCCAAAATGCGTATCGCCCTCTTCCCCTATAGGAGTTTGGAGCGATATGGGCTCCTGCGCGATCTTCAATATGCCGCGCACCTTATCGACGGGCATCCTCATCTTATGCGCTATCTCTTCGGGCGTCGGCTCTTTTCCGTTTTCCTGCACAAGCACCCTCGACACTCTTATGAGTTTATTTATCGTCTCGGTCATATGTACAGGGATCCTTATGGTCCTGGACTGGTCGGCGATAGACCGCGTTATGGCCTGACGTATCCACCAAGTCGCGTATGTCGAGAATTTATACCCGCGCTTATATTCGAATTTGTCTACGGCCTTCATGAGGCCGATATTGCCTTCCTGTATCAGGTCGAGAAATGAGAGCCCTCTGTTGGTATACTTCTTAGCGATGCTCACCACCAGCCTCAGATTTGCGGCCACCAGCTCCTTCTTATTCCTGTTCAGCTTGACTTCGCACGACTTTATAAATTTAAAATGCTCCTTCATAAAGTCGACCGGCTCGCCTAGATCCCGCTCTATCCTCCTCTTATGCTTATTCAGCCTCTTTATCTCATCCCTGTCCCTTGATCTTCTGGCGCGCGAAAGCGCGCTCTCGATCTTCGAATGCTCTCCGATAAGTTCGTCTATCTTTTTGATTATATCCTCGACCACGGACATCGCGAGGTTGGACTCTTTTACAAGCCTGCCTATGCTGGATTTGGTCCTTGCCTTGCGAAGGCTATTGGCGAGATTATCTATCCTCTTCTTCAACTTCGACATCTTGAACTTGGGATCTACGTTAAAATATTCTTCCGGGCTCACCTCTTCTTTAATGGCCTTATTCAGTATCTCAAGCGCCTTCGCTTTGGCTATGGCGAGGTCCGAGACGGCGTCCCTTACCTTGCCCTCGGCATCCTTGATCTTGCAGGCTATCTCTATCTCTTCTTTTCTTGTCAAAAGGGATATCTGGCCCATCTGCCTTAAATACATCTTCACGGGGTCATCTATCTGTATCAACCTCGATGTGTCTTCGGCCGGAGCCGCATCCTCCTTCTTCTCTTCCGGCGCGGGCTCATCATGGACCGTCTCCTTGGAAGTTTCTTCTTCCGTATCTACGAGCCTTATATTCTCCTCGCCCAGTACGCTCAGTATCTCATCTATCTCCTCCGAGGAGACTATCTCAATAGGCAGTATATTATTTACCTCTTCGAAAGTGAGATGCCCCTTCTCCTTGCCGAGCGCGATAAGCTCGGAAAGTTCTTTGGAGAGCCTCTTCTTCTGATGGGGTTTGTTCTTAGCGGGCGCCGATAGATCTTCTTTAACCGGAGATGATACTTTTGATTTGCCGTATAAAGGCTTCTTAAGTTTGAGGGCTTTCTTTATAAGAGGCTTCTTCGCCTTTCGGATCGGCCTACGAAATATCTTTTTACGTTTACGTGCGGCCTTATGCTTAATGGCCCTCTTTCTTGCCCTCTTCTCCACTGTTCTCTTTCTCTTCATGCTTTATTCGCTTTCAAAAGCTCAGTATACTCCGTCACTAACTTTGTCACGAGCGTATCATCCTTAGAATCATGGGCTAGTTTGATCGCGTCCTGCAGCCTGCCAAGCACATCCTTCACGTTATCCTTCTTTATCTTGGCTATGCAATCGCAAAGGACTCTCTCTTTATTATCCAGCGTTTCGGAAAGATGCACCGATTCGGATATCAGAGCGGTAGCCGCGTCGTTATTTTCGAAATGGCTCATCAGCTTTACCGCGCTTATAGACCTGTCGTCCTTGGACAGGTCGAGCACGGCCTTGATGACATCTCTTACCGAAGAATCCTTGAATTCATCCGGGGATAATGACTCCCGTACTTTTTTCACAAAACTTTCGCTTTCCAGCAGAAGCGCCAGGACCATCTTCTGGGCGCTCTTCGAATCCTTCTTTGCCTCAACTGGACTTATGCTGTAAACGCGCATGGTATAATCCGGCTTGACCTTCTTCAGTTCCTGCCTTATGGAGTCTTCGTCTACGGAAAGCTTTTCCGCCAGCTTCTTTACCAGATTCGAACGGAGCACCGCGTTCTCTATCCTGGATATGGTCGGCAGCATCTCGCCGGCTATCGATGCCTTGCCATGCGCGCTCTTTATATCGAACCGCGCGCAGAGCTTTGATATCTTGTAATCAAATAAGTTCTTGCTGGCCTTCGTAAGCTTTATGAAATCTTCCGTTCCGAACTTTCTTATATACCCGTCGGGATCGAAGCCTTTCGGCAGTTCGGCTATATATACGTTCACTCCCTCGCTTATAAATAGATCCATATTGCGCAGGCTCGCCGCTTCACCGGCCTCGTCAGGATCGTATACCATTATCACCGTATTCGCGAAACGCTTTAAGAGCTTGATCTGGTCTATAGTAAGCGCTGTGCCCAGCGTCGCCACAATATTGCGGACCTCGGACTGATAGGGTATTATAAGATCCAGATATCCCTCCACCACTAAAGCATATCCGGCCTTCTTTATGCTCTCTTTAGTGTGGTTCAGTCCGTAAAGATTTCTTCCTTTGGAATAGACGTAGGTTTCTGGCGAATTCATATATTTTGGAAGGCTCGAATCGAGCACTCTTCCGCCGAACCCCAGAGCCCTATCCTTAAGATCAAAGATCGGGAATATCAGCCGCTTCCTGAACCTGTCGTAATAACCTCCTCTATCATTTGCTATGGCGAGCCCGGCCTTCTCGGCGATATCGCCATTGATGTTCTTGCTGGCCAAAAATTTTAATATGCTGTCCCAGGAATCCGGAGAGTAACCTATCCTGAAGAGTTTTAAAGTCTCGGCGCCTATTCCGCGTGAAATCAGGTAGTCGTGAGCTTCGCGGCTGGCCGGCAGGCATCCTTCAAAGAATTGTATGGCAAGATCATTGACCTTATAAAGCTGGGTCGCGAGGCTGGTCAGTTCCTTCTTTGGCCCAAAGCGCGGCAATTGTATCCCGGCCTTCTCCGCAAGCATCTCGACAACTTCCGGAAAAGAGAGGTTCTCGTATTTCATCAGGAATGAGAAGACGTTGCCGCCTGCGCCGCATCCAAAGCAATGATATATCTGTTTATCCGGGCTTACTATGAATGACGGCGTCTTTTCGTTATGAAAAGGACAAGGAGCCTTAAAGCTCCTGCCCGCCTTTTGCAGCGGTATGTACCGGGAGATGACCTCTACTATGTCGCTCCTGGCCTGGACCTGATCTATTATATTGTCCGGTATCGCCATTCTATCTTCTGATTCTCACAAACCCCGAGCAGGGCACTATATTCATCTTCTCTTTTCTTTCAAGAGCGTCCAAAAGCAAATTTAACCCGAGAGTGTCGCTTGCGATGTGGCCGGCTATAATTACATTTATAAATTCCGCCTTAGCCATCTTGAAATGCTCTTCGCTAAGGTGCATAGCTACTATTGTGCCTACGCCGGCTTGAGAGAGCCGGGAGAATATCCTCTTGGGCCCTTCCGTGCCGCCCGTCATATCAACAAAGACTTTTCCGCACTTCTTCTTTCCTTCACCTATAAGAATATTCGGGCCGGCGTGCTTTTTAAGCGCATCCGTGTATTCAGGTATGGCTTTCAAAATGTTGAGCGCGTCGTTCAGGGTCTTCGGCTTTCTTCTATCGAAGATATTCTGTAGATAACTCGTTACATGATTGTCGGCCGGGGTGTGGACACAGATATACGGAATATCGAGCAATTTAGCTATGTCTACGCTCCTCAGGTGGTTCGCGCCGGATACCGCGCGGGCGACCTCCCCAATGCGTTCTTTGAGAAGCTCTTTTCCCACCTCGAGAGGCACGCCTAACTTCGCGAACCCTGCCTCCTGCAGGTGCATGACATCGTAAAAGTTCGCCCATGCCCTGCCTTCCGGGTGGTGAGCCATGACGAGATCTATATTCTTACCCTTTTCGTTCAACCTGTCGGCCACCAGAAGCTCCGGGCCCTCCATATCGATGCCCACGATTATGGATCTGACATCACTATTGGGATCTCCGTTAAGTATCCTCGTATCGGCGTAAGGGTTAGCGAACCTCTCTTTATCATAGCATCTGGCATCTATGCCCTTAAGCTTACGGAACTCTTTCTTCGATTCTGCAAGAAGATCCATGATCTGGCCCTTTGAGCGGGGGTCTTTCTCGATGCCTCTTTTAACGACAAAGCTATATATATCTTTTAACTTCATCTTTTTATTCCTTTCGATTTTTTGTTTCTTAACTCTTCCCGTAGAGGGTTCAGTTTTTTGGGGGTTTTTTAGGGACGGCGGGATTGCCTGTTTCGCCGGATCTTATTGCCGGCAAAAACTTTCCTATACTGCCATATATCCGGGGACCTGCTCCTAAAATATACTTTCCGGTAAGGGACCTATCCTTTATTGACCATTGCATATATGATAAGGGTATGAGCGAAAGTGTCGTCAAGACTATGGCTGTCACTATATAGGCTTTCATTATGCCTGCAGCCAGCCCCCCGAACTTCTCCAGAACGGGATGCCATTGGACCTTCACTATCTTATCCAGCGCTACTCTCAATAACCTTACCAAGAAACCGAGCGCTATTACCAGTGCAAGAAAGCTCAAAAAATTGGCCAGCTCTATCGGCATATTCATCATATTACTGGATATGGAGCTGCCAAGAACGGTATAGTAACGCATAGCCAGAGTAAGTATCAGAACGCTGCCTAAAAGAGGGAATATTTCATGGCTCAGCCCATCTCTCAACGCTACGTAACTTATTCGCAGCATTAGAATTGCGACTAAAACGTCCACCCAATTTATCTTATTGATCAGTTCCATAGGTATTATACCAGCCTTTAGGAGAGAAAAAGTCTTATAAGTATATCATACAATGCTATTATTGTCAAGGTATGGGGTTTTACAGGGAAAACGAGAAACGGGGGAATTTTCGGCGTTCTTTCGACTTCATGAAGCGTTTTATGAGGCTTACATCCTTCTTCTTTATCTTTATGAAGCATATTCCAAGCCTGTAATGATCGCGGCCCCTGCTTACGGATGAAGTGATCTTACCGGTCATTTCAAGCGGATCGTTGCGCCTTTCGGAAGCTCCTATGGCGAACGCAAGAGGGTCTATTCTTATGGATAGCTTGACTTCGGGAGGGATGGCATAAGGAGATTCGAGAGCGCAGCCGCCGATACCGATATCCAACAGGGGCGCTTTCACAGTATTGAGCGGCGCTTTACATATCAAACCTTTCGGGACTTTAAGCGTCCTATATTCCGCTACCGTCCGCAGATTCTCTCTCTTCTTCACTCTTCTGTCGAGAAGCATAGCGCAATGATACATTATAAAATATATTTTGTCAACAGATTTAGGTTTTCCGACGGTATTTTGCCTGCGGTTATTTGATGAGCGAGGCCTTAGCGAAGTTTATTTTGAAGGAATGGAGAAACGCGATAGTGTAAATATCCCTGTCCACCACCGCGTAGAATAGTCCCAGTATCTTACATACAAATTTGTCAGTGCCCAGAGCGTCGTTATGCTCTTTCATTATGTGGAAATGCCTCTTTACCGGTTCACTCCTGTTGTTTTGAGATCCTACCCATGTCTGCAGCTCCTCATCGCTATTCAGATGTGCCACTCCTTTTATAAAATAGAAAGATCTTCTCTCTGTTTTTGCGGTCACACCATCCTTCTCAAAGACCTCCTTCAAAAGAACATCTTTCTTCCCGGAGCGCGCCGAAGTCAGGTTTTTGTAGACAACCTCTCTCATGACATCCCCCGTTTTAACTTATTAAAACTTTTTAATTACGATCTAAAAAAATTTCCCTCTATCACAATGAGGAAAATCTCATATTACTATTTGTCTCTTATGGAATATGAAGATTCTTCTCCCTTATCTATACAAATAGTATACATTATATACTATTTGTAGTCAAGTCTGAAATACTAACTTTTTGATATCCTAACCTTTTTCCCCACCTGGAGCATTTCTTACTTGGCGGGGTTCCGCACATGTATTATGTCTAGTCTAGTGTAGGCGGGAGAAGATAATAGTCTTGTTCTCTTCTCTCTTTAACAATCTTTTTATATTTTCCTTATGCTTGTAACTGTTTATTATGCAAAGAATTACGCAAAATATCACTATATAAAACGGCTGATCAAAAAGAAGAGCTGATATTGGAAGCGCGATCCCAAAAGCCAGCGATCCGAGAGAGACATAATTTGTCGGGATGAATACTATGAACCAAACGGCTAACGACATAAAAAGAACTGACGGCGCTATGGCAGCCATCACGCCTATAGTAGTTGCTACGCCTTTACCTCCCTTGAACTTCAGGAATACGGAATATATGTGCCCCAATATCACTATCAACCCCAAAAAGGTTCTGTAAAATATAGGATCAATATCCGGCAGATATCCGTAAAAAAAGTCCGCGGCCAGAGTAACCACTATGACCCCTTTAATTATATCTATGATCAGCGTGAGCAGGCCGGGTAGTTTCCCCGCGACGCGGTATACATTCGTCGCGCCGACATTTTTAGATCCCGCGCTCCTGATATCGGCTCCCACGAAGATCTTCGTCATTAAAAATCCTGTGGGGATCGATCCTATAAGATACGCTGTTAAAGAAGAGAGGATAAATATAAAAAAAGGCGCCATCATCATATCTTCCCGTTATACTTTTTGTTATTTGGACTGTTCTCATTCAGGGTATGGCTGCCCTTTAGCATATAGTCTACCCCCGATATGACTGTAAATATAGTTGCTGTATTCCATACATAGCACGAATGCTTGAACTGTACAAGAACGCTCACTATGGTCATCATCTGAAAAAATGTCGTAAGCTTTCCCCAGAAGCTGGGGGCTATTTTAACTTCCCCCTTGATGACGTGTATAAGTATAGAACCCAAAACGATCATCAAGTCACGGAATATCACTATTATCAGAACATATGGCGGTAGCCTCAGGTTCTCCGGTATGCTCTTTATCAGCGTAAGGCATATGAACGCGCTTATGAGCAGTATCTTGTCGGCCACCGGATCAAGGATAGTCCCGATGGAGGTCTTCTGATGCATCGATCTCGCTACGAACCCATCCAGCCCGTCGGATATCACCGCAGCCGCAAATAGTATAAGAGCGATATCCATGCGGCCGTAAGCCACTGCCGCAATAAATAATGGGGTCAGTATTATCCTCGTTATGGTTATCCTGTTCGCGAGGTTCATCATCTTATTATATGGATCCTCTGTATCGGCCAATATAAAAGTACGGCCTTCCCGATGAGGTTCTTCTTCGGAAAGAATCCCCAATAGCGCGAGTCCCTTGAGTTGGCGCTGTTATCACCCAAAGCAAAATAGAAGCCTTTTGGGACCGTGACAGCTACACCAGCTTTGCCAAAATTTCCCTTGTTATAATAATAGTTAGCCTTTACCGAATCCGGGCCGTCTACAGCTTTGTCGTTTATCAGTATACTCCCTCTCTTTATCTCAACGGTTTCACCCTCAAGCGCTATAAGCCTCTTCACAAAATCTTTCTTTGGCGCCTCCGGGGAGACGAATACTATTATGTCGCCTCTCTGGGGCGCCTTTAACGCGGGAAGCCTGATATCCGTAAAAGGAATTCTCGCGCCATAAATGAATTTATTTACGAATATCCTGTCGCCCACTTCGAATGTCGGTATCATTGATCCCGACGGTATCTTGAACGCCTGGACCACGAACGTCCTTATCAGGAGCGCGAGTATCAGCGCTATTATTATAGACTCCGCCCATTCACGCATCTCCGTTTTGAATTTCTCTTTAATCATTTTAATCACTCCCGTTATGCTGTCTTTAACGCGGCCAAAAAAGCTTCCTGCGGTATCTCGACCTTCCCGAACTGTTTTAAGCGCTTCTTGCCCTCTTTCTGCTTCTCCCAAAGCTTCCTCTTTCTTGTTATATCGCCGCCGTAACATTTAGCGGTAACGTTCTTTCCAACGGACTTTATCGTCTCCCTGGCTATGATCTGCCCGCCTATAGCCGCCTGAAGTATTATCTGGAACAGGTGTCGCGGTATATTATCCTTAAGTTTTTCTATTATCGCTTTTCCTTTCGTGTATGCCCTGTCCTTGAATACCAGGCTCGACATGGCGTCGCATACCTCACCGTTTATAAGGATATCGAGCCTTGCTATCTTAGTAGGACGGTAGTCGAGGAATTCGTAATCGAGAGAACCATAGCCTCTCGTGACGGACTTTATCTTATCGTAAAAATCTACTATGATTTCGGCCAACGGTATGTCGTATGCTATCTGCACCCGAGATTCATCGAGATACTGCGTGGAGACATAAGCGCCTCGCCGCGATTCCGCAAGGTCGAGGATGCTCCCCATATACTCTTTGGGCATTATCATATACGCCCTCACATACGGCTCTTCCACAGACGTGATCTCGCCGGGGTTAGGCAGTTTCATAGGATTATCCACCTCTATGACTTCGCCGGAATTCTTCATTATCCTGTATATTACACTGGGAGACGTTATTACCAGGTTAAGGTCGTATTCTCTCTCAAGCCTCTCCTGTATTATCTCCATATGCAGAAGGCCCAGAAAGCCGCACCGGAAGCCCATGCCTAAAGACGCGGACGATTCCGGCTCATATACGAATGACGCGTCGGACAGGCGCATCTTATCTATCGCGTCTTTAAGCGCCGGGAAGTCCGCGCTATTCACCGGATATGTCCCGCTGAATACCATCGGTCTTACCTTCTTATACCCCGGCAGGGCCGCGCCCGCGGGATTATCCGCGTCTGTTATCGTATCTCCTATAGAGACCTCTTTAGCATCCCTTATGTTGCATGTTATATATCCGACCTCGCCGCAGCGCAGCTCTCCGATCTGCTCCGGGAACGGTTTAAATAAGCCCACCTCGAGTACATCATACGTCTTGCCGTTCGACATCATCATTATATGGGCGCCTTTTTTCAACACGCCGTTCATAAGCCTCAAAAGTATTATCACGCCTTTATATGAGTCGAATTTCGAATCGAAGATAAGGGCCTGGAGAGGGTTTGTCTCCTCGCCCTTAGGCGGCGGGATCCTGGTTACAACGGCTTCCAGTATATCTTCTATGCCAATACCCATCTTGGCGCTCGCCAAAAGGATCTTGTCTTTATCCAATCCCAGAATATCGGATATCTGGTTCTTCACTTTTTCGACTTCAGCGCTGGGAAGGTCTATCTTATTTATCACAGGTATGATGACCAGATTATGTTCCATGGCAAGATAGAGATTTGCTACGGTCTGCGCTTCGATGCCCTGGGCCGCGTCGACCACAAGGAGCGCGCCTTCGCACGCGCCGATCGACTTCGAAACCTCGTATGTAAAATCGACGTGGCCGGGGGTATCTATGAGATTAAGCTCGTAATTAACCGCATCCTTCGCCTTATAGCTGATGCGTACGGCGCTCGCTTTTATAGTGATGCCCCTCTCCCTTTCGAGGTCCATGTCGTCAAGTATCTGATCATGAAAATCGCGTTCGCTTATCGCGCCGGTAACCTGGAGGATCCTGTCGGCAAGCGTGGACTTACCGTGGTCTATATGGGCGATGATGGAAAAATTGCGTATCAGAGAGTTCTTCATTATAAGGTTATAAGCCTTCCACCATGCGCCTTCCGAATTCAAGCATCGCCAGGCTTTCTTTGACGCTAGGCGCCTCGGCGTATATCCTGATTATCGGTTCGGTCCCTGATAGCCTCATCATAAACCATGAGCGGTCTTTTAAAATGAACTTATACCCGTCGTAATCCTTCACTTCTACGACATCTTTATTCAGAATTTTCTTCGGGGGTTCAGTCTTAAGGAGATCCATAAGCGCCTTCTTCTTTTCGTCCGGCGCTCTCATGTCGAGCCGCCTGTATTCATATCTGCCGTACTCATCTTCTATATCCTTTATTATCCTGCCCAGACTTTTACGCCTCGCGGCAAGCATCTCAAGGATCAGAAGCCCGGAAAGTATGCCGTCCCTTTCAGGTATATAATTCTTGAACGCCACTCCGCCAGTCTCTTCGCCTCCGATAAGCACATCGTCCTTACCCATCAATTCACAGATATATTTAAAACCGACCTTGGTCTCATGCATTTTAAGCCCGTATTTCTTACATATCTTCTCTATCAAAACGGTCCCGCAGATAGTCTGTATAACATCGCCTCTCATATTCTTATCTTCCAACAGATGCAGAAGTAAGAGCGTCATGACTTTATGCCCCGTGAGCGGATTGCCGTCGGATAATATCACGCCGAGCCTGTCCGCATCACCGTCCGTGGCAAGGCCTACAGAGTATTTGCCTTTTTTAGCGGCCAGAGCAAGCTCTCTCATGTTCGGCATTATAGGCTCGGGGTTTATGCCGCCAAAAGACGGATTTATTGTGTCATGAATGGTATCTACCCTGCACTTGCCGCCCTTCAGCAGCCCGGATACATAGCTATTGCCTGTGCCGTACATGGAATCCACTATCACTTTGAGCGGCGCCTTCTTTATCAGGGCTAGATCGACGTATCTCTTCATAAAACCAATATGCCTGGGGACTATATTCTCTATATCTATGGCACCTTTAAGCTTTAACTCGTCAAAAGGTTCACACTTGACCGGATTCGCCCCCAGCAGAAGTTCCATCTTCTTTGTTATCTCCGGGCCCGCGGAACCGGAATAGTAGGCCTTATATTTCATGCCGTTATATCTGGCGGGGTTATGGCTAGCCGTTATGACTATCCCGCCCGCGAGGTTCTTATCTTTTATGGTATAACTTACCGACGGCGTCGGGCAAGGCCTGTCGGAGAGTATAACAGGGATACCGTTCGACGCCATTACTCGCGCGGTCAATTCGGCGTATCTATCCGATAAGAACCGCGTATCATATCCTACAACGGTCTTGAATTCCCGGCCGTTCAAGGCAGATCTTTGGGTCAGCATATAATCCGCCATCGCCTGAGCCACCTTCTTTACGTTATCGAATGTGAAGGCATCGCTTATGACCGCTCTCCAGCCGTCCGTCCCGAATTTTATCTCCGACACTTTATATGCCTCCTCTAAGCTGTTTTACCGCGGCCGCGTAATCCTTGGAGCCGAATATGAAGCTGCCCGCCACGAGCGCATTGGCGCCGCTACTTATGCAGTCGCGGGATGTCTCCAGGTTTATTCCACCATCCACTTCAATATCTTTCTTGAAGATCCGGCGAAGCTCTTCTATCTTCGGAAGACAGTCTGATATAAAACCCTGGCCCGCGAACCCCGGCTCGACCGTCATCACGAGGACCATATCCACCATAGGCAATATCTTTTCTATCGCCCCTATGGCGGTCTTTGGTCTTATTGAAATGCCGGCCTTCTTATTATAGTACTTTATAAGCTTGATGACCTCCTTCGGGTCCTCTTCGATCTCGGAATGGAAAGTTATTATATCGCTTCCCGCTTTCGCGAAGCTCTCTATATATCTTTCCGGATTTTCTATCATAAGATGCACATCGAGCGTCAGCTTGGTGGCCGGCCTTATAGACTTCACCACCGCCGGGCCTATTGTGATATTTGGGACAAAGTGTCCGTCCATCACGTCTACATGTATCCAGTCCGCTCCCGCTTTCTCAACATCCCTTATCTCCTGGCCTAACTTCGAGAAGTCCGCTGACAGAATACTGGGCGCTATTATATTCTTTATCATACCATTCTCCGATCTTCTATTTTTTTCAAGGCCTCCATGACATCAACATGATGGGCTTCGTTGGAAGCGGCTGTATATATGAATACTGCTATCGCTATAAGCACTATATTGTAGTTAATTATGCCGAAGCACGCGAACCCGATGGCGAATATATGCCCCAGGCTCACAGCGAACTTCGTGGCCTTGCCGTATCCGATCCTCCCTGCTAAGAGAGACCTCAATACCCTGCCGCCGTCCATCGGAAAAGCGGGTATAAGGTTAAAGGCCGCGAGCATCAGATTTATCCAGTAAAGATACGCGAACATAAGCGGCCAGGTGGCGGTCGAAAAAGGCCTGTGAAAAAGAACTGCCGGGCCGAGAAGGCTTTTCATCGGATCATAGAATATAACTATCACGGCAAGATTAAAGAGCGGGCCGGCGACAGAGATGAAAAATTCCTGTGACGGTTTTTCCGGCATCGATGACATCGAAGCGATGCCGCCGATCGGCAGAAGCGTGATCTCCCTGACCTCTATCCCGTAATAACGCGCCATCAACGAATGGCATATCTCATGGAGCGTAACGAAACAGAATACCCCTATGGTCAGAATCAGCCACCTGATGCCGCCGGAAAGGAAGAATGCCAGAAGAAGTAAAAAGGTCACATGTATATTTATCGATATGCCGAATATTTTGAATAGCTTAATGGATCCCCGCATTATAGGCGCAAAGCTCCTTTAAGCTTACTTTCGTCCTTGACCGGTCCTATAACGGCGAGATTCATCGACTCCTTCCTGAATATGACGCTGGCGACCCTCATGATATCATCCTTATTGATGGAGCTCACTCTCTCCAGTATCTTCTTTACATCAAGCTCTTCCTCTTTGGATACGATCTTCTCTCCGAGCCAGAGCATACGGCTCATGGTATCTTCCATGGTAAAGAGGAGCTGTCCCCTATAGAACTCCTTCGCCCTATCGAGCTCTTTATCCGGAACCGGCTCTTTTTTTATTCTGTTAAGCTCTCTTAGCATTATCTCGATCGCCCTTACGAGATTCGATTCATCAAGCCCCGCGCCTATAACAAACGCACCCGCATCTTCATATTTACGTATACTTGACGATATCTCATAGCAGAGAGCAAGCTCGTCCCTTATCACATGAAACAACCTGGACGACATATTCGCTCCTAGCATTATATTAAGGATGCTCACCGCATACTTATCGGGCGATAGACGGTTCATTGCATGGAACGCCAACGCCATATGCGTCTGCTCGGTATCTTTCTGTAAAAGCCTCATGAGCGGCTCTCGCTGATCATTTACAGCTTTTGCAAATTTGGGAGGTTCGGCTTTCGCGGATGCGGATAGATGCTTACCCGCCAGGTCCAAGAGGTCAGGCTCCTTTATCCTGCCTGTGCCGATTAAGAGCATATTATTGGGATTATAAAAAGTATCCTTATAAGCATCGACATCTTTCTTCTGCATTGAGTTGACGCTCTCCACGGTGCCGGCCAGCGGCATACCGAGAGGTTGATCCGGCCACAGCATTTCCGTCAGTATCTCGTGGACATGCTGGGCGGGGATATCCTTATACATATTTATCTCTTCTACTATAACGCTCTTCTCTTTCTCGATCTCTTTTTCATCCAGCTTCGGATTCAGCACCATATCGCTAAGTATCTCTACGCCAAGCTCAGCATCCTTGGCAAGCAGCTTCACGAGATAACAGGTGACCTCCTCGGAAGTGAACCCGTTAAAGCTTCCGCCTCTGCCCTCTATGGCCTCCTTTATCTCTTTCATGCCTCTGGTCTTAGTGCCTTTGAAGAGAAGGTGCTCCAAGAGATGGCTTATCCCGTTATTCTTCGTATTCTCATATCTTGCGCCGGCCTTTATCCATATTCCGAAAGAGACGCTCTCCATATGGTTCATGGTCTTGGCTGTCACGGCAAGCCCGTTATCCATCATCTTTGTAATTTTACTCATCAGGATCGGTCTCTCTTTCTTGAATCGAGGTAACTTTGTAAAATTATCTGGGCCGCGAGCCTGTCCGATAACTTCCTTCTTTTAGCGCGGCTCATATCGCCCTCCAGCATGGCCCTGTCAGCCTGCATGCTCGTAAGCCTCTCGTCCCATGGTCTTACCGGAACGCTCAATATCTTCTCAAGCTCACCCACAAATGAAACGGCTTCCCTGGTCTTTTCGCTGTACGTTCCGTTCATATTAAGCGGCAATCCTACGATGACTTCGCCGACGCCGTTCGAATCCACGATCCCCTTGATCAGAACTAAGTCACTCTCCGGCGCCCTGCGCTGTATAGTATCGAGCCCCTGAGCCGTAAGCAGCAATTCGTCGCTAATGGCCACTCCTATGCGTTTAGTTCCAAAATCAAGGCCCAATATCCTCATATTATCCTGGTCACTTTCCCGTCTCTCTCTACAAAACGCCTGCCTTCCGCCTTCAGGACTTTCTTCAGGCTGTCAAAACTGCCGATATCTTCCCATCTATATGAGCCCTTTACGCAGTATATATCATAGGCCTTCTCCATGATCGCGTAGTCCACCGATATATTGGGAAGCATGTCGTACCTGTCCTCTATTTTGCGCATATCTTTCAGGGGCCCATATATGCTTTTGGCCAATCTCCTGATAGCGCCTAAAAATGTAACCGCCTTGAATATGAATGTGCCCATATTCCAGAGATAGCTGCCGTCTTCGATAAATTTTTGAGCCGTTTCTATATCTGGTTTTTCAACGAATCTCTCCACTTTATAGACATTGCCTCCAGCGCTCCGAGCCTTGACCCTTATGTATCCATAACCTGTTGCCGGGAAATTCGGCTTTAGCCCTATCGTGACCAACGCCTCGGGATTGCCTTTTACAAAATCGATACCCGTCTTCAGGGTATTCAGATATACTCTTTCGTTGCCTATATAGTGATCCGCCGGGAGCACCACCATTACCGCATCGCCTGACCTCTTCTTCAATTCCAGGGATGCTAGAGCTATCGCGGGTGCTGTATTCTTAGAAGCCTTTTCTAGCAGCAGGTTCTTTTTCAGTATTTTCGGGAAACCCTTTTTGACCATATGCGCCTGCTCTTTATTCGCTACAACGATGATATTTTCTATCGGGATGATCTTTCTGACCCTCGCGATCGTCTTTGCAAATATCGTCTTCCTGTCCTTCGTGACCGAGAGGAACGGCTTGGGCCTTGAAGGCTTCGACAGAGGCTGAAGGCGCTTGCCTATTCCGCCGACCAGTATAACGGCATATATATTGCCCGTATTGAGTATTGAGTATTGCGTATTGCGTTTAGCCATTGTGAATAGCCTTTGCTAATTTTTTAGAGAAACTTGAAACTCCGGAAATAAGGGCATCTCCATTTTTCTGATTATCGGCGATTATCTTGACTATCGCGCTGCCCACTATAACGCCGTCCGCGCTCTTTCCGATATCGCGCGCCTGGCCGGTGGAAGATATGCCGAATCCCACCGCTACGGGTTTACTTGTCATCGATTTTATCATCTTTACATTCGATATGATCTCCGGCGGCAGGTCTCTTCTTGCGCCCGTGACGCCGGTCAAAGAAACATAATAGATAAAACCTGTGGAGTTCTTCGCTATATCTTTTATCCTCTTTCTCGTAGATGTCGGCGCGGCTAAAAATATCGTTGCCACTTTTTCTTTTTTTGCGCACCGGATGAGGCTCTTGGCTTCTTCGCAAGGCAGGTCCGGGATTATTACGCCGTCCACTCCATTATATTTACAACTCTTAATGAATTTTTCAACGCCGTATTTCAAGACCGGATTGTAATACGTCATAAAAGCTATTGGTATCTGCGTAGCTTTTCTTAGCTCGCCCATCATCGAGAATATTTTTTTCAGCGTAACGCGCCCGGCCAATGCCCTGTGCGAAGCGGCCTGAATGGTGGGCCCATCGGCTATCGGATCGGAGAACGGTATACCGAGCTCTACGATATCCACACCGGCCCCTTCGAGCGCCAGTACGATTCTTTTTGTAGCGGCTAAGTTCGGGTCGCCGGCTGTGACATAGGCTATAAATGCTTTCTTCCTATCTCTCCTAAGTTCCTTGAATTTTCTGTCTATCCTATTCATCCCGCTCCTTTGGCAAATCGGTTATTTTTCAAGCCTATAATATTTTGTTATGTTTAGCTATTATAATTAATCTCACCCCTAACTACTTTGTGCCAAAGGGGCGGGATTCATCCTGTTTCATCCTTTTTTAGCATCCATTACTTTGAGCATTATCGGATAGTTCAATATCAATTCATTATTAAGAAATACCTCTATCCAGTACTTTCCGGGATCCGGGAAGAGCAGATTATTGAAGCGCGATATTATCGTATGGTGCGTATCTATATCCTGCAGTTGGAACGACTGGTCCTCGGTCTGAAAGACTGTCGTCTTATCTTTAGTGTTCACGATGCGTATCTTCTGCGTGAATAATCCCTCGCCCTTGCACCATCTGTTCGCGACAAAGAGCGTATGATGCTTCGCGGGAAATTCTATCGCGTTTATCGCCTCGAATATCCCGATCAGCATGAACTTCCCGTTATCCTCGCGCCTCACATCATCGCAGACCACCGAAAACTGCAGATTCGGCCTTATATCCATATACCCTCTCCATATCTTTATCTTTAAAATTTTTTCGCTCGTGCCACAGGCGGTTACTACTGGTGGCCCAGCCCGACGCGTAGGGCGGCCACCTGAAGTAAGCGCCGTCCGCTAAAGCGAAAAAAATTAAAGAACGCCTCTGACTATATCGATATCCTTATCGCCTCTGCCTGAAAGGCAGACGATGATCCTCTTATTCTTCGGCAATCGTTTCGCCAGTTTCGACGCGTAATAGACCGCGTGCGATGATTCGAGCGCCGGGATTATACCCTCGAGCTCTGTCAGCATCTTGAACCCTTCGAGCGCTTGCTTGTCCGTCACCGCAACATATTGAGCGCGGCCTGATTCCTTAAAGAAAGAATGTTCCGGCCCCACGCCAGGATAGTCGAGCCCCGCGGAGATAGAGTGGGCTATTTCAATCTGCCCGTCATCGTCCTGTAATATATAACTCTTTGATCCGTGCAGCACCCCGATAGAACCTTTACATAATGTAGCGGCGTGTTTGCCGGTGTCGAGCCCAAGCCCGGCCGCTTCCACTCCGATAAACTTCACCTTGTCATTGATAAATGGATAGAATATTCCCATCGCGTTCGACCCGCCGCCTACACAGGCCACGATATGCTCCGGCAGCGACTTAAAGATCTTTAAACTCTGAGCCCTGGCTTCCCTGCCTATCACGGACTGGAAATCCCTGACCATCACCGGATAAGGATGAGGCCCTGCTACGGAGCCGATGCAGTAGTATGTGGTCCGGACATTCGTCACCCAGTTCCTTATAGCTTCGTTCATCGCATCTTTCAGGGTCTTCGATCCGCTCGATACCGGGGTCACTTTCGCCTTCAATAGTTTCATCTTAAATACGTTTATGGCCTGGCGTTTTATATCCTCCTCGCCCATGAATATCTCGCACTCCAAGCCGAAAAGAGCCGCGACTGTAGCCGTAGCGACGCCATGCTGCCCGGCGCCTGTCTCGGCAATGATCCGCGATTTTCCCATTTTCAGCGCAAGCAGCGCCTGCCCAAGCGTATTATTTATTTTATGCGCTCCGGTATGCAGCAGATCTTCTCTCTTAAGATATATCTGGGCGCCGCGGGCGCTCTTTGTTAACCTTTCCGCGGAATATAAAGGGGTGGGCCTGCCCGCATAACTTTTAAGATAACCATCGAGCTCTTTCTTGAATTCCTTGCTGGTTCCGGCCAATTTAAACGCTTTCTCGAGTTCGCTCAAAGCTGCCATAAGTGTTTCGGGAACGAACTTACCGCCAAAATTGCCAAAGTACCCGCGTATGTCTGGAGATCTCATCATTCTCTCCTCACGTTTTCCACGAACTTCTTCATAAGTATAATATCCTTTTTACCGGGCGAGGCCTCCACGGCGCTTGAGACGTCTACGCCGTACGGCGAAAGTTTTCCTATCGCCTCACGCACATTATCAGGCGTCAGCCCGCCCGATAATATTACCGGTTTTAAAAATTCGAAGTTCTCCGCGATCTTCCAGTCAAATATTTCACCCGTGCCGCCTTTTCCCTTGGGAGAATACGCGTCGAGCATATAAAAATCTATACTATAATCGTTTATTCCTTTAAGGCTGCCGGCATCCTTTATCCTGAAAGCCTTCATGACCTTGTAAGAGCCGACGAAGCCTGCGCAATAATCAGGGGCCTCATCTCCGTGGAATTGAAGCATGTCAAGCGCACACTCCTCGGCTATCTCAAGCACCTTATTCTTATCCAGGTCGACAAAGACCCCCACCTTGATTATGGAAGGAGGCAGTTCATTCGCGATATCTTTCACGATCTTCGGCTCGACATACCTCTTGGATCCATTATAGAATACGAATCCCATCATATCGGGCTTAAGCTCGGCCGCAGCTATCGCGTCTCTCTTATTAGTTATACCGCATATCTTTATCCTGGTCATATCTAGTGCCTCATAAGCTCCCGCATTTTAGCACCTATATCGTCGGCTTCCATGAATGTTTCGCCTATCAAAACCGCGTTTATGCCGAGCGATTTCAGGAACATTATATCCTCATAGCTCTTTATCCCGCTTTCGGAGACTATCACCTTATTCTGCGGGATCAGCCTTATCAGGCGCTGCGTAACCCCCAGATCAACCTTGAATGTATGCAGATCCCTATTATTAATACCTATTATCGACGCTCCTATGGCAAGCGCTTTCTCAACATCCTCCTCATTATGGACCTCGACAAGGCAATCGAGCCCGAGCTCTGTCGCGAGATTATAAAATTTGGTTATCTCGGCCATAGAAAGTATCTCCGCGATCAGCAATATGGCTTCAGCTCCGGAGGCGACCGTCTCATATATCTGGTATTCGTCGATAAAAAAGTCTTTTCTCAATATCGGTACTGACACATTCTCCCGCACCTTCGGTATATATTCTAACCTGCCTTCGAAGAACCGCTCGTCCGTGAGCACGGATATCGCGCTCGCCCCGTTGGACTGATATGTGATGGCTATCTTGACCGGATTGAAGTCACCCCTTAAGATACCTTTGGAAGGGGACGCCTTCTTTATTTCGGCTATAAGATTTATGTGGTGCGGCCGCGATATATTCTTCCTGAAAGAGCTCTTGACCGACAAGTTCTTTATCTCCTTTATAAGATCGCTCTGAGGCTTAGCCTTCTTAGCCTCATCGACCACTTTTCTCTTATCTTCTATGATCCTTGAAAGTATCATCTGTCTTTCGTCATAACTATCAGGCGGTCGAGCTTCTGGGCCGCCCTGCCAGAATCTATAGAATCCCTGGCCAATTCTATCCCTTCTTTAAAATCCCCGGCTTTGAAACCCGCTATTAGAGCCGCCGCCGCATTCAGAAGCACGACATCCCTGCGCGGGGATCGCTCGCCTTTCAACACAGAGAGAAGGATCCCGGCATTCTCTTTAGCGTTGCCGCCTTTTATATCTACCAGCTTCGAACGCTTCATACCAAAATTTTCAGGGCTTACAAAATAGGTCTTCAGCCTGCCTTTATTCAATTCGGTGATCTTGGTCCTCCCCGTGATCGTGATCTCGTCCAGCGTATCCATTCCGGAGACGACCAGCGCGCGGCGGCATCCGAGATTTTTCAGAACGGCCGCGATAATTTCCGTGAGCTTAGCGTCGTATACGCCGAGCACCTGGCTCGTCGCATTCGCAGGATTGGAGAGCGGCCCGAGCAGATTGAATATCGTCCGTATTCCGATCTCTTTGCGCGGCGTGATCGCGTATTTCATAGCGCCGTGAAAGAGCGGAGCGTAGATAAAGCCTATGCCGATCTGGCTTATGCACTTCTCTACCCTGCCGGGGCTGATATTCAGATTTATACCTAGAGCCTCCAGGACATCCGCGCTGCCGCACTGGCTTGAAGCGCTGCGGTTCCCATGTTTCGCCACTTTAAGGCCCGCGCCCGCTACTACGAAAGCGACTGCTGTGGATATATTGAACGTATTCGTGCCGTTGCCGCCGGTCCCGCAGGTGTCTACTATCGTCTCCTTATCTATATTTATATCTTCCCTGTCTATATCGACCGCCGATCTGCCCACATGGATCTTGATCGACTTTTCACGCATGACCTTTGCCGCGCCCGTTATCTCATCCACGGTCTCGCCTTTCATGCGTAGCGCCGTCACAAAGGAACCTATCTGCGCGGGCGTAGCCTTTCCTGACATTATCTCGTTAAAAACTTTACGCGTCTCGGCCTGCGTAAGATCTATCTTCTTAACAACTTTTTCTATCGTTTCTTTTATCATTTTTTACCCCGCAAACTACTTTTTTAGTCGTAAGTTATAAGTTTAAAGTTATAAGGATTTCTTACTACTTACAACTTACAACTTTAAGAAATTATTCAGAATCTTCATTCCCTCTCCTGTCAATATCGACTCCGGATGGAATTGGACTCCCCATATGGGATATTTGCTATGTTTAAGGCCCATTATCTCTTCATCCCTATCTTTCGTCTGGGCGGTAATATTCAAAACTTTGGGTAAGGTCTTGCGCTCCACTACAAGCGAATGGTATCTAGTCGCCTCAAAAGGATTTTCTACGCCCTCGAATATACCTTTTCCGTTATGATGAATAAGCGAGGTCTTGCCGTGCATTATGTGCTTTGCTCTGACTATTT
>Ga0209777_10001320_pt1 | contig 36609 bp, 26 predicted proteins | sample FrelakmetHBP12HB_FD_187147 | JGI IMG/M metagenome (GOLD analysis project Ga0209777, IMG submission 187147) | Freshwater lake sediment microbial communities from the University of Notre Dame, USA, for methane emissions studies -HBP12 HB (SPAdes)... | ecosystem: Environmental > Aquatic >...
ACCATTTCACAAATTGGGGCAGCGTCTGAAGAGCGATGAAATATTAACTGTCTAACTCAGTGACGAGGTCAATATGAGTAAACAAGGAAGTGCGCAAGTCTCAAGGACTCTGCTGCTCCTTTTTTTCCTGATTGCAACTATCCCTTTGGCAGGAGCTTCGCCTCCTTATTCGCGCGACGTGATGATTTCCAAGTCGGCGGCGTGTCTGGACTGCCATCAGGATGCGGCAGACAATCTCAAAGGATCGACGCACCAGCTAACGATGGTAGACGACAAGATGGCAAAAATGATCGTTGGCTGCATCGGTTGCCACGCGGGCTGGGAGAAGCATCTGGAGAATCCCGCCAAAGACAACATCGTTGTTCCTGCTAATCTGTCTCTCCCCAAAGAGGCGGAGACCTGCAGCGGCTGCCACTTGACTGACCATCAGGCGACAATGCTCACTACCGATCCGCACGGGCGCGCGCAACTTACCTGCAGCTCGTGTCATACGGTGCACGGCAACAAGGCCAGATCGCTGGTTAAGGATGACGCGGAAGATTTCTGCGGTACCTGTCATACCAATGTCGTCGCTCAATTCAAGAGTCGCTCGGCGCATCCGCTGGTGACCGACAATATCCGCTGTTCCAGTTGTCACTTTCCGGACGACCGCAAGGATCCGGCGCTGGCGCGCGGCATCGACTGGACCTGCCAGAATTGCCACAGCGAATATTCCGGGCCGCATGTGTTTGAGCATCCGGTGACCGCGACCTATTCCTTTAACGGCGGCGGTTGCACCGAATGCCATAACCCGCACGGCTCCCCGAACGATCGTTTGTTGGCACAACCGGGCAATGGCGTCTGTCTTCAATGCCATGGCATTCCGGCAGCACATCGTACGGCGCATTCCGGCCTGGGGATCAAAGTCGATTGTGTCAATTGCCATACCGACATTCATGGCTCGGATGACAACCGCAAGTTCCTGGACCCGCAGTTGAACACCAAGTTCTTTGCCGACTGCTATCAGTCAGGCTGTCACGACAGGGTACGGTGAGGAGGATCATGATGAAGATCGCTAAAACACTGCTAATCGGCGCATTGATGTCGATGACGATGATGGCGGCAGCCACGGCTGCCGGCGCCGGTGATATCAAACTCGGTTACATCGTTATTGATGAGACCGGCAACATGTCGGTCGATCGTGCCACCTTCAACGACTACGAGGGCGCCTCGCTCTCGCTGGAAAATTTCCGCTACGATTTTAAGAACGGCATGCTGCTCCGCGCCAACTTGCGGAATATGACTCTGAACAACCGCAATTTGACCGCTGACATCGGCAAAGCCGGATTGTTCTCGTTAAAGCTGTCGCATAACCAATTTCGCCGCATCTATGACCACCACGGCGGCAGCACCACGCGACGCCACAATGAAGGTGCTTCGTTGTCGTTCCACCCGGTTAGGTACGTCGAAATCTTCGGCGGTGGCACGAACATGGGTCGCACCGGCTCGACAACCGATCTGTTCAGTCCCAGTCCGACTGGCGACAAAGTCGAGGTCGACTACAAACAGTATTTCTACAACGGTGGCGCCCGAATCACTTATCGCGGCATGATGGTTGTGGGCGAATACCGTGGCAACCAGTTCCGTGACAATCGCAATGTCAATCGCGATCAGGATCGTACTGAAAGCAGATTTGCAGCCACTGTGCCGGTGCCACGCTATGACTGGATTGTGCTGCAGGGTGGTTTCCGACATTTCGAGACCAAGTACAAGAAAACTGATTTTATGATCAGTTCGAATCGCGGTTGGGGCGCCGCAGCGTTCGCTCTGCCCAAGAACTTCTCTCTCAAGTACTATGTCATGATCGACCGCACGTCGTCAGACAGCGACTACACGGCTACCGATAACCTCGTGCACGCGCTCTATGCGGGCTTCGCCAATCTGCGCTATGGCGGGGTTACTATTGGCTATCAGCATGATCTCAACGACCAGTATGTCAAGGAGTATCAGGGAAACGCGTTCTATGGTTCCGGTTGGTTCAAACCTGTACCCCAGGCCGAGTTGCGCGCTGAGTATGGCACCCGCGCCGAGGATGTGAAAGAGAGCGTTCGCCTGATCGGCAACGAAGACATCAACCGCTACCGATTTAGTGGCAAGTATCGCTTTACAGATGTGGGAAACATCGCGCTCAAGTACGAAGGTAAGGTGCGCAAGAACGATGACATCGGCAGCAAGGTCACACTGAATCGCGCTACGATTGACTGTGGTGTCACGCTCAAGAAATATGCGACCCTCACTGCCGGTTATTCCTACGGCAAGGGCGACTACGAAAACAGTACGAGCAATTTCAAGTTTACTGATCACCTGCTCTACGGTGACGCCACTTCGCAGGAATACCATCGCCTAACGGTGAGTGCGGGCGCGACTTACTATCGAAGCAAGCGTGATCTGAATGTAGAAAGCTTCAACATCAGATGCTCCGCGGCGTTTCGTTTCTATGACGACTTGCGGCTGGAAGCAATCTACAACGTGCACAACTTCGATGACTTCTTGGTGCGGGACGAGTACTATACAGCCAATATCGTGGAAATCAATTTGATTAAAGGTCTATCTTTTTAAGGAGGTACTATTATGAGGATACTACGTATCCTGAGCATTATCGCTCTGATTGCGATGGTCGCGGTCATTGCGGGATGCGAACGAAAAGTCGTCAACCAGCCCAGCAATGATAACCAGCAATTGACAGGTTGCTTTGCTTGCCACGGCGAGGAGGCTTTCGGAGGCGCAATTCTGCAGGCGCAGGGCGGATGGCAGAATTCGGTCCACGCTTCGGGAGATAGGGTCGACTATACCAATCGTGACAAAAGTGACTGTATGATGTGCCATGACCAGCAGGGATTTATTGACAAGCTGAATACCGGCACGGTCGATACCACGCGTTACGAAGTTGTCAGCGCTATTCATTGCTTCACCTGTCACGCGCCACACCAGAATGGGAATCTGCAGCTGAGAACCGAAGCGCCCTACGCGTTACAGAATGGTGTAATATTTGATCATGGCGCCGCCAATCTCTGCGCCCGCTGCCACCATACGCGCACCTCACTTGATGTCACGCTCGGAACCGCTGATTCGGTGACACTGACCAGTCGTATGGGCCCGCATCACGGCCCGCAAGGAGACATGTTGCAGGGCACTCTTGGATACCAGTTTGCAGGTTATACCTATCCGACGGCATCGCAGCACGGCGCCGCAACAACCAACGGATGTATCGACTGTCACATGGGCAATCCCCAAGTCATGGACGGCTACAAGGTCGGAGGACATAGCTTCAACATGAGATACTTCGATGATGAAGCCAACACTGAATACACTCTTAGCGGTGTCTGCACGACTTGTCATCCGGCAGCGACAAGTTTCGACTACAATCTTAAGGGCGTCGACTATAACAACAACGGCGTGGTGGAAGGAATTCAGACTGAGCTTAAAGGTCTCAGGGACACGTTACAAATCTGGCTAAAGGCCTCCGGCGCTCTGACTGAGAATGCTAACACTCATGTCTTCTCCATAAAGAGCACGAAGGTTCCGCGGAATGTTGCTGGTGCAGTTTACAACTGGGCGCTGTTTAACGAAGACAGATCGTGGGGCGTGCATAATCCGCAGTACTTGTACCACTTGCTGAAAAGCTCGATTGATTACTTGAAAGCTCACCAATAGTCTTGAGTGATCAGGCAGACGACAGTTCGGATGCCTACAGTAAGAAGAACCTCCGGGTCAAACGATCCGGAGGTTTCTTTATGGGACTGTTGAAAAAGCCCAGACCGTGTCATTGCGAGGAGTGCGGAGAGGTGATGCCGGGTGTGGAGCACGACGAAGCAATCTCGATTTACGCTCTCCAGACGCAGGCGCGCAGATTACTTCGACGTCATTGCCCCTCCCCTCTCTCACCCGCCCTGAGAACTCGCAATGACAATTCCGAGGTGTTTCAACAGTTCTTTTATGAGCAGGATGAGCAAGGCGGTGGTCTATAGTTGATGAGGTTGTCCCATAAGTTGGATTTCGTGAAATGCGCGAAGAGTAAGTTGCTTTTCCCCCTTAGCAAAGGGGGACCAAGGGGGTTGTAAGCGCCTATCCACCAGGAAGAAAGACAACCCCCTAAATCCCCCTTTAGTAAGGGGGAATAACCTGTCCTCCTTCTGATGTCTCTGCGGCCCAACTTATGGGACAACCTCTTGACTGCTTGTCCTACGCTGCTTTGCGACGGTGCTTGAGGAAATCCCAGAAAACGTACTCGCCTAAATTTGTCGGTGAGGCAAAATAGGCGCGTCCGCGATTGAGTTCGGTCAGTGTCTGGACGAATCGGCGCAGGTACGGGTCATCCGCGATCATGAAAGTCGTGATCGGGATTCGCTTTTTGCGGCAGATGATCGCTTCATCCAACGTTCGGTTGACCACAATTGGATCCAGTCCAAATGGATTCCTGTACAGGCTGCCGTCGCTGCGAGTGATCATCGACGGCTTACCATCAGTAATCATGAAGATCTGCTTGTTGACGCTTCGTTTCTTCAGGAGTATCTGCCGCGCCATTTGCAGACCGGCCTTGGTGTTAGTGTGATATGGCCCAACTCCAATATAGGGCAGGTCTTTGATCTGAACTCTCTGGGCGAAATCGCCGAACAGCACAATATCCAGCTCATCCTTGGGGAATCGCGTGAGAATCATTTCCGTAAACGCCAGCGCCACTTGCTTGGCGGGCGTAATTCGATCTTCGCCATACAGGATCATCGAATGCGAGATGTCGATTAGCATCACAGTGGCGCAGCTTGTCACCTGCTCAGTGTCGTAGACTTCGAGATCATCCTCCGCCATGTCCAATGACAGCGAACCGGTGCGTGCTATCGTGTTAAACAACGAGTTTGTGAAATCGATGTTTCGCAGGTTATCGCCGAAGTTGTAGCGCCGTCGTTCGGGAAGGGCCTCTTCCGAGATTCCGCCTTCTTTATCGATAGCATGATTACCCGCGCTTGAGGACTTGAGTTGCTCGAAAATCTTGTCAAAGGAGTCCTGTCGCAAGGCGCGCTCGCCTTTGCGGGTCAGGTTGACGCCGCTCTTGTCGGTCGCGATGATCTTACTATTTTCAAGCTGTCTGCGAAATTCCTCCAGATCAGTCTCCTTGGGCAAATAGCCCATTTTCTTGAGCTGATTCATAATCTTGAGAGCGGTCCTGACATCGCCGTTAGCCTGTAGCAGAAGGTGGTTGAAAATCTGCATCAGGTCACGCATTTGCCTGAATTGCTGAATCAGCGAGTCGTCCCAGCGCGTGTAAAACAGTCGCATCTTAGTCCTTCAGGATGTTCTCCAACATGTCGATGTAGACAAACTTGTTGTCGGGCGACTCCTTGGCGATAATGTTGTGCCGGTGTAAGCCTTCCAGCACGAATTCCATCGCCAGGACAGTCTCGCGCTCGTTTTTCGGTTTGAAATATCGATGCGCGATCTCGCGCAGTCCTACAACCTGCGAAAGCGCGGCCTTGTATTCCCGGTAGGGGAGTTCGTCTGAGAGTTCCAATCGCCTGCCGGAAGCAAAGAAATCAATGATCGGCTCATAGACATTTTCCTGCTGGCGCTGGTTTTCGGCGGCGTGGCTCCTGGGCTTGCGCGGCGCCGGGAAATACTGCGCAAAGGCTTTCTTGGTTGCCTCGCCGATCAAATTGACCGCCACAATCGACGGGCCTTCCAGTTCCCCCTCATAAACCAATTCTACCTTGCCGACGATCGACGACAGCACTGCATACAAGTCGCAAATGCGCGGGTAGTAGTCGTTGTCTTTGTTGACTGCCGCGCGTCGTTCGATATTCGAAAGCAGATTCTCGTATGCCGAAATTGTCAATCGTGCCGACACGCCGGAGCCCTGATCGACATGCTCGCTGGAGCGGGCTTCAAATGCTATCTGCTCGATGATGTCCCGGATCAGCTCCGGTATCTCAATCTGAGCCGATCGGTCGGTCCAAGCCTCCTGCTGTGTGATCGCCTTGGCAATCTCGACGCTGCTGGGATAATGCGTGTTGATCTGCGACGCGATACGATCTTTCAGCGGCGTAATGATGTTACCGCGATTGGTGTAGTCCTCCGGATTGGCGGTGAAGGCCAACATCATATCCAGCGGCACCCGAATCGGGAACCCTCTGATCTGAAAATCGTTCTCCTCGAGGATATTCAGTAGCGCTACCTGAATTCGGGGCTGCAAATCCGGAAGCTCGTTGATCGTAAAGATGCCGCGATTTGTGCGTGGCACGATGCCCCAGTGGATGACTCCCTCGTCTGACAGATCAAGCTTCTCGCGTACGGCTTTGATCGGGTCGAGATCACCGATCAGATCGGCTACCGATACATCCGGCGTAGCCAACTTCTCGCTATAGCGCAACTCCCGTGGCAACCAGGCGATCGGCAAATCGTCACCGGCTTCGACCAGCAGTCGCTTGCTCTGTGAAGTAATCGGCCGGTAAGGGTTTTCATTAAGCGGGCTGCCCTTGATCACCGGCAGAAACTCATCCAGGAAATTGACGAGATGTCGCAGGATGCGGGTTTTGGCTTGTCCGCGCAAACCCAGAAGCAGGATGTCGTGCTGGGAAAGGATCGCGTTCTCCAAGAGCGGCAGCACCGTGCGCTCATAACCGATAATGCCCGGCCAACGGCTCTTGCCAGCTCTGATCTGTTCTATCAGATTCTCACGTAGCTCTGTTTTGGTGGAGCGACTCCGGTAGCCGGATGCTTTCAATTCGCGCAGTGTCTTTGGTCGTTTCATTTCGCCTCATCCATCCATTTCAAAAATGCTATACGTTATACGTGCGACCCCAATCAAATGTGGCAAACAAAGATTCACGCAGACCATATTCACCTATCTGGAGAAGAGCGGTCGCCGTATCGTGAACGGGAATACGAAAAAAGAGGTGGATTTATCAGACTGCCTGCTTAAATTTCCGAAGTCTCTGGACGGGTTGGGATGCAATAAGGAAATATTGTAGCCTGCCGATAAAGTTAAGGAATGACTGTGGTTAAAGCATTAAGATACGTACAGGTCGAGCCAATTCTGCCCGACGGGCTGAAAGCGCTCAAGGAAATTGCGCTTAATCTTTGGTGGTGCTGGAATCAGGAGGCGATTCGCCTCTTCCGACGGATTGACGGCAAACTCTGGGAAGAGACCGGTCACAATCCGATCAAAGTCCTGGCGCAGATTCCGCAGGACAAACTGGAGAAACTCGAAAGGGACCTCAGTTTTCGGGCGCATCTGGAAAGCGTCTATCGCGATCTGGTGGTCTACCAGCACAACAGTAACTGGTTCAACGAACAGCACTTTCAAACTGAGCAGCCGGAAATAGCCTACTTTTCGGCGGAGTTCGGAATCACCGAGTGTCTCCCGATTTATTCCGGCGGTCTGGGTGTGTTGGCGGGCGACCATCTCAAATCGGCCAGCGATCTGGGACTGCCTTTGGTCGGAATCGGATTGCTCTATCAGCGCGGCTATTTCCAGCAGTATCTCAACGCCGATGGCTGGCAACAGGAGTACTATCCCGAATTTGACTTTTCATCGTTGCCCGTAACCGAGGCCAACGACCGGAACGGTCAACCACTCATGGTCAATATCGATTTTCCGGGTCGCAAGGTTTGGATCAAGGTTTGGAGGCTGCAAGTCGGGCGAACTCCTCTCTATTTGCTCGATACCAATGTTCCTCAAAACTCAGGTGAAGATCGCGACATCACCGCCCATCTGTATGGTGGTGACAACGACACCAGAATCCGGCAGGAAATGGTGCTCGGTATCGGCGGAGTAACCGCTCTTGATGAGATGGGAATTGCGCCGTCAGTCTTTCACATGAACGAAGGCCACTCGGCATTCTTAGCGATCGACCGCGTGCGTCGCCACATGGAGAAGGACGGCCTCACGTTTCGCGAAGCGTCACTCTTAGTAAGACAAACAACCGTCTTCACGACTCATACACCAGTACAGGCCGGCATTGACCGTTTCCCGCGCGATCTGGTGGAGAAATACTTCCGCAGCTATCTGCCCAAACTAGGTCTGAGTTTCAGTGAGTTCTCTTCGCTGGGTCAACAAAACGAACGCGAAAACACGACCGAATTCAATATGGCGCATTTGGCCATGAATTTTTCATCCTATATCAATGGCGTCTCCAAATTGCACGCGGAAGTATCTCGTCGCATGTGGCAGGCGTCCTGGCCTAAGGTACCGTTTGAAGAAATCCCGCTTGCTTCCATCACCAACGGCGTGCATACGCGCTCGTGGATTTCCGCCGAGATGTGCGAGCTTTATGATCGCTACCTGGGAACCGGATGGCTGGAAGAATCAGCCAATCACTCTTTCTGGTCGAACGTAGATGACATTATTGATAGCGAGCTCTGGCGGACTCACGAAATCAGACGCGAGAAGATGATCTCCTTTGCCCGTCGACGGCTAAAAGAGCAATATCAGCGTCGCGGTGCTACTCCCAGTGACATCAAACTCGTGGCGGAAGTGCTCAATTCGAGCTATCTGACAATCGGTTTTGCGCGTAGGTTCGCATCCTACAAACGCGGAACCCTGATTTTCCGCGACGTGGAGCGTCTCAAGCGGATTCTTAACCATGCCGATCGACCTGTGCAACTGATTTTCGCCGGCAAAGCCCACCCGCGCGACAATTTTGGCAAGGAACTGATCAAAACGATCGTCCATCTTGCCCGTGATCCACAACTCCGAGACCGTATTGTTTTTCTCGAGAATTACGATCTGGCCGTGGCGCGTAATCTGGTGCAGGGCGTGGATGTGTGGCTCAATACGCCGCGCCGACCGATGGAAGCATCCGGCACCAGTGGCATGAAGGTGATCTTTAACGGGGGAATAAACTTCAGCGTGCTCGACGGTTGGTGGTGCGAGGGTTACAACGTCAACACCGGTTGGGCTATCGGTCTGGGCGAAGAATATGACAACCTTGACTATCAGGACGAAGTTGAGGCTAATGCGCTGTACGATACGCTGGAAAAGGAAATCGTACCGTTGTTTTACGACCGCGGTCGCGATGGAATCCCGCGCGGCTGGGTGGCGAAGATGAAAAGCTCGATCAAGATATTGGCGCCAATGTTTAACTCCAATCGCATGGTGCAGGAGTATACCGAAAAGTTCTATGTCAACGCCTATCGACAGAATCTGATTCTTCGTCACCAGGATTTCGCCGAAGTCAAATCGTTGGCGAGTTGGTACAAGCATCTTGTCGACAAGTGGGCTGATGTGCGCATGCTTGAACTGGTCTCCAAGTCGCCGTCAAAAATGAATGTCAACGAGCAGATGCAGATCGAGGCAAAAATCTTTATCGGAGAATTGACTCCCAACGACGTGGCGGTGGAACTCTATATGGGCAAGTTGTCACCCTCCGGTGACATCGTTGACCCGACTTCGGTGGAGATGACCGCTGATGGCAATCCCCATGCCGGCATCTACAACTACTACTGTACGACGCCGATTTCCTCCAGTGGTCGACTTGGCTATTCGGTTAGAGTTTTGCCCGGACATCGCAGTCTGGTGCATCCGCATGAGATGCGCCTTATCACTTGGGCGGAAGGCGATCTATAGACTGGCAAGATAATCATCTCCAAGAGCAACAACCGGCTGCGTCAACAACGCTGCCGGTTTTTTTGTGCCCGTTCGAGCGCGATGTCACCCGCCCCACATACGGTGTTTCATGGCAGCGTCTTGTGCGTACCGTCGCAAAACGGCGGAGTCGCTGTGTGCTTGCACTGACAGTACGAGCGTAGCTTCCGTTCCTCGATTGTAAACTCCAACGGTGCGAATGATGTCCCCTCGTGCGAACTATCGCAGAATGGCTGTGCCTTCGACCTGCCACAACGGCACCACCGGTAGATCCCCGGTTCTAGTTCGAGTTTGATTGACTTTCTGTCGGCAATCGTCGGTCGGTCCATAATTGAATCCCTTTCCCAATCACAGTATACTCAAAGACCTTCGCTTTCGCTTGCTCCTCATCAAGCAAGTTCTCAAACGCGATCAACTCGCGCTTCTGCGTTCAAAGCGCAAGTAGTTGCCTTTTTGCCGTTCTAAGGCAACTAGACCGCAACTGCCCGCGTCGGGGGCTATTTCCACCGAGACCAGAGCATACCGGAGGTTCCCGTTGACATTCTATCATCCGGGGATTATACTAAAGGTTCATGTTTAGCGGGCCTGCAAGCCGGCTCAAAGAGGATAGTTGTTGTCTATAGAGAATAGAGGATAGGGTTCAATGGCTGAAAAAAAACCGGAAGATATCGAAGTAATTCTGGCAACCGATTGCGGTTCAACCACAACCAAGGCGATTCTGATAGAGAAACGGGATGGGCAATACCGACTGATCGTACGCGGTGAAGCTCCTACGACCGTTGAAGCTCCATTCGAGGATGTGACCATGGGTGTGCTCAATGCTGTCGGCGAAGTCGAGGAGCTTTCTGGAAGAAAGCTTTTGGACGAAAACGAGAAAATAATCTCCCCGCGCTCCAAAGACGGCCAGAAAGTCGGGACTGACATTTACATCTCCACTTCGTCCGCCGGTGGCGGTCTGCAGATGATGGTCGCCGGAGTCGTACGTTCCATGACCGCCGAGTCTGCCGAGCGCGCCGCGCTGGGTGCGGGAGCGATTGTGATGGACGTTATTGCCTCCAACGACAAGCGTAAACCCTACCAGCAGATCGAGAGAATTCGGCATTTGCGCCCCGACATGATCCTGCTCTCCGGCGGCATTGATGGCGGCACGACAACCCATGTCGTTGAACTCGCCGAGTTGATCGCCGCTGCCGATCCCAGACCACGGCTGGGCTCCAGCTACAAGCTGCCGGTGATCTATGCCGGAAACATCGAAGCCCGCAACGCCGTCTCCGATTCGTTGAAAGAGAAAGTCGATCTGATTATTACCGACAATCTGCGCCCCGTGCTCGAAAGAGAAAACCTGTTGCCGGCGCGGGAAGCGATCCACGATCTGTTTTTGGAACACGTAATGGCGCAGGCGCCGGGTTATCGCAAACTGATGGGCATGACCGATACGCCAATTATGCCTACGCCGGGCGCGGTGGGTCTGATCATTAAGACGATCTCCGAAATCGAAGGTATCGAAGTGGTTGGTGTCGATATCGGCGGCGCCACGACCGACGTCTTTTCCGTGTTCCAGGGCGTGTTCAACCGAACGGTATCGGCCAACCTGGGTATGAGCTACTCGGTGTCAAACGTCTTTGCCGAAGCCGGTCTCCCCAACGTTATGCGCTGGGTCCCTTTCCACATGGAAGAGCGTGATCTGCGCAACCGCGTCAAGAACAAGATGATTCGTCCGACGACGATTCCGCAGTCGATGGAAGAGCTGATTTTCGAGCAGGCAATTGCCAAGGAAGCTTTGCGACTGGCATTCATTCAGCACAAGAGTTTCGCCACGGTGCTCAAGGGTGTGCAACAACAGCGAACCATCGCGGACGCCTTCGATCAGAAAGCATCGGGCGGCACACTGGTCAATATGATGACGCTCAATATGTTAATCGGCTCCGGCGGTGTGCTGTCGCACGCCCCGCGTCGCCAGCAGTCGGCCCTGATGATGATCGACGCCTTCCTGCCGGAAGGCATCACGCGGTTATCGGTGGATTCTATCTTTATGATGCCTCAGCTCGGCGTGTTGTCCACCGTACATCCCCAGGCGGCGACCGAAGTATTTAACAAAGATTGCCTTATTCACCTCGGCACCTGTGTGGCGCCGGCCGGCGATTCCAAGGAAGGCAAGGAAATGCTGAAGTATCATTTCGAATTTCCCGATGGTCGGGTTGAAGACGGCAAGCTAATGTTTGGCGAATTAAAATGCTTCCCACTCGGCTTTGACGAAAAAACAGCGTTACCCCTCAATGCGAAAGTCGTTCTCGAACCGGGCGGCAGGCTCGACGTCGGCGCGGGACCAGGCGCCAAGATGGAGACGACGATTTCCGGTGGCGTGGTTGGTATCATTCTTGACGGTCGTGGCCGACCCTTTGTCCTACCAATTGACGATTCCATCCGGGTCCGCAAACTGAAAGAGTGGATGAACGCGATGAATATCTATCCGCCCAAGGCGCTGGAGAGAGCATAGGAGAGACCACACACGTGCGTCTCTGCAGCCGTAGTTCTTGCGATTCCAGGGCCACACGAGTAGGTCAGTGAAACAGAGCTTTAAGATTCGGTTTAGAGGCAATATATGGCACATACCTATACCCCCGGTTTGAAAGTTTCTGAAAAGGAACTGATTACCAAGAAGAGAATCCTCCCACTCAAGGGAGACGTCATTGTCAAGGTCGGCGACCAGGTTCATCCGGATGACGTCGTCGCGCGCACGCACCTTCCCGGCCCGGTGGAAACCACCAACGTCGCTAACATTCTTGGCGTGCCGCCGGAAGATATCGCAGCTTGCATGCTCAAGAAAGAGGGCGACCCGGTCAAGGCGAACGAAGTGATTGCGATGAGCAAGTCTTTCTTCGGGCTGTTCAAGTCGGAAGCCAGAGCCAAGATTGATGGCTCCATCGAGACGATCTCGCATGTCACCGGTCAGGTGCTGCTGCGCGGTAAGCCGGTGCCGGTACAGGTGAAGGCCTATCTTGAGAGCGAAGTTGTCGAGATATTTCCCAATGAGGGCGTGGCGGTCTCCTGCTGGGGTTCGTTCGTCCAGGGTATTTTCGGTATCGGCGGCGAAACTCATGGCGTGATCAAGATCGTTGTGCCCGACAACGGGACGCCATTGACCGACAATCTGATTGACGAGTCCTGTCAAGGCAAAATCCTGCTCGGCGGTTCGATCGTGACGGCTGATGCGGTTAGAAAAGCGATCAAAGTCGGCGCTGCCGGCGTTGTCGCCGGAGGTTTTTCTGACAAAGACCTGCGCGATTTCCTCGGTTACGACATCGGCGTGGCGATCACCGGCTCGGAAGACCTCGGCGTAACGCTCGTGTTTACGGAAGGCTTTGGCGAGATCATGATGGCGAAGAAGACGTTCGATCTGCTCAAGTCCAAAGTCGGGCAGATGGCCTGTATCAATGGCGCCACCCAGATCCGTGCCGGTGTGATTCGGCCGGAAGTGATCATTCCGCTTGCCGGCGACATCAAGGCAGGCAAAGGAATTGCAGTCAAGCATGGCATGGGTCTGGAAATCGGATCGCCGATCCGCGTGATTCGTGCCCCGTATTTCGGCAAGCTGGGTGCAGTCACGGCTTTGCCATCTCCGTTGCAGGTGCTCGAATCGGAATCGAAAGCCCGTGTGCTGGAAGTCGAGTTCGAGTCGGGTGGGAGAGCGATTGTCCCGCGCGCAAACGTAGAAATGATTGAAGACTAATAGCTAATCGATTTCGCTTTCACCTGCGGAATGGAAATTGCCTAAGAGATGAGCGATCCTAAGTCATTTGTGCTCGCCTTGCCGACGGCAGAAGACTACATCGAAATCCTCGGTGAAGGCAAGAGTGTTGCGTTGCATTCGGGTAGGGTCGTGTTATCGCCCGGAAAGGATTGCGGACAGCATTCGACCGGACATCATGAAGAGTTGATAGTCGTGCTTAGTGGCGTGGGGGAGCTGGAAGTTACCGGAATTGGCAGAACCAAGATTCGTGCGGGCATGGTGGCGTACAATCCACCCCAAACCGAACATAACGTCTTCAATACCGGCAGTGAACCCTTGGCTTATGTGTATGTCGTCGCACCCACGGTGTAGGGGAGATTTTCGTGGAAAGCGACACGACAATCTATAGCAAAGACGAGAAACTCTGGGCGACATTATGTCACTTGAGTGCACTCGTTGGATTTGTATTCCCATTTGGCAACATAATCGGTCCGACGGTCTTCTGGATTCTCAAGAAAGATCAAATGCCCCTTGTGGATGTCAACGGCAAAGAAGCGCTCAATTTCCAGATCAGCATGTCCATCTACGCCCTGTTCGCAGCCACGCTGGTACTGGTGCTGATCGGAATCCCCCTGTTATTCATGATCGCCTTTGCCGACCTCATCCTGATCATCATGGCTTCCGTCAAGACCTCTGAAGGGGCACCGTACCGTTATCCGCTGACAATTAGATTGATCAAGTAGCTTCCTCACATCCCGCATGACGCCAAGTGACGCTACTCAAAAAGAGAGCGGTTAGACCTCGTCGATTTCCCCGACGTTCTTTACGACGCGTGTGGGACGGTAGGGGAAGCGGGCGATCTCTTCTTCCTTAGTTACGCCGGATAAGACCAGGATTGTCTCCATGCCCGACTGAATGCCGGCGATAATGTCGGTCTCCATGTTGTCGCCGATCATCACCGTATTCTCGGAATGAGCACCGATCTGGCGCAATGCTGCCCGCATCATGTACGGATTCGGCTTGCCAATATAGAAGGGGTGGATACCGGTTACGCGCTCGATTGGCGCCGCCAGTGCGCCGCAGGATGGAAATCCGGACGGCCCGGATACATCAGGATTGGTGGCGATGAAGCGGGCGCCATGGCCAATCAGGCGGATGGCTTTCTCAATCATTTCGAAGTTGTACGATCGGGTTTCGCCAAGGACAACATAATCTGGATTCTGCTCGGTAACAGTGAAACCCTGTTCATAGAGAGCATGCGTGAGTGCGCCCTCGCCAATGACGAAAACCTTGTCACCGGCTGCCTGGCTTTTGAGAAATGCTGCTGTGGCCATTGCCGAAGTATAGAAGTGTTCCGGCGCCACGACGAGACCGGCAAGCGAGAGGCGATGCTGAAGATCGGTTGGTGTCAGCGATGGATAATTGGTCAGAAACAGGAACGGATGGCCGTCTTTCAGCAGATTGTCAACGAATGTCTTGGCGCCCTCCACTAAATTGTTGTCCCAGACAATGACGCCGTCCATATCACAAAGAACTGCTTTGACCATTTGTCCTTTCCTTGCCTGACGAATCGGTCCTCGTCACGGCTCATAAGGTCGTGCTCTTCCAAATCAAAGTAGACCGCGCCGAAGCAGATGTCAATAGATAGATTGGACGTTTTCGGCAATTGATCACACTCACAAATCTCAAGTCAAAGCTGCGCTGCCTTCTCCTTGACCCGTTAGATAACGGATGTTATCATGCTTGCAGCAATGATATCGATCTTCAGGCACTTGCATCGTGAGCGGTTGCTCGTCTACTGTCTTTTGCTAATCGTACACGTTGCTTTAACTCTAACGTTTCTCGCTGATCGTTCCCCCGGCACCGATGCGGCATCAACCGGCTTTCCAATCGACGACGCCTGGATTCATCTGGTCTACGGACGCGCGGTCGCCCAGACAGGCCTGCCCTATTACAATGATGGCGCTCTGGAAGCAGGATTTACGAGTCCTCTGTGGATGGTCTTTCTTGCTTTAGCTGAACTAGCCCGCTCTGTGTTTTCCTTGCCCGTCGTCATTTCCGTAAAGTTTCTCGGCGCGCTGCTGGCATGGATATCAAGTCTGGCTGTCTACGAGTTGTGTCGCAAGCTTTCGTGCTCATTCCTAATCGCTCTGTGTGCCGGTGCTTTGGCAGCGGCAAATCCAGTGTCTGTCTTTGCTCAGGTATCCGGAATGGAAGTAGCTTTGACCGGCGCGCTGTTGACCTTGACGGCTCTAACATTTGCTTTAGAGCGCTGGCGATCGTGCGCGGTACTGCTTGGTCTGTCACTTTTGTCCCGACCGGAAAGCGTGCTAGTGTTGATATTGCTGGTAGTCGTCTATTGGCTCTCAAGTCATCAAACGGAAATGCGGTTACGATTACGCACCTCAATGACGCTGGTCCTTCCTGCGATCATCGCAGCCGTGATGTGGATTTGTTACTGTCTGGCAGTGACAGGGCATCCTCTGCCGAACACGTTCTACGCTAAGTATTCGAACGCCGATGCCCTGAACGGATTTGCGAACATCATCGGCGAAATCGTACTGGGATTGCCGGCAATGTTTGTCGGCTTCGGAATCGTTCTATTCCTCGTCGGTGCTGTCACGATGATCTATCGGGCGACTAAGTCTTCACTCGTTGTCTTGTTGATTCCCTGGGTCTTTCTGGCTGGAATCGCCGTGACGCGTCAGATGCCACCCGGCTGCGGTGTTTACTTCTACTGGCTGCGCTACGCCATTCCGGCGCTGCCATTTCTCTTTGTCCCGATGGCCATAGGTGCTTCTGTCATCGCCGACCCGAAATCATGTTTTGCATCAATCAGCATCAGACCCGGCATGGTGAAGGTGTTCCGGGTGGTGGCAGTGCTTCTCCTGTTGGCCTGTTTTGGTGGCTATCCTTCCCAGATGGCGTACCGCAAGTCCCAATTCGCCTGGAACTGCCAGAATATCAACGAAGTGCAGGTTGAGATCGGCAAATGGGTGAAGCGCAATGTGCCAAGGGACTTCTCGATCCTGTCATTCGATGCCGGAGCGATCAGGTATTGGGGTGAGCACAAGACCATTGACTTTTTTGGTCTGAACAATCACCCCCTTCTGTTCGATCAGAAGCTGATGCACAATATCAACACACAGCCAGATTCGTTGGCCGACTATATGCGGTCGGTGAGAGCGACCCATTTCGTGGTATTTCCAGAGCTCCGTCGGTCGTTGGTGAACAGCCCTTCCTTTCAGCGTCTGTTTTCCCAGGTAGCTGAGTTTTCCAGCCCAAACTACACGGTTGCCACGCCTTTGCAGAGACAAATGGTTATCTGCGGGCTCAATCGCTGACAGTATTCGCGTCTCTCCAACCCGGATCGCGAAAAATACTCTGAACCGTTTGCCGATCCCGTCGACAGTTGTCACGGATGGTAAACATGGTTGGCGAATTGGAAAACGCAATGGAACAGCACGACCGGCTCTACCGGATGGCATACAGAGAATATCTGAATCACGACCTCGTTGCCGCGCACAGGATCGCGACTGAGGCTCTGGCAAAGGCACAACAATTCCGTCATCAAAACAATTGCCTGGCAGAACCACATAGATTCAGTTGTCGGGCAAAGACTCTGCTTGAGGCAATTGAGTGGAGATCACGACTGGTCCAAGATGGATGATCCCATACAGAACAGGTCGGCGGCACGTCACCAGACCACGAGCACGTCGCCGACCCTCTTCTGCCGGCTCTGAGTTCGAATGACAGCAGGCGGGCTTATTCCAACTCGGTTAGCCCCTCGCGGATAGCGTATTTCGTCAACTCGGCTATGGTATGCAATCCGAGCTTATCCATGACCTGTTTGCGGTGCGTCTCGACAGTCTTCACACTGACATTGAGGTGGCTGGCGATCTCTTTTGTGTTCCTGCCTTCAGCGAGTAATTGCAGAACTTCACGTTCGCGGGCGCTGAGCAGCGTATAGACGGTGGAACCACTGCTTTTGGCCATCTGTACATAATCTTCCACGACAATATTAGTGATTCTGCGACTCAAGTAGATCTGATTACTCACAGTAGCTTCAACCGCTTTGAGCACCTCCTCAATCGCCGAATCCTTCAGTAGGTAGCCACGCGCCCCAGCTTTGAGCGCCTCGACCACAAAACGCCGGTCGGCATGCATCGACAACATAATCACGCGGGTCGCCGTGTTCTGCGAGAGAATCTGGCGGGTCGCTTCGATGCCGTTCAGCTTGGGCATGGAGATATCCATCAATACGACATCAGGCACAAACTCCTGAGCCATGCGGACAGCGGACACACCGTCTTCGGTCTCTCCAATGATTTCGATGTTTGGCTGCTTAGCCAACAGCGAGTGCAGTCCGCTGCGAAACAGCCGGTGATCGTCAACCAGCAGAATACGCGTGATGACTGACTTATCATGCGTGCTCAGAATGGCACCTCCAAAATTGCCGTAGTACCTTTCTCCACAATTGAAGATATTTCAAATCTGCCATCTAGATACTTCAATCGCTCTCTGACGCTGAACAGACCGAATGTATTCGATGTACCAGCTACCGCCTCCATCATCGCCGTGTCGAATCCCTTCCCGTTATCAGCAACGGCGATCTGAAAATTCGCTTTGCCGCAGGCAATCGTTACCGTCACTCGTTTTGCTTGTGCGTGTTTGGCGGCGTTCATCAGAAGCTCGTGAACGCATTTGAACAACACGATCTGCACCTCTTCTCGTAGCGCGATCGAATTGCCATTCGAAGCCACCTCCACTTGGAAACCATACTTGTTCTCAAAGCGCTCTGCCAACCACTCAATGGCGGCTTCTAAACCCAGTTCATAAAGGATCGGGGGACTGATCTCGAACGTCAGACTGCGAGTGTATTGAATAGTCTTGTCAAGCAGCATCAGGATTTCATCAATGCTATCTTCAAAACCACAGAAAACCGCATTGCTCCTAAATTCGGTTACGCGCATGCGGACAAAAGCCAGCGCCTGACCGATATGATCATGCAAATCCGCAGCAATAGCGCGCCGTTCACGAGCCTCAGCCAGAGATAGCTCGGAATTGAGTTTGCGGAGTTGTTCCTGATAAGCGGTGATCTGTTGCTGCGCTCTCGTCTGTTCGGCGATCTGTGCCTGCAAAGCTTCGTTGGAAGCGCTCAGGGCGGCTGTGCGTTCGCGCACTTGTTGCTCAAGGTTGTCGTGTGCTTCGCGGAGGGCATCATCGGCAAACAGATGCTGGAAATATGACCGCAGCATCTCCGCCAACGATTCAATCAGGTCGCGCTCTTCCGAGAGAAAAGGACCTTCGGCTTCTTCCGGTCTCTGCTCAAGATAACACACTTCAACACTACCGCTGTCGCCGCCGGTAGTGAACGTGGCCGACTGCACCCACGGCGTTTCCAAGTAATTGGGAGTCGCGACGTCGAATTGTCTGAACCGGATTCGCGCCGCCGTGATCTCAGGATACTGCCAGGCATCCGGCAACAGCCTGACAACGTCGCAGACCACATCAGCGGCCAAACGTTGGTTGTCCTGAAGCAGACGCGCAGTCCGGTGTAATGCGGTCAACTCTTTGACACGCTCGCCCAGTTTATGAAGAGTCTCATCCCTCACTCCGCAAATATAGCACAATTTCCGGAGGGTGGCAACCGCCGCGGTAAGGGATTACGAAGTCCAAAATCAGGATATGCCTGATTGATCGAGCATGGTGTCCTTGTATTCTGTTCTTGAAGAGTATCTTGCTTCACAGGAGGACTAGCGTGTTTGATACAGGTAATACGGGCTTTATGCTCGTTGCGACCAGTTTGGTAATGCTGATGACACCCGGACTGGCGTTTTTCTATGGCGGGTTGGTTGGGCGGAAAAATGTGCTAACCATTATGATCCAGAGTTTCGTGTCAATGGGGGTCACGACCATCATCTGGTGGGCGGTTGGCTATTCGCTCTGCTTTTCAGGGGGTGAAGGTGGCATCATCGGCAACCTTGACAAGGCCTTTATGATCGGTGTCACCCTGAACACTGTGTCGCCATTTGGCAGCGGTAACATCCCCGAGTTCGTGTTTATGGCTTACCAAATGATGTTTGCCATCATCACTCCCGCTCTGATTACCGGCGCATTTTCCAACCGCGTTAAGTTCGGCGCTTATCTGATGTTCCTGGTTGGCTGGCTTCTGTTTGTTTATTTCCCCTTCGTGCACATGGTCTGGGGCAACGGTCTTCTCGCGAAAATGGGGGTGCTCGATTTTGCAGGTGGTATTGTCGTCCACAACATCGCCGGCATGGCAGCGTTGGCTTCTGTGCTATATGTCGGGCGACGAAAAGTCGGCGACAGCGTGCCTCATAGTATCCCCTTGGTGGCGCTCGGAACCGGTCTGCTCTGGTTCGGCTGGTATGGCTTTAACGCCGGCAGTGAGCTAAGAGTTGACGCTGTTACTGGCGTGGCGTTTCTGAATACTGATATCGCTGCATCTTTCGCGGGACCGGTTTGGATGCTCTTGGCTTGGATCATTGAACGGAAACCCAAATTCCTCGGCTTGCTCACCGGTGCTGTCGCCGGTTTGGCGACAATCACACCCTGTGCGGGATATGTCACGCCGACTTCTGCCGCGATAATCGGCATTCTTGCGGGTGTCGTATGCTACTTCGCCGTTAGCCTGAAAAACCGACTTAAGTGGGATGATGCCCTGGACGTCTGGGGTGTTCACGGTGTCGGTGGGGCGCTGGGTGTGATTCTCCTTGGGTTGATGGCGAGCAAGGCGGTCAATGCTGCCGGCGCCGACGGTTTGTTTGCCGGTAACAGTAGTTTCTTTGTCACGCAGCTTATGGCAATAGTCGTCTCTTCGGTTTATGCCTTCGCGTTTACATTCGGCATGCTCTGGGTCATCAACAAGATCACGCGTGTCCGGACATCCGAAGGTGAAGAAGAGGAAGGTCTCGACAAATCGTTGCACGGCGAATCTGCTTATGAAGGAATTTAGCATATCAATCGGCAACCTGGGCCGGGAGGGATAAAAGACGTGATGCGCCTCGCATCCGAAACTTACACTTCATCCGTGCCCTCTCCGGCACCAGGTTGCCATTTGCATAAGACGGCGCCGCTTGAGGGAATGTTGAAAGAGCCTAGCCCCGTCATTGCGAGGAGTGCGGAGTGGTGATGCAGGGTGTGGAGCACGACGAAGCAATCTCGATTTGCGCTCTCCAGTATCCTGAGTCCGTTCGTCCTGAGCTTGTCGAAGGATGAACGGACGCCTTTTGCCCTTCGACAAGCCTGCCCTGAGTCGCGTTCGTTCCTTCGACAGGCTCAGGACGAACGACATCGAAGGGCTCAGGGCGAACGGGTCGCAATGCGGGCGCGCAGATTGCTTCGTCGTCATTGCCCCTCCCCTCTCTTTTCCGCCCTGACTCCTCGCAATGACAGTTCCGAGGTTTTTCAACACGCCCTTGAGAAGTGCGCCTGCCACGAAACTGAAGCTTTGAGGAGTACAATTCCATGAAGTATCGCTTCTTAATGATGTTGTCAGCGCTTGCGCTGATCTTACCTCTTGCGCGTTTTGCTACCAGTCTGCACGCGGAAGAATCAGGAAGTAAATACGGTTCAATTGGAGTCAATGCCGATCTGGTCAGTCGCTACATCTGGCGCGGTTTCGATTTCGGAAACTCTGTCAGTATCCAGCCGACATTATCATATTCGTTGGGGGGATTCAACGTCGGATTTTGGGGCTCCTACGCTCTGGCATACGAGTCAGCTAACTATGACGAAATCGACATATTCGCTTCCTGCGCCATCTCAACCAAGGCTGGCACGTTCAAGCCGTTTGTGACTGACTACACCTTTCCATATCTCAACACGAAATTCTTCGACTTTGACAACGACAGCACCGGTTCACACACAATCGAAACGGGTCTGGCATTTGCCGGTCGGGACAAATGTCCGATCACGGCGCTCTTTGCCGTCAATGTCTACAACGATGGTGAGCACGCGCCCTATTTCGAGCTTGGGTATCCGCTCACTCTGAATGATGTTTCGTTGTCTCTCTTTGTGGGCGGTACCAAGGGGAAGTGTTCCTGGTACGGAATAACCAAGGATGAAATTGCCGTGCTGAATGTCGGAGTAACGGCATCAAAGACAATTGCCGTTACCGAGAAATTCTCGTTACCGGTGGCGGCAACGTTTGTTGTGAATCCGTATGCTGAGAGAAGTTTCTTGATCTTCAAGATCAGTCTGTAGGCGTACTCTTCGAAGCGGGACTTAACAAATTTGCCAATCAGACTCGACTCGGCGGCCCAAGCTCATTTCCCGCTTAGGGACTGCTCATCTTTCTCGCTTAACGCGACCGGATAAGAACCAAGGATTTTCAGGAACGTGGTTATCTCCTGCAAGTGGTTAATTGCGTTCTTTGCGGCTTCGTCGCTGATGTGGCCGACAAAATCGAGGTAGAAGTAGTATTCCCAGACCCGTTTGCGTAGTGGCCGCGATTCGATCTTGGTCAGATCCAGGTCGCGCAGAGCAAACACCGAAAGCGCTTTGAACAGCGAACCGGGTACGTTCTTTAGCGCGAAGACAATCGAAGTTTTGCAGGGCAAAGTCTGCTCTGCCGCTTGCTTTGAGAGAATCAGGAAGCGAGTAAAGTTGTCGGGTTCATCTTGAATGCCTTCGGCGATGATTGGCAAACCATAGTATTCTGCCGCATACCGACCGGCAATGGCTGCTGCCTGCGTGAGGTTGCCTTCCTTCAGCATCTTCACGGCGCCGGCTGTATCATACGACGCCACCGCCTTGTACTCCGGATGGCCGTCGAGAAAATGCTGACACTGCTCCAGAGCGACCGCGTGCGAATAAACATGCTGTATGTCTTTCAGCGTGACATTGGGGAGAGCAATCAAGGAATGTATTATGCGCTGATTTCTTTCGCCTACGACCATTAGGTCGTGTTTCAGCGATAGATCGTAATTGCGATGGATGCTCCCTACCAGCGAATTCTCGATGGGCACGAGGCCATAGTCGACCTCTCCGGACGCCACCGAATCGAAAACCCCCTCGAAGGCATGAAACGGAAGACACTCGAATTCGTCGGCAAAAAAGGCCAGCGCGGCCTCGTGTGAGTACGAACCACACTCGCCTTGATACGATACTCTCAGCATATTCTCTATTATCTTTTCGGCAGAGTGGTCATCTTCCACAAGTCCCATTTTGGTTGCGACTTTAATCCTCTACCAGGCCGGTTCGGGGCCTCCCGAGAAGATATACCTGACCAAGAATACGACATCAGCGATATTGTGCCGCCCATCGCTGTTGACGTCCGCCGACTCGGGATACTTCGGAACCGGTCCATTAAAGAACATGTAGTCAATCAGGCGCGTGAGGTCAGCCAGATCGACGGTCATGTTGTCGTCCACATCTCCGCGGATAAAGGACCGGGCAACGATATCGAAACAGATCGGCGGTGCATCGGGTATGACGACACTCGTGTTCTCTTGCCCGTTGAAAGTGGGAGGGAACTCGGCAAAGTCCATGTCTGCTATAATCCATGTCCCGGCCGGGGGTACAAAAATGTTGTCGACGCAAAATCCTGACGACGAGGCTGTTTGCCCCGCTGGAATGCGCAGCTTCACCGAGACGAAGACAGTGGAATTGGCGTGCGGCGGGAAGTAGTAAGGTTGAGTCTCGGCCACGCCACCCATGAGGATCGTTTCGGGCAAATGGAGGTAGGTAGCAATACCATCGGTATAGTCGAACGCCCCAACCACGTCACCATGCTCCTTGACGCACGGAGCTTCAATCGGCTTGGTGCCGTAAGGAGTAACCCAACTGAACGGCCCCGAAGAACTGGTGAACTGGAATCCGATTGACATTGCTCTGATGACAACGTCGTTCCTGACCAAGATTTCCATGATGTTGTCTCGACCGACGTAGACTTTGTTGTGACTGCCGCCACCATTGAAACGAATCGAGATATCAACGGGTCGGTAGGCCGAGGCGATTGCAGACATAATGGCGACCAGGGCCAGGACCAACAACCCAATTCGACAGATGATTTTCATGATGCGAACCTCCTGAACTTCGCTGACGAACAATACTTTGTATTCCGTAGGCAATGACATGAGATCGGGCGACAAATCTCGCCGCCGATGCAATGACCAACTGCTGGCTGAGAGAGCCTTGCCTCTATTCTGTGACACACAATAGCAAAGAAAGCCGGAATTGTCAACAAGATTCTGAGTCGGAGACTTCGCCTTGCCGGAATGTGCTCGGCATTCGCGCCCTCGGGGCGGCAGGCCAAACCGCCGGACGCGACTGTAGTTTTGGTGATAAGTGGGTGAATGGGCGGCGAATCTTGTCAGAAACTGGGGTGCCAGGATTCGAACCTGGGAATGGCAGCTCCAAAGGCTGCTGACTTACCACTTGTCGACACCCCAATCCAATCAATGATACGCTTTTACCTCGGCTGAGTCAATGCCCCGGCAAAAAAAAGCGGGCGGCTATGAATCCCAGCTTCCTTGCTGTATCACTTCCGCCGAGTCCTTCAGCGCGTCTTCGTAAGCCTCCAATACCCTGACTTCAAGGAAGTGCCGTGCCTCGCTACTGATCGGATGGGCAATGTCTTGATACTTGCCATGAGGCAAACGTCGCGACGGCATGCTCACGAAATAGCCATCCTTGCCCCTGATGATTTTGAGCCCTCGTACCACGAACTGGTTGTCGAAGGTGACGTTGACAAATGCCTTGAGCTTGTCCTCGTTGCGCAGCGTCACCCGAATCTCTGTGATTTCCATGGCTCCCTAACCTCCTGCTGTAAGGGTCCCGATGTCTCCACTATCACGCCAGCTTGACAGGGCAGAGACCAAAAACCTGCCAGCCAAAACGCTCTGATATCATCGTCGCCAAGGAAGGATCGGGTGCTCGATCGAACAGTCCAAAAAACGCTGAACCGCTCCCCGATAGCGCCACAACACGAGCGCCTGCCTCTCGCAGAATTTGCATACATGATGCAACCGCCGGATGACCGTCGGTCACCAGGCCTTCAAAATCATTGCCGATTTGATCGAGCAATGGCAAAAGTTCAGCGCTTATTTTCTCCCACTTAAATGTAGGCTTGGGGGTTGAGTTTGTCAAGGCAATTTTCACCTTCGCGTAGGCCTCGGCTGTGGAAATTGCAAAGTCGGGAACAACCAGAAGGACAACGTAGTCAGATGCTATCTTGACCTCCTCGACCATTTCTCCGCGCCCGGAGATGATTGCCGAGCCGGTCGAGAAGAAGAAGGGTACATCACTGCCGAGAGTGGCGCCAAATTGCTGCAGTTGCTGCCGTGACAAATTGAGATCCAAAAGTCGGGTCACGCCTTTGAGTGTCGCGGCCGCATCGGAACTCCCTCCACCCAAACCGGCGCCGACCGGAATACGTTTGGTCAGATTGACTTGTATGCCTTGCGTGAAGCCCGTCTGTCGGCGCAGCAACTCCACTGCCTTCCAGATGATATTGGAAGAATCGAGGGCGACAACAGACGTGGCGCCGATCAGTTCCGTTCCTCTGTTGATTTCAGAAATCGTCAGGGTGTCGTACAGATCCACCGTCTGCACCAATGAATAGATATCATGGTAACCATCAGGCCGCTTGCCGAGGATCTTGAGAAACAGATTAATCTTGGCGGGTGTATCAATCGTTACCGAGCGATCAGCCATCAGTCGAATGATCCCTGCAGATAATAGGATAACCTCAGGTCAAGGCCGATTCTGTCATGGTTGCGCCCCTGGACGTGCTGATAGTTGGCAAAATGCGCATAGTTGAATGCCACATGCCCCTGCAGTAACTGGCAATGAAACAGCTCGGCGGCTAATTGCAGTGATGGTGATTTCTCCACAATGCCCGATGGGAACTTGACCCCATATGGCACGGCGCCGGACTTATGCTGTTCAATTCGGCCTTCTCCGAGGCGGTTGTATTGGAATTCGAGTTCCAGATCACAGCTTATCGAGACATGATAGCGCAGCAATGCCAAAATACGGTCCTGATCATTGCCGCCAAGATAGCCGATCGGCTTACCGGAGTTGAGGTAGAGATTTTGCAGCTTGTTCTGCCCATAGACCGTGGTATTCACGCGCGTGTAACTGACTTTTGTGAACAGGCGTGTGAGACCCAATGGCTCCAGAGCGTCGATGCCCAGTTTGTAACCGACCTGATGGGGCTCCGACTTGAAGTCAATCTGGAAGTCATCAATCATCAGCTCACCGAAGATGCGCGACTGCCTTGGCCAATAGATAGCGCCGTCAAGATCAACGAACATGTTGTCGTCGCCGCCGCGATTAAACTGCTCCCAATAGTAGGGAAGGAAAGGATTCAGGTAGCGCCATTCCAGCGGCCGATTGTAGCCTCCATATAACGCAACTTCCGACAGTCCCAATTCGAAGACACCGGTCTTGCGGAATGACAAACGATGCGCCGAGAGATAGCGCACCAGCGTTGAATCGCCTTGATGAAAATCATCGAGCCGAGCGATGACATAGTCAAAGCGAAAGGCTTTGTGTTCATAACCAAGCCAGATGCGGTCGAACGCGGGTGAATTGTCGGAAATCAACAGTGCATCATGTTGCTCTGGTCCCCAAATGAGATACGACCTTCCGACAGAGCCGAAAATGCCGTTGTGATAGAAGTAGAGAGCGGCATTGTCCAGCCAGCCAGTGATTTTCTTTTTCCACTTGCGACCGCCAAACTGTGAGTAGAGTTCACCGTGATTTTCGATCCGCGCGCGGATGTGTACTTGCAAGTCGGGAGCCGGGTTGACCCAGGATTCGGCAGTGATGCCGATGCGGTGCACTGGCAGCGTGTCATCGGCAGTCAATTCCTCCGCGTACGGCACAAAACGCAGACGCAGTGCTGGGAATTCCCCCGACGGGTCGGAATGGCCTAGAAGATGATTCAGATTCAGCCGACTCTCCTGATCATACAAAGGGAAGCGGTCGCTGATGATTGACGCCACGCGTTGATTTTGTCGGTTACCCAGTGCCTCGTCGCAGTAACGGGTGATACTGGGGCGGACATTCGCATACAGTCTGCCCGTATTGTCCAAAAGCAGGTATTCCTCCCAGTACCTATTAGCTACGTACTCGGTAGATTCGATCCGCTGTAGCATCGGGTTGCCTGTAGTTTGGGGGACTTGGGAGTCAGGGGCGACTTCACGCGAACTATCGACTGAGGCAGAGGCGAGAGAAAGCAGAAGCGATAATGCTGCAAGATGAAACATGGCGCTTAGTTAGTCTGACTGGGGGCTATTGTCAACCTAAAAGAGCAGTCTGGTCGAAGGCTTTGTCAGGGGCATCAGGGTAGTTCGGGTCGCCTACAATAGGAAACGTTACTGAACTGCATAAAAAAGATTTTGCGTTTTGACGACTGGCGCGTCAGATTAGTAGGTTTGCAAATGCTAGGTTACGGTTGGAGCATGTCCTTGATCGGTAAGCTATTGAACGCAAAAGTGTTTCTAATCCTAATGCTTCTGACAGCATCTAACTCGGTGTTGTCAGGGCCGCTAAATCTGCATCATCCAGCGCCTTCGCCCGATGGGTCGAAAGTCTGTTTCTCTTATCAGGGCGATCTTTGGATGGTTTCCGCGCAGGGTGGCAAAGCCCAACGGCTGACAGTGCATGTCGGCTACGACGCTTACCCGAAATGGTCCCCGAACGGCAATTTCATCGCTTTCTCGTCGCAACGTTACGGCAACTATGATGTCTTCGTAATTTCCGCCACTGGTGGTATGGAAACGCGCGTCACCTACCATTCGGCGGATGATTTGGTCTCCGGCTGGAGCGCCGACAGTCGACGAATCCTCTTCACTTCACAACGAGATCATCCTTATCGCCAAGTGTGGGAAGTCCCCGCCATCGGCGGACGCGCTAAGCCCCTAACAACCATTGAATCGTTTGATGGTCGCAAATCACCCGACGGCGCCCGGCTGTTGTTTACACGCGGTGCGGTGCCGTATTGGCGTAAGGGCTACCGAGGCACTGCGGCATGCGACTTGTTTCTGAAAGATCTCACCTCAGGCGCAATCGTGAGTGTCACTCAAGCGCCCAGCAGCGAGCGAGACGGATTCTGGTCCCCCAGCGGCAGCGAAGTCTTGTTTCTTTCCGACTCGACCGGAGTATACAATCTTTTCAAGAAGAATCTGGTCAGCGGCCAGGTCACGCAGTTGACAAATCATCGGCTTAGCATTACGTATCTGTCGGTGGCTCAGGACGCTTCGTTGGCTGCCTACGAACTTGGCGGCGAAATCTTCCTCTATGATTTCAAAACGGGGCAGGGACGTAAGCTGGAATTGGAAGCGCCGGCTGCGGCCAAGACCAATGCGGTTGAACATGTGACATTCGATTCGGGTGTCAGCGATTTTGCGATTTCGCCGGACGGCAAACTGCTCGCCTATGTCGTTCACGGTGACATCTTCTGTCGTGACCTGTCGGGGAATTATCAGCAACAACTCACATCGAGCGCCGCCAACGAACGCGATCTCATCTGGTCTCCCGACTCCAAACAACTGGCCTTTGTCTCTGACCGCGACCTCGTCTGTGACATCTATCTTGCTCGCTCGACCGATCTTAGCCAGAGTTCGCTGGCTCGATCGCATGATCGCGAGATTGCGCCGTTCGTCAAATCGGATCTTACCAAGCGGGTGCCGCTGATCTCTCCAGATCAAAGCAAACTTGCCTTCATCCGCGGTGAAACAGAGTTGGTCATCAAGGACATCAAGAAACTGACCGAACGTGTACTGACCGAAAAAGGCGCCATCACTTCGCTCGATTGGTCTCCCGATGGGCGTTACATCGTGTTCACCCGGCTTGATGCCGATTGGCACAGTCAGATATACATCGGCGACAGTGAAAGCGGCGCCATTTACAAGATCAGTGACGCGGCTGGCAGCTACAACGACCCGCGCTTTTCCGCCGATGGCAGACTGGTCTATTATGTCAATGATAACGATCTCCACTATCTCTACTTAGAGCGACGCTTGGCGGAAATGACTTTCCTCGAGCGGCAGGAATACGCCGAGAAGAACGTGACCAAGAATGCACTCGGACTGCCTACGGTAATGATTGATTTCGACGGAATCGCCGATCGCGACGTGCAACTGACTCATCAGGGCAATATCGAATCGACTGTCATGTCGCCGAAATCCTCGACGTTGGTGTATATCACATCTGCCGGTCAAATCGAGAGGGTGAATCTCGACGGAAGCGACCATAAGGTGGTCATCAACTCCTTGCCCTCACCTTCAGGTCTGCAATTTTCACCGCGCGGCGAAATCGTGTATGTGCGAGACAGTAAGGGGAGAATACAGAGCATCAACCTTCAGGACGGCACTGCTACGCCGCTTCTTATCAGTGGTGAGATGGATATCGACCGCAAACAGGAAATGATGCATGTCTTCGATCAGGTTTGGGCGATATTGAAAGTGCATTTCTACGATCCGACTATGCACGGTGTCGACTGGAACAACCTTCGCGAGACCTACCTGCCTCGCGTGCAGGCGGCCACCGAACCGAACGATATCTACGACATCATCATGGAAATGACCGGAGAACTCGACTGCTCGCACATCATGATCTGGAGGGACAAGCCGCGAATTGGTGAGACCGGAATGCTTGGAATCTTACCTGACTATGAGGATAACGCGGCAAGCATGAAAATAAAACACATCCTTTCCGGCTCGCCTGCCACCCGATTGAGTTCCGAATTGCGACTGGAAGATAAGATTACCGCTGTCGAAGGCAGAAAGTTGAATGCGAACGTCGACTATTACGAAGCTTTTGAGAATACGGTCGGCACGGAAATCAAACTCGACATCTTCAGCCGCGATGGCATCTCCCGCAGCGTCTTGATCACGCCGGTGAGCACCGAGGAATGCTACGATTTCGAATATCGCGACAACCTGGCGAGGACGCGCAGCTCGGTGGACAACCTCTCTAACAAGAAGCTCGCTTACATTCATCTGAAGCAAATGGACAATGACGGCATGAATGGCTTCGAAAATGAACTCGCGCAGCAATTGGACGGGAAGAAAGGTTTGATCCTTGACATTCGCGGCAACGTCGGCGGCAACAATCACGAGGAACTGCTGGAGTGTCTTTCCCGTAAGCCTTATGTCACGCACAAAACTCGCGATGACGATATTGGACAGGATGCGCGTGGCGCAATTACGACGCCGATTGTGCTGCTGACTGACGAAAACACGACATCCGATGCCGAGATTTTCGCGCTGGGATTTCGCGAACTCGGGCTGGGCACGATCATGGGCACGACAACTTACGGCGCGGTGGTCGGCGCCAAGTACTATGCGCTCGTCAACGGTTGGAGACTGGGAGTCCCGACGGTGGGCTGGTACAGTCTCAAGGGTGAAGCGCTGGAGAACAACGGCGTTGCACCCGACATTGTCGTTGCCAGTGATCTAAGCCGCCTTGAGCGCGGTGAAGACAATCAGCTTGAGGAAGCGGTCAAGTACCTCACCAGCAAGATCAAATAGCAAGTCGTCCGCTCACGGAATATTGGACTGTCAAAGAACAAGCGAACCTAGGCCGTCGGCTCCCGCGGGCGGATGGTTGGCCTGTTTGACCTTGGGTTCCTGATCGTGTTTTGATATTCGATTCGCGCCGATGTATTAAGCCTGGATTCCCGCCTTCGTGACTGTTGAAAAACCTGGTTTCATGCTAAAGCGAGAGCGTTTTGAAGTTGTTTGGGCTGCATAGTGGTGATTGGAGGGAGAAGCCACTCGATCACTTTGTACCCAACACACTGACAATACCTTAGTGACTAAAGCGCAGCGTCCGGTGAGTCGTTCATTCTGTGGCTGCAACTTCAATCTCGAGTAACATGTTCACTGGAGCCGCATAGTTCTGTAGGTCAGAATCGCTTCCGTCTTGACGTTTGTCGTTGTGTCGGGTCTTGCTTTTCGTCCCGCCACACGGGGCGAAAAATGTGACCTGACACGAAATCAACAGGCCGCTTATGCCTGCTTCTTTGCGTATATTGGTATTGTGACAACCAAAACTATCATCTACATCTTCCTCACCATCGGATCAATCGCCGGCGGCTGGATTCCGACCCTTTGGGGCGCCGGTGCGCTCTCATTCCAGTCACTGCTCGGCGGATTTGTCGGCGGCATGTTGGGCATCTGGGCCGGATACAAGCTGGGCCTGTACATCGGCTCCTAAATTCAGTAGGTCAGCCCCCCGCGGTTCCGGCTTCTGCCCTGTGACATTTTTGTAGTTTCGTAGGTCACGCCGACTCGCGGCGTGAAGGTAAGCCGTGAGTGGGATTGACCTACTTGCCTTCCGCTCCAAGTCTATTCAATGCCTTTGAGGCACAGTACCTCCAATATGACTGCAAGCTGGCACTTAGAATATTCGCGACGAGAATGACGACATAGGCGGTGATTCGAGATGCACTTGCTGATGCCCCATTTGTTTCAGCGGATTGATATGCAAACATGAACGCCACAGCATCAAGCAACATCGTTGTGGCGACTCTGTGTGGCCAAGGGTTCCCGAAATAGTATTTGTCCAAAATCCGGGATGCCGATTTACGAAAACCGCTCTTGGAATCGCACATGGTTTTGATCAAGGCAGCACGAATCTTCGAGTACACCAAGAATCCTGACCATAGGTCCAGCAGGCACAGAATCGTGAGACTCGCAGAATAATACAGGATATGATCAGAAAAATAGACTAGGAGTACAAAAGAAACGGCTAGCAGAAATACGACAACATATGTGCCTATTCCTAAGGAAGGCACTGAGTCCGGTTCAAGATACTTTTCAAGCCATTGCTGTTCCTTGAGTCCTGCCTTGTAGAAACCGTAAAACCAACTAACAGCGAACAATGCCAGTAGTAACGCTAAAATGAACTGAAACGGATCCAACCTGTATAGAGCTGCGAAGTCATCCCACTTGACAATCAATGAGACGATAATCCCCATCAAGCCAAGAGCCTCGCCCCTCAGACGATTTAACTCTGTCAGAAGACTCTTCTTTCCGTTATTGTCGACCATTACACGTATCTCCCTTGAAATTGTGCCTCACACAAAGTGTCGGGTTTTCGTTTGCGGCCATGCACTATGAAATGTGCAACTTCCTTCTATAACCCATCCGCCACTTCACTCTCAGTTGGGTATGGTCTCATTTATCTCCGCATGATCTTCTCAGATTCTTGTCGAGAATAAGGTTCTTTATCCAAGGAACCAATTTGCTGGCCTTAACGGCATAGAGCAGGCTTTCTTGGTTTGGAACTTTCCCAAAGACAATGCCGAGAAATTCCCCGTCCTCCTGAGAAAAAACTGGCGAGCCGCTCGCGCCAGAAAAAACGGGCGCCTGAAGAATAAATTTGGATGAACCTTCGACGGATTGAGCGACGAAGCCTGTAAGCAATAGAGGACTATCATGTCTAAGAGAGGCATCGATACCCAGCAATAGAGGAAATCCCACATACCTAGCTCTCTCCCAAGGTACGGGATGCCGATATTCCTTAGAGAGGTCAACTACAGCGAGTGTCCAAGTTGATGATAAACTCGGAGGCGTCCCCGACAGGGTAGTGAGGATCGCAACATCCATCAGTGAATCATAGTTCAGAACACGCACACTTATCAAACTGACGGTGTCACGACCGGAAGTCTTGTCTGTCGCGTTGATTCTCACGTTGCCGGAATCAGTAGTTGCGGTCGTCCTACCTACGCTATCTTGAAGTCTGAATGGGTGCAGATTCGAGAGAACAACCCGGGTGATTAGAGAATCCCGGCACCTGAGATCCACTAAGAAGCATGTTGATTGCGTGATGAACTTCTCGCCATTCGTCAAGGCGAATCTGGTTGTAAGAACGCATGGGAGCCGTGACAATGTTGTGTCATAGGAAATATTTCCTGCAGTCACCGGCGTTGACAGTTGGAGTATGACGGCTATCGAAACAGCCATCAAGAAACCCAACTTAGCTGATGTTGTACTCCGCCCGACGGCCGGGTTTCTCCTCTGCGGCCGTGCACTGTGAGTAGTGCAAAATCCACACATGGTACCTCCGTATTGCGTGACTATGACCTTCCCAGTCTTCTTTGAGCTGGCTTGATAGGGCCGCCATTGGCCTCGACATCCTTTGACTGCACTTCGGCCCGCTCCTAGCCCCGAATATTCAACTAATCGTTTACAGAATATTCGATTTGTCAGTCAATGTCAAACAAAAACCTCCCCGGCCTTCCACGTTCCGGCAGGTCTTGCGCCCTGCCTCATCTAACATCCAATTCCACATCCACTTACGCCAGCCGCATGTGCCCTGCCGGAACAACCCGTCACCATTTTTGTAGCGCATCACTCCAAAAGTATCCCCCGCACCAGTTAGTAGAACGCCTGGTTGCGGCACCAAAGGTCACCCCGGAGTGCTCTGCGGGTCGGGTGATTAGCGGCAGAGTGTGCACGACGTTCGCCCTGAGCTTGTCGAAGGGCGCACCACGCACAGCACTACCTCCTACTCGACTAGGAATCCCTTGCGGTTGGACGGCAACGACTAAGCTAATTAGATGCCGAACAACAACCGTCACAGCCCAAGGCATATTCGTACTTCGCCGTGGTGAATGAGTCTGTCGCTACAAACCAAGTGGCTCGCGCTGTCAGATACATGCCGTCCGGCTGACACGCTTCGATGTGTAATGCGGATTGTGCAAGGTGGAAGGTCGCGACTAAAGTCGCTCCTACATACTGGCAATGAACGTGGTCCCTGCGCTTTGTAGGAGCGACTTTAGTCGCGACTGCTCAGCACTTGGCATTCTTGTGCGCGGCGTTCGCCCTGAGCCTGTCGAAGGATGCGCCGCGAACAACTACACATCAAAGCACCGGTGCCCCATCGATTTCTGATGGGTCTCGTATGTCTTCCGTTGTGATCGTCCTCGATTTGGGTCAAACCTGTCATGACAATCACTACCGAAGAACAGTTTACGCCGTCAACCGGAACCCAGTAATAGAGCGTATCGTGACAACCGCGAGTCCGATCGACCTCGCTACAATAGCGGACGTTTGCGATGTCGATGATTCAATGGAGGAGCGTCCCCTTTTCCCCGCAACCCGTTCGCGTTTCCGAGGGGTATCCCACCCGCAAGGGTGGCTCTGCTCCTACTAGATGAGTCGCTCAGACTATGTCTGGAGAATCTCTTGTCCTGTCCGTGCCTTGGGTGATTCCCAGGAGTGCGTGTCAGCGGCGCCGGCCATTCCCGCGAAAACGGCGACCCTGGACAATCTTTGAAGGGCATAGCGAGACCGCACAGACCATTCATCCGCCACCGGAAAACGCTGGTCGAGGTTCGCTTGCTCTTTGACATCGCGAATAGCATTCGCGCAATATCGTAGTCTCGCCCCTGGTGCGTGTCTGCCTGCCTGGGGGCCCGAATCGTCTGGCTCAACCTTTCCCATTGCCATCACTCTTACAATCTCACATCTTCTCATCCGAGAAGCGCAATGACAACCTATCCGAAGATTAAGACCAATCTCCAGATGCAGAGCGAGTCCACTGAAGGAATCGTCTACTACAACATCAAAGAACCGACTTCCGGCAAATTCATCCGCCTTCGTGAACCTGAGCACTTCCTGCTGACATCACTTGATGGCACACGCACTCCTACTGAAGCTGCCGATCTTTTTGTCAAAACCTTCAACAAGACGATCTCGCCCGAAGCCGTCGCGCAATTTGCAGACAAAATCGCCGACCTCGGTTTTCTGGAAGGCACGGAGGCAAAGAAGGAGAAGCGTCGTTCGACTCTTTTTATTCCGCTAAAGGCTTTCAACCCGAAGCGCTCACTCGACTGGCTTTATCCGAAAACTCGCTGGCTGCTTTCAACTCCGATGATCTGGTTACAGACCCTTGTCGTTCTGCTCGGCATGGTTGTCTTCATCGCTAACATCGAACAGTTTCCGTTCAAACTCGCGGCCATCTTTCGCGCTGCCGATATCCTGACCATCATTGTTTGTCTCTTTCTGATTACGATCGTCCATGAATATGCTCACGCTCTCACCTGCCGGCACTTCGGCGGTAATGTTCGCGAAATGGGATTTCTGCTGCTCTACTTTCAACCCTGCTTCTACTGCAATGTCTCGGATGCTTATCTCTTTCCCAATCGCCGCGACCGCCTGCTTGTCACTCTAGCCGGAATCGGTGCGCAGATGGTGCTCTGGGGTGGCTTCACACTCCTCTGGCGCATCACTGTCGAGGGCTATTTTCTCAACCGCGTCTTCTATCTGGTAGCCGCCATCTGTTTTGCGACCACGGCCTTCAATCTCAATCCGGCGATCAAACTCGACGGCTACTATCTGCTCGCCGACTACCTGCGCATCCCCAACCTGCGTCAAAAAGCCTTCGACTACATCTGGACACGCATCAGAGTCCGTCTTTTCGGTTGCATCCCGACCGGCATCATACCGAGTGCGCGCGAAGCACGAATCTACTGGCGTTACGGCCTGCTCGCAATTGCCTACTCCGTCTTCCTAATCGTTTTTGTCGTCTACCGTGGTGGGCAGTTTCTGATCGGAAAGTGGGGAGGTGTTGGATTTGTGTTGTTCCTGATCCTGAGTTTGACTATTTTCAAGGGGCTTTTTGTCAAATGGTGGCAAGCGCTCGCCTCGGTATGGCGAGAGCGGAACAAGGTTTGGATGAAACCGAAGCGCATCGCAATCGACATCGTTATCATTATGCTCGTCGTCGCAGCAAGCGTCCTGATTCGTGTTGGTCAGACGGCCGGCGGAGCAGGACGACTTTTCGCGGCGGAATCGTACGTCGTCAAACGTGTTGGCCCCAGTCTCCTGGAGGGACGGTATTTCCGTGGCGGAATCGAAGATCTGGAGACGTCACAGATTTTCCAACTTTCTGCCTCCGACTATGCAATCACCCAGATTCAGCCGCGTTTCTCAATCGGCGATACTGTTCGCGCAGGGGACACGCTTCTGACCATCAACTCCGCCATGAATGCCGGGCTTCTGGCCGAAGCTGCGTCTGACCTGAAAAGGGCAGAGGCTGACCGACGGTTGCTTTTATCTGATCCTAAGGCTGAAGAGGTTGCCACGAAGCGTGCCGACATCCGGCAGACTGAAGCCGTTTACGAAGCCGCGCGCAAAGAGTTCAACCGCGTGAAGGAACTGCATTCCAAGCAACTCATTTCCGACGACGACTATGAGCGTTCAGTCTCCCAGTTCAAGATCGCTACTTCCTCGTGGGACTCAAAGAAAAGTGAGTTGAAGCTGCTCAAGTCGGCGCCCAAGGCCGCTGAAGTCGAAAGGATCGATGCCGATATAGAGAAGCTGCAGGCACGAACAAGCTACCTGAGAAATCAGTTGTCTGCTTCTACAATTGTCAGCCCTTTTGCCGGTGTAATGATCGGTACCGCCGACGCCAGAGATCTGCTGCAACTTGCCCGCACAGAGTCGTTGATGGTCGAGGTCGATCTACGCGAGTCCGATCTTGATCTGCTCAATCCGGGGGCCGACATGGAGCTGCGGGTCAGCGCTTTCCCGGGAACACGCCATCTTGGCAAGGTTCTCAAGTTCAAACTGTCACCACAGCTAAGAGCCGTCGCGGCTGTCGCGAACGTAAATCATAGTTTGCTGCCGGAGATGACGGGATATGCAAAGGTTGATTGCGGTCGAATCTCTCTAGCCGGTTGGCTTGGCAGGAAGATATCTCGGTTCTTCCGTCTCGAACTCTGGTCCTGGTTCTAGCGAACTTGGAGTTTCTTCGCTGTACTACGAACACAATCCGTAGTTTGTGAAAGATGACAATACACCAGATGTTGTAGTTAGCATCCAATAACCAAAAACCGACTTCCAAGCTCAGATTTCTCTTGACAAACTCCGACTTGGTCCTATATTGTTCCGAATGCTATGTCCGGTTGACGCAATTGTCGCCACGGATAAGTGCACTTGGTTGGTCCTGCGAGGACAACCCAATCTATAGAACAGAAACACAGGAGCCACTCACCATTGGCGCCTGATTACCGGTTCATTTAACTCATAGGAGGAGGTGACGCTTTGGAGTTATACAATCTGATGATTGAGGAGCTCGAGGAGAAAGTTGCCCCGGGTGGTTTCAGCCAAGGTGGACAAGGAGGCTAGACTCCAGTAACCTCAGACCGGTTGATTCGAGGGCTGTCCCCATGACGGCCCTCATTTGTTTTAGGTGGCCAGCGCCGAGATTGTCTCGAGCTTATCGGCAACCGCAATTTTGGCAACATCGGAGAGATAGCGCCTCTTGCTCGTTG
>Ga0209777_10001321_pt1 | contig 36583 bp, 22 predicted proteins | sample FrelakmetHBP12HB_FD_187147 | JGI IMG/M metagenome (GOLD analysis project Ga0209777, IMG submission 187147) | Freshwater lake sediment microbial communities from the University of Notre Dame, USA, for methane emissions studies -HBP12 HB (SPAdes)... | ecosystem: Environmental > Aquatic >...
ACCCGGCGTTGGAGTCGCGCCCCACACGATTGGAAAGCGGCCATGACCCAGTTCGCGATCCTCTACCCTGATCGCTTCACCCCGGAAGGGTAGTCACCGGCCCACACACAGAAATCCGGATAGGGCCTCACCTCATCACGCCATCACCTCCATCACCATCATCACCTCCCCGTCGCCTTCTTCCCATACGCCGCCATCGCTCTGGTCAGCGGCAGCGTCACCAGCACCATGAGCGCGGCGACGAGGAACGGCGTCCCGTAGCCGAACCGGTCCATCACGAAGCCCGCCGCCACGGGGAACGCCACGCGGGACACGCCGCCGAACGTCTGCTGCACCCCCATGTAGAGCCCGCGATCGGCGCCGGGCACCACCTGCGAGAGCAGCCCCGTGACGCACGGGAACAGGAATGCCGTCCCCAGCGGCATCAGCGTCATCGACGTCAGCAGCACGGGGTAGCCGTGCGTCAGCCCGAGCAGGCACAACCCGGCCGCGAGCAGCACAATCCCCAGGCGCGACAGCCGTGCCTCGCCGAGCCAACCCAGGATCCACCCCAGCAATCCCGCCCGCGCGATGACGCCCATCGCGCCGAAGTACATGAAGAAGTAGCCGATCGTGTGCTCGGTGACGCCCAGCCGAGCCGACAGCAGGAGCGGCATCGTCGGGGCGGTGCCGTAGAACGCCCCGATCGCGATCGTGTAGATCCAGATCAGCCGCGACGCCGGCTCGCTGGGGTGCGACACCACCCGCCGCAGCGCCACGCGCCCCGACGTCGGCACGTGCGCTGCGTGGAACGCGCCCGACGCCCGCATTTCCTTCGACTCGCGCAGGAACCGCCACGCGAACACGGCGGTCAGCGCGGCCAGCACGGCCGCCGCGAGACCCGGCGCGCTCCGCCCGCCGGCCTGGTCCAGGAAGGAGCCGAAGGCGGGCCCCACCACCGCGCCGAAGCTCGTGACGGCCGACAGCCATCCCAGGCTCCTGGTCCGCTGGTCAGGCGGCGTCGCGTCGGCGACGTACGCCTGGACCACGCCGATGGTCCCGCCCCCCATCCCCTGCACCACGCGCGAGAGCAGCAGCAGCCACACCGATCCCGCGAACGCGAACACCACGTATGCGGCCGCCGACAGCACCAGGCCGGCGATGATCATCGGGCGGCGGCCGTAGCGGTCGGAGGCCCGGCCCCACAGCGGCGCGACGGCCAACTGCGCCACCGAGAACGAGGAGATGAGCACGCCCACCAGCAGCGCGCTCGCGCCGAACGCCGTGGCGTAGTACGGCAGGAGGGGCAGGACGATGACGAACCCCACCATGTCCACGAACGCGGTGATGAACAGGATGATCAGTTTGGGCATTGGGAGGCCGGGAATGTCGGGCGCACACTTCAGGTGCGCAAGGGCGCGCGGAACGACGGGGAGGTGATGGCAGTGATGAAGGTGATAACGTGATGAGGTGATAACGGGTGCGCATCATCATTCCATCACCTCATCACCGCCATCACTTCATCACGTCCCCGCAAGCTGCTTATCTTGCGGCATGAACGAGCGCATCCCCTTCCGGGTCCGGCCCGCCACGCCGCTCGACGCGCCGCTGCTGGCCAAGCACCGGGTCGAGATGTTCCGCGACATGGGCGCCATCGCCGACGAGAGTACCACAGCCGACCTGCGTGCGGCGACGGAGCCGATGATCGGCGAGTGGGTCGCCTCCGGGACCTACGTCGGCTGGCTGGCGGAACCGGTGACGCGGCCGGGGCTGGTGGTGGGCGGCGCGGGCATCCAGCTGCGGCCGATGCTGCCGCGGCCCGGCCGCGACGGGCCGGGGATCGTCTCGGGCCCCGAGGCCTATGTGCTCAACGTCTTCGTCGAGCGAGCCTGGCGGCGCCGCGGGGTCGCCGCGCTGCTGATGGAATATGTCATCGGTTACACGCGTGAGCGCCGGATCCGCGTCGTCACGCTCCATGCCTCCGACGACGGGCGCCCGCTGTACGAGCGGCTGGGGTTCGTTCCCACCCACGAGATGCGGCTCGGCTAGCCGGAAACGAAACCGGCCCCCTTTGGGTGGGGGGCCGGGCCCGTGCGTCTGTGCGTCTGTGCGTCTGTGCGTCCGTCTTCAGGTCACCCGCACTCGCTGTACCCGCACACGTGGCACTTCACGCACCCCTCGGCGAACTCGAGCTGTGACCCGCAGTCGGGGCAGGCGCCGAGCAGGTTCGGCGCGTGCATCTCGCTCCGCGCACCCTGGGTGCCACCGGCCTCCGGGCTCGCCGCGACCGTCCGCGCGAGCGCCGGAGCCTGCGCCGACGTCAGCAGGTCCTGCTGCACGCCCTCGTGCTTCTCCTGCATCCACTTCTCGATCGCGATGCCGATCGCGTCGGGAACGCTCATCACCTTGTTCGGCCCGAGGCCGATCACGCGATCGCTGCTGATCCCCCGCAGCTGGCGGTGGATCTCCGCCATCGGAATCCCCGACCGGAGCGACAGCGAGATCAGCCGGCCGATCGCTTCCACGTCGGCCATCAGCGGGGCGCCCGCCTTGCCGAGGGAGATGAACACCTCGAATGGCTGGCCGCGCTCGTCTTCCGTGATCGTCACGTACGCGGTGCCGAGCGGCGTCTCGATGCGTCGGGTCATCCCGCGCAGCAGGTCGGGGCGTGAGCGCTTGAGCCGGCGCTGCGCGTTCTCGGCTTCCGACTCGTGGAGCTGTCGCCGCACCCGCTCCAGCTCAGCCTCCAATTCGGCCAACTGCCCGCGCGTCTCCGCCAGCTCGCGCTCGGCCACCGGCACCGGGTTCGGGTTCACGGGCAGGGAGAGCGACGAGCTCCCCTGCGCCGACGACGCGGTCTCGCTGCCGGCGACTTCCCGCGCCGTCTTCCCCGTCGAGAGCACCTGCATCGGCCGGCTGTTGTCCCGGTACACCGTCACGCCCTTACACCCCAGGGTGTAGGCATGCTCGTAGATCTTGCGGACGTCGTCCTGCGTCGCCGCCTCCGGGAAGTTGCAGGTCTTGCTGATCGCCGAGTCGGTAAACTCCTGGAAGGCCGCCTGCATCCGGATGTGCCGCTCGGGCGTCACGTCGTGCGCCGTGACGAACACGCGCTGCATCAACTCCGGCACCTCGGGGAAGTGGATGTGGCCTTCCTCGGCGATGCGCTGCATCAGCGTTTCGCTGAACCACCCGCCGGCTTTTGCGTACGCGACGAAATCCTCGTTCACGTCGGGCATCAGCGTACCGGCCTGGTTGCGGAGGAACGCCACCGCGAACAACGGCTCGATGCCGCTGGCGCAGCCGGCGATGATCGAGATCGTCCCCGTGGGCGCCACGGTCGTGAGGTTGCAGTTCCGCAGCCGGCGCATCGGCCGGATGCGGTTCCCCGCCGCATCGCGGGCGCAGCTCTGCTCAGGCCCCCAAATGCTCCGCTCCCACTCGGGGAACACGCCGCGCTGCTCCGCCAGCCGCTCCGACTCGACCTTGGCCTCCTCGTCCACGAAGTGCATCACCTGGCGGCCCAGGTCCACCGCGGCCTCGGAGTTGTACGGCACGCCGAGGCGCACCAGCATGTCCGCCCACCCCATGACCCCGAGACCGATGCGGCGGATCCGCTTCGCCAGATCGTCGATCTCCGGCAGCGGGTAGCGGTTCGCGTCGATGACGTTGTCGAGGAAGTGGGTGCACAGGTGCACCGTCTGCCGCAGGTCGTTCCACTGGATCTCGCCGTCCCGCACGAACAGGCCGAGGTTGATCGAGCCCAGGTTGCAGACGTCGTACGACAGCAGCGGCTGCTCGCCGCACGGGTTGGTCGCCTCGTACGCGCCGAGCTGCGGGACCGGATTGTAGTGATTGGCGCGGTCGATGAAGAACACCCCAGGCTCGCCCGTCTTCCAGGCGCCGGCGACGATCTTGTCGAACACCTCCCGGGCGTCGAGCTTGCCGGTCACCCGCCCGCTGCGCGGATGACGCAACTCGTACTTGGTGCCGGCGGCCACCGCCTGCATGAACTCGTCGGTGACCGCGACCGAGATATTGAAGTTGGTGATCTGGCTGGTGTCGTCCTTGCACGCGATGAAATCGAGAATGTCCGGGTGGTCCACCCGGAGAATCCCCATGTTCGCGCCACGGCGCGTCCCGCCCTGCTTCACCACGTCGGTCGAGGCGTCGTACAGGCGCATGAACGACACCGGCCCCGACGCGACGCCCATCGTCGAGCGCACCACGTCGTTCTTGGGCCGCAGCCGCGAGAAGCCGAATCCGGTCCCGCCGCCCGACTGGTGCACCAGCGCCATGGCGCGCAGGGTGTCGTAAATCCCGCTGGCCCCGTTGGAGAGGGCGTCGTCGACCGGCAGCACGAAGCAGGCGGAGAGCTGCCCCAGCGGCCGGCCCGCGTTCATCAGCGTCGGGCTGTTCGGCATCCACTTCCGCTCGCCCATGACGCGGAAGAACTCCTCGGCCACGGCCTCGACGGCTCCGTCCGACGCACCGTAGCTGCGGTCGGGCACCGCGATGGTGCGCGCGACGCGCCAGAACAGCTCGTCCGGCGACTCGGCCGGATGCCCGGCGTCGTTCTTGACGAGGTAGCGACGCTCCAGCACCGTGAGGGCGTTGGCGCTCAACAACAGTTCGCTGTGTCCGGCGGACGATCCAGCAGCCATGCTCGAAACTCCAACAGCGACCTGTAGTCCGGGATAGCGACCCGGCGGTTTGTGAGCGCGCGGTCTGTGAGTTAACCGTTACCGCAGGAGAGACTTGCGGGGGAGCAATCTAGAGGCGTCATCACTTCCCGCCAACACCCCGAAAGAACCCGCCCGCCAGGCCGTTTCCCTGCTATTCACATCACAAATATTGCAAGTGGGACTTCGCGGCGGCGCGTCAGCGCTGCGGGCGGGCGAAACGACCCTCGGCGTGGAGGCGCGCCAGCGTGACGTAGTGCTCGACCGTGAGTCGAATGCGAGAGTGGAGGTCAGCATCCACCGGACGCCGGATCTTGGCGGGCACCCCCATGACGAGCGAGGCGGGGGGGATACGCATCCCCTCCGGCACGACGGCGCCCGCCCCGATGACGGAGCCGGTGCCAACGTGCACGCCGTTCAGCAGGACGCTGCCCATGCCGATCAGGCAGTCGTCCTCAATCGTGCAGCCGTGCAGGATACAGCGATGGCCGACGCCGACGCCCGCACCGATCGTGCAGGGAACGCCCTCGTCCACGTGCACCATCGTGAGGTCCTGGATGTTGGTTCGCTCGCCGACCGTGATGGGACCGATGTCGCCCCGCAGCACGCACTGGTACCAGACGCTCGCCTCCGCCTCCAGGCGCACGTCGCCGAGGACGACGGCGCCGGGCGCGACGAAGGCGGTGGGGTGAACTACTGGTGAGCGGGAGCGGGGCGGGGACGGATGAGCTGCTGTGTCCATGCGCTGACCGGCGTGCCGCGCTTCGTCGCCGGGTCGAACTTGAGATCCAGGGCCTGGAAGATGGCGGTGCTCTGGAACTGGGGGCACGAGGACGCCTTGAGTGCGGTCGGCGTACCGATCACCTCGCCGGTGGCGGAGACGTGCAGCAAGACGAGCAGCGCGGGCACGGTCCCGACGCATGCCGCCGGCGCCACGACCACGGGCGGCGTCCTCGGCTTCGGGGGGACGTCGTAGCAAGCGTGGTTCGAGTTGTGCACGCTGGTGTTGGGATTGTCGCAGTTGGGCGGCGCGGCGGCCGTCGCCGTCTCGCTCGCCTGGGGCTGCTTCCCGCGCTCCGCCGGCTGCTTGGTGCGCTCGGGGCGTGCAGCTGTCTCGCGCTTCGTCGTCGCCTGCGGCCGGGCTGCCGTCGCGGTCGCCGCGGCCGTGCTCTCGGCCTTGGCCGCGGTGGACATGCTATCGCCCCTGGCCACGGCGAGGCTGTCGGCGCGGTGCTTCTGCGCGAGGGACTCCGCGGCTGCCGCCTCGCGGGCGTGGGCCAACGAATCAGCGGCGGCGCCGCCCCCGAGCAGCTGCTTGCCGAACGCGAGGTAGCCCCCGAGCCCGGCGCCCACGAGGACCAGGAAACCGCCGATCAGGAGCGGCGCCCGGCTCCTCTTCTTCGGCACCGGCCTCGGCTTCAGGGCGGGCTTCGGCTTCGCCGGCGCGCCCGGTGCCCCGGCGGCGGCGGGAGGGGTATACCCGGGCGGCGGCGGCATGGAGCCCGAGGCGCGCGGCAGCGGCGTGGTCGCCTGCGACGCCATCGCGGCCATCGCGGTCGGCGCCTTGAGCGCCTCGGTGGGCCGGGTCGCCACGTCGGCGGACATCGCCGCCGCGACACCGCCCGAGCCTTCCAGCGCCGCCACCAGATCCTCGGCGCTCTGGAACCGGTCCTCGGGCTTCTTCGCCATCATGCGCTGGATGATGGCGAACAGGTCGCGCTGCTCCGCCAGCTCGAGCGGCGGGGTCGGGAGTTCCTCCATGATGTGCTTGTAGCCGATGGAGAAGCTGTCCTCGCCGTCGAACGGCACGTGGCCGGTCAGGCACTGGTAACCCACCACCCCCAGCGAGTAGACGTCGCTGCGGCCATCCAGGGTCTGGGCCCGCGCCTGCTCCGGGCTCATGTAATGCGGCGTGCCGATGGACATGCCGGTGCCGGTGAGCCGGGCGCCGGACTGCGCCTTCGCGATGCCGAAGTCGGTCACGATGGCCTGGCCCAACTCGTCGAACATGATGTTGTCGGGCTTGATGTCGCGGTGCACGATGCCGTGCTTGTGGGCGTAGCCGAGCGCCCGGGCCGCCTCGATCAGCACCCGCTTGATCTCCGGCACCGGGAGCGCGCCGCGCGCCTCGATGACGTCCGACAGGGGCTTGCCGCGGATAAACTTCATCACGAAGTAGATCACGCGGCCGGACTTGCCGACCCGGTAGATCGGGATGATGTTCGGGTGCTCGAGCTTGGCGGAGGTACGCGCCTCGCGCTGGAACCGCTCGACGAACTCTGCGTCGAAGGAGAGCGAGAAGGGCAGCACCTTGATCGCGACCTCGCGCTCCAGCGATTTGTCGCGGGCCTTGTACACGATCGCCATCCCGCCGCGGCCCAGTTCCTTCTCCAGCTCGTACTCGTCCTTCAACGCTTCGCGCACGGTGGCGGAATCGTCCGCCGCGGGCTGCGCCGCCGTTCCGGCCGCGCTGCCCTGCGTCACGCTCGTCAGGTCGAGGCCGCAGTTCGGGCAGTACTTGACCGACGTCTCGACTTGCTGGCCGCACCGGGAACAGAACATGCACGCTCGCGAACGGGGATGGTAACGCTCTGGGCGGAGTGAACTTAGGCCACGCCCGGAGAGGGTGTCAAGACGCGCGCGACTTGGTGATCTCGAATGACCGGCGCCTGGTGAGGCGCTGGTGCGTGGCCCCGTCCACCAGCTCGAGCGTGAGCACGTAGCGGCCGGGGGAGAGGCCGGCGAGAACGATCCGCTGGCGCACGCGCGTCCGGCCGGCGGCGTCGGTCACCGTGCCGTACTCGAGCTTGGCTCCGCGCCCCCCGCCGAAGATGCGCTGGAAGAAGGAGCGCCCGCCCTCCGGCTGCACGCTTACGCGCGTGGCGACGGTAGCGCCCTGCGGCAATCCGTACAGCTCGTAGTAGACCTCAGCGGTCCCATCGCGCGGGAAGCGGTCGAGCGGGTTGAGGGGAATATCGCCGCCGGGTCGCCTCAGGACCAATCCGCTTCCCTGAAGTCCCAACACCAGGTCGCTGGCGGAGAAGCCCGCGTCGGTCTGCGGCACCGCGACCGGCTCGGCGCTGACCAGCGCCCCCGCGTCGGCCTGCAGCTCCTCCACCACGAAGTGGAAGCGGAAGTTGCCGGGCGGGACCCGCGCCTCCAGGTGCTCGGTGAGGAAGCTCCCCTCCGGCAGCTCGGTGGGGCTGCGGAACACACGCAGCGTGTCGAGGCCCCCGACGCGGCGGTACGCCGAGTCGTAGATGACGAGGCGGAACTCGAACGGAAACCCTACGCCGCCCGGGGCCGGATATGCGTGCAGGGCCGTCGCCGGGAGAGCGAACACCACGTGGAGCACCGGTTGCCGCTCGCTGTCGGCGAGCACGAACGAGGAGATGACCGGATGGAGATCGTGCTCGAAGCGCAGCGCGTACGAATCGGTGGTGGTGCCGGTGGCGATCGCGTGCCGGCCGCGGCGGCGTTCCTCCGCCAGGAGGGGGCCGCGCCCCACGTTCCCCTGATAGGCGAGTCGCTGGTAGATGTCCGAGATGTTCGCGCGCGAGGCCAGCAGCTCCTCCAGCAGCGCGGTGGGGACGTCCTGGCGCGACTGGAGGATCACCGCAGTGCTGAAGCCGTACAAGTCGAGCAGGCTCTCAACGAGCTTGAAGTCCTGCACATGGCCAGAGGCGACGAAATGGAACACCAGGTCGCTGTCCGGCGGCGGGCGCCGGTACGCCCACGTTTCGTTCGGCTCCACGCCCGGCCTGGAGTAGCGAGCGCGGTCATCCGGCTCGCCGTGCCGCAGGTAGATCACGCCGCGGTCGTCGAACTCCTGCTGGGTGCTGTCGCGGTACACGTCGGTGATGTCGTAGTGGCGGTGGCGGGTCGAGAGCCGGAAGTTCGCGCGCGCGTATGCGTAGCGCCGGAACTGCTCGACCAGCCGCTCCCCCGGCCGCCGGGCATCCTCAACGTCCCGCTCGCCCCAGAACCGCCGAAGCCAGCGCCCCGCGGAGTCCGCCGGCAGCCGGTCGAACTCCGCCAGCTCCTCGGGCGTCGCGATCCACGCGATGTCCTTCCGGAAGAGGGCCCGCGCTCCGGGGCTGGCCGGCGCGCGCAACGCCGTGAAGTACTCCGCCACCGCCGAATCGGGGAGTCTCAGCAGCGCGAGCGTCCGGGCGACCTCGAGCCCGCCGATTCCGCTGTCGCCGCCGGCGGCGACGTAGGCGCGGAACGCCACGAGCGCGGAGTCGCGCGCGTCGAGCTCCAGTTCGACGCGGCCCCGGGCCAGCAGGACCTCGGGCTCGCGCCCCGCCGCCGTCGTCGCGGCAAGGCGCAGGGCGCGCTGCGCAACGTCAAGCCGCGGCGCGATCCGCTGCCGGAGCGCGGTGGTCGCCAGGTCCACCAGCGCACGGGAGTATGACGGGTCGACCGCGGCGGCCCGCGCGAACGCGCGCGCGGCCTTGGAGAGCGCGTCCACGCCGAGCACCTCGCGGACGTTCTCGAGTACGATGATCCGCGACTCGCCGATCGCCAGCTCGGCCCGACCCAGCCAGTACCACGGGGTCGGCCAGTCGGGACGCAGGTCCGACGCCCACTCGAATTCGCCGGCGGCATCGTCGTAGTGTTTGCTGCTCCGCGTAACTTCGCCGATCCGGTACGCCAGGACCCCAAGCTCCAGGTGGATCATCGGATCGTCGCGATGCTCCTTGGCAACCGCGATGCGCGCGGCCTCCACGGCGAGCAGCGTCGCCGAGTCGGGGATCGGCGCGAAGGACGTCACGAGGGAATCGAGCCGCGCGCGATCCGCGGGCTCCTGGGCGACGAGGCGCGAGGGCCCGGCGGCGGCAGCCAGCACGGCCGCGCAGAGCAGCCGACGCGGCGCCGGGGACATCACGACCGTCATACCCCGAGCCGGTCCACCGGTTGTTTCGGCGCGACGGCGATCGGTCACGGCCCGGGCGCTGACAGCCCCCGGAGGAACGCTTGAATGCCGAGCGCGATGCCGCGCGCGTACGCCTCTTGGAACGCGGGCGTGCGCAGCGCGGTCTCCTGCTCCGGGATCATCAGGAACGCGCCCTCCGTCAGGATCGACGGCATCCAGCTGGTGCGTACCAGCGCGAAATTTCCGCGTGCCGCGCCGAGATTGCTGAGCCCCAGCTCACCGACCAGCGCCTCCTGGGTGAGCAGCGCGAGCTGCGCGGCACGGGGGAAGAAGTAATAGGTACTGGTGCCGTGGTTGACGAATGGATTGACGCCGTCGGGAAAGGCGTTGGCGTGGATCGAGACGAGGATCTCGGCGTTCGCCCGCTCCGCCAGGCTGGTCCGTTCGTACACGTCGAGCGCGGAATCCGTGGTCCGCGTCATCACCACCCGGGCACCCTGATGCTCGAGCACATCGCGCAGCGCCAGGGCCACGGCCAGGTTCGCGTCCGCCTCCCGCAAGCCGGTGGGGCCCGTGCTGCCCAATGGTGGGTGGCCGGGGTCCACCGCGATCGTGCGGCCGGCGAGCGGCCGCGCCAGGTCGACGACCGGCGGACGACGGATCTCGAGCAGGAGGTCGCCCCCGTCCCAGCGGGTGCGCCATCCAAACACGCGGGACGCCAGCTCGAACGTCACAGTGCACTCGTCCGCCGACGGCTGCGCCCAGGTCACCCGCCGCACCAGGGGATCGGTTCCGCCGTACTGCACGAAGTCCAGATCCGACCGCGCCCCATAGAGCCGCACGGTGATGGCGCGCTCGTCCTCGTCGACCCGGAACGGGACGCGGCCGTCGAGGCCGAACCTGGCTTCGACCAGCGAGTCGCGCGGTGTCAGCCGGACCAACCGCACCCGGGTTTCGGGGGGCGGCGTGCCCGCGGGCAGCGTCGACGCCACGTCGCCGAGACTCACCCAGGCAACCGATTCCCGGGACAGCCGCACCCGGACTTGGTCACCCGCCCGGCCGTCGAGCGCCCCCAGAGTACCGTCCGCGAAGAACCAGTTGAAGGTGCCGTGCGGGGCGGGGGCTCCCACCACCATACCGCGGGTCTTGCCCGTGCGCGCCGTATCGGCGTCGAGCACCACGACCGGAGCGGAGCCCGGATCTACCAGCGCGACGCGCACCGGAAGCGGCAGCACGATTGTATCCGGGCCGAGCGAGGCCAGGACCACCGCCCCGCCGAACCCACTCAGGCTATCGGCGGGAACGGACACGGTGGTGAGCGGCGGCAGCGGCGCGCCGAGCGGCACGGCGGGCACGGCACCCTGGTAGCGCACCGTGGTCTGCGCCACGATCCGGGCGGGTCGGCGCTCGAACGGACTGTACGCCGCGGCGGATTCCGTGTCCGGCGCGAGCGGGAAGGTGCGGCCGTCGGGCAGGCGCACTGCGACCGACGCGCCCGGCGCGGCGCGCGCCTCGACGCGGATCGGCTCGTCGCTCTCCGCCCACAGATACCCCCGCGGCTTGAACGAGGACGCGTCGAGCCACAGCGCCTGGTCCGGCGGGACGAAGCGCGCCGGGAGGCGAACGCGCCAGTCGAGCGCCGCCCGTTGCGCTCCCTGTTCCGCGGCGAGATGGAAGACAGCGACGGTGTCATCCGGCAGGGGGAGCCACGCGAGGAAGGCCCCGTCCGGAGCCACCGCGACCGGCGCACCGTTGATCGTGAGGCGCGCCCCGCCGCTGCCGGTCGCACCGAACAGGAAGGAGCTGTCGCGGGCGCCGACGAGGGCGTCGGCCAGTGGATAGACCACGGTGAGGGCCAGCGGCCCGTCCACCGGCTGGATCGCCGGCAGGGGCGCCGGACGGGGAGTCGGCGCCAGTTGGCCCAGCCCGGCGGTCGGGACTCCGGCCACTACCAAGACGAGGGCTGCCAGAAGGGAGGATCGACGGGGCGGCATCGCGGGCGCAACCTACACCAACTCTCGGCGCAACGTCAATTTAGCTCAGTTGACCAGTCCCCGAACCGGCCGGTATATTGGCCCTCACTTCATGCCGGATTCTCCGCCCTCGGAGGCGACCCGAAACGTGATCACCTGCGCGCATTGCGGCCGGAGCAACGATCCGAGCTCACGCTTCTGCCTGGATTGCGGCAAACCGCTGTCCGCGTCCGCCATGGCGATGCCCGCGCTCGGAGCCCCCGGAAGCCCGCCTGCGACGAGGGTGTACGGTCCGTCGGGCGCCGGCAAGACCGGCGCCGGCGCCGCGGCGGGCCTGACCTGCTCCTCGTGCGGCCACCCCGTCGATGCCACCATGCCGTTCTGCGCCTACTGTGGGGCCAAGCTGACGGCCGACAAGCCGGCGTCCCCGAGCGCGCCCGCGTGCCCCAGCTGCGGCGCGCCGATCACCAGTGCCGACTTCAAGTTCTGCCCGATCTGCGCCACCCCCCTTGGCCCCGGCCCGCGCACCTCGGGCCCGCACGAGCCGACCAAGGTTTTTTCCGCCAAGCGGGCCTCCCAGCCGCCGATCCAGTTGGCCCTCACGGCCGAGGACGGCACCAAGAGCACGCGCTATCCCCTGGTGGGCGAAGAGACGACCATCGGCCGCGGCGGTGCCGACATCGCCCTCGCCGACGACATCTACCTCTCGCCGATGCACGCGCTGTTCATCTGGAAGGACGGGAATCTCAGCATCCGGGACTTGGGCTCGCGCAACGGCACCTGGATCTTTCTCGAGGGCCCGCATCGGCTGGTGGACGGCGACCTGATCCTCATCGGCTCGCAGTTGCTGCGCTTCCGGCGGCTCGGCTACCCGGGGCCGTACGCGCCCGACGCGGACGCCACGCGGCGCATGGGCTCGCTGATCCCGAGTGCGGACATCGCCTCCGTCTCGCAGCTCCGCGTGGACGGCAGCGTGCGTGACGTGTTCCATCTCTCCCCGGGACGCGACATCAAGCTGGGCCGCGACGCGGGGGACTGGACGTTTCCGTTTGATCCGTCGATGAGCTCCCAGCACGCGGTGATCCGCTCGGAGGACGCCGACTTCGTCCTGGCGGACGCGGGGAGCCGCAACGGCGTGGCGGTGGCCGCGCGCGGCGACGTCCCGCTCAAGAAGAACTCCAAGATCCTGGTGGGGGACAAGTTGCTCGTGGTGGAGATGGCGTGAAGACCTGTCCCCTCTGCGCCAAGGAGTATCCGGACACCGTCAAGTTCTGCCCGGTGGACGGCTCGACGCTGCGATCCAAGAACCCGACCGCCGACTTGGTGGGCCAGGTCATTGCCGACCGCTACTCCATCATCAAGAAACTCGGTGAGGGCGGGATGGGCGCGGTGTACCTCGGCGAGCACGTGAAGATGGGCCGCAAGAGCGCCATCAAGGTGATGAACCCGTCGATGGCCAACGACCCGGACGCCATCAGCCGCTTCAACCGTGAGGCGTCCAACGCGAGCCGCATCTCGCACCCCAACGTCTGCCAGATCTACGACTTCGGCGAGACGCCCGAGGGCATCATCTACCTCGCGATGGAGTTCATCGAGGGCGCCGCGCTCACCGACGTCATCGAGCGCGAGGGCGCCCTGCCTCCGGCCCGCGCGGTGCGGATCCTCAAGCAGTCGGCCGACGCGCTGGCCGCCGCCCACGAACTGGGCATCGTGCACCGCGACCTCAAGCCCGACAACATCATGATCGTCCAGGGCCGGGATGGCGGGGACATCGCCAAGGTGGTGGACTTCGGCATCGCCAAGGCCGTGGCGGGCGACGAGGCCGGCCAGAAGGTGACCAAGACGGGGCTGGTGGTGGGCACGCCCGAGTACATGAGCCCCGAGCAGCTCTCCGGCGACAAGCTCGACGGCCGCAGCGACATCTACTCGCTTGGCTTGGTCTTCTACCGGATGCTCACCGGCGTGCTCCCGTTCCAGGCCGACAGCGCGCAGGAGACGATGATCAAGCGGCTGACGGACGACCCGATGCCGCTGGAGACTGCGCGACCCGACATCGTCTTCCCACCCAAGCTGCAGGCCGTGCTGGACAAGGCGCTGGCACGCTCGCCCTCCACCCGCTACTCGAGCGCGAGCGAGCTCGGACGCGACGCCGAGGACGCGGTGGCGGGGCTGGCGGTCCCGGGCACGCGCGTGGCCGAGCAGGTGACCACGGCGGCGACGCAGCTGCTGGATGCCGACGTCGCCCTCCAGGCCGCGAAGGCGAAGGCCCCGCCGCCGACGGCCGTGGCTCCCGCGCCCGTGGTGAAGAAGTTTCCGCTGGTGCCGGTCCTGGGCGGCGTGGGCGGCGTGGGCGTGATCGCCGTGGTGGCCGTGCTGGCGATGGGCGGCGGGAAGAAGGCGCCGGTGAACGCCGCGCCGGCGGACGCCACGAAGGCCGCGGCGCCGGCGCCCAACGGCACGCCAACGACGGCCACTCCGAACAGCCCACAGCCGGCTCCGGGGCCGGGGGCTACGCAGAAAGCGAGCAGCAACCGGACGGTCAGCCGGCCGCAGCCGGGGCCAAGCCCGCGGACGCCGCCGGGGAACGCGTCGGGCGGCGGGGCATCACTCCCCGACTCCATCAACGCGATGAACGATGCCATCGACGCCGACCAGTTCGACACGGCGCGGCGGATCGGCTCGTGGGTCTACGGGTGGCCAGCAGCGACCCCCGACCAGAAGGCGCGGGCCGCCGTCGTCGTTGCCACTGCCTACGCGGGCCTGAAAGACTCGGACCAGCAACTCAACTGGTATCACAACGCGCTCAAGTACGATCCGAACAACCAGCGGATCAAGGACGCGATCGCGCACCTTGGTGGGCAACCATGAGCGGCCCCGTGAAGGTAGAAGTCTTCGGGCGGACCGATGTCGGCAAGGCCCGCGACCACAACGAGGACAGCTTCGTCGTCGCGGACCTCACGACGCGCAACGCGTCGCTGCAGCCCGAGGTGCGCGAGCACGACGTCGGCCGCCGCGGCACGCTGTTCATGGTCGCGGACGGCATGGGCGGCGCCGCGGCCGGCGAGGTCGCGAGCGAGATGGCGACCAGCACGGTCTTTAACCACATGATTACGCAGTGGGGGAACGACCAGGAGGTCAGCGAGCAGCGGTTCGCCTACCGGCTCAAGGAAGCGGTCGAGATCACCAACCAGCAGATCCACGAGTACGCGGCGGCGCACCTCGAGGTCCGCGGGATGGGGACCACCACCACGGCCGCCGGCGTGTTCGAGGGGGCGCTCTACCTCACCCAGATCGGCGACAGCCGCGGCTACCTGATCCGCCAGAACCGCATCGCGCAGATCACCAAGGACCAGTCGCTGATGCAGCGGCTCGTGGACGCGGGCGAGCTCACCGAGGAGGAGGCCGCCGTCAGCGAGCGCCGCAACATCATCCTCCAGGCGCTGGGCCCCGACCCGCACGTCAAGGTGGACCTGACGCGCCAGGATCTGTGCAGGGGCGACATCCTCGTGATGTGCTCCGACGGACTCTCCGGGCTGGTCAAGAAGGAGGAGATGCTGGGCATTGTGACCCAGGCCACCGACCTCGTCGCCGCCTGCAAGGAACTTATCGAGCTGGCCAACGGCCGGGGCGGGCCGGATAACATCACGTGCATCGTGGCGCGGTTCGGCGGCGGGCTGCCCGATCCGGACGGCACGGAGCCGCTCGGCCACCAGGTCTACCCGTTGCTCGACACGGAATCGACGACCGAGCCGGTCCCGGTCTACAAGCCGGAAGACGCACCCGGTCGCAAGACCGAACCCACGACCCGGACGACGGACCCCGGCAAGAAGAAGTGGTGGAAGTTCTAGGCGACCCTCGCGGGAAGGCGCGCGTCACGACATGAGGTGCGAGTTCAGGATCCTGTCGGGCGGGCGCGCGGGCCACCGCGAGGTGTTCGACAAGGCCTACATCGGGCTGGGCCGTCATCCGCAGTCGGATTGCCGCTTCGATCCCGACAAGGACATTGATGCGTCAACCCGTCACGCGGCGGTGCTCCGCAGCGGGGACCACTACGTGCTGCGGGACCTGGGCAGCCGCAACGGCACCTTCGTGAACGGCCACCGGATCACGGCCGACTACGATCTCAAGCCCGGCGACCGGATGCGGTTCGGCCCCAACGGACCCGAAGTGGAATTCCAGGTGGTGGCCGACGGCGGGGAGCAGGTCGTCGCGGCCATCCACGCCCCCGCCGGCGACACGGCCCCCCGGGCAACCCAAGGCGCCCCGTCGCACCCGCCCACGCCCGCCAGGCCACCGGCTGCGCCGTCGGCGACCGCGGTGCTGCGCGCCCAGGTGAGCCAGCAGGCGACGCGGTACCGCACGTCGCTCATCGTGCTCGCGGTCGTGGTCGTCGCCGCGGTCGCCGTGGTACTGTGGCAGGGGCGGACCGCCCAGCAGCAGGTCGCCACTATCGGCAGCCAGGTCGATTCGCTCAACAAGGAATTGCGGGCCCTGCGGATGGCCCAGGCCAGGGCGGACTCGGAGGCGAACGCCCTGCGATCCCAGCTCCAGACCGAACATGATCCGGCGCGGCTCGCCGCGCTGCAGCAGCGCTACGCCGCGGTGCAGCAGCAGCGGCACGGGATCTCGGAAGCCCAGGGCGTCGACTGGGCGGCGATCAACCGCGGCAACGCTCGCGCCGTCGCGATGATCTACGTCCAGTTTCCGGACGACTCCGTGTTCACCGGGACGGGGTTCGCGGTGTCGCCCAGCGGCCTCATGCTCACCAACAAGCACGTGGTGATTGACCACTCGGGCCGCGCCCCCATCAGGATCGGCGTTCAGTTCGCCGGCTCCACGGAGGTGCTCCGCGCCAGGCTCGAGCGGGTCTCGAACGACGCCGACATCGCCACGCTCCAGATCACGGACTCGGGATCCTACGCTGTGGTGCGGGGGCTGAGGCCCGACAGCGCCAGCGTCGGCGACCCGATCGCGTTGCTGGGATACCCGCTCGGGATGGACGCCCCGATGGGCGGGACCTCGGAGCACCCGATCGTACAGCCTACGCTGGCCCCCGGCACCATCGGGAAGATCCTGCCCGACTCGCTGCTCCAGCTCGACGCCTACAGCGGCACTGGCGCGAGCGGGAGTCCTATCCTCGACCGCCAAGGACAGGTGATCGGCATCGAGTTCGGCGGGCTCCGGGAATCCGGCGGCCGGATCGTGCTCGGCCTCCCCATCAAGCGCGCTGCATCTCTGCTGTCGTCCTCTTCACGGGAGTAACTCCATGCGACTCCGCCGTATGCTTGCGCTCTTGGGCGCAATGACGGCCACGGTGTTCGCGGCATGCAAGGAACCGCCGTTCGCGCCCCGCTGGGACGCGGACATGTACATGCCGTTGAGCACCCAGTCCATTCACCTCGACCAGGCTTTCAGCCCCCTGCCGGCGATCCCGGGGGACTCGTCCCGATCCGTGGGCTTCCAGCTGACGCAGGACATCTCGGGGGTCATCGGCGATGTGCTGAAGAACTTGGTCACGGACCCGGCGCGCTGCTCGTCGACGGTCAACCTGTCCTGCGACCTGCTGACTCTGAAGATCACCAAGACCACTGCGGTCAGCGCGACCGACACCTTGTTCGTTGCCAACGCGCTGACGAATTTGAACGCCGCGGCCGCCGGGACCGTCGTGTTCCCCATCGCCCTCGCCGTGAGCGACAACACCAAGACCGACTCCCTGTACCTCACGCAGACCTCGGTTCAGATGCTTCAGAACGCGGGACAGGGCGGCACACCGCTCTACATCCTGCTGCGCGGGCCGGTGACCAACCCGTCCGCGAGTCCCGTGGCGCTCACCAGCGCCGACTCGCTTGGCATCAGCCTATCAGTGACCGCCCGCATCGCCGTCTCCCACAAGTAGGAGGACCGCCATGAAACGGATGTCGCTCGTTCTGGCCGGCCTCCTCGTGCCGGCACTGCTCCAGGCGCAACTCGCCGATCCCTCGACCCGTGCGCTGGGGATGGGAGGCGCCTACACGTCGCTCGCGCGCGGCTACGAAGCCGTGGCGTGGAACCCGGCGATGCTGGCGGCGGTGGGACGCCCCAGCTTCACCATCGACCTGCCGCACCTGAACCTCGAGTTCGGCAGCAACGCCTACGGCCTGTCAGACGTCCAGAAGTACGCGAACACCTACCTCACGAGCGCCGACAAGCAGACGCTGCTGGGCAAGATCAAGGACTCGACGCTGACCCTCCGTTCGCTGGTGGGCGTGGCGCCCTTCGGCCTCTCGATCGGCCCCTTCGGCCTTCTGGTGAGCAGCGCCGGCCAGATGAGCTTGGGCGTCGGGAAGGACGCCGTGCAGCTCGCGCTGTACGGCAACGCGCCGGGGAGCGAGACGTTCACGGCACGGGGCTCGAACGGCAACGCGTGGGCGGCGACCACGATCGCGGGCAGCTTCGCGCTGCCCATCCCCAGCCCGCTCGGTCACCTCGCCGTCGGGGCGACCTACAAGTACGTGATCGGCAACTTCCTGGGTTCTGCCGCCGATCTCGGTACCCAGGTGGCGTTCAACCCCCTGTTCTCCGCGACCGAGGCCGGTGAGGCGATCTACACCAACTACGACTCCAACTGCGGCACCTTCAGTCCCTTCAAGACCGGGATGTGCGGCGGGCAGGCAGGCAAAGGCTACGGCGTGGACCTCGGCGGCACCCTGCAGCTCGCCGGACGGGGTATCACGTTGTCGGCCGTGCTCGTGAACGTGGTGGGGAAGATGACGTGGGACCAGAGCCGGCTGTACTACAACCGCACGGTGAACCATAGCACCCAGACCGCTGCGGGGAACGTCGTGGAGGACACGTCGCGCGTGACGCTCAAGGACCAGCAGCAGATCGGCGCCGACACCTCGGCGCAGAAGCTGCAGAGCGCTCTCCTTGCCAAGGCCGACTTCTCGCGCCTGGCGCGCGTGGGGCTGGCGCTTCGCAGCGGACCGCTCACGCTCGCCGGCGACGTGCAGATCAGGCTCAAGGAGGGACTCGACCAGCAACCGAGTCAGTTACTCTCGGTCGGCGCCGAGTACCGCCTGCTGGGCCTCCTCGCCTTCCGTGGAGGCGCCTCCTCGGACTTCGCGGGCGCCACCGCGTTCGGCGGCGGCCTCGGATTTCAGCTCCTGGGGATCAACCTCGACGTGTCCGGTCAGGACCTTGTCGGGTCCACGCGGCCGGGCGTCCGGGTGGGGGTCGGGCTGGGATTGATTTGGTAACGGGAAGGTGCTGAAGTGATGATGTAATGAGGCGATGAGGTGATGAGGGGGCTGCCCTTCATCACCTCATCTCTTCATCACCGCATCACGCCATCACCTGCCCGTTTGATCCGCCGCCTCACGGCCCATCCCGCAGCCAGTGCCGCCGTGGATCCGAGCGCCCAGGCCGCCGATCCGATCACCACTCCTCCGATCGCCAGCATCGCGCCCAGCACCATCGCCAGCGTCGCGCCCGCCTCCGCAAAGTCGCGTCCCAGCGCGGAAGCCGGCGCCACATCGAGCCGGGCCCGGACGACGCGCCAGCCCGGGCCGCCGGGCCGCGCGCGCGTGTAGAACGCCTCGAGCACGGCGGGACGCTCCGGCGCCGTCAGCAACATCACGGGCACCCACACGGCCACCGCCCCGAAGGCCGTGAGCGCGAGCTTGGCGCCGAAGCTCAGCTGCTCGAGGCCCGGCGCGAAGGTCGCCAGCAGCGCGATCAGCGGCGCCACCAGGAGCGCGGCCCACTCCGCCCACGCGTTCACCCGCCACCAGAACCAGCGCAACAGCAGCACGGTGCCCGAGCCGTTGCCGATCAGGATGAGGAAGCGGAAGATCTTCCCCACGTCGTGCATCGCGAAGCTCGCCAACGCCGAGAGCAGCGTGATCAGCAGCGTCGCGGCCCGCCCCACCAGGACCAGGCGCCGCTCCCCCGCCTCGCGGGCCACGAAGCGCTGGTACAGGTCGCGCACGATGTACGAGGCCCCCCAGTTGATCTGGGTCGAAACGGCCGACATGAAGGCGGCGATCAGCGATGCGAACACCAGGCCGAGGACGCCGACCGGCAGGTAGTGCAGCATCATCAGCGGGTAGGCGGTCTCCGGATCCTTGAGCCCCGGCAGGACGACCAGCGCGGCGAGCGCCACCACCACCCAGGGCCAGGTGCGCACCACGTAATTGATGATGTTGAAGAGCCCCGCCGCGCGCTCGGCGGCCCGTTCATCCCTGACCGACGAGAGGCGCTGCACGAACATTCCGCCGCCGTCGGCGCCGCGGTACGCCCACCACTGGATGCCGATGTAGCCGAGAAAGGTGCCGAACGGCAGCGCCACGTCGCCGGGCCGCGGCACCAGTCGCAGCGTGTCGGCGTGTCCCAGTTGGACCAGGCGTTCACGCAGCGCGCCGAGGCCGCCGACCTCATGGAGCGCGAACCCCGCGACGAGCATGGCCCCGAGCAGCGCGAGAGCCAGCTGGAGGAAGTCGGTCGCGACGACCCCCCACAAGCCGGCGGCCGCCGAGTACACCAGCACGACGAGCACGATGGCCACCACGGCCCACCGCTGCGGGTCGCCCGGCAACGGCAGCGCGTCCATCGCGCCCAGGGCCACGAGCACCTTCCGCATCGCCAGCATCCCGTAGCCGATGCCGAGGCAGTTGATGGGGATCGCGAACAGGAGTGCGCGGGTGCCGCGCAGGATCGCGGCGGGCCGGCCGCCGTAGCGCAGCTCGATGAGCTCGGCATCGGTCATGACGGTCGCCCGGCGCCACAGCCGCGCGAGCACCACCGCCATCAGGACGTGGGTGAAGGCGAAGCTCCACCACTCCCAGTTTCCCGCGATGCCGCGCCGGGCCACCACGCCGGTGACGTACAGCGGCGTATCCACGTTGAAGGTCGTGGCCGCCATCGAGGCGCCGGCGAGCCACCACGGGATCGCGCGGCCGCCAACGAAGAACTCCGCGAGGCTCTTCGAGCCGCGCCGCGCGAGCAGCATCCCGAGCGCGAGCGTGCCGCCCAGATAGGCGGCGACGACGATCCAGTCGAGGGGGTGCACTACCCGGCCAGCAGGCGCTCCGCCGCCGCGCGCTGCATCGCCACGTCACCCGACCAGGCGCACCACACCGGGCCGGCTCCGGGAATCTCGGCGAGGAGCCGCGGATGCCCGAACAGGATCACCGTGGCGGGCGCGATCAGGGCCGCCGCCAGGCTCCGGCGGCTTGCCCCCGACAGCGTCGCGCGTCGCTTCCAGCCCTTCACGTCGGCGAAGACCAGCACCACCTTCTCGCCCCCGGGCGCGACGCGGGCGCCGTGGGCCGCCAGCTCCTCCGCGAACGCGCCCCGGGGCGGGACGGGATACGGACCTCCGGCATCGTCGTCCACGATCTCGAGGTCCACCGCGCGCGGAGCGGGGCGGGGCTCGCCCCGCACCAACCGTACCGCCGCCCGGGCGAGCGCCTGCGCCCGCGCCCGGTGGCGCTCGAGCTCCGCGTCCCCCAGCCGCGAGGGCGGCGACGCGCGCTCGGTGGCGGCGAGCCGGCGGGCCAGCGATGCCTCAAGCCGGCGCGCCTCCAGCGCACCGGAGGCGGCTCCCCGCTCCAGCGCTGCAACCACGCCCGCGACGTCCTGCGGATAGAGGAGCAGATCGCAGCCGGCCTGCAGCGCCTGCACGGCGGCCGCCGGCTCCCCGGTTCCCTGCAGCGCCCCTTCCATGATCAGCGCGTCGGTGACCACCAGAGCGTCGAACGCCAGCTCGCGCCGCAGCACTCCGTCGAGGATGGGTTGCGAGTAGGTGGCCGCGCGTCCCGAGGGGTCGAGCGCCGGATAGGCGACGTGCGCCGTCATCACGCCGGCGACACCCGCGCCGACCGCCCAGCGATAGGGAAGCAGGTCGGCCTCCAGCACGTCGCGTGATGCGCCGACCACCGGCAGCTCCGCGTGCGAGTCCGCGGTCGTGCGGCCGTGACCGGGGAAGTGCTTCGCGCACGCGAGCACCCCGGCCGCCTGACAGGCCGCGATCCAGGCCGCACCGGCCCGGCCGACGGCCTCCGGGTCGTCGCCGAGGGCGCGCGTCTGGACGATCGGGTTGGCCGGCTCGACGTCGAGATCCACGACCGGGGCGAGCGCCCAAGAGATGCCGACGTCCCGGGCCTCGGTCGCGGTGATCGTGGCCGCGTCGGCGAGCGCCTCCTCCCCGAGGGAGGCCACGGCCATCGCCGGCGGCAGGGAAGTGAGCCCGGTCACCTGCTGCCCTGCCCCGCGCTCGAAGTCGGAGGCGATGAGCAACGGGTGTGGAGATCCTGCTGCCAGGTCGCGCGTGAGCCGCGCGACCGCCTCGCGCTCCCCGCCGAAGATGATGAACCCTCCGACCCCGAGGGTGAGCGCCGTCTCCACCGCGGGGAGGGACGGCGCGAAGCCGCGCTCGGCGTCCCAGCGGATGGCGGGCAGCACCAGCGCGGCGAGAGGCTTCATGCCGGGGTGATGCGGCCCAGGACGCGCGGGCCCCGGGCTCCGGTGGCGGCGGGCTCGTTACCCGTGCGGCCGGTCCGGGTGAGGTGGCCGAGGAAGGCGAACACGGCCGCCTCCTTGGCGTCGCCATCGAAGAAGAGGTCGTCGAAGGCGCGGTGCTCGGGGCCGCGCCAGGCTGCCGCGACGCACTGAACCAGCACCGGATTGCGCGCGCCGCCGCCCGATCGCACGACGTCGAGGGGGCGCAGCGCCGCCGGGATGAACCGCTCGGCCGCCGCACCGATGGCTCCGGCCGTCACCGCGACCGCGGTCGCGATGGTATCGGCCGGCGACGCGCCGTGCTGCTTGCACTGGGTGATGAGCCGGTGCGCGTAGGCGACGCCGAAGACCTCGCGGCCGGTCGAGCGCGGCGGCGGTGCGGCGAAGAAGGGGTGCGCGAGGCTCGCCTCGACCACCTCTGCCACGGCGCGGCCCGTCCGGGCGATGGCGCCGTCCTCGTCGAACCGGCGGCCGGGGAAGAGGCGGCGCACGCACTCGTCGATCACCATCACGCCCGGACCGGTGTCGAGCGCGACGACCGGCGCGGCGGAGCCGCACGGCGGGACGACCGTGAAGTTGGCAATCCCGCCCAGGTTGAGGAGGGCGCGCGGGCCGTCGGGCCGCGCGAACAGCAGCCGGTCGGCCCGCGGCACGAGCGGCGCTCCGTGGCCCCCCGCGGCGACGTCGCGCGACCGGAAATCGGAAACGACCGGTACGCCGAGCCGTTCGGCGATCACCGCCGCGTCGCCGAGCTGCAGGCTCGCGCGCTGCGGCTCGTGCCAGATGGTCTGCCCGTGCGACGCGACGAAACCCAGCGCCGTCGGAGCGACGCCGCCCCTGGCCAGCACCGCCAGCGCCGCGTCGGCCAGCCAGGCGCCCAGGTCGGCGTCCAGCAGTGCCAACTCCCTGGCGCTCCCCCCTGTGATGGTGTTGCCCACGCGATCGCGCTGGGAGTCGCTGAACGGAACCGTGAGAAAGGCCAGCAGGTCGAGCGCGTACTTGCCGGTGGCCGGTTCCGCGATCTTCACCAGCGCGGCGCTCACTCCGTCCAGGGAGGTCCCCGACATCAGCCCGACGGCGAGCACGGCTTGCCCAGCCTCAGCCACGCGCGGTGCCCCCGACGGGAGGCGGGGGCTCGCCGACCGCCCGCCGCACGTACCCGCCGGCCTCGCCGAGCAGCCGATCGGCGGTGGCTCGGTCGACGCGCCGCTTCAGCATCACGATCGCGGTCTTGACGTGGCCGGCCGCGTCGGCGATGGCGCGGCGGGCGGCCTCGCGCTCGACACCGCACACCTCCATCACGATCCGCTCCCCGCGGTCCCTCAGCTTGTCGGAGAGCGCCACCAAGTCGACCATCAGGTTGCCGTACGCGCGGCCCATCCGGATCATCGCGCCGGTCGTGACGGTGTTCAGCACGAGCTTGGTCGCGGTGCCGGCCTTCATCCGCGTCGAGCCGGTCAGCGCCTCGGGGCCGACCTTGGGAAGGATCGCAATGTCCACGTTAGCGAGGAGGGCCGGCGGCGGGTCGCTACAGGACAGGAGGATGGTGCCGGCGCCGCGCCCGGCCGCGCGGGCGAGCGCCCCGCGCACGTACGGCGTCGTACCGCTGGCGGCGATCCCGAACACCACGTCGTTCGCCCGCGCATCCTTCGCGTCCACCGCCTCACCGCCCGCGTCGAAGTCGTCCTCGGCGCCCTCGGCGCCGCGGATCAGGGCGGCGGCCCCGCCGGCGATGATGCCCTGAACCATCTCGGGCGGAGACCCGAAGGTCGGCGGACACTCGGCCGCGTCGAGCACGCCGAGGCGGCCACTCGTCCCTGCACCCACGTAGATCAGGCGGCCGCCGGCGCGGAAGGCGCGCTCGACCATCTCGATCGCGCGGACGATCTGGTCCCGCACCGCCCAGACCGCCTCGGGCACCAGGCGATCCTGTCGGTTCAGCAGCTCGACGATGCGCGAGGCATCGGCGAGATCGATATCAACGGTGTCGGGATTCCGTTGCTCGGTGAGCCGGGGATCGTGCGGTGCGGAGGGCGACGTCATGGGCCGGCGGGGAATCTACGCGCCGCCGGGTGCGGGTCAACGCGACCGGGAGCGCTCGCTCAGGATTCCGGGCCGGGCGCCGCGGCCAGGGCTTCCGGCGACTCGACGCGCGGCAAGTGCACCGTGAACGTTGTGCCGCGACCCAACTCGCTCTCGACCCAGATGTAGCCGCCGCTCTGTTTGACGATGCCGTACACGGTGGCCAGACCGAGCCCGGTGCCCCTGCCCTGTTCCTTGGTGGTGAAGAACGGCTCGAACAGACGAGCCTGCGTCACGGCATCCATGCCCTGACCCGTATCCCGGATGCGCAGCATGACGTACCGCCCAGGCTCGACCGTCGCCTGCCCGTGGCCGCGCACCTCCTCGGCGTCCGTTTCGGCGGTCGCGAGCGTCAACGTCCCGCCATGGGGCATGGCGTCGCGGGCGTTGACCGCCAGGTTGACGATCACCTGCTCCAGCTGGCTGGGATCGGCCCGGACGGTGCCGAGACCGGTGGCAAGCTCGGTGCGCAGCGCCACGTCCTCGCCGATCAGCCGGCGCAGCAGCTTCTCCATCTCGATCACGATGGCGTTCAGGTCGAGCAGCTTGGGCTGGAGCACCTGGCGGCGGCTGAAGGCGAGGAGCTGCCGGGTGAGATCCGCGGCCTTGAGCGCCGCGCGCCGCACCTCCTCCGCGTCGTCGCGCGCCGGATGGTCGGGGCCGAGCGCGACCAGGAGAAAGTCCACGTAGCTCAAGATGGCGGTGAGCAGGTTGTTGAAGTCGTGGGCGATGCCGCCCGCGAGCCGGCCGACCGCCTCCATCTTCTGGGCCTGTCGCAGCTGGCCCTCGAGCGCCGCCTTGTCGGTCACGTCGGCGGCCACGCCGATCACGGTGGTCACCGCGCCATGCTCGTCTCGCACCGGCGAGTACCACACATCGAAGCGCGCCGGCCCGATCAACGCGACCGAGCTGAAGGCCTCGCCGGCGAGGGCACGGCGTGCATCCGCCAGGATCTCCGGATACTCGCCGTACACGTCGAACGCCGAGCGCCCCACCACCTCGCCCGGCTTGAGGCCGAGGGGCTCGAGTCCCTTCCCCTCCGACAGCACGAAGGTGCCCTTGTTGTCCCACGCGAACAGGACGATCGGCACGCTGCTGATCACGGCCCGGAAGATCCGCTCGCTGCTGGCCAGAGCCTCTTCGGCGCGCTTGCGCAGCGTGATGTCGCGGATGGCGACCATCCGTATCGGCCGCCCGCGGAACTGCGCCATTCTCGCCGACAGCTCACCGATGAAGGTCGAGCCGTCCTTGCGCAGGCCCTCCGCTTCGTACGGCGTCACCCGCCCCTCGCGGATCGCCTCCATCACCCGCTGCCGGGCTTCGGGGGTCCCGAAGTCGAGCACGGACCGGCCGACGATCTCGCCCGGCTCGTCGTAGCCGAACGTCCGCACGAAGGCGTCGTTGACCTCGACGATGCGCCCGTTCTCGTGCAGCACGATGGCTTCGGTGGTCGCGCTCTCCAGCGCCCGCAGCCGCGATTCGCCCTCGCGCAGCGCGTCCGCGGCCCGCTTGCGCTCGATGGCCATGGCGATCTGCGTCGAGACGAACCGGAGGATGTTGAGCTCCACCTCGCCGTAGCGCAGCCCCTCGGTGTAGGTCTGCACCACCAGCACGCCGATGGTCTTCCCGCCGGTCTGGAGCGGCACGCCCAGCCAATCGATGGAAGGCGGCCCGATCAGCTCCACCTCGCCGCGGCGCTCCAGGTCCTCCTGGACGTCGGGCGTCACGAGGAGCCCGCGCCCGGTTCGCAGCACGTACTCGGTGAGGCCCTTCCCGGGCTGTTTGGGGCGCGGGTACTCCGGGTCCACCTCGTCGACGTAGTAGGGGAAGCTGACCAGGTCGCGCTCCGCGTCGTACAGCGCGATGTAGAAGTTGCTCGCCGGCATCAGCTCGCCGACAATGCCGTGGATGACGGCGAACAGCTCCTGCAGGTCCCGCGTGGTGAGCGTGGCCTCCGAAATCCGCTGGGTGGCCTTCCGGAGCGTCTCCGCCCACCGCCGCTCGGTGACGTCCACGGCCGTGACGAGCACGGCGTCCACCCGGCCCTTCCGGGCAATGGGCAAGGCCCGTACCTCGTAGAGCCCCGGCCGGTTCGCCGGGCCGGGCGCCAGGAACTCCCGGCTGGCCGGCGTCGCCGTGCTGAACACGCGCGCCAGCAGCTGCTCCGCCAGGGCGCGCTGGCCCGGCGGCAGGGGGTCGAGGACGCCCGAGCCGAGGAGCTGCTCGCGGGTGAACGGCGCCGGCGCCCGGTTGATGTACGAGATGCGCCGGTCCCGGTCGACGATCAGCACCGTGTCGGGGGAGTTCTCGAACAGCGACTGCCACAGCTCCGGCGCCTGGCGGAGAGCCTCCAGCGCCTCACCGGGATCGGCACCCGTCTGAGGTCGGCGGGACGGGCTCCCCGTCGTGCGCTTCTTGCGCGTCGGCACTAGCCGCGTGGATCCATCGTCGGGAGCGAGCCAGTCGGTTGAGGTGTGGTAAGGTTACGCGCGCCCGGCCGCCCACGCCAGAGCGCGGGCGCGGCGTTCACCGTTCGTCGACCCTCACGATCGCAGTGCCGTGCGGCGGCAGCGCGAGCGGCCCCGTGATCGCGGTGCCCGGCCGCCCGGAGCTGTCGCTGGTGGACCACGCGACGTGGGCGCCCCCGCGCCACCGGAGTGTCACCCGCTGCGGGTCGGCGCTGCAATTCTGCAGCGCGACGATCCACGACCGGCCCTCCGCGCCGGGGCGCAGCGCCGTCACCAGCACCGTGGCGGGCGCCACCGTGAGCAGCGGGACCGACGACGGCGCGCGCCCGGCCGCTGCGACCACCAGCAGCGGCTCGCGCGACTCGGCGCCCAAGCGCGCCGCCGCGTCGGCGTGGAAGGCGCCGTGTGGACGGATCGCATAGCGGAACGTCACCGCGCCTTCCTGGTCGGCCTTGTAGTTGGTGTGCCAGTAGTTGTTCATGACGTAGGAGAAGAAGGTCTGCGACGGCGGCACCGTGCGCATCCAGGGCGATTCGGCATTGATGCCCCCGACCTCCACCAGTGGGGCGTCGGGCGTCGCCACCGTGACGCCGAGGCTGTCGTTGGACACGTCCACCCAGCTCTGCGCCTCGACGAAGTTCTTGGCCGAGCCGCGGAGCTGATCGGAGTCGGGGCGCACGACGCCGGACGCCACGTCGAACCGGAGCTGGCCCCCGCGGACCCTCCACGGGAACGCGAGGTGGACGCCCTCCGGAGTGCGCACCGCCGACTTGTCGATGGTCACCCTGACATCCACGCGGTCGAGCCCGCTCACGACCCGCACTTCCCGCGTGACCAATCGCGCGCCAGGCGCCGAGGCTTCCGACACCAGCGACGCCACCAGCGGGCCGCGCTCCCCGACGCGCAGCGCGACGTGCGTCGGCCCGGCAGCGGCGGACGAATCCCGTCCCGCGACATAGCGATAGTCCGCGAGCAGCAAGCGGTGCGACGGGTCCACCAGGTCCACATCGCGCGGGTTCCACAGCAGGCCTGCCACTCCGCCGCCCGTCGAATCCAGCGCGGCGGCCAGCAGCCCGTTCCTGGCCGTCTGCCCCTCGGCCGAGGCATCACCCACGGCCGGCGCGCGACCCGGGCGCACGCGGAAGCGGCGCGCCGCGAACGGCGGCAGATCGCGCACCAGCACCGCCAGCTCGCCGGTCGAGAGCCGCTGTGACGGGGCCGCACCGCCGTTCGGTCCTACCACCCGATCCCCGAGGCGGCTCAGCTCGGCGGGCACCACCACCAGGTCGGTGCGGGCCCAGGACGAGGTATTGAACACGTCGAAGGCCCCGGCGACCGCCGCCCCGCGGGAGGCGAGCGCGCGGACGACCAGCGCACGGGACAGGCTGTCGGCGCCGATCGCGAAGGCCTGCTTGTACCGCCACTGCGCCACCACGTCTGGGGCGTCCGGCGTCTCGACGCTCGCGGCCGCGCCCCAGGTGTGCTCGTCCCACATCACCACGTCGCGCCAGGCGGCGTCGTCACTCGCCGGGAACGCGCCGGGATCGAGCATCGCCCACAGCGCGTCGGCCTGCACCAGCCGGCTCGACGCCGCGCGCGCCAGCGCGGTCTCGCGCGCCGTCGAGGCCGCGCCGTCTTCCCAGTAGCCCGTGAAATCGCCCGCGACGACCGGGAACCCGCCCGCGGATCCGGACACCAGGGCGCGGAACAGCTGCGCGTGGGTCGCAATCACGAGCCGGGGCGAGACGTAGCGCCCGTTCCACTCGCGCACGTAGTCCGGGAGATCCGGGTCGCTGGGCCCGTTGTCGCCGTCCACCGTGTACGGGAGCTGCACCGGTACGTAGGGATAGCCGGCATCGTCGAGGCGACGCATCAGCGAGAACAGCCGCTTCTCCCCGAACAGGCGGATCCGCGCCTCGTGGAACAGCGAGTAGCTCGCGCCGGCCACCCAGGTGAGCACCGTGTCCCGCCCCGACTGGGAGACCCACTCGAAGGGCCGGTCCCCCCAATCCTGCAGGACGTAGCCGATCCGGTCCCCGTTGTTCGGCGCGATGGCGAAGTATCGGAGGCCGCTCCGCGCCAGCGCGGTCACGATGCCCCACGACTGCCCCGGGATGTCGGAGATCAGGGCAGTGGTGATGGGCAGGCTGTCCTCGGCGCGCAGCCGGCGGGCGTAGTCGAAGAAGTGCGTCATCTCCGGTGCGGTCGCGAGGCCGGAGAGCACGCCGGCGTAGAACGCGTTGAGGCCGATGCTGCCCTCGCGCACGGCGGCGAAGAACCGCGCCCGGTCCGCCGGCGCGGCTTGCGCGAGCCAGCTCTCGACCGGCCAGAGGACCTCGACGTTCCAGCGGAACCGCGCTTCCGGCGGGTAGTCGCGGGTCCGGTCGATCAACCGCAGGGCGTCCTCGATGTTCTGCCACTGCTTCTGGCGGACGCGATCCTGGAGGTCGGAATACCCGATGTCGTTGTGCGAGTACGGGAGCAAGTACACGTCGCGCTGGGGCACGGGCCGGAGCGCGAGCAGGGTATCGAGCGCGGCCGCCCCGTCGAGGCGCACCTCGATGCGGACGTTCCCGACTTGCGGCACGGGAAGCGCCACCGCGCGGACCACGTTTCCGCCGAACACCAGCGGCGCGGTCAAGGGCGGCCGGCCCGCGACCGTCACCGTTACCTCGCGGTAGCCCGCCAGGTTGTCGAGGATGACCCGCACCTGAGCCTCGGCGGTATCTCCGACCCTGACCAGCACCGGGTCCTGCGCCACGCGCGGGCGCGCGGCCAGGCGGTGCCGAAAGGTCATGAACCAGTCGTTGCTCTCCGCGTCGGCCCCGGTCACGGACAGCTCGAGCGGCTGCCCCGGCGTCAGCGCCGCGCGCGGCAGCCGCAGCGTCATGTAGCCGAACACGTCCTCGAACTGGTCCACCAGCGTGGCGTGGAAGCTGAGGCGGGCGCCCTCCGCTCCGCTCACCGTCCAGTCGCGCGCCGTGGAGTCCTTGATGCTGGTAAAGGTGAAGGCGTGCCGGCCACCGATGGCGAAGTCGAAGGCGTGGAGCCCCTTGCTGCCCGCGAGCCCGGCGATCCACACGAAGCTGACCGTGTCCGCCGCCAGCGACGCGGGCACGGTGTCGGTGCGCCACGCCACCGACTGCACGTCGCGGCGCGCGCGCGCCAGCAGGGCCGTCTCCGCCTCGGGGTGCGGCGAATGGTAGGCCAGCGTGGCCCCGGACACGTCAGCCAGATAGCCACTCAACACGAGCTCGGGGGGCGAGGCGGGAGCCGCGGGCGCCGGCACCGCGGGCTCGGGCGACGCCGGGCGGCGGTCCGCCCGCACTGACGAGAACTCAACGTAGCCCCAGTGCTCGGGCTGGTGCATGTCGATCATGCGCTGGGGAGACCAGACCCAGTTGTCCTCCCGCAGGCCGGCCACCTTCCGGTACTCCCCGTCCACCACGGTGGTCCGCCACTCCACCCGCGAGTAATTGATGCGCCAGTGCTGCCCCGGGTGCGGCGCCGCGGTCGTGTGGCTCGCCCGCGCCAGTGAACGCCACGGGAGCGCCAGCGTGACAGTCCAACCCGAGTCGGTGTCGGACGGATGATTGAGCGTGCCCTGGACCTGCACGCCGGTCTTGAGGCCCTCGATGTTCCAGTCGGTGTCCGCGTGGCCGCCTTCGCGATACGGCACGTTGAGAAACAGGTCCCACACCGTGTTGAGTGCGTTGATCTCCAGTTCCGCGTAGTCCTTGGCGTCGCCGTCGGGGTCGATGAACATCTCGAAGTCGTTGTCGTGGAAGATGACCGCGTCGCGCTGGGTGATGGTGCCCCACACGTCCGGCTCCTCGAGCTGGGCGCCGATATACAGGTACCGGTCGTCCCACAGCATCTTCATCCGAGTCCGGAAGCGCGGCGCCGGCTTCACGCTGCCCTCGATGTCCACGAAGTCCGCCGACCACGGCGCGGACCGCCACGCGACGTCGTCCAGCGAGCCGTCGAGGCGCGGCGCGCGGGGCGCGCGATAGCAGACGTAGGACAGCGGCACCGACTGCGCGGCGGCCGGCGCCGGGGCGAGGACGGCGGCACCCACGCAGAGGAGCGGCGCGAGACGGCGGAGGAAGATCGGGAAGCGTGTCATCAGGAGAACTCCGGTTCCAGTGCCGAGCGCTGGCGCGTGCGCTAAAGCTGGCGCCGTCCCGGCGCCACGGCTAGCGTACGTGCCATGCGAAGAAGCTGGACGCTGTGGCTGCTCTTGCTGGCCGCAGGATGCGGAGCCCCCGTGGCCGGCCGGCCCGTCACCTGGACGGGGAACTTCCCGGCGGGCTGGCGGTTCGCGGCGCCGCCCCCGCCGGTGGTCGGCCGCTACACGATGGTCGTGTCCGACCACCCGCTCGCCAGCGCGGTCGGGGTCGAAGTGCTGCGCCGCGGTGGCAATGCGATCGACGCGGCGGTCGCCGTCGGCTTCGCCCTCGCCGTGGTGCACCCGCAGGCCGGCAACATCGGCGGAGGCGGTTTCCTGGTCTACCGCGCGGCCGACGGCCAGTCCTATGCGCTCGACTACCGCGAGGTGGCCCCCGCCGCCGCCACGCGCAACATGTATCTGGACACCGGCCGCCGGATGACCAACCGCAGCCTCACGGGGCCACTCGCCGCGGGCATCCCCGGCGCGGTCGCGGGGATGGCCGAGATGCACCGGCGCTTCGGACGGCTGCCGTGGCGCGAGCTGATCGACCCCGCGATCCGCCTCGCGCAGGACGGCTTCGTGGTGGATTCACCCCGCGCGAGGGCGTTTGCCGACACGGCGTCCTTGAAGCGCCTGCGCCGCTTCCCGTCGTCCGTAGAGACCTTCTTCCACGACGGGCAGCCGCCTGAGGCGGGCGACACCCTGCGCCAGCCCGCGCTCGCACGCACGCTCGAGTTGATCGCCGACTCCGGCGCCGACGCCTTCTACCGGGGCCGCATCGCGACTGAGATCGTGGCGGAGATGCAGCGCGACCACGGGATCATCAGCCACGCCGATCTCGCGGGCTACCACGCCAAGTGGCGCGAGCCCCTGCACACCGCCTACCGCGGGTGGCACCTCATCGGGATGCCGCCGCCCTCGAGCGGCGGCGTCACCCTCGCGGAGATGCTCAACGTCCTCGAGGCCTCCGGCCCGCTGCCGCCGTACGGCTCCGCTGCGCTGATGCATCTCGAGGTCGAGGCGATGCGGCGTGCGTTCGCCGATCGCAACCGCTTCCTGGGCGACCCCGACTTCGTGGCGATGCCGATCGAGCGGCTCACCAGCAAGCGCTACGCGGCGCGGCTGAACCGCGCCATCGACCCGAACCGTGCCACGCCCTCCGGCGTCGTGCCGGCCATGATCGAGGGCGACCACACCACCCACTTCTCGATCGTCGACGCGGAGGGCAACGCTGTCGCCATCACCACGACGCTGAACGACGACTTCGGGTCGGCGGTCACGGTGGCCGGCGCTGGGTTTCTCCTCAACGACGAGATGGACGACTTCTCTTCCAAGCCGGGCTCACCCAATCTGTTCGGGCTGGTGCAGGGGGAAGCGAACGCGATCCAGCCCGGCAAGCGGATGCTGTCGGCGATGGCGCCGACGATTGTGCTCGACCCCCAAGGCCATCTCGCCCTGGTGACCGGCTCCCCCGGCGGCCCCCGCATCATCACCGGCGTCGAGCAGGTCATCTCGAACATCATTGACCAGGGCATGTCGCTCGCGCAGGCCGTGAGCGCCCCGCGCATCCACCATCAGGCGCTCCCCGACTACGTCATGTGGGAGAGGGGCGGGCTGACGCCCGACCAGCGCCGCGTCCTTGCGGCGATGGGCCATGCGTTCACTGCGCGGCCGCTCACCATCGGCGACGTCAACTCCGTGCTCGTCACGCCGCACGGTCTCGAGGGCGTCGCCGACCCGCGCCGCGGCGGCGGCGCGGCAGGCTGGTAACCCGAAGCACCACCCTGAGGCATCCCATGATGCGCCGCATCGTCCTCGCCTTCTCCACGATCGCGCTCGCGGCCCACCCGGCCCCGGCGCAGCAGCGCCACGCCATGACCGTCCGGGACTTCCTCAGCGTCGTGCGCCCCGGTGAGCCCGCCATGTCCCCCGACGGGCGCTGGGTGGCCTACAACGTGACCACCCCCGACCTCGCGTCGTACCGCAAGCGGACCGATCTGTGGCTGGTCCCCGCCGCCGGCGGCGCGGCGCGGCGCATCTCCTCCGAAGCTCTGGGGGGACGCAGCGCGCGGTGGTCGCCCGACGGCCAGGCCCTCGCCTACGTCACGACCCGCGGCGGGACGCCCGAAGTCTGGATCTTCGAGCCGGCGAAGGGCACGCGGCGGCAGCTGACCCACCTTTCCACCGGGGCGGACGGACCGGTGTGGGCGCCGACGGGCCGGATGCTCGCCTTCGTCTCGCAGGTGTATCCCGACTGCACGGACGACGCGTGCAGCCAGCGGCGCGCGCGTGAGGAAGAGCGGAAGCCGAGCAAGGCGCGGATCTACGACCACCTGCTCTTCCGCCACTGGAGCGCCTGGGACGAAGGCACCCGCAGCCACCTGTTCGTCGTGCCAGCGGCCGGCGGGGCGCCGCGCGATCTGCTGGCCGGGAAGGACTACGACACGCCGGTGCCGCCCTTCGGCGGCTCCGCGGACTATGCCTGGAGCCCGGACGGCCAGGAGCTGGCCTTCACGACCAAGGTGGGGCGCGACCAGGCGTGGACCACGAACTCCGACATCTACGCCGTGCCCGTCACGGGCGGCGAGCCGGTGAACGTGACCGCGGAGATGCCGGGGGCCGAATCGGCGCCCGCGTACTCGCCCGACGGCCGGTATCTCTCGTTCCTTTCGCAGGAGCGTGCCAACTACGAGTCGGACCGCTTCCGCCTGATGCTGAAGGACCGCGCCAGCGGCGCCGTGCGCGAGCTGCCCAAGGGCTTCGACCGCTGGATCAACGAGTACGCGTGGGAGCCGAACTCGCAGGGCCTGATCGCCGTCGCGGAGGACCATCAGGCCGATCGGATCTTCCACATCACGATCGGCGGCGACGTCCATCACATCCACCCTGGCGGCGACGCCTCGCAGCTCTCCGTGGGCAGCAGCGGCGGGCACGACGTGATGGCCTACGTGAGCGACGCAACGAACCAGCCGCCGCAGGTCTTCGTGTGGCGCATCGACCACGAGCACCCCACGCCGCCGGTGCAGGTGACGCACCTCAACGCCGCGCTGCTGGCCTCCCTCGACCTCCCGCCGGCCGAGGAAATCGGCTGGATCGGCGCCGGCGGCGACAGCGTGTACGGCTGGCTCCTGAAGCCGCCGGGATTCGACGCCGGCCGGCGCTACCCGCTGCTGGTACTGGTGCACGGCGGGCCGCAGGGCGCCTGGCTCGACGAGTTCCACTCGCGTTGGAACCCCGAGATGTTCGCGGCGCCCGGTTACGTGGTGTTCATGCCCAATCCGCGCGGCTCCACCGGCTTCGGCCAGCGCTTCATCGACCAGATCGCGCGCGACTGGGGTGGCAAGGTGTACGAGGACATCATGCGGGGCGTGGACGTCGTGGCGGCGCTGCCCTACGTCGATTCGACGCGCATGGGCGCGGCCGGCGGCTCGTTCGGCGGCCACATGATCAACTGGATCAACGGCCATACCGCGCGTTTCAAGGCGCTGGTCGCCCACGACGGCGACTTCAACCTGTCGTCGTTCTACGGTGCCACCGAGGAGCTGTGGTTCCCGGAGCACGACCTGGGCGGGCCGCCGTGGGCGGACCGCACCGACTACGAGCGCTGGTCCCCTGACCACTTTGCGCAGGCCATGCGGACGCCGGAGCTGGTGGTCCACGGCGAGCAGGACTTCCGGGTGGTGGAGACGGAGGGGATGCAGGCCTTCACCGCGCTGCAGCGGCAGGGCGTGCCGTCGCGCCTGCTCTACTTCCCCGACGAGGGGCACTGGGTGCTGAAGCTGCAGGACCAGGTGGTGTGGTGGACGAGCGTCCACGAGTGGCTGGCGCGCTACCTCCATCCGGAGTCGACGGCACACCAGTAGATGCAGAGCCTGCGCGCGCTGCTCCCGTACTACCGCCCCTACCTCGGCCGGATGGCGGTCGGCCTGCTGCTGGTCGCGGTGGCCAACGTGTTCACCCTGGCCACGCCCGACTTCCTGCGGCGCGGCGTGGATGCGATCGGCCGGCCGGGCGCCGCGCACCTGCTGCTGCTCATGGCCGGCGGCCTGGTGGGCGCCGCCCTCCTGGGGGGCGCCGCGCGGTTCGGGATGCGCCAGATCCTCAACGCCGTGAGCCGCTGGATGGAGTACGACCTCCGAAACGCGCTGTTCCGGCATCTCGCCACTCTGCAGCCGTCGTTCTACCACCGCACCCCGACCGGCGACATCATGGCGCGGGCCACCAACGACCTCGCGGCGGTGCGGATGGCGGCGGGCCCGGCGGTCATGTACCTCACCGACACCGTGAGCCGCGCGGTGATGGCGATTCCGCTGATGGTGCGCATCGACTGGCGGCTCACGGCGCTGGGGCTGCTGCCCCTGCTCGGCATGCCGACCGTGATGGTGGCGCTCGGCCGGACGATTCACCGCCGCTTCGAGGCGGTGCAGGAGCACTTCGCAACACTCACCACGCAAGCGCACGAGAACCTGAGCGGCGTGCGGGTGGTCCGCGCCTACCGCCAGGAGGCCACGGAAATCCGGAAGTTCGCGGGCCTCAATCTCGAGTACCTGCGGCGCAACATGCGACTGGCGCAAACGTTCGGCGCGCTGTTCCCGCTGATCACCTTCTTCGGCGGTGCGGGCGGCGTCCTCACGCTGTGGTTCGGCTCGCTGCTCGTCGTGCGAGGCACGGTCACGCTGGGGGAGTACATCGCCTTCACCACGTACCTGGTGCTCCTGGTCTGGCCGATGATCGCGTTCGGCTGGGTCATCAACATCTTCCAGCGCGGCGCCGCCTCGATGGACCGGATCCAGCAGCTGATGAACGAGCAGCCGACCATCACCAGCCCCGCCGCGCCACGGGCCCTCCCCCCCGCGCGGGGCGGGCGCGGCATCGAGTTCCGCGGCGTGTGGTTCCGCTACCCGGTGCCCCGGCCGGCCGACGGGCCACGGGGCGACCGGGGCTGGGCGCTCCAGGACATTTCGTTCGCCGCGCCCTCGGGCTCGTGGGTAGCGATCGTCGGGGCGACGGGCGCGGGCAAGAGCACGCTGGTCGAAATGCTGAGCCGGCTGGCCGACCCCGACCGCGGCGAGATCCTGCTCGACGGCATCCCGCTGCGGGAGCTGTCGCTCCCCGAGCTGCGGCGGACGGTCGGGTTCGTCCCGCAGGAGACGTTCCTGTTCTCGCAGACCATCGGGGAGAACATCGCCCTGGGCGAACTGGAGCACGAGGCGACGGTGGCGGCCGCCCGGGTGGCGCAGCTCCACGAGACCGTGCAGGCCTTCCCCGCCGGTTACGACACGATGCTAGGCGAGCGCGGGATCAATCTCTCGGGCGGCCAGAAGCAGCGCGCCGCGCTGGCGCGGGCGCTCGCGCGCCGGCCGGAGGTCGTGGTGCTCGACGACGCGCTCTCGGCGGTCGATACCGACACCGAGGCCGCGATCCTCCGGGGGCTGAAGCGGGCGCTCGCGGGCGTGACCGCGCTGGTCGTTTCACACCGCATCACCGCGATTCGCGACGCCGACCTGATCGTCGTCCTCGAGCAGGGGCGGATCGTCGAGACCGGGCGGCACGAGGAGCTGTTCGAGCGGCGCGGCCGGTACTGGCAGCTGCTGCGCCGGCAGCAGCTCGAGGAATCGCTGGAAGAGATCGGTGATACGGCGCAGAAATGACGGTGTGCAGACGAGTTGCGAGACGCCGAGTTGCGAGTGGTTGTGAGTTGAGAGCGGTGAGGCCCCAGTCCGGAGGCCCTATCCGGATTTCTGTGTGTGGGCCGATGACTAGCTCTCCAGGATGAAGCGGTCCGGGTAGAGGATCGCGAACTGGGTCATGGCCGCCTTCCAGTCTCGGGGCCCGCTGCGCCAGCGGTGGAC
>Ga0209777_10001322_pt1 | contig 36564 bp, 38 predicted proteins | sample FrelakmetHBP12HB_FD_187147 | JGI IMG/M metagenome (GOLD analysis project Ga0209777, IMG submission 187147) | Freshwater lake sediment microbial communities from the University of Notre Dame, USA, for methane emissions studies -HBP12 HB (SPAdes)... | ecosystem: Environmental > Aquatic >...
GGCCCGCCGCGGCGACGTTCGAGAAGCGCTCGCCGATCGACGGCTCGCTCGTGGGCAAGTTCGGTGCCGGCACACGCAAGGACGTCCAGGACGCGATCGCCGCCGCACGCGCGGCAGCCCCGGCCTGGGCCAGGACGCCGTGGCTGGAACGGATCGCGATCATGCGCCGCATGGCCGACCTGATCAGCGAGCGGCAGATGGAGCTGGCCGCACTGATGGCCATCGAGGTCGGCAAGACCCGGCTGGAGTCTCTCGGCGACGTCGAGGAGACGGCCGACCTCATCCGCTACTACTGCGATCAACTGCAGGCGAACGACGGCTTCGACCACCCGATGGGCAATCTCGGCGATCCCACGGTCCATACCCGGTCCGTTCTCAAGCCGCACGGCGTCTGGGCGGTGATCAGCCCCTTCAACTTCCCGATGGCACTATCCGGCGGCCCGTCAGGCGGGGCGCTCGTGGCCGGCAACGCGGTCGTCTACAAGCCCTCCAGCGACGCGCCCCTGTGCGGCGTCAAGCTCGCCGAGATCGCGGACACGGCCGGGCTGCCGCACGGCGTCTTCAACATGGTCAGCGGCCCCGGCGCCACGGTCGGCGCAGAACTCCAGGAAAACGAGGGCGTCGACGGCCTGCTCTTCACCGGCTCGTACGAGATCGGTTTCAACGGCGTCTTCAAGACCTTCAGCAAGCAGTTCCCCAAGCCGGTCGTCGTCGAGATGGGCGGCAAGAACCCGGCCATCGTCAGCGAGCAGGCGGACCTCGAAGAGGCGGCCGAAGGCGTCATGCGCTCGGCCTTCGGCTACGGCGGCCAGAAGTGCTCGGCCTGCAGCCGGGTTTACGTCCAGGCCCCCGTATACGAGGCGTTCCTGGAAGCGTTGGTGGCCAAGACGAAGGGCATCACGGTCGGCGATCCGACCGACCGCAAGGTCTGGCTCGGCCCGCTCGTCAACGCCAAGGCCAAGGCCAAGTACGAGGCGGCGATCGCCGAGGCGAAGCGCGACGGGCGGATCGTCGCCGGCGGCGAGGTCCTGGCCGGCTACGGCACGGACCTCTATGTCGCCCCGACGATCGTCGCGGACCTGCCGGCGGGCCACCGGATCTGGCGCGAGGAGTTGTTCGTGCCGGTCGTCGCCGTGACCTCGGTCAAGACGCTCGACGAAGCCTTCGAGCGGGCCAACGACACGATCTACGGCCTGACCGCCGGCTTCTTCAGCGACGACCACGAGGAGATCGAGCGCTTCAAGGAGGCCATCGAGGCCGGCGTCATCTACATCAACCGCCGCGCCGGCGCCACCACGGGCGCCTGGCCGGGCATCCAGCCTTTCGGCGGCTGGAAGGCCTCCGGCACCACCGGCAAGGCCGGCGGCGGCCTGTACTACGTCCAGCAGTTCATGCGCGAGCAGTCCCAGACCATGGTCGACTAGACCAGGATCCTCGTCGACTGACACCGGACTCGGGGCGGCCGGTCAAACGATCTCCGGCGAGCGCCGGCCGCTCCGCTATACTTCTGTGACTATCCAGCCTGCATAAAGGCTATCCGTTACTGCGGCAGCTGCGCCCGTTCCGCGGCCCGCCAAGAACCAGTCGAGGTGCACCGTGGCTCTGGCTCCCGGCAAGCCGGCTCAGGCTCCCGCCGTTCCCCACATCGTGACCGAGCTGCCCGGCCCGAAGGCCCGCGCCCACCTCGACTTCGACCGCCAGTGGACCTCTCCGAGCGTGCCCCGGGCGTACCCGGTCGTGCCCGTTCGCGGCGAGGGCTGCACGATCGAGGACATCGACGGCAACCTCTTCCTCGACTTCAACTCCGGGATCGCCGTGACCTCGACCGGCCACTGCCATCCGGACGTTGTCCGCGCCATCCGGGAGCAGGCCGGCAAGCTGATCCACTACAGCGCGGACTTCTACCTACCGATCTACGCCCAGACGTGTGCCGAGCTGGCCCGCATCGCGCCGATGAAGGAGAAGTGCCGGGTCTTCCTGGGCAACTCCGGTACAGAGGCGGTCGAGGGGGCGATCAAGCTCGCTCGCTTCACCACCGGACGCCAGTACCTGGTCGCGTTCCTCGGCGCCTTCCACGGCCGCACGTACGGCTCGGTCTCGCTGACGGCTTCGAAGGCCAAGTACCACGCCGGTTTCGGGCCGATGCTGCCGGGCGTCTTCCACGCCCCGTTCGGGCACGTGGCCGACCTCAAGTGGTTCGACGAGGTCCTGTTCAACCACCTCGTGCCGGCCAACGAAGTGGCGGCGATCGTGGTCGAGCCGATCCAGGGCGAGGGCGGTTACGTCGTGCCCGAGGACGGCTTCATGCAGGGGCTGCGTCGCATCTGCGACCAGCACGGCATCCTGCTGATCGCCGACGAGGTCCAGGCCGGAGCCGGCCGCACCGGGAAGATGTGGTCGATCCAGAACTGGGACGTGGAGCCGGACATCGTCGCCACGGCCAAGGGCATTGCGAGCGGCATGCCGCTCAGCGCCTTCATCGCCCGTGAGTCGCTGATGAGCCAGTGGGGCCCCGGCGCCCATGGGACCACCTACGGCGGCAATCCGCTCGCCTGCGCGGCCGCGCTCGAGACGATCCGGCTGCTGGAAGGCGGCCTGATGGCCAACGCCACGGCGCGCGGCGGGGAGCTCCTGGCCGGCCTGCGCGAGACCCAGAAGCGCTTCCCGACGATCGTCAAGGAGGTGCGTGGCATCGGCCTGATGATCGGTGTCGAGTTCGACACTCACGAGCATGCAGCCGCGGTCGAATGGGCCTGCTTCCAGCGCGGCCTGGCGGTCCTCGAGGCCGGGCACACGGTGGTCCGGGTTTCCCCGCCGCTGGTCCTCACCGCGGCCGAGGCCGCCACGGGCCTGCGGCTCTTCGGCGAGGCCGTGGCCGAGGTGGCCGGCCAGTAACAGCGGTTGCGGACCGCGCCTGATCGCCGATCTGGTCAGATTCAAATGGGGGTCGTGCGTGACAGTGTCCCGGGCCCTTGGGTCCGCCGAATCCGATCCGGAACGGCGCAGAACGGCCGCCTCGGCGGCCCTCGCGGCGGAATCGGCGGCCTTCCTGGCCGATTCGGGCCTTGCCGCGGCCGATATGGCGTCTTTCGCGGCCGATTCGGGTCTTGCGGCGGCACCGAGCTTTGGCGATCCTCCTCTCGTGCTACCCGGATTTGAATCTGACCAGAATCGTGGCCGCCCGATTGCCCTGGTCGGCCGCCTCGTGGCTCCGGGACCCTCCACCACGCCCTCTCACATAGGCCGCAGGTGATCGACGATGACTAAGGTCGCATCGATGCGCGACGCCGTCGCCGCCCTGGTCCACGACGGTGACGTCGTCGCCATCGAAGGCTTCACGCACCTGATTTGCTTCGCCGCCGGCCACGAGATCATCCGCCAGCGGAAGCGGGACCTGACCCTGGCTCGCCTGACGCCGGACCTGATCTACGACCAGATGGTGGCGGCCGGCACGGCCCGGAAGCTCATATTCAGCTGGCTCGGCAACCCGGGCGTCGGTGGGCTGCACGCCATCCGCCGCCGCGTTGAAGCACCGGCGGGCGGAGCACCCTCAGGCGATGGCGATCCGGCGCCGCTCGAGCTCGAGGAGTACAGCCACTTCGGCATGGTCGGGAGGTACACCGCCGGCGCCTCGAACCTGCCCTTCTTCCCGCTGCGGTCGTACTTCGAAACGGACCTGCCGAAGGCGAACCCGCTGATCCGGCCGATCAAGTCGCCCTACGGCGACGAGACGGTCTACGCCGTCCCGCCGCTGAAGCCGGACGTGACCGTCGTCCACGCCCAGCGGGCCGACGCCGAGGGAAACACCCAGATGTGGGGCCTGGTCGGCTGCCAGAAGGAAGCGGCCTTCGCCGCGGACCGGGTCATCGTCGTGGTGGAGGAGCTGGTCGACGAGGCCGTCGTCCGCGCCGACCCGAACCGGACCGTGATCCCCGGCCTGATCGTGGACGCGGTCGTCGTGGAGCCGTGGGGCGCCCATCCCTCCTACGTGCAGGGCGCGTACGACCGCGACAACCACTTCTACCGCGACTGGGATGCCATCTCGCGCGAGGCCGCCACGACCCAGGCCTGGCTCGACGAATGGGTCTACGGCGTGAGCGGTCGGGCGGAGTACATGGAGAAGCTCGGGGCCGAAAGGCAGGCTTCGCTCCGACCCTCCGGCACGGCTCCTTCCGGTTCGGTCGACTACGGGGTCTACAAATGAGCGAGCCAGTCGGCGGCCCGGGCGGGCCCGAAGCCCAGGCGTTCTCCAAGTCAGAGATGATGATCGTGGCAGCCGCCCGCGAGCTGGCCGGCCAGCGCGTCTGCTTCGTCGGCGTCGGTCTGCCCAACATCGCCGTCAACGTGGCTCGCCTGACAGTGGCCCCGGCGCTCGAGCTCGTCTACGAGTCGGGCGCATTCGGGGCCAAGCCGGCCCGGCTGCCGCTCTCGATCGGCGACCCGACGATCGTGACCGGCGCCACCGCCGCCGTTTCGATGTTCGAGCTGTTCAGCTTCTACCTGCAGGGCGGGCTGGTCGACGTCGGCTTCCTCGGGGCCGCCCAGATCGACCGCTTCGGCAACATCAACAGCACCGTCATCGGCGACTACGAGCATCCGAAGACTCGGCTGCCCGGCTCCGGCGGCGCGTGCGAGATCGCCATCAACGCCCGTCAGGTCTTCGTGATCATGCGCCAGTCGAAACGCTCGTTCGTGGACAAGATCGACTTCCGGACATCGCCCGGCAACCTGGGTGGGGCAGAGGCGGCGGCAAGGATCCGGCGCGAGGAGGGCTGGCTCGGCCGCGGCCCATCGGTCGTGGTGACGGACCTGGGCATCTACCACTTCGACGACACGGGTGAGATGCGCCTCGACTCGATCCACCCCGGCGCGACGCTCGACCAGGTCCGGGAGACGATCGGTTGGGAGCCGAAGGTGGCGGAGCCGCTGGCCACGACGCCCGCGCCTACACCAGAAGAGCTGCGCCTCATCCGCGAGGAGCTGGACCCGGAAGGCGCCTACACGAAGTAGGGGAGTGGGGCGGCGCTCAGGGCCGGTCAGGGCCGCCAAGGGCGTGGCCGCGGGGACCCAGTCATCCGCAACCGAGGTTGTTGCGGTCTGCGACTCGTCCTGGGCACATTGCGGACCGGGCCGAGCAAAGGTCCGCGGCTGCCGGCCCTGTCTGAGAGCCGAAGGCCCGGGGCGGCGGAGCTATTGCGATTCGCAACTGGCAGTTGCGTCGAGCGAGGACGAGGCCGCCCTCCGGCGCCGATCGCCCAGTGGCGTGCTCTCATCATGCTCCGCTCAATCGTGGCGACAGGGTGGTCAGCTGCAATTCGAGGCCTTGAGAGGCTGTTCGGGCCATCTTCGTGGCGCCGCGCAACTGGCAATTGCGAACCGCAAGATGCCGCGCGGCCGCGCCGGCGACCCTGGCCGGATGGGGCCGCGGTTTGGCCCGATGTCAATCTGGCGAGCGTTCGGCAAGAATGGCCACGGGCGAGCCCCCTACCGCCGCGTCGCGTCCGGCCTGCCGCGAACCACCATCACCGGGCAGTGAGCGTGGCGGACCACGTAGTCCGAGACGCTGCCGATCAGGAAGCGGCTGACGCCGCTGCGCCCGTGCGAGCCGACCACGATCATATCGGCGTCCTCCGACTCGGCCGCGGCGACGATGGCCTCGCCCGGCTCTCCTTCCCAGACGAGGAAGGTCGCGTCGGCGCCCGCCGCCTTGGCCCGCTGCACGATCGACTGGGCCTTGCTGGTCAGCGAGTCGCGCGAGTCGGCCAGGCTCCCGGCCCCGGCCGGTGCCTCCGACGGGCGCGACGAGGTGCCGAGGACGCTGACGACGAGGAGCCGCGCCTGGACCTGGACTGCCAGGTCGATCGCTTCCTCGCTGGCGCCTTCCGACGCGGGCGAGCCGTCGGTCGCGAGCAGGATGGTTTCGAGGTGGGACATTGACCTCTGTCCGTCCGGCCGGTGCGCTGGAATGGTGCCGGCCTTTGTGCTCGGCAAGGTTGGGCGTGCTCCAGTGGAGGGCCAAGGGACCTCCGGCCCGTTCCGGCGGGCCCAACGTCCCCGGCGCCGTCGGGCGCCCGGGAGCCCCGATCGACCGTGCCCATCCTCGCAGACTGCTCAATCCCGGCGCAACAATCGCCCGGAGCAGTGACGAGCGAACCGACGGCCTGCTAGTCTCCGGATCATGAGTTCTTCTCCGCCGACCCCGAATTCGAGCCGGGATTCGACCGGGTTACTCGGCCTGCGTGAGATGTCGATCGCCCTCGAAAGCTGGCAGAACCGTCCTGCTCCGGACGGGCATGCCCAGCTCTCCGCGGCGTTCGGTCGCGTCGTCGAGAGCTCGGGTCTGGGGGGCGGGCACCTGCACCTTGAAGCCCCGCCTCTCACCGAGGTGGAGCTGCGTGCCGGGAGCCTGCTCGACCAGGATGCGGAGACGGCCGGTCTCCGAACCTACCAGCTCCGCTTCGGCGATCGCGTCCTGGCCACGCTCCTGCTGGACGCGCCGCCCGCCGCCGTCTTCTCCGTCGACGAATGTGCCCGCGGCCTCGAGATCGTCATCGGGTCCGCGTGGTCGAAGGCCCGCGCCGGCCAGGCCTCGGATGAGCTTGCCGCCCTCGACACCGCCACGCGCGGGATCGCCGGGGTCTTGGACCTGGACCGCGTGCTGCAGCTGATCACGGACCGAGTCCGCGAGCTGGCCCAGGCCGAGTACGCCGCGCTCGGCATCGTCGACCAGGAGGGCGGCATCGAGCGGTTCATCACGAGCGGCGTGACCCGCGCCGAGCGCGAACGGATCGGGCCGCCGCCGCACGGCCACGGGCTGCTCGGCGTGATCGCGCGCCAGACCTATCCTGTCCGGGTCCACGACATCGCCACGGACCCCCGACGGTACGGCTTCCCGCAGAACCACCCGGAGATGCACGCGCTGCTCGGCGTGCCGATAGGGGCCAAGGGCCGGTCTATCGGCCGGCTCTATCTGACGAATAAGCAGCCGTCGGGCGACTTCACCGAGGATGACGAGCGCCTCGTCGAGATGTTCGCCCTCCACGCCGGCATCGCCATCGAGAACGCCCGGCTCCACGAGCAGGTCCAGCGCCTGGCGATCGTCGAGGAGCGCGAGCGCATCGGCCGCGATCTCCACGACGGCATCATCCAGAGCATCTACGCGGTAGGCCTGTCGCTGGAAGACGTGCCGGACCTCATGGCCGATGAGCCGGACGAAGCTCGCGCGCGTGTCGAGCGCGCCATCGACTCGCTCGATCAGTCGATCCGCGACATCCGCAACTTCATCTTCGGCCTCCGGCCCGAGCTTCTCGAGCAGGCCGGGCTCGTCGGCGGCCTGGCCGCCCTGGCCGACGAGTTCCGCGTCAACAGCATGGTCGACGTCGACCTCGACACGGAGGAGGCAAGGGATGTGGACCTGCCGCCCGAGCTGATCGGCCAGCTCCTGTCGATCGCCCGCGAGGCCCTCAGCAACATCGCCCGCCACTCGAAGGCCACCCGCGGCAGCGTTCGCGTGGAGGCGGGCGACGAGATCGTCAGGCTGATCATCAGCGACAACGGCGTCGGCTTCGACCCGGCCAGGCCACGCGGCGTGGGTCACCAGGGCCTGGTCAACATGCGCGCCCGAGCCTCATCTGTCGGTGGCTGGCTGGACGTCCAGAGCGGTACCGGCGCCGGCACGCGTATCATCGTCGAGGCGCCCCGCCGCGACATCGTGGGCGGGGTTACCGATCAAGGAGAGGAATGACCGACCAGATCGATGCACGCCCCCTGAGGCTGCTCGTGGTCGACGACCACGAGGTCGTTCGTCAGGGCCTCGTCTCGCTGCTGGAGCGACGCGAGCACTTCCAGGTCGTCGCCGAAGCGGGCACTGCGGCCGAGGCGGTCGAGATGGCTCGCAAGTTCGAGCCGGATCTCGTGGTCATGGACGTCCGGCTGCCGGACGGGTCGGGCATCGAGGCCTGCCGCGAGATTCGGGCCGAGTTCCCCGCAACCCGCGTCGTCATCCTGACCAGCTATCCCGATGAGGAAGCGGTTCTGTCGGCGATCATCGCCGGCGCTTCCGGCTACCTGCTCAAGCAGATTCGCGGCCGCGACCTCGTCAGCGCCCTGGAGTCCGTCGGCCGCGGCGAGTCGCTGCTGGATCCGGCCGTGACCGAGAAGGTCCTGGACCGAGTCCGCCGCATCGCGACCGGCACGTACACGGACGAGTTGGCCCAGCTGACACAGCAGGAGCAGAAGATCCTGCTCCTGGTCGCCGAGGGGAAGACCAACAAGGAGATCGCCTCCGAGGTTTTCCTGTCCGACAAGACGGTCAAGAACTACGTGAGCTCGATCCTCTCCAAGCTGAACCTCGAGCGCCGCGCCCAGGCCGCTGCGTTCGTCGCCCGACACCGCCTCAAGGGCGGCGCGTAGGCGCCGCTGCGACCAGGCCTGGCGCAGGCCGTCCCGCCTGAGGCGGGGACCCGTGGCGAGTTCGGGCCTCAGCTTGCCGCCATCTTCACGAGCGCGGCGATCCTTGCCTCGATCGCCGGGGTCAACTCCATCAGAGCGTAGGTGGTCGGCCACATGGCACCTTCGTCGAGGTTCGCCTTGTCGCTGAAGCCGAGCGTCGCATACCTCGACTTGAACTTCCGCGCGTCCTGAAAGAAGCAGACGACGTTGCCGTCCCTGGCATAAGCAGGCATCCCGTACCAGAGTCTCGGCGAGAGGTCCGGCGCGCTGGCTTTGACGATCGCATGGAGCCGCTCGGCCATGACGCGATCCGGCCCCGCCATCTCGGCGATCTTGGCGAGGACTTCGCTTTCCACGTCCGCCTGGCCCGCGCGTGCGCCTCGGCGCCCGGCCGCCTTGAGCTCCTTGGCGCGCTCCTTCATCGCGTCTCGTTCCTCGTCCGAGAATCCCTCGTACGTCTTGTCGTTCGCGCTGGCGCCCTTGGCGGACCTCTGCGTGTTCGTCATTGCGGGTTTCCTCCCGTGCGAGTCTTGATGGCGACGACCGACATGCCGGGGGCTGCCCTCGCCGCCACCAGCGGCAGACCTTGGGGTGATGCTATGAGGAACATCTGACTCACGCCCGGCCCGGCCCATCCCGTTGCGAGGTCAGGCGTGGACTTCCAATCGTCTCGGGCCATCCTGCCGCGGCGTCGACGCCCTACACTCCCCTCATGCGAATTGTCAGCGCTCAAGAGGCCGTTTCCCGAATCAAGTCTGGTCAGCAGATCTTCATGCAGGGTGCGGCTGCCACGCCCTCCGTCCTCCTCGATGCCCTGGTCGCGCGAGCGCCCGAACTCGAGGACGTGAAGATCGTCCACATGCACGCCGAGGGACCCGGTCCGCATCTGGCCCCCGAGATGGCCGGCCATTTCTGTCACCGCGCATTGTTCATCGGCCCCAACGCGCGAAAGGCGATCAACGACGGCCGGGCGGAGTTCATCCCGGTGTTCCTGTCGGACATCCCGTCGCTGTTCGACAAGGGCGTTCTGCCGCTGGACGCGGTGCTCCTCAACGTCTCCCCGCCCGACGAGCACGGCTTCTGCTCGCTCGGCACGTCCGTCGACACCTGCCTGGCCGCCGTGCGCTGCGGCAAGACGATCATCGCCCAGCTGAACCGATCGATGCCCCGGACGCTGGGCGACAGCTTCGTCCCCGTCAGCATGATCGACTACGGCGTCGAGGTCGATCAGCTGCCCTACGAGCACGCCGACCCGGCCATCAGCGACATCGAACGCCGCATCGGTGAGGCGGTCGCGGAGCTCGTCCCCGACGAGGCGACGCTGCAGATGGGCATCGGCGCGATCCCGAGCGCGGTGTGCCTCTACCTAGACCACAAGAAGGATCTCGGCATCCATACCGAGATGTTTACGGACGTACTCGTCGATCTGGTCGAGCGCGGCGTGGTGACCTGCCAGAAGAAGGACCTGGACTGCGGCAAGATCGTCGTCACCTTCATGATGGGCACCAGGCGGCTGTACAAGTTCGTGGACAACAACCCGATGGTCGAGATGCGCCAGGTCGATTACACGAACGACACTTCGGTGATCCGCCGGCACCGACGCATGACCGCCATCAACTCCGCTATCGAGGTGGACCTCACCGGCCAGGTCTGCGCCGACTCGATCGGGCACAAGATGTACAGCGGCGTCGGCGGCCAGCTGGACTTCGTTCGCGGCGCGGCTCTCGCCGAGGAGGGTAGAGCGATCATCGCCCTGCCCTCGACCGCGTCAGACGGCAAGGTCTCGCGGATCACGGTGGCCCTCAAGGAGGGTGCGGGCGTGACCACGACCAGGTCGCACCCCTGCACGATCGTGACGGAATACGGCAGCGCCGAGCTGTTCGGGCAGAGCCTGCGAGAGCGGGCCAGGCGCCTGATCGCGATCGCACATCCAGACTTCCGCGACGAGCTGACGTCGTACGCCAGGAAGGTCTACGGACTGTAGGGCTGCGTCGCGGGCGGTCGACACCTTCGTTGTCGCCTGCGGTGCTCGCTCACAGGCATCTGAGCCTGCTCGCTCCGCTCCTCGGCTCCGCCTCGCTCTCGACTCGCCGGCTCCGCGAATGCAATCGCGAGCAGATGGCTGCGTCGCGGGCGGTCGACACCGTCGTTGTCGCCCGCGCTCGCGTCCGTGCGCGCCCGAAATGCTGCCGTTCGGCTCTCGCGCCTATATGCGTAATGCATAGATTCGGCGCATGCGTATCGTCAGCGCCGATGAGGCAGTCTCAGGGATCGAGTCAGGCCAGCAGATATACATCCAATGCGCGGCCGCCACGCCGTCCGTGCTCCTCGACGCCCTGTGCCGTAGGGCTCCGGCGCTGGAGGACGTCAAAGTCGTCCACCTACACTGCGAGGGGCCGCACCCGCACCTTGCCCCCGAAATGGAGGGCCACCTCTTCCACAGGGCGCTCTTCATCGGACCGAACGCCCGGGCGGCCATCAACGAGGGACGGGCGGAGTTCATCCCGGTCCAGCTGTCGGACGTCCCTTTGCTGATGGAGAGCGGCCTGCTGCCGCTCGATGCCGTCTTCGCCAACATGACGCCTCCCGACGACCACGGCTTCTGCTCGCTGGGAACGTCCGTCGAATCGATGCAGACCGCGATCCGTTGCGCGAAGACGGTCATCGCCCAGCTCAACAAGGCAATGCCGCGCACTCACGGCGACAGCTACGTTCACGTCAGCCAGATCGACCTGGCGGTCGAGGCCGACCAGGCGCCCTACGTCTACACCCCGGGCGAGATCGGCGACGTGGAGCGCCGGATCGGCGAGTACGTCGCGGACCTGATCCCGGACGAGGCCACGCTTCAGATGGGGATCGGGGCCATACCGACGGCCGTCGGCATGTGCCTCGAGGGCAAGAAGCACCTCGGGGTCCACACCGAGATGTTCACGGACCCACTCGTCGAGCTGGTTGAGAAGGGGGTCGTGGATTGCAGCGCCAAGACCATCGACCCGCACAAGGTCGTGGCCGCGTTCATGATGGGCACGCCGCGCCTCTACAGGTGGGTCGACGGCAACCCGATGCTCGAGCTGCGCGGCGTGGACTACACCAACGACACTGCCACGATTCGCAGGCTGCGGCGCATGACCGCGGTCAACTCCGCGATCGAGGTCGACCTGACCGGCCAGGTCTGCGCCGACTCCCTCGGCCACCGCATGTACAGCGGCGTCGGCGGGCAGATGGACTTCGTGCGGGGCGCGTCCCTGGCGCCGGAGGGGCGGGCGATCATCGCCCTGCCCTCGACCACCGCCGACGGGAAGGTCTCGCGCATCACGTGGGAGCTGTACGACGGCGCGGGGGTCACCACGACTCGTTCGAGCGTGCGGACCGTCGTGACCGAGTACGGGGTAGCCGAGCTGTTCGGCCAGGGGCTCCGCGAGCGAGCCAAGCGTCTCATCGCAATTGCCCACCCAGACTTCCGCGACGAGCTGACGGCCTACGCCAAGAAGTACCACGAACTGTAGGCCGAGTGCCGCTGCCGGCCCCGAGGCTGGCCCAACACGCCACACCTCCAGGCGGCCGCAAGGTCGCCCAGTTCGATTCTCCGAAGCCGTGCGGTGCCGAGTTCGCCACGTACTTCAGCCCGCCGGGCGTAAAAAGGACGAACGCCGGGCGTCCCCTCCGGCGTTCGTCACAAGCGGAAGTCTCGGGCCGGGGCAGCTGCCGCGGCAGTGCCGAATGGCCCTCGGCCGCGGGCAAGTATTCCCTCGCCCGTCCGAGGACGCCGAGGGGGCCGCATGCCCTCCGGCGGGCGTGTCAATGCGCCGTGCGAGCCCACCCTCGAAGCCGCTCTTAGCCCACTCTTGCGGGCAGGTGCCACCTATCCCGTCCCGTGCGTCCGCGGGCCATATGGCCCCCGGTGTTAGGGAGCCCTGTCGCTCGTAGCGAGAGGTTTCGGCGCGCACCCTATACGCATGCTCGCTGACTCCCAGATACCCCTGCGCCGACTTCTCATCGTGAGCCAGCACCGCGCCGCCACCGAGGCGCTCTGCGATCACCTCTCGCGCCATGGCTTCATCGTCGCTCAGGCGTCGTGTGAATCCGCGGCTCGCGAGGCCGCAGGGGCTCGGCCGGACGTAGTGCTGCTCGATGCCGACGTGGCCGGGGGGTGGAGGCCGATGGTTGCTGCCCTGCGCGATCTGATCCCCGCGGGTCGGATCGCCGTGCTGGCTTCCTACTGGCATGCAGACGAGCAGCGCGAGGCGGTCGCCAGCGGGATCGGCGGCACCCTGCTCAAGCATTTGGACGGAACCGCGCTGGCCCGCCAGCTGCGTGCATTGAGTGAACCGACCATCGTGACGAATTCGCCGACTCCCGAATTTCCAGGCATTCCAGCCATCATCGACGGCTCGGAGGCAATCGCCTACGTCGAGACGCGGATCAGCGACGGCGCCTGCGCCTACCCGATCACTCCGTCCACGACCATGGCGGCGGTCTACCAGGTTGCCGTCGCCAACGGCACCCCGAACCTGTGGGGAACGCACCTGAAGTTCATCGAGCCGGAGTCGGAGCATTCCTCCGCCTCAGCCGCCGAAGGCTTCGCCCTGGCGGGCGGACGGGTCACGAACTTCACCGCCGGACAGGGCCTTATCCTGATGAAGGAAGTCCTGTACGTCATCGCCGGCAAGCGTCTTCCGGCCGTCTTCCACGTTGGGGCCCGCGCCCTGACCGTGCAGGGCCTGAACATCCACGCCGGCCACGACGACATGATGGGCGTCGCCGATTGCGGTTGGGGCATCTTCTTCGCCCGCAACTGCCAGGAAGCGGCAGACCTCACCGCCATCGCCCGCCGCGTCGCCGAAGACTCCGAGACACCCTGGTTCGTCGCCCAGGACGGGTTCCTGACGACACACACCATCGAGAACGTCCTTCTTCCGGAAGACGATCTCCTGCGCCGCTTCGTCGGGGACCCGCGCACCACCGTCCGCGACCTGTTCGATCCCGCGGACGCGCTCATGTCCGGCGTCGTCCAGAACCAGGACTCGTACATGAAGGGCCGCATCGCACAGCGGGCTTGGTACGACCGCCTGACCGAGATCACGGAGCGGGCAATGGCCGAGTGGGCGACCCTCACCGGCCGCCAGTACGGCCTGATCAAGGAATACAAGACCGAGGACGCGGACTACGTCATGGTCTCGATGGGGACGATGGCGGACACGGCGCTCGCGGTCGTGGACGCGCTCCGTGACGACGGCCGCAAGGTCGGCTGCATCACGGTCACGTCGTTCCGACCCTTCCCGGCAGCCAAGCTGGCCGCGGCGCTTCGAAACGCCAAGGTCGTGGCCGTCGTCGAGCGGACGGACGAGCCCGCAGCCGCGGACAACCCGCTGACCCGTGAGCTCAAGTCGGCCCTCGCCGACGCGACGATGGACGGCGCGCCGATGCCGCGCGTCATCTCCGTCTCGGCGGGTCTCGGTTCGCGCGACATCCAGCCGGGCGACCTCGGGGCCGTCTTCGACCTCATGGCGGACGACGTGCGGGTCAAGAAGACCCGACGCGCCTTCCTCGGCATTCGCCACCCGCTGGCGCTGGACAAGAGCAGCCTCAGCATCCGGCCCAAGGGCGCCTACAGCCTGCGTGGCCACTCGGTCGGCGGCTTCGGCAGCGTCACCACGAACAAGCTCGTGGCGACCACGGTCGGCGAGCTCTTCAACCTGTACGTCCAGGCCTATCCGCGCTACGGCTCGGAGAAGAAGGGCCTGCCTACGACATACTTCCTGACCATCGCCGAGGAGCCGATCCGGCTCCACAACGAGCTGACCGAAGTCGACTTCGTGCCGCTCTTCGACACCAACTCGTTCAAGCAGGGCGATCCTCTCGCCGGCCTGGTGGACGGCGGCACGGTCTTTGTGCCGACGCCGCTGACCGATCCGGCTGAGATCTGGGCCGCCCTTCCGCCCGCGACGCGCGCGGAGATCCTGGCCCGCAAGATCAGGCTCCTCGCGCTGGACGCCGCAGCGCTCGCCAAGCAGTACGCGCCCCGCGAGGATCTCGAGATCCGGATGCAGGGCGTGGCCCTCGTCGGCGTCTTCCTCAAGGTCTCGCCGTTCGCAGGGCGGGCCGGTCTCGACCGCCCCGCGCTGATGGAAGCCGTCCGCGCCAACCTGACCCGGTTCTTCGGGAAGCGCGGCTCGGCCGTTGTCGACGCGAACCTCGCCGTCATCCAGGGCGCCTACGACGGCGTCATCGATGTCACCGAGGCCATCGGCGGCAAGGTCGCCGTCCCGGTCCGGGCCGAGGTCGGTCGATGAACCAATCTCGAACGGTCGGCGAGATCATGACCCCCAACCCGATCTCGATCGCCGAGACGGCCTCCCTCGCGGAAGCCGCCGGGATCCTCGACAGCAGGAAGATCACCGGTCTTCCGGTTGTCGACGCGGACGGGCTCCTCGTGGGTGTCCTGAGTCAGACCGACCTGGTTCGAGTTCGAGCCAACCAGAACATGGCCACCAACTGGCCCGGCCTCGCGGTCGGCCAGGTGATGACCAAGCCGGCTCTCACCATCTCCGCCACGGCCCGCCTCGAAGAGGCGGCCCGGGTGATGGAAGAGCGCCGAGTCCACCGTCTCGTCGTCACCGACGATGCGGCCACCCCGATCGGCATCATCTCGACCAGCGACCTCGTACGGTTGTGGTTGAGGTAGACCGAAGACTGAGCGAGCGATGACCGACACGATTGCAGATACCAACATCGAGAAGCTTGGGGCCGGCCCCGGGCTCATCGCACCCCAGACTCTCGACATCGCGGATTACATCGACGACTTCAACAGGAATGTCATCGATGCCTACCGCCGCGGCGTCGCCGACGTCGATCTGCCGGCCGATAGGGGCGTGGCGCGCAGCCTGATCGCCCCGGCGACCGCCGGCGTCCGCGACTTCAGCACCCTTTCGCCGCTTATTCCGCAGCTGACGGCAGAGAAGTGCGTGGGCTGCATGGCCTGCGTCAGTGCCTGCCCGGACAGCGCCATCATGGCCACGGCCCAGCCGAAGACCTCGCTGGCAAAGGCGATCGATGAGTTCGCCGCGGCCCAGACGGATCCCAACCTTGCCGCCGAGACGGCCCGGCAGCATTTCGTCCATACGACCAAGTACGCCGACGTGCCCGCCAAGAAGGGCATCGAGGGCGCCGACTTCGGCCTCTTCATCGACCCGTACCACTGCAAGGGCTGCGCCGAGTGCGTGGACGTCTGCGTGGCCCAGGGTCACGACGCGCTGGCCATGATGGAGAAGTGCGACTGCGAGCCCAGCGGCGAGTGCACGCTGGACCGCTACCGCCGCGACATCGCCTTCTACAAGTCCCTGCCGCCGACTCCGGTCGAGTACCGAAACGAGAAGGTCCTCGCGGACCTGATGCTCGGCGAGAACGCCTTCGGCTTCGTCGGGGGGGCCGGCTCCTGCTCCGGCTGTGGAGAAGGCACGGTCGTCCGCATGGTCGTTGCGGCCACGCTCCAGACCTACGGCCCCCAGAGCATGGGCATCGTCGCCGAAACCGGCTGTAACACCGTGTTCGGCAGCACGTACCCGTTCAACCCGTTCACGGTTCCGTGGACCAACTCCCTCTTCGAGAACGGCCCGGCCGATGCCATGGGCATCCGGCTGCGCTGGGACCAGGGCGGCCACGAGGATCGTCGGTTGTGGGTCTTCGGCGGCGACGGCGCCATGTACGACATCGGCTTCCAGTCGCTGTCTCGCCTGGTCGCGTCGGGCATGGACGTCAAGGTCCTGGTCCTCGACACCGGCGCCTACTCGAACACCGGCGGCCAGACCTCGACGGCTTCCTTTACCTCCCAGGTCGCCAAGCTCTCGGCCTACGGCAAGGTGGAGCACGGCAAGTCGGAGAAGCGCAAAGAGCTGGGCCGGATCCTGATGGCCCACGGCGACGCCTACGTCGCCCAGGTCGCGGCCTGCACCATCAACCACCTCTACAAGGCGGTCATGGAGGCCAACGCCTATCCGGGCCCGGCCGTGATCATCGCCTACACGCCCTGCATGCCGGAGCACCTCATCGCGGACGACGCGGCCAATCGGCAGGCCAAACTCGCGGTCGACTCGCGCGCCTTCCCGCTCTTCACCTACGACCCGCGCCGCGGGAACTCGCTCGCCGAGCGGCTCTCGCTCCAGGGCAACCCTGCGGTCAAGGAAGACTGGACGAAGAACCCGGACGGCACCACGTTCGACTTCATCTCCTTCGCCCGGACCGAGGGCCGTTTCGGCCAGCACTTCGACAAGGAGGGCAACCCCTCTGTCGAATTGCAGCGCTCCCAGGAAGACCGCCTCCAGAACTGGCAGGTGCTCCAGGAGATGGCCGGCGTCCTCCGGACGGGCCACTAGCCGCACGGGCGCCGGTCGTCGGACCGGCGCCCATTCGCGCCGTCACGAAGAACCGGGGCCTCGCGAGGGGTCCCGGTTTCGATTCTGCGAAACCGGCCCAGAGCCGCCCGCCCCATCCGGAGCAGGTCGTTCAGCGAGCTGTTCGCGCCCTTTCAGGATTACTTAAGCAAGGCGCTCTTAGATAGTGCCCGGCCGGCACTCGCACCCATCCATTCGATAGCAGGTCCTCGCACGGGGCAGTCCAACAGCGAGGCGGAGCAGATGAACATTTCCTTGTCGCGTTTCACGATCATCGCGCCTGCGCTGGCGCTCGTCTTCATCGGCGTGGCTTCGGTGGCCTTCTCCTGGGGAGCCAGCACGGGCGGCTCTCACGGGGCGCCACCGGACGCGGCGGCGTCGAGCCCGGTGGCCCCACCGGGCTCGGCGTTCCGAGGGTCGGGGCAGGCGCGCCCGGGTCCGTGATCGGAACCGTGGCCAGCAAGACCGCCTCGGCGATCATCGTTACGACGCTGGCCGGCCAGACGGTCACGGTGAACGTCTCGCCGGCGACGACCTACTCCCTGCGCGGAGTCACTGCAGCGACCATCGACAACATCGCGGTCGGCTCCCAGGTCGTGGTCCAGGGCACGCCCAATGCCGATGGCTCCGTCAACGCCACGCGCATCCAGAGCGGCGTCCGCGATTTCGGCGGCGGGGGTCGTGGCCGCGGAGGAGGGACCGGGTTCCCGACGCCGGCACCCAGCTCGGCGGCATCGGCTCCGGGGGTCTAGCCGTCTCGGCCCCGGGCGTGTAGGCGCGTCCTGCTAGAGCACTAGGGCGCGATAGCCTCCGCCACCTCCGCTCGCCCGGCCTCGAGGCCGGCGGCGAAGACGCCGAGATCCGCCTCCACGACCTCCGGGCGCTTTCTGCCGGCCATCTCGCGAAGGGCGGCCCGGATCGAATCCGGTGTGACCCAGCCGGTGCGCGCCACCAACGCGCCGAGGGCCACGACGCTGACCAGCTTGTCGTCGCCGCCCTTCGCCGCCAGTTCGGTGCAGAGCAGGTGCATCTCGGTTACGTCGGAACGGCCGCTTCGCTCCTCGCCGAGAAGCGAGGTGTTCATGGCGATGAGGCCGCCCGACGCCACCCTGGGCGCGAACCTGCGCAGCGACGGCAGGTTCATCACGACCGCGGCGTCGAACCGATCCACCACCGGCGAACCGATCGGTCCGTCGCCGACGATGACCGTGCAGGAGGCCGTGCCGCCGCGCATCTCGGGCCCGTAGGAGGGGATCCAAAAGGCTTCGAGGCCGTCCTTGATGGCGGCCCGGGCGAGGACCTGGCCCGCGAACAGGAGGCCCTGGCCGCCGAACCCGGCAAAGACCACGGAGTGCTCCATCTCAGGCCTCCGGGTGTGCTGGGGCCGGGCAGCCCGTATCGGCGGCAGGCATGGCGCTCGTTCCGCGATCGACGATGACGCCGACCGGGAAGGCTTCCACCACGGGACCCTTGAGGTGGTCCATCGACTCCTCGGCCGTCATGCCCCAACCGACCGGGCAGTTGGAGAGGGCTTCCACGAGGGCGAAGCCGCCGCCGTCGATCTGGACCTGGCAGGCCCGCTTGATCATGGCCTTGAGCTTGCCGATGGAAGCCACGTCCGCGACGGTGCCGCGGGCGGCGTAGGTGACGCCGGGGAGCTGGGCCAGCATCTCCGTGATGCGGATGGGGTAGCCCATCAGCGCGGCGTCGCGGCCGGACGGCGAGGACGTGGTCCGCTGGCCGAGGAGCGTGGTCGGGGCCATCTGGCCGCCGGTCATGCCGTAGATGCCGTTGTTGACGAAGATTGCGGTGATTCGTTCGCCGCGGGCTGCGGCATGGACGATCTCGGCGGTGCCGATCGCGGCCAGGTCGCCGTCGCCCTGGTACGTCAGCACGAAAGCCTCCGGGCGGACACGCCGGATTCCGGTGGCCACCGCCGGAGCGCGTCCGTGCGGCGCCTCGACGAAGTCCACGTTGAGGTAGTCGTAGGCGAAGACGGCGCACCCGACAGGTGCCACGGCGATGGTGTGGGCCGGCAGATCCAACTCCATCATCACCTCGGCCAGCAGCCGGTGGACGATGCCGTGGCCGCAGCCGGGGCAGTAGTGGGTGGACCGGTCCCTCAGGACGTCGGGCCGGTGATAGACGAGGCGGGCGGAGGAGGCGGCAGGCGTGGCCTGGCCCAACGTGTTGAGCGTCATCGTCGACCTCCCCGCCGAGCCCGCTCGTGAACCCACGGGGCGACATCGGACGATTCGTACGTAGCCAGCGGACGGGACGGCGGCGGCGCCGGGGCCGCATGGTGCTCGGCCGATCGCGTCCGCTCGGTTCGGGCCCGGAGGGCCTTGAGCGCACCGAGGACCTCGTCCGGAGTCGGCACCATGCCACCCATTCGACCGTGGAAGCCGACCGGGCAGCGACCCTCGACGGCCAGCCGCACGTCCTCGACCATTTGGCCGGACGAGAGCTCGACCGTCAGGATGCCGTGGAGGCGCCGGCTGAGCCGGGCCAACTCGCGCTCGGGGAACGGCCACAGCGTGATCGGCCGGAAGAGACCCACCTTGATGCCCTTCTCGCGAGCCTTCGCGATTGCCGAGCGGGCGACGCGGGCGGCGGTGCCATAGGCCACGATCGCGAACTCGGCGTCCTCGAGCTGCCAGCCTTCCCAGCGGACCTCGTGGCGGGCGATCTCGCGGTACTTGTGCTGCAGGGCGAGGTTGCGCTTCTCCAGGACCTCCGGATCCAGGTCGATCGACTTGATAATTCGCGCCGGACGCCCGGCCGCGCCGGTCAGGGCCCAGTCGAAGGCGTGCCGCTCGGGGGTTCGGAAGCGCAGTTCGACCGGTTCCATCGCCTGGCCCAGGATCCCGTCGGCGACGAGCATGACCGGCGTCCGATAGCGCTCCGCCAGCTCGAAAGCCGTCGCCGTGAGCTCCATCGCCTCACCGATCGAGTCGGGGGCGAGGACCGGCACGCGATAGTCGCCGTGGCCGTGGCCCTTGGTGGCCTGGAAGTAGTCGCTCTGAGAAGGACCGATGCCGCCGAGACCCGGGCCCGCCCGCATGATGTTCACGAGCACCATCGGCGTGCCGGAGCCGGCCATGTAGCTCATCGCCTCGGCCATGAGGCTGACGCCCGGGCTCGACGACGAGACCATGACCCGGGCGCCCGTGGCGGCGGCACCGAGGGCCATGTTTATGGCGCCCAGCTCGCTCTCGGCCTGGACGAAGACGCGCCCCAGTTCGAGCATGCGCCGGGCCATCCACTCGAGCAGTTCACACTGCGGCGTGATCGGATAGCCGAAGTAGGCGTCGCAGCCGGCCTGGACGGCGGCCTCCGCGATCGCCTCGTTGCCCTTCATCAGCACCCGGGAGCGGCGGCTCGCTTCCAGCTCCTCCGCGGTCTGGCATGCCCCGAGGCCTATCTCGCGATCGGACTTCATCGCGACCGCTCCTCTCCCGAGGTTCCGCGCGGGGCGGCCCAGACGGTGAAGACCGTGTCCGGGCAGACCCGGGCGCAGAAGGCACAGCTCGTGCAGGCGGCTGCATCGGTCAGCTCGACGGGGTGGTAGCCGAGGGTGTTGACCCGGCCCCGGTTCAGCTCGAGGACGCGCTTTGGGCAGGCCGCGATGCACAGCTCGCAGCCCTTGCAGCGGTCCTCGGCGATAACGAGGGGAGTCCACGGCACCGGCGGCCGAAGAGCCATGGCAACTGGACTGATCGCCATTCGCTGCTCGCTTTCGGGTGCGGAGCCCGTCGCCGAACAAGCCACAAACCCTCCGGTCTGCGGCGGTCCCGCTCACGGGACTGGTTGCGCTTAAGCTCCCGCCCGGCGCAATCCCGGGCAAGTGCCGAACGGACCCGCCCGGATGGGCATGCGGTTCCATGGCGATCGGAGTGGTGCGTCGCGGGACCGCGGGCAACTCGGGGGCGGGCCCCGATGCCGGCCACGGCCGCGTCCCCGATGCCTCTGGTGTGAACGCAGCGTTCCTCCCAGTTGACATTCGGGCCCCGAGGGCCCGGCACGGCCGCCAGCCCGGATCGATCTGATGGCATACTGCGATTGGAATAGGGCAGTGACCAAAGGCCCTGGATCCGAGTTACGGCGAGACCGCACTCAGAGGGCCTTGATGGAGCACGAACCGCACCGCGACGGCGCCGCCGAGACTTTCACGAAGGCGCCCTCCTTTGCCATCGATCCGGACGCGGCGACCCCCGTGCCTGTGCGGGCGCACTTCCCCGGCGAGGAGCCGCCGGACGGACTTCATGTCGACGACCTGGGACCGGGCACCGAATCCGAGCCGTACATCCGCCAGGCCTTGCTCGGCGAGCCCTTCGACGACCCCATCGCCCCCCGCAGTGTCCGATGCGTGGCCTGCGCCCATCGCTGCGTCCTCCGGCCGAGCAGGATCGGCATCTGCGGCGTCCGGCAGAACCGGGGCGGCTGGCTCTACACCCTCGTCTACGGTCAGGTTGTAGCCGCGAAGGCCGAGCCGATCGAGAAGAAGCCGTTCTTCCACTTCATGCCCGGCAGCGACGCCTATTCGGTCGCGACCCAGGGCTGCAACTTCCACTGCGCCTACTGCCAGAACTGGCAGATGTCCCAGGCCCACCGCGAGGGAGTGGTGCCCCAGAGCCGCAACGTGACGCCCGAAGAGGTGGTCGACGAGGCCGTGGCGGCGGGCGTCCGGAGCATCGCCTACACGTACGTCGAGCCGACGGTCTTCATCGAGTTCGCGCTGGACACGATGGTCCGGGCCCGTGGGGCCGGCCTGCACAACGTCTTCGTGACGAACGGCTACCAAACGCCCGAGGCGATCGAGCTGATCGCGCCGCATCTCGATGCCGCAAACGTGGACCTTAAGGCCGCCACCGAGAGCTTCTACCACCGCGTCTGCGGGGCCCGCTGGGAGCCGGTCCGCGACTCGATCGTCGAGATGAGGAAGCGTGGCATCTGGATCGAGCTGACGACACTGGTCATACCGGGTCTCAACGACGATCGAGGGGAACTGCGGGCCATGGCCGAGTGGATCGGTACTGCCGTGGGTCCGGAGACACCGTGGCACCTGACCCGTTTTCTTCCCGCCTATCGGCTCTCCGATCTGCAGCCCACGCCGGCGGCCATGCTCGTCGGGGCCGCGAAGATCGCCCGCGAAGCGGGCCTGCGCCACGTCTACATCGGCAACGCCCCTGAGGTTGAGCAATCGACCACGGCGTGCGCCCGCTGCGGCGAGCGGCTGATCGCCCGGGCGGACTTCTCGGTAACCGAGTGGCACCTCGTCGACGGCCGCTGCCCGCGCTGCAAGCATGCCCTGGCGGGCTTCGGGATGGAGGACTCCCCGGTCGTCGTCCGATAGGGCGGCTGCGGCCGGTGCGGGCGGCCCCCCTCGAGCCACCCCTGCGGACGGTACGTAGTCGGGACCTTTTGGCCGCGGCGGCGGGCCGCTCGGCAGGCGGAAACTGCAGCGCACGGGTGTGAGATATGCGGGGGCCTATCGGCCCGCCGCATGGAGGCTCGATTCGGATGCGCGACGCAGGACTGGAACCGGGGCAGGCCGCAACGGCCGGCCGGGTCGTCCGCGCAATCGCAGTCCGCGGCGTCGTCCAGGGTGTCGGGTTCCGGCCGTTCGTGTGGCGGCTGGCGGCCGAGCTCGCTCTCGACGGCAGGGTCGTCAACCGCGCCGGCCAGGTCGAGATCGAGGTCGCGGGAACGGCCGAGGCGGTCGAAACCTTCGTCCGGCGGCTCGCGTCGGACGCGCCTCCGCGAGCCCGCGTCGAGGCGGTCGAGGTACGCCCGAGCGACCGGACGATCGAGGCCGGAGCCGGCTTCACCATCAACGAGAGCGAAGCCGCCGCGTCGACCGAGCGGCTCTTCCCGCCCGACATCGCGACTTGCGACGATTGCCTGGCTGAGCTATCCGACCCGGCCGACCGGCGCTACCGCTACCCGTTCACCAACTGCACGAACTGCGGGCCCCGGGCCACGATCATCGAGGACCTGCCCTACGACCGCGCCCGGACATCGATGCGCGAGTTCCCTCTCTGCGCCGCGTGCGAGGCCGAGTACCGCGATCCGGCGAACCGCCGCTTCCACGCCGAACCGGTCGCGTGCCCCGACTGCGGGCCGCAGCTGTCGTACCGGCGGCCCGGCGACGCCGCCCCGGCGGCGCACCGGGATGAGGCGCTCGCCGCGGCCCTGGCGGACCTTCGGGCCGGACGGATCGTGGCCGTGAAAGGGCTCGGCGGCTACCACCTGGCTTGCGACGCGTCCGATCCGGCCGCCATTGCCCGGCTCCGCGACCGCAAGCACCGCTGGGCCAAGCCGTTCGCCGTGATGGTCCGGGACCTGGCCTCAGCCCGAGCCCAGGCCGAGATGTCGCCCGAGGAAGAGGCGTTGCTGACGTCGCCTGCGCGGCCGATCGTGCTGGTCGAGAGGCGCCGCGAGGGGCCGGCGGGCGGCGCCGCGCCGCTCGGCGACGGAGTTGTCGTCGCGTCGGATGCGGCCGCGGACCCGGCCCGAGCCGCAGCGCTCAACCGCCGCGTCGGGCTCTTCCTGCCGTACACGCCGCTCCACCACCTGTTGCTCGAGGGGCTCGGCCGGCCGATCGTGCTCACGAGCGGCAACCTCTCCGACGAGCCGCTGGCCACGGACGACGCCGAAGCGGTCGAGCGGCTGGCGGGGATCGCCGACTCGTTCCTGCAGCACGACCGCGAGATCCGGGCCCGCTACGACGACTCGGTCACGCGAGTCGTGGATGGCCGCGAGAGCCTGATCCGCCGCGGCCGCGGCTACGCCCCGGAACCGCTCGATCTGCCCATGGCCACGCCCGCCACGCTGCTGGCGGTGGGCGCGGAACTCAAGCACACCTTCACCCTGGCCCGGGGCTCGCGTGCCCACGTCGCGCCGCACATCGGCGACTTGGAAGACCTGCTAACGCACCGGGCCTTCGAAGCAAACCTGGCCCACCTGGAGCGGCTGCTAGATCTCGAGCCGGAGTGGGTCATCCACGATCTGCATCCCGCATATCTGTCGACGCAGTACGCCGTCAGCCACTTCCCGGAGAGCCGGCGCATCGCCGTCCAGCATCACCACGCCCACGTGGCCTCGGCGGCGGCCGAGGCGGGCATCGGTGCCGCGGCCGAGTTCATCGGCGTGGCCTTCGACGGCCTGGGCATGGGCGACGATGGCACCTTCTGGGGCGGCGAAGTGCTGGTCGCGACCCTGGCGGACTACCAGCGCGTCGGCCGCTTCGGCCGGGCGCCGATGCCGGGCGGAGCGCTGGCGGTCAAGAAGCCGTACCGCATGGCCCTCGGGTACCTGCTGGCAGCCGAGGCATTCGAGGCCGAAGGTTCGGTCGCCGGCTGGATCGACCCCGAGCTGACGCGGGCCTTTCTCGACCGGCTCGACCCCCGCGAGATCGAAGTCGTCCGCGTCCAGCTGGCCCGGGCACTCAACGCCCCGGTCGCGTCGTCGGCCGGCCGGTTGTTCGATGCCGCCGCGAGCCTCCTCGGCATCCGCGACGTCGCCGAATACGAGGCCCAGGCTGCCATCGAGCTGGAGCTGCTGGCGGAGGAGGGGAGCGCCGCGCCGCTGCCGTATCAGATGGTTCGACGCGACGGGCTCCTCGTATACGACCCCCGGCCGACGATCCGCGGCTTGCTCCATGGCCGCGCCGACGGCGAGGCCGCTGAGTCGCTTGCGGCCCGATTCCAGGAGACCGTCGCGGCGGTTACGCAGGAGTTCTGCGCCGCCGTCCGGACGGATACCGGCCTCCGGACGGTCGCCCTGTCCGGCGGCGTCTTCCAGAATCAGTGGCTGGCCACTACTCTCGTCCGGCGTCTTGCCGGCGACGGCTTCGAGGTCTACACAAATCAGAAGGTCCCGGCGAACGACGGCGGGATCAGCTACGGTCAGGCGGCGGTGGCTGCCGCGCGTCTGGCCGGCGCCCCCTAGAGTTCAGCGGCCGCCCCGGCGGGCGGCCGACAAGGAGAGTATCGAATGTGCCTCGGCATCCCGGGCAAGGTCGTCGAAATCCGCGATGACGGACCGCTACGTATGGCCCGCGTCGACTTCGGCGGCGTGCGCAAGGAAGCCTGCCTGGCGTACTTGCCCGAGGTCGGCATAGGCGACTACGTCATCGTCCACGTCGGCTTCGCGATCAGCCAGCTCGACGAGGAAGAGGCGCTCAAGACGCTCGAGCTGCTGCGGATGATCGACGAGGAAGGCATGGCGATGGAGCTGGGGGCCATGGCCGAGGCCGTGCCGCCGGCCGCGTCAGGCGCTCCGCCCGCGTCCGGGCCCAAGCCCGTGCCGGGGGCGCCTGCATGAAGTACGTCGACGAGTACCGCGACTCGGCGATCGCCCGCAAGCTGGTTGACGAGATCCACCGCATCACCACCAGACCCTGGTCGCTGATGGAGGTCTGCGGCGGGCAGACTCACACGCTCGTCAAACAGGGTATCGACGAGGCACTGCCGAAGGGCGTGCGGATGATCCACGGCCCCGGCTGCCCGGTCTGCGTCACCCCCCTCGAGCAGATCGACAAGGCCCTGGCGATTGCGGCCCGGCCGGACGTCATCTTCACCAGCTACGGCGACATGCTGCGTGTTCCGGGATCGACGACGGATCTGCTGGCGTTGAAGGCGCGCGGCGCCGACGTCCGGATCGTCTACTCGCCACTGGACGCGGTCCGAATTGCGGCGGCGAACCCCGAGCGCCAGGTCGTCTTCTTCGCAATCGGGTTCGAGACGACCGCGCCGGCCAACGCCATGGCCGTCCGGCAGGCCGCCCGGCTCGGCCTCGACAACTTCTCGGTTCTCGTGAGCCACGTCCTCGTGCCGCCGGCGATGACCGCGATCCTCGAGTCGCCGACATGCCAGGTCCAGGCGTTCCTCGCCGCCGGCCACGTCTGCGCGGTCATGGGCTGGACCGAATACGAGCCGATCGCCGAGAAGTACCACGTCCCGATCGTGGTGACCGGCTTCGAGCCGCTGGATCTTCTGGAAGGGATCCTCATGGCGATTCGCCAGCTCGAAGAAGGGCGCGCGGTCGTCGAGAACCAGTACGCCCGTGCCGTGAAGCGCGAGGGCAACCGCGAGGCGCAGGAGACGGTCTTCCGGGTCTTCGAAGTGGGCGAGCGAACCTGGCGCGGCATCGGCACGATCCCGGCGTCGGGCTACCACCTGCGGCCCGAGTTCGAGAAGTTCGACGCCGAGAAGCGGTTCGAGGTCGGCGACATCCACACGCAGGAGCACCCGGCCTGCATCGCCGGTCAGATCCTGCAGGGCACCAGAACGCCGCTCGACTGCACGGCCTACGGAGTCCTGTGCACGCCTCAGAAGCCCCTGGGGGCGCCGATGGTCAGCGCCGAGGGCGTCTGCTCGGCCTACCATGCCGCGGGTCGAGGGCTCGAGGCGCCGACGGCATTCCCGCTCTGGGAACTGTCGAGGCCGCTGGGCGAGGCGCCTCGATGACGGAGAAGCGGGTCGGACCGGCCGCGCCCGACGACATCTTCGGCGGCTTCCCGGACGACCCGGTGGCTGCGCCCGAGCCGGCGGCTTCGGCGGGGCCGAACCCGGGCCCGAACGCGGCGCCCGAGCCGGCGGCTTCGGCGGCGCCCGATCCGGCGAACCTCGCTTGCCCGGCCCCGATCCCCGAACGGGCGCGGGTCCTGCTGGGCCACGGTTCGGGCGGGCAGCTGTCCGCGGCGTTGATGCGCGACGTGATCGCCCCGGCGCTGTCCGTGGCCGGCGGTGCGGCCCTGGGCCCGCTCAACGACGCGGCCGTCGTCGACGTCGCGGGTTCGCGACTGGCTTTCACCACCGACTCCTTCGTCGTCAGCCCGCTGGAGTTTCCGGGCGGCGATATCGGCGAGCTGGCCGTTTACGGCACCGTCAACGACCTGGCCATGATGGGCGCCCAGCCGCTCGCCTTGTCTCTCGCCTACGTCATCGAGGAAGGACTGCCGATCGACGAGCTGCGCAAGGTCACCGAATCGGTCGCCCGGGCGGCCGCTCGAGCCGGCGTTCGAATCGTGACCGGCGACACCAAGGTCGTCGGCAGGGGAGCGGCGGACGGGCTCTTTGTCAACACCGCCGGCATCGGCCTCGTAGCGGAGGGTATCGAGGTCGGCGCGGACCGCGCGGCCCCCGGCGATGCGGTCATCCTCTCCGGCCCCATTGGCCTCCACGGCATCGCCATCATGAGCGTCCGCGAAGGCCTCGGCTTCGAAGTGGAGATCGCCTCGGACACGCAGCCGCTGAACGCGCTGGTAGCTGCGATCGTGGCGGCGTGCTCGGATGTCCACGTCCTGCGCGACCCGACACGCGGCGGCCTGGCCTCGGCACTCAACGAGATCGCCGCGGCATCGCGGGTGGGGGTGGACCTGCGCGAGGAGACGATCCCGATACCGGGTCCCATTCGGGCGGCGTGCGAGATGCTCGGCCTGGATCCCCTCCACGTCGCCAACGAAGGCAAGCTCGTGGCGATCGTGCCGGCCGCAGCGGCCGAGGCAGTGCTGACCGCGATGCGCGCTCTTCCGGAAGGCGCCGAGGCGGTCGAGATCGGCCGCGTCGTCGCGGACCACCCGGCCATGGTCACCGTCCGCACGATCGTCGGTTCGCGGCGGATCGTGGATATGCTGGTCGGGGAGCAGCTGCCCCGCATCTGCTAGGGGAGCTGCCGCGGTGGGGCTGGGTTCTCGGCAGCAAATCCTCGCATAAGGGCCGGGCAATCCGGCATCGTCAAGCTACGCCGTGTGCGAGAGAACCGCGCCGGGATGATCCTGCGGGCCGTTCGCCGCCGCCGGCGGCTGACTCAATCTGACCTCGCAAGCCTCGCGGGAGTGTCACAGCAGACGGTGTCCACGCTCGAGTGTGGGCACGCTGACGGCTCCACATTGAGGCTCATCAGGCAGGTAGCAGCACCGTTGGGGGTGACGGTGGACCTCGTTCTCAAATGGAAGGGCCCCGAACTCGACCGCCTGATCGATGCCCGCCACGCGCGGATCGTCAAGGCCGTTGTTTCGAAGCTCGGTCCTGAGTGGCAGCCTGTGGTCGAGTACTCGTTCAACAACTATGGAGACCGCGGCTCCGTGGACATGTTGGCGTGGCACGCAGCCACCGGGAGCCTGCTCCTCATTGAGGTCAAGAGTGAGCTGGACGGCCTGGAGTCCGTCCTGAGACCGATGGACGTCAAGGTTCGGGTCGTGCCCGCCGCCATCGCTCGAGAGCGTTGGTGGCGGGCGAAGGCACTGGGCTCGGTCCTGGTACTGCCCGACGAATCCACCGCTCGGCGCTTCGTGGCGCGGATGGGCCCGATCTTCGAGACCGCTCTGCCGGCCGGGACCGTCGCCGTGCGCCGCTGGCTGCGACAGCCGTCCGGGCCGCTCCGTGGCATCTGGTTCCTTGCAGATACGCCTGCCAGGGGTGCTGTGCGCAATCCGGGCAGTGCCGGGCGAGTCCGCCGGCCCACACAGCGCCAGGGCCACGCTTGAAGTGACTCCGATTCCAGGCCGACAGCCGCTTCCGCCGGTCGTTCCACGGCCGACTCCGCGTCCAACACCCCAGCCAGGCGTAGATGACGGGAAGTCGCGCGATTCGTAGTCGAATACTCATGCTGGGCGTGCGGTGATGGAACCCAGGAGGCGGCCGAGGTCGGGAGCCGTAGACCTCGCACGGGACGGGGCGGAAGCGCGGCCGGGACCGGTCGACGTGCCGATGGGCGTCGTACGCCTCGTGGTGCCGGACTTGGACACCACTGGGCCGCGGTGGAGGGCAGGCGGCCCAGCCATGCCAGTGGGGCCGTGAACGGCAGAAACCATAATCGCCCCACTTATATTAGGCGTATGACTGCCTCAGCCCAAGCTTCGTAGTCTCCCATGCCATTTGGCCCTCGTCGTTGGGACCCCTGTACCTATGCGCACCTGCGCATATATCCAACACTGCAGAACATGGACGAGGTCTACCAGCTGCAGGTCGAGGTCCTCAAGACGATCGCCAATGTGCGCCGCCTCGAGATCATCCATCTGCTCGCCGACGGCCCTCGCGAAGTCTCGCGCCTGGCCGAGGAGATGGGCATCAGCCAGCCGAACGTCTCGCAGCACCTGGCCGTGATGCGGGCCGGGGGCGTCGTCGAGGCCGATCGGGACGGCCGCGAGGTCCGTTACCGGCTTAGCGATCCGGAGATCATCGTCGCCTGCGAGATGATGCGCGGCGTCCTCGCCCGCAGGCTGGCTCGTATCTCGGCAGCCGCCGCACGCACCTCGGACGAGCTCGTCGCCGAACTGACTTCGGGGTCCACCGCTGGCTCAACCACCCCTGGCACCGACCGTAGCTGAGGCCTCCTGACATGGACGAAACGATCTCGATAGTCCTCTTCTCGGGGACCGACGACAAGCTTCAGTCTGCCGCGGTCCTGACCGCCGGTGCCGCCGCGCTGGGCCGGCCGGTCAAGATCCTTCTGCAGTATTGGGCCCTTGAGTCCTTCCGAGCCGATCGGATCACCGCCGATCACGGTCTTGTGCCCGAGGCCGGTCGCGCCGGCAAGGCCGCCCTCGATGCGGCCGCGAAAGCAGGTCAAGCGCACTGGACCGAGACACTCCGGATGGCCAAGGAATTGGGCGAGGTCGACATCCAGGCCTGTTCGGCCTCGATGGAGCTCCTCGGGCTCAAGCGTTCGGACCTCGACCCGATCGTCGACGGCGTCGAGGGAGTGGCCGCTTTCTATGTCAACGCCGGCGAGGGCCAGATCGTCTTCATATAGTCGGTAGGAAGTCCGGTCGGGCCGGCCTGTCCGGCAAGACCAGCAGCGAAAGGGCAACAAATGGACATCAAGCTCAAGGTCGATGCCAGCGGCCTCTCGTGCCCGCTGCCGATCCTGCGGGCCACGCAGGGCATCAAGACTCTCCAGTCCGGCGAGCTGATGGAGGTCGTGGCGACCGACCCGGGATCCGTGAAGGACTTCGCCGCGTGGGCCAGCTCCACCGGTAACGCCCTGGTCGAGCAGGACTCCGCGAACGGCAAGTTCCGCTTCGTGCTGCGCCGCAAGTAGCCACACCGGCGAGCGCCCAACTGGTTCGCCCCCAACATGAAAGGATCCGAAATGACCGCAGAGGCTACCAGCAAGCCCAAGAAGCTCTGCATCATCGCCTTGAGTGGCGACCTCGAGAAGACGTGGGCATCGTTGATCATTGCCTCCACCGCCGCCGCGATGGACATCGAGACCTCGATCTTCGTCACCTTCTGGGGCCTGCAGAGCTTCGTGAAGGACAAGAAGCGCATCACCGGCGAGAACATCATGCAGAAGATGCTGTCCTTCATGCAGCGGCCCGGGATGAGCCATCGCAAGACCAGCAAGATGAACTTCATGGGCATGGGGCCGTGGATGATGTACCAACTGGCCGACAAGTACAACGCCTCCAAGCCCAAGGAGCTGCTCGCGATGTGCCAGGAGCTCGGGGTCAAGATCTACCCGTGCCAGATGACCTCGGACTTGTTCGGCATCAAGCGCGAGGACCTAATCGACGGCCTGGAGGAGACGGTCGGCGCGGCGACGATGCTGCAGCTGGCGACTGACGCCGACTCCACGATGTTCATCTAGACTCACGGGTCCCCGCTGGAACACAGGCGTCCCCCACCCTTCGAATCGATCGTCCTCACCACGACCCCGGTCCGCCTGCACCAGGACGACCGGGGTCGAGTGTTGTAATCTAGTTGCGCAATTACGCAATTGGGCTGGCTCGCGACCGGAGCACATCGATCGCTGGAGGCGCAGGTTGACAGGATTTGGCGGATTCGGCGGCTATCGCCCGCTGCGGGACCGAGCCCTGCTCGGATGGTCCGTGGTCTGGACGATCGCCACCTTCGTGGCGTTCGGCCTGGTGACGGCGATCATCCCGAACCCGGTCTTTGGCCGCGGCTACGCCCCGGAACCGTTTGCGGTCGGGGTATGGCTGGTTTCCGCGCCATTGATCGGCCTCGTCATGGCCACCTACTTCGCGCCCCTTCCCCCGCCCGAGGCCGCTCCGGTGGAACTCCCCGTGCGCAGCGACGGGACGGTCTTCGGGACCGTCGGCGGCGTTGCCGCCTTCCTGGCGATCGGATGTCCAACATGCAACAAGATCGCGCTGCTGCTTCTCGGCGCGAGCGGAGCGACGAGCGTCTTTGGACCCATCCAGCCCATGATCGGGGCGGTCTCGCTCATGCTTCTGGCGGGGACACTGGTCTGGCGTCTGAGGTTGCGCGCCCGCGGTGGAGCCTGCGCGATGCCTCGGAGTTGCGCGGTCCAGCCATAGGCTCACGCCGATCAGGAATTGGCGACCCCCCTGGCGAAGGGCGCCCGTCGCGTGTCGGGGTTGCTCTTCAGGAGTTAGAGGCCGGTCCCGGTCCGGACTCCACGTCCAATCGCTCGCGGATGCGTCGCGCGATGCCCTCCTCGACTACCGCGTCGGGATCCCTCAGGGCCCCCATCGTGGCCCGAATTCCTACCAGGCTGGTGTAGAGCGGCGGGCACGTCGGGCAGCCGGCCAGGTGCCCCTCGACCATGGATTTCGTGGCCTCGTCCAGTTCGCCGTCGAGGTAGGACGAGACGTGGCGGCGAGCCTGCCAGCACCGCATCGGCTGGGCCAGACTGGCCTCCCGCCGTCCGTCGGAAGAGGCGAGCGCGCTGACCAGCATCATCCGGCCGCGGCGCAGGCGCTGCTTGGCCGCAGGCAGGCCGACGTCCATCGACTGGGCGATCTCGGCCGCAGTCCAGCCCAGGGCGTCGTGGAGGACGACCGGCAGCCGGTAGATGACCGGTAATCGGGCCAGCGCGTCCTCGAGCTCATCTCGCAGCTCAGCCTTCTCCAGGACGAGTTCGGGCTGGACTGAGTACGCGTCGTCCTGCCAGTCGGCCTCGACGGCGTCGATGTCCAACTCGTCCCGACGCCGCCTCGAGCGGTCGATGATTCGGTTGACCAGGCTGCGCCGCAGCCATGCCGGCAGGGCCGAGGCGTCGCGCAGCTGGTCTCGCCGCCGCCACGCGCCCACGATCGTCTCCTGGGCGCAGTCCTCGGCGATGTCCGGATCGGAGAGGAGCCGGGTCGCGAGGCCAACCAGGCGCGGCAGCTCGGCGGCGAGTCGACCTGCAAATTCATCCGCGTCGGTCGCGCCGGCCGGAGCTGCCGTTTCGGGTCTATCGCTCACAAGCTCACTTCTTGGCAGGGGCGGTGCTGAGCCGAAGGATGGCATACAGCGGGCAGAACCCGACGATGCCGGTGACCAGCGCGACCGCGGCCACGGCCGTGGTGGCGTAGGCGATCGGTGCGGCAACTACTCCGGCCGCCCCGGCAGCCAGCAGGGCGACCCCGAGCACGATTCGGATGCCGCGGTCGATTGGGTGTTCGTTGACCTGGAGTTTCATCTTCAGTCCTCTGGTTCAGGCGAGTGTTCTACTGCCTTCACTCCAAGGACGAGATCGATCGCGAAATGGATACAAGGTCGCCGGCCGGTCTCAGCGCAGGACGAAGATGCTCGTCAAGAGGATCAGCAGAACCGCGAGCGTGATCGCGGTGTAGAGGCGGTCGTGTTCGAGCGTGAAACCGACGACCGAGGCGGCGACTCTGGCGACCGGCGTGGCGAGCAGGGCGAGGAGGCCCAACTGGACGATCGCGGCCGGCTCAAGCGCTGCCAGGCGGGCGGGCAGATTCGAGAAATCTGTCGTTGCGGCCGTGGCCGGAGCGGTCCCGGCGAGGGATCCCTGCCAGCCGATCGCGAGGGCGGCCACGAAGCCGATGCCGATAAGGGCCGCGCTTATGCCGACGCCGATGACAAGCACCGCGCTGACGACGGCCCGGAACCTCTCGGGGGTCATAGCCCGAACCCCAGCCCGCGGCCGATCGTCTCGAGCCCCACGGCCACGAGGACCGGCAGGAACACGAGCCGCACGGTTCGGTTCGAGACGTGATGGAGAAGGCGCGATCCGGCAAGGGCCCCGGCGAGGACGCCCAGCGCGACCGGGGCCGCGATCTGCGGATCCACGTCGCCGCGAGCCAGGTAGATGCCCGCCGACGCCGCCGCGGTGACGCCGATCATGAAGTTGCTGGTGGCGGAGCTGACCTTCATCGGCAGGCGCATCACTCCGTCCATCGCCAGCACCTTCAGCACGCCAGAGCCGATGCCCAGCAGCCCCGAGACGACGCCTGCGATCCACATGAGCACGAAGCCGAGAGGAATTCGGCGGGCGGAGTAGGGGACCTCGCGGCCCAGGTGCCGGTCCGGATACGATGACTCCAGGCGGAGGCGCCTGGCAAGCGCGGAGGGTGGATCCGCCGGGGGAGTCTCCTCACCCATGCGCGCGACCTGCATTGCCGCGGAGCCGAGAAGGACGACGCCGAGCAGCACGAATAGGAAGACCGGCGCCACGACGGCGGCAAGGAGCGCGCCGCAGACCGCCCCGGTGGTCGTTGCCAACTCGAGGAACATGCCCACGCGCATGTCGGTCATGCGGTCCCGGACGTAGGCTGCCGCCGCCCCGGAACTCGTTGCGATGATCGATACGATGCTGGCCCCGACGGCCAGGTGGATGTCCACGCCGAAACCGAACGTCAGGGCCGGGATCACCAGGATCCCGCCGCCGACGCCGGCCAGGGCGCCGATGAGCCCGGCCGCGACGCTGATTGCGAAGATCCCGAGATCGGCCTGGGGCGTCATCCGGTCCGCACCATCGGGCGGATCACCCTCCTACTCATCTACTTGCGCAAGCATGCAATTGCTGGTATTCTGCCGCAGGTCCGGCGGCGGCGCCGGAGAGTGCTAGAGGCACCGATGAACGATAAAGGTTCCAGGGATCCCGAGCGGTACCGGCTTCACGCCGAGGTCTGCCGGGTCTTGACCGACCCGAAGCGCTTGATGCTGCTGGACGTGCTCCGCGAAGGCGAGCACTCGGTCGGCGAGCTCGCAGAGGAGCTGGGCTGCAACCTGGCCAACGCCAGCCAGCACCTGGCGGTCCTTCGATCCGCCGGTCTTGTCGAAACCCGACGGGCCGGAACCACCATCCTGTACAGCCTGGCCGAGCCCGAGCTCGTCGAAGCCTGCGACGTGATCCACCGGATCGTGGGTCGGCGGCTTGCCGGTCGCTCGGCAAGAATGGGGCAGGCATTGCCCGCGGCGCCGGCCACGGCCGGAGCCGGGCCCGCCTGAGCAAGCTACCGGAGAGCGTATGAACCCCTTTTCCCGCCGCAGCACGGCCGAGATCGGCGTCGACGAACTCGCCGACCTGATGCGGACCGGCACGGTCCGAGTCCTCGACGTCCGCGAGGACTGGGAGTACCGGCGCGGCCGCGTGCCCGGGGCGGTCAGCCTCCCGCTGGGCCGGCTGACGATCCAGGCCGCCCGTCTTCCGCGCGACAAGCCTTATGCCGTGATCTGCGAGAGCGGCAGTCGCAGCCTCGCCGCCACCGACTATCTACTGGGCCAGGGGTTCGAGGGCGCGGTCTCCGTCCGCGGCGGAACCGGGGCCTGGGCTCGCACACGACGACCGCTAGAGAGGGACTGACCGTGGTAGCAGATCAGCGCCGGCTGGATTGGGACAAGCGGCACAAGGCTGGAGACTTCGAGGGCGACGGGCCCAACCCGACGCTCGTGGCCGGCGTGGCCGCGATGAAGCCCGGCTCGGCGTTGGAGCTGGCCGCCGGCAGCGGCACGAATGCCGTCTGGCTCGCGAGCCAGGGCTGGAGAACGACCGCCGTCGATTGGTCGCCCGTCGGCCTGGCCAATGGGAGGGCCAAGGCCGATCAGGCCGGCGTCAAGGTCGAATGGCTGGAACGGAACCTTTTCGACTGGTTTCCGCCGCGGCAGGCCTTCGATCTTGTGGTCATCGTTTACCTGCACCTGCCTCCCAAGGAACGCGGACCCGTGTATGCCCGGGCGGCGGCCGCGGTCGCCCGTGGCGGCCGGCTGCTGATCGTGGGCCACGACCGTCTGAACGGCGCTCAGGGTCTGGACGGACCGGACCCCGAGCGCCTTTTCACCGCCGACGAGATCGGCCGGGAATTGCTGGCCGTCCAATCAGACCTCGTAATCGAACGCGCCGAGGTGGTGCGCAGGGTCGCGCCGCCGAAGCTCGGCCCAATCGATGCGCTGCTCGTCGTCCGCCGCACCTGAACGCCCAGGGAGTCTCACAGAGTGACCGTCAAGACATCTACCGCCCGCTACGACGGGACCGGCCTTCAGTTCACCGCTCGCACCGGGTCGGGACACGAGATCGTCCTGGACGACTCCGGCGGCAACGCCGGACCGCGGCCGGTCGAGATGCTCCTGGTGGGCCAGGTCGGATGCACGGGCATGGACGTCATCTCGATCCTTCAGAAGAAGCGGCAGGTCGTCACTCGCTACGAGGTGTCCGTCACCGCCGAGCAGCGCGACGGCCAGCCCGCGGTCTACACGCGGGCGGATGTCGTCCATCTGATCGAAGGTCCCGCTGTCGACGAGGCGGCCGTACGCCGGGCCATCGAGTTGTCCGCCACAAAGTACTGCTCCGTGGCGGCGATGCTCTCGGCCGGAACCGTGGAGATCCACCATCGATACCGCATCGTGTGCGGCGAAGGGGCCGCCCCGATCGAGGGCGAAGCCCTCGTTGCCGGACCGCACGCCGACCCGGACGCCGTCGGCCGGCCCGTGGCGGTTGGAGTGCACGAATAGCGTGGACGGACGAAGGCTTCCGGACCTGGGCAGCCGCGGGGAAGGCTGGTTCCTGCTGCAACTGGTCCTCTTCGCCGCGATCGCCGCTTCGGGTATCGGCGGCGCCGCCTGGGGCGGCGCGGCGCGAACCGCCGGCGAGGCCATCGGCGCCATCCTGATCGGTTGCGGAGGGCTGCTGTCCGTCCGGGGCGTGCTGGACCTGCGGGAAAACCTGACACCGTTCCCGAAGCCTCTCCCCGGCGCCAGCCTCGTGGATTGCGGCGCCTACAGCCTCGTCCGGCATCCGATCTATGGCGGCCTCGTACTCGGTGCCGCAGGCTGGGGGCTGTTCAGGGCCTCGCCGCTCGCGTTACTGCTGTCGATCAGCCTCGCCGTCTTCTTCGACCTGAAGTCGCGTCGCGAGGAGCTGTGGCTGGCCGAGCAGTTCGCCGACTACGACAGCTACCGCCGCCGGACCCGCAGAATGCTGCCCTGGGTCTACTGAGCGGAGTCCGGCATCGGGACGGCCTCATAGGCCTGGAGCCGGCCCGATCGGCCGATGCTGCGAATGGCGCCGGCCTTTGCCAGGCAGTATGTCGTTCGCATGGCCAGTCGCTTCGAGCGTCGCGAGGCAGCCACGATGTCGGCCGTGGTGAAGGGCGACGGCAGGCCTTCCGGCAACAGTCCCAGCAGATCCGCCGGCGTGTCGACCCGGATTGACTCGACGACCTCGAGCAGCCGGCGATCGAGCCGCCGCCACTCGCGCGGGTACCGGTAGCGCACGCCCGCGGCGACAGGTCCCCGGATCTCTTCCTCGCGGATCATCAGCAACTCCAGCCGGAAGTTCGGGTGCGAGACGAGTTCGGGGAACGCGACCAGCTCGTCGAAGACGTCGAGCGGAAGGCCGCTCTTGGGAGAACGACGGCGGCTCAGAACCGCGCCGTCGGCGTCGACGCGAACGAGCCACCGCTCCACGGCGATGGGGTGGACGAGCGCGATGCGATGGTCAAGTACAAGGCGGCGCAGCTTGCGCGCGGCGGAGGCGAAGCTTGCGGTCTGGATCT
>Ga0209777_10001323_pt1 | contig 36532 bp, 35 predicted proteins | sample FrelakmetHBP12HB_FD_187147 | JGI IMG/M metagenome (GOLD analysis project Ga0209777, IMG submission 187147) | Freshwater lake sediment microbial communities from the University of Notre Dame, USA, for methane emissions studies -HBP12 HB (SPAdes)... | ecosystem: Environmental > Aquatic >...
GAAGAATAACCGAATCATTAAAGCCGCCAAATGGCGGCTTTAATTTTGATGCGCTGGGGGGGACTTGAACCCCCACGCCTTGCGGCACATGCCCCTCAAGCATGCCTGTCTGCCAGTTCCAGCACCAGCGCGCGAGCAGGTCGTATTATAATCAGGTTGTTTCGATTGTCAAGCAACTCTTTTTCATGGGGCGGGGTTATACCCCGTCCTGGCATGTAAGGAGACAAAGAATGACTCGTATCGTCGTAGACGCCATGGGGAGTGACGACTTCCCTGAGCCGGATGTGGTCGGTGCGGTAATGGCCGCGCGTGAATATGGCGTAGAAATTATCCTGGTAGGAGATGAAACGAAAATCAAACCCTTGCTTGCCTCGCAAAACCCCGGCAACCTCCCCATCCATCTCGTCCATGCACCTGAGATGCTGACGATGGAAGATAAGGGTATGGCGCTCGTTCTGAAGGCGCGCCGCCCCAACTCAAAGAACTCCATGGCTGTTGGAATTGACCTTGTTAAAAACGGCCAGGCGGAGGCATTCGTAACAGCCGGCAACACGGGCGCGGCGTCCGTGACCGCCTACTTCCGGTTGGGTACCATCCCCGGCGTGGACCGCCCCGGCTTGACGCCCGTTTTCCCCACCGCCAGCGGTTCCTGCGTCGTATTGGATGTAGGTGCCAATCCCGACTGCAAGCCCGAAAACCTTCTCCAGTTTGCCATCATGGGCAGCATCTACGCCGAAAAAGTGCGCGGCGTAAAGAATCCGAAAATCGGTCTGCTGTCGAATGGAGAGGAAGCCGGGAAAGGCAACGAGTTGGTCAAACACGCATATCCCCTGTTGAAAGACTCAGGCTTGAACTTCTATGGTAACATCGAAGGCAAGGAACTCATCGGCGGAAAAGTTGACGTAGCTGTGACCGACGGTTTTACCGGCAACATCCTGCTGAAATCGTCTGAGGCGGTTGCCAAACTACTGATGGACAAAATCAAGGAAGCCATCCAGACCGGTGGTCTGCGCGCCAAACTCGGCGGCCTGCTGGTCAAACCTGCGCTTAAGGGGATCAAAAAAATGATGGATCCGGCAGAGGAGGGCGCTGCGCCTCTGCTCGGCGTGAATGGCCTGGTTTTCATCGGACATGGTCGCTCTGATGCCACCGCGATTAAGAACGCTGTCCGCGTGGCAAATGATGCAGTCAAAGCAAACGTACTGGAGTCCATCCGCACGGCCATCGAACAATCTCTCAAGAAATAGAGGAAAAATGAAAGTAGTAACCAACATCAAATTGATCAAACGCAACGCCAAAATCGGGCAGTACACGAGCATTGGAGCTCTGGTCGTTCTGGGAATCGGCCTGTTCATTTCCTTTAAAATGCCGGATAAATTCATATACTCGCTCGGAGCCTTGTTGCTCGGTTTCTTTATGTCGCAAATCGGGATGTACTACGGCAACCGCTGGGGCCGCAGTCCCCGCCCCGATGAGTTGATTGACAAAGGCCTGAAAGGACTTGGACGGGAGTTCACTGTATATCATTATGTCACAGCTGCCTCCCATCTGCTTGTCGGACCGGCCGGTGTTTGGACGCTGATGCCCTACTATCAGAGTGGCACAATCGTCTACGAAAAAAAGCGCTGGAAATCAAAAGGTGGCGGGTTTCTCCAGTCGTACCTACGCCTGTTTGGTCAGGAGAACATAGGCCGGCCTGAAATCGAGTCGGAAACAGAGATCGAGGCAACAAAGCGCTATCTGACCAAAATCCTGCCAGAAGGCAGCGAAGTTCCTCCCATCAAGGCTTTATTGGTGTTCACCAGCCCCAAAGTGGAATTAAAGGTTGAGGATGGCCCTCTACCGAGCATCACCCCCAAAGACCTCAAAGACTTCATGCGTGAAAAGAGCAAAGAAGAACCAATTGGCGACCTGTTGTTGGACACGCTCCTCCGAGCGCTGCCAAAACCGGATCGGGAAGAATAATTTGAAAGGACACTCCAGGTCTGACGGGTTAAGGGGAAGCCCGTCAGACTTGGTTTATGGTACACTTGTTCTATGATACCCATCGTTGCTTTGGACCTTGAAACCACTGGCCTGGACCCGCAAACCGATGCCATTATCGAAATTGGTGCGGTCCGGTTTGAGGGGAACCGCATCGAAGACGAGTTCACAACTCTCATAAACCCTGGACGACATATCCCCGAGTTTATCACCAGCCTGACCGGGATCAGCGACGAAATGGTGCGACAGGCCCCGCACATTCATGACGTACTGGACGAACTGACCGCATTCATCGGCGACGCTCCAATCCTGGGACATAACATCCAATTCGACCTGTCCTTCTTAAAGAAATATAGATTATTCGAATTCAATGAGAATATTGATACCTACGAACTGGCTGCAGTGCTGATGCCTTCAGCCAGCCGCTACAACTTGGGCGCGCTCGGCCAACAACTCGGCATCCCCCTGCCAGCCACCCACCGCGCCCTCGACGACGCCCGGGTCACTGCAGCAGCATTCCAAAGGCTCTACTCCCGGGCCCGCGAATTGCCTGCCGACTTGTTGACCGAAATTGTCCGGCATAGCGAACCCATCCAGTGGGACGGTGCTTGGGCTTTTAATCAAGCCCTGCAATCACAAGCGCATGCGAAAGTTCAAGCCAAGCATGTTCATGGTGAACAGGCAAGAGGTCCACTTTTCGAGGCAGAGGAAGAAAAGCACAAGGCGCCGCCATTGCAGGTCTCAAAGGAACCCGTTCCAATTGATCCGGAAGAAGCAGCCTCCGCCTTGGAACATGGCGGTCCGTTCTCACACTTCTTCGAAAGCTACGAATATCGCCCGGAGCAAGTGGCGATGCTGCGGGCAGTCGCCAATGCTCTATCCACCGGACAGCACCTGATGGTCGAGGCCGGTACCGGTGTGGGCAAGTCGTTTGCCTACCTTGTCCCGGCGGCACTTTTTGCATTACAGAATAATACCCGCGTTGTCATTTCAACCAATACAATCAATCTGCAAGACCAATTAATCAAAAAGGATATCCCCGACCTGTGTGCCGCCCTTGGTTTGGACCTGCGGGCAGCAGTGTTAAAAGGGCGCTCGAACTACCTCTGCCCGCGCCGCCTGGAACTCCTGCGTCATCGCGGCCCCGCCAACGCCGACGAATTGCGCGTGCTGGCAAAGGTGCTGGTCTGGCTTCTGGATAACACCAGCGGCGACCGGACTGAGATCAACCTGACCGGTCCCGCCGAGCGCGACGTATGGGGGCATATTTCCGCCGAGGACGACGCTTGCACCAGTGAGACCTGCCTGGAGCGCACCGGCGGAGCCTGCCCGTTCTTCCGCGCCAAACAGGCTTCGCTGAATGCCCACCTTCTGATTGTCAATCACGCTTTGCTGCTGACAGATGTGGCTGTCGGCAACCGTGTCTTGCCAGAATATGAGCACGTTATCATAGATGAAGGTCACCACCTGGAAGCTGCCACCACCGATGCCCTTTCTTTCCGCCTGACCCAGTTAGATATGGACCGGCTCATCCGCGAAGCTGGCGGCTCCAATTCTGGTATTCTGGGGAATTTACTCTCCGCCACGCGCGACCAGGTCCGCCCATCCGATTTTGCGCTGCTGAACCAAAAAATCGAGCGCGACACCGATTTAATCTATCGTCTGCAAGAACAAACACGCATCTTCTTTGATGCCCTGGCTGAATTCGTTGCCTTTCAGCGTGAGGGCCAGCCCACCAGTTCCTACAGCTACCAGGAACGCATCCTGCCTTCCACGCGCACGCAGCCCGGTTGGGATGCAGTGGAAATTGCCTGGGGTGCTGCCAGCGAGACACTTGCACTACTTGTTGCTGTCCTGGGTGAAATCCAAAAAGGCGCATCAGAACTATTTTCGGATGGCGTGGAGTCTCTGGAAGATGTGATCAGCAATCTTGGCAATCTCTATCGGCGGTTAAACGAGGCTGAGAGCATGATCGGCTCGATGATTTTCAACCCTGCTGCCGATTATGTATACTGGGTGGAAGTCAACCCCAACAATAATCGCATTACTTTAAATGCCGCCCCCATCCGTATTGGTACATTGGTGGAAAAATATCTCTGGCATGAGAAGCGTTGCGTCATCCTTACCTCTGCCACGCTGACCACGCATGGCGAATTCGGCTACATTCGCAACATCCTGTCTGCTGACGAAGCCGACGAATTGGCCCTTGGTTCTCCCTTCGACTACGAGGGAGCAGCTTTGCTTTATATTGCCAACGACATTGCGGAACCGAATGCACCGGATTACCAGCGCCAGTTGGATCGGACTCTCGTCCAACTCTGCAAGGCCAGCAGTGGCCGGACCCTGGTGCTGTTCACCTCCTATGCACAGTTAAAGCGGACATCGAAAAATATTAGCAGCCCCCTGGCGCAAAGTGACATCACCGTCTACGAACAAGGCGAGGGTGCCTCACCAAATGCTTTGCTCGAATCCTTTAAAAGTTCCGAACGCGCCGTGCTGCTTGGGACGCGTTCCTTCTGGGAAGGTGTGGATATTCCCGGCCAAGCGCTCTCGGTTCTGGTTATCGTCAAGCTGCCGTTTGCCGTCCCGACCGATCCGCTGGTGGCAGCGCGCTCCGAGACGTTTGAGGATCCCTTCAACGAATATCAACTCCCGGAGGCTATTCTGCGCTTCCGCCAGGGTTTTGGTCGGCTCATCCGCACTCAATCAGACCGCGGCGTGGTCGCCATCCTCGACCGGCGGGTTTTGACCAAGGCTTATGGCAAGATGTTTATCGAGTCCCTGCCGCAATGCACACTGAAGGTTGGGGCACTGGCTGAGTTGCCGCGCGCTGCCGCAAAATGGTTAGGATTATAATAAGTCAGGAGATACAAGTATGGATCAATTAACGTATGAAAAGCTTGCGGAAGTTAATGGCCGCCTGGAAGCCGAGATGATCGAAAGCCTGCTCGAGGCCGAAGGGATAGACGTGGAACTTATCCAGGAATCCATCGGACATACAAGTTTCCCGGTGGCTGTTGACGGGCTGGGACGTGTCCAGCTTTTTGTACCCAAAGAAAAGATCCACGAGGCGCGCGAATGGCTGAAAACTTATCGGGAAGGTATCCAGGAGGAATAAATTATGGCCACAAACGATACGGTCATTTTGGTTACGAGGTACGGCATGGGGAATGGACCCGAGGAGTTGCAACTGACGTTGATTGGCAAATACCTGCAGCTTCTGAGTCAAGCAGAAGATTTCCCCGCAGCCATCTGTTTCTATACCGAAGGTGTCAAAATGGTTATAAAGGGCTCGCCGGTTTTGGATCAACTGGCCATGCTGGAAAAGAAAGGGGTCCGGCTGATCGTCTGTTCAACTTGTTTAGAATACTTTGGATTGTCAGATAAAGTTTTAATTGGAATAGTCGGTGGTATGGCAGACATTCTCGAAGCACAACTTCGTGCCGGGAAAGTCATCACGCTTTAAGCGCGTAAAATCCCCCAACGTATTTGAAAAGCACCGGTATCTGTAGATACCGGCTCTTCTATTGTCAACGATTACTTCTTGCGGTCAAGATAGTACTTGTAACCGAAGTAGGCAGCAATACACAAAATTGCGGCCACAACATAAATTAACCAGCCGGAGGCCAGCACTGCGCCGAGTACGTTCCAGTTGGAGCCGGTTGTGATGGGATATTTCAGCAGCCAGAGTACCGCGGTGGACAATGCAAAAACCGTGGCAAAAACAGCGATGGTCCAGGTTGCCATTTTCCTAAGTTTCTTCGACTTATCGTTCATGCGAGCCTCCTGATCTAAGGATATTAAAAAATTGTAGCACTTTTTCGAGTTGAATGTAATTACATTTCCCTTACTTTTTCAACACCAATTAAAACATTGAATTCATCAGAGATAACCCGCACATGGACATTATGGTTCGCGAAGAGAGCGGCTATTTCTTCTGCAGAAAGAAAATGGCTGCGCATTAATAACATCTTTTCCCCAATGGCAATCAACTTAACAGCAAACTTGTGGATATCCGGCTCAATGATGACGATTCTCCCGTCGGGTGCGAGAACTCGCCAGAGTTCGTTGATTGTTTGGCGCTGGTCAAAGACGTGGTGCAGCGCGTCTACCATGATGATTCGGTCAAAGGTGCTGGAAGCAAATGGGAGGCGCTCCACCGGGGTACAGGCCATCTCAAGGCCCTTTTCTGCAGCATGGCCTAACATTCCGCGCGAAATATCCGCGACCACTACCTCCTTCACCATACCGCCTAGCGCCTCGGCAACTCGCCCCGTCCCGCCGCCTGCATCAAGCAGCAAGCTGTCGGGAGGCAAAGCAAGCAAGTCAAGTAACGGTGCAGGTATGCTAAACTTCGCTGTCCAATTATAAAGACCCGCAATCAAATCAAAGTGGTCAAATGGCACGTTAAGGCCCTACGGTGATGTAGTCCTTGATTCCGTCATAAGTTGCTGATCCGATACCAGGCACATTTTGGATGTCCTGGATTACTTGGAATGAGCCGTGCTGGAGGCGGTAATCCACAATCGCCTGGGCAGTCGTGGGTCCTATACCCGGCAATGCATCCAGTTCCGAGGCCGTGGCAGTATTAATATTCACTCGACCTGGAGTGACATGACTCGTGTCGACAATTCCCGGTACATTAACCTGTTGCCCGTCCTCCAACAAAGCTGCAAGGTTGATGCTCTCCTGTTCCGCACCGGAGACAAACCCGCCCGCGGCCTGGACTGCAGCCTCCACGCGGCTGCCATCCGGGAGTGAATACACACCCGGTGTCGCCACTGCCCCGCTGACATAGACTGTAAGCATGCCCGGCGTAGGAGTTGGCAATAAGGCAACCGGGTCGCCCCGCGGGCGTGAGGCTGCCAGCCAGATGACACCTGTGGCCAGCAACCCAATCAAGATCCCATAGACGATGTTCAAAAGAGTTTTCATACTCACTTCCTCAGTCCAAACGCATCACCAGCAGTCGTTCATCCGGCTGGGCTTTCGAATTAAATATTCGTTCGGCGCGGCTGATTCGCCGAAAGTAAAGGGGCATTTCCTCGAGCCCTATAGCATGAAATCCGAATTTAGTGTACAACGGTTTCAACCGGGCGCGACACATCAAGTATAAAGGACGTTCCGGTCCAAGCGCAAGGAGCGCCTCGATAACTTTTCGTGCCACATCCTGGCCTCGGGCTTGCTCCTTAACCGCGATGGAAGCCATTTCTCGCGACCCATCAGTATGCGGTTTGATCTGTCCGCAGCCAAGCAGGTCGCCTTGTGTCGTCATCGCCACTAGGAATCGGCGCCAATCCAGTCCGGTCGGGTTGATCTGGACAGTATGGATCAACGAACGGATCGCCGGAAAATCCTCGCGTAAGGCAGGGCGAACAGTAAACTCAGCCAAGCACACCTGCCACGATAACAATTATAAACGAGGCAACGAACCAATGGATGAGTAATGGATAAACGAATGACTTTGTCCGCCAGGCCACCCAGCCAAAGGCAAATCCTCCGAAAATGGTCGAAAGAGTCTCCAATTCCGGCTTACCCAAATGAGCCAGCGCGAACGGGACAGCCTGCAACCAGAGCGCTTCCGGTCCGAATTTACGGGCGAAGCCAAAGAGCAGCCAGCCGCGGAACATGAATTCCCAGCCGAAAAGATCGAGCAGGGTACTCCATGGTAATCCGGCCACCATCGGTTTATAGTAATTCTGCATCGAGGTGTCGCCATGTCCCACAAACCACAGTATCGGCGTCATTAAGACGATCGCGCCCAGCGTGATTATAATCCCGGCCTTCCAGTCGCCAAAAGTAAACCCATAGTTTTTTGGATTCTCACGGAAGAACACCAGAATAAAAAACATGGGGATGATGAAATACAGCAGAGTCCGGTCGAGAACCTTCATCGAAATCCCGGTGGAATCCCAGCCAGGAAACCATTTCGTCCATGGCAGGAGTGGGTAGTGGTAATAATCCACCATCAATACGAGTGTACTGACGATGGCAAGGACGGCGATTTTCCAATCCAGGTGAAGTTTTTCGCCAAACAATTTACGCATTGCACCTCAATATGAGAAATACGTCTGATTTCCATTTGGACCAAAAAGGATGGCCAGTTTGTCGGCGTCTCGCCACAGCTCGAGTCCCCAGTTTGCCAGCAGGAGCAGGATTGCTACCAATGCCATGATCAGTGCAACCTTTCCGACCTTCGAATCGGCCCAGCGCTTCTGAATTGACGAACAGCCTCCAGTCCAGAATTGAGCCGCGAGAATTGCAAGGAACGGTATAGCGGTCAGGTGGAAACGATCCTCGGCAATGATGAGTAAGTGCGGTGGAATATACCCAGCAAAGAATAATACCATCAGCCAGGTTTCTTTGCGCCAGTGTGTCAACGCCAAACCAGCCACGCCCGAGGTGCTTACAAAGACAAACGGAAGACAGAATAAGGTAAATATGCCCCCCAAAACTGCGGTGGGGATATATCCGAAATAATTGTTGGAATAGAAATACGTCATTGCCCGGCGTTCCAAACCGAAGAAATATCCTGTCCGGCGCAAGAATAGGTAGAACACACGTCCCGGGTTGGCTTTGATAAATTCGATGGCTTTTTGAGTGCCGACCTTATCGCGTTCGGCATCGTTCGTCATCGTCATCAGGTCGAGCGATTGCGGGTATTGGAAAGTCCCTGTCCCTTGTGGATGATATCCTAGGTAGAGATCATAGCCAAAGGAAGACTCAATCCCGGTAAACTTTCCATACAAAAGTGAATTGCGTATAACCCAAGGCATCACGACTACACACGCCATCAACAACACTACGAGTGCTCTCTTACGCTCTTTCAGAAAGAACCAGACCCATGTCACCGCAAAGACAGCAAAGATTTGAGCCACCGAACGCGTCAGACAAGTCAGCCCAAGCAGGATACCCGACAAAATAAACCAGCGGGAACTGGATACAAAGGATTTTAATTTTCCTTTCAGTGCAGCCTGAATCTCCAGACTTTCCTTTGCTTTGAGCAAAGCCAAGATTGAACATAATACCAACACAAAGAACAGATTCTCGGTTGCCAGTGAAAGAGGATAGATGACCAGCATCGGGTATAGGGTTATAACCCAGGCCGAAATACGCGCGGCAGGTTCCTGTTCCGGGAAAAGGCGGCGAGCCAAAGCATACGTCAGCGGAGCCATCGAAGCCGCCAGAATTGTCTGCACCAGCCGGGCCATAAAAAAACGCCTCACCCCCACTCCGAACACAAGATAGACCAGCGCCAGGAATGCCGGGTAGAGCGGCGGACGGAAGGAGGTCAGCACTCCCCGCGGGTCATAATTTATTGAAGTCAGATCGAGGTGCAAATACGGTAAAACAATTGGCAAATCCTCTTCAGCGTACCATCGATAGCCATCCCCGGCTACGATCGAACGCGCCAGCATATCGTACTGGAACATATCGTCCAGACCGATGCCCATATTACGCATCACCACAACAGGCACCAAGCGCAGAAGCAGCGCAATCAGGAAAATTCGCAGAGGAAAGGATTTAAGCGATTTCCGCCAGCTCATGGTTTCACTTTGCTCCAGAAATCATCTCGGTGAAACCTGGAATGGTCGTGACATGAACATAGCATCCTCCACTTTGAACAAGAATTATGAAGAAATCCCAACAATGAGCAAAGCCGGGTTTTTTACGGCTAGTTCTTCAGCTTGGTGAGAGTCTTCTCCGCTGTCAGTTCTCGCAAGGCTTCTGAAGCAATCCAGTGTGCAGCCCGGGAATCAACCTGAGCAATACGATGAGCACACGCAACTGCTTCAGCGTTCAACCGCTGATTCCGCTTCCCAATATTGCGCAAAGCCCAATTGACCGCCTTCTTGACAAAATTACGATCGTCAATGGCCTGAGATTCCATAATTGTAAAGAATTGCTCGAACCTGTAGTCAGCAGCATTTTTGTCGTGTACTGCCAGCCCTGCCAGAATAGCAAAAGCCGCCCGTTTGACAAACTCTTCCGTCCGCGTGCTCCATTCGACCACCTTTTGATAAGCATAAGGCGATTCTTCAAATAAGCCGCATACTTGGTCGCAGACATCCCACGAGTCGAAATCAATCACCCAGGTCTCCATCTGCTCTTCGGTAATCTGTTTAGGATCCTCAATGTAGCTCGCCAGGATGCGCGCTTCGTGGATACCGGTTTCCCACAATTCGAGCGCCAATGCGTGGTCAGTGCCAACCTGCCTGGCAAGGTCACGTAAGAAGTAAATCGAAATTCCCATTGTTCCGTTCGGGTTAATACCGAAGCGTATCATCCCGGCCACGTTCTCGGCATTAGCGAGGGAATTCAATTCGCTTAAGATCCTCTCGACTGTCCAATTCATTTTTGCTTTCTAATCGTAAGACTGTTTGACTGCCGCCCGGAAGCCGGCGTGCGCCGCCAGCATATCTGGGGCCGAGAACTCAATTTGCAAGCCGTCCAATCTTTTCGCCCCGGGAAGACGCACCGCCCGGTCCGCGGACTCAGGTTGGTGGAATTCGATGGCCACATTCACCGGCGTTTGTACGATAAAAGGTTGTGGAGCAGTCCCATTTTTAAGGCGCAGAACCGCCTGGCTGGCGACTTTTCGGATCATCGGCAAAGTGATTTTGGGAGACAGGCACTCAGCGGAAAAGTAACCTGTAGCCTTCTTAACCACAGCCATTTCCAAATTGCCGAGTAGTTCCACTGCCTGGGCGCAAGCCGTCTGATCGCCGGATATCATCAGCACTGGCACTCCAAAATGGCCAGCTAGAGCACCATTCAGCCCATATTCTCCAACCAGAGCACCGTTCAGCCAGACGTTGGCTATCCGCCCGCTGGACCATGTGTGAGCCAGAACCGCGTTCTGGGATCCTCCACGGGCGTGGTACCCGATGAAAAGCACACCCGCCGTCTCCGTGTCCACGCCCTGCATCATGGACAACGGTGAGGCTCCCCCGGAATTCAACCTGGCGCGCGAGTCTAGTTCCTCAACCAGTATGTTGGTCCCGTCACCATGTCCGTCCGCGACGACGAATTCGTCCGTCCCGGCATCTGCTGCACCCGCGATTGCCGCGTTGACTTCGTCTGTCATTATCCTGCGAAAACGAGCATATTCACTATGGGCTGGTTCTGTCTCCTCCCAGCGGGTTACACCGGAGATACCCTCCATATCTGCTGCTATCAGGATTTTCATCTTTGCTCTCCAATTGAATTTTTCTGATCGATTGTTACCTGTTGTGAGTATATCGCAATCATCGGCAAAGGCAAAGCGGGCGTGCTATAATTCCCATCGAGTCCTCAGAAAAACCATACCGCCAGAGGAGCAACATGAAAAAGAATTTTAGCATTATCCTAAGATTTGTAGGCCTCTGTTTTTCCATCCTTGCTTCACTCGGCGGAATCATTATCCTGCGCCAGGGGGCAACTGTTGCAGGAATCATCATAACCATTATCGCCGCTATTCTTTTCGTCATGCTGGCGATTTACAATGATAAGCACCCCATGTCTGGAGAAGAAGCGCTGGCATATCGACCTTATCTTGCGCCAGCCTTATTCTGGATTGCCAGTATATCCATCATGCTCTTTATTGTAAGCGCTATGTCAAACTGGGATCGTCCGGGCAGCGTGAACCGCTGGATTGCTATTGGCTGGCTCGGAAGCCTGCTATGCGCTATTATCGGCACTTTGTTTGCCGTGCACTGGCGTCCCGATTGGAAGCGGTATTGGGAAAACATTAAGCGCAACCGGGTAGAATTGATAATCGTATCCTGTTTACTCTTGGTTGGGCTATTTCTTCGGATCTATATCCTTAGTGATCATCCTTTCCCCTGGTCGGGGGATGAGGCCTCAGTTGGGATCGAAGGCGAGCGTATTCTCTCAGGGGAAGTCACAGATTTCTTTGAATCCGGCTGGTCAGGGCAACCAAACTGGTCCTTTGTGCCAACCGCTCTTTCTTTAACGATCTTTGGAAACAATTTTTTCGCCATCCGTCTGGTTAGCGCACTGGAAGGCACGCTGGCCATCCTGGGGCTATACCTGCTGTCACGGGAGTTATTCGGACGTGGTATTGCCACGCTGGCAGCTGGTTTCCTTGTTGCATTTTCCTACCATTTACAGTTTAGCCGTATTGGCGTCAATAATATCATAGACAGCATGGAGGTCTGTTTCGTGCTCTGGCTGACCATACGCGCAATCCGCATAGGCCAGATCAGTGATTATGTCTGGGCCGGTTTGGCAGCCGGGTTGGCTTGTTACACTTATGTTGGCAGCCGGTTGGTATTGGTGCTAGCCATTTTTATCCTCCTATACACCGTGATCCGTCAGCGCGGTTACCTCCGCGCCCATTTTATCCATCTGGGAATTTTCTTACTCTCCGCTATCCTCGCGATAACCCCTCTAGCCTATTATTTCATTCACCATCCGGATATTTTTATGACACGTCTGGGACAGGAAAATATTTTCACTAACCATTGGTTGTCCAATGAGGTCAATCGCACAGGTACCAGCATCACTAGTATCCTGTGGAAACAGTTCACAGATACCGTTCTCGTATACATCTCCCAGCCAGCCATCGGAAATTTCTTCAATTCCTCCCAACCATACTTGTCGGTCCTGGGATCGATCTTCTTTGTATTCGGGATGGCATATGCGCTGGTAAAAATCTCAGAAACACGAATGATGATTGTCCTGTTTTGGTTTTGGTCTGTCGTTTTCCTTGGAGGGGTTCTTACACTCAGCCCACCAGCCAACACACGTTTGCTCATGACATCCCCGGTTGTGGCAATTTTTCTGGCCTTGGGGATTACCCAATTCTTTGGGACACTTAGCCGTATAAAACTGGTTAGCCCGCGCTGGCAGACCATGATAAGCGTTGGCCTGGTGGTCATCTTGGGAATCCAAAACATCACTTATTATTTCGGCGTTTACCGCGACCAGAACTATTTTCAGGATGCCACCGGCGAATTTGCCGAGAAGTTCGGCTTAGAATTAAAGGAACTGGGTCCGGGCTACGATTACTACTTGTTGGGCCAACCAAGGATTTTTGCCGCCTTCCCGACCATCGTTTTCCTGTGCCCTGAAAATAAAATGTATGACCTCAACCACGACACGATCGATACACTCGTTTTGACTGAGGGAAAATCCAATGTTTTTGTAGCGATCCCTGAAAACCGGACTGACCTGGAACGGATTGAAGAAAAATACCCGGGCGGGACTTGGGAGGAAGTTGGTCGTCGATATAAGGATGAAGTGCTCTATTACGCCTATATCCTGCCTTAGGACTCGTGTACAAAAACTGAGTCCGCTGAATTATTCTTTTACAATCTCTAAACAAGTGCAGTTGGAAAAATGCTGTTGCTTGAATCATCCTATTCAGAATCCATGGAATATCGGAATTGATAATCCAAAACTTTTCTGGAGACCAGTTTCATGAAAAAACGCGTTATATCGATATCAAGCCAATTTAAAAACTTAGCACAGTTCATCACGTGGCCGCGCCTGGCAATCGCATTAGCTGGAGCGCTCCTGCTTGCAATCATGGGCCAGATCGTCCTTATAAGTAAAATGAGCCCTGCACTGGGTGCGGCTTTGTATCTTCTTGCCATTTTCCTCTTTCTCGTGATCCTGAGCGCAGCTGCCAGATGTCCTCCCGCGACCGACCAGGACCGGGCCCTAATCAAGCACTATACCTTGCCGGTCTTTTTTATCCTGACCAGCATTATATTGATGGTATATGTCCTGCCTTATGTGGACGAGCCTCATACGGCCGGGAGACAAAATTACCTTACCCCGATCGCCTGGGTTTTTAGTATGATCCTCTTTGGCATTGGCGTATTGATCATCAGTCGCTGGCGGTCTCCCGGACTGCGGTCCATTGTCCAGTCTGTACGTGAAAACAAATGGGAAGTAATCCTGGTTCTTGGTTTATTCCTGCTGGCGCTCTTCCTCCGCCTCTATAGGTTAGACCAGTATCCATACCCGATGTTGAAGGATGAAGCCTTCGTTGGCAGGGAGGCTCTCTACATCCTGCATGGGGATTTTACGAACCTCTTCCAGGGTGGATGGCAGGTGGATACGTTGTTGAATTCACTTCCAGAAGCGATCTCGATTGCCATCTTTAGCAACACGATATTTGGGATCCGTTTCGCGCCGGTCCTTTTTGGCACATTTACCGTCCTCTTCCTATATTTCCTGGCGCGGCTCACTTTTGATAAATTGACTGCTTTCCTAGCCGCACTCTGCCTGCTGGGAATCCCACCACATCTGCACTTCAGTCGCATGGGGGTGAGCAATATCACCGTCGGTTTTTGGGCAGTCCTGGTCTTTTGGATCACATATCGCGCCATAAAAAGCAGCCGTATGAGTGATTACTACTGGGCTGGGTTGTCGACTGGCTTGCCACTTTATTCATATACGGGTGGCAAGTTGGTCTCTGCGATCGGTGCAGGCATGCTAGTCGTTTGCATCCTTGCGAAACGCGGCTACCTGCGAAAGCAATGGCGTAACCTGCTGGTCTACGCTGGAATCCTCACCATTGTTGTTGCACCGACACTTTACCTCTCTTACCTGCACCCCGAGACTTTCCTGGCGCGCTTCTTTAGCGACAATATTTTCAGTAACCATTGGTTGCTTTCTGAGCCCGCGAACGCCGGAAGGAGTATGGCCGCAGCCTTATTGGACCAGTTCCTCCGCTCAACCATGGTATTCGTATACATGCCTGCCTGGGGCGGTTTTTATAATTCCCCCCTCCCGTTCCTGCTTCCGGTTGCGGCAGTCCTGTTTGTCTTTGGCTTTGGATATTCCCTGATCCATATCAACGAACCTCGTCACTTGTTGTTACAAATCTGGTTCTGGGCTATAGTCCTTTTAGGGAGCGTCATCTATGCCCCTTCTCCAAATGCCGAAAGAATGGTTGGTGGTTTCCCGGTTGCTGCATTGTTCTGTGCCATCGGCCTGGTGAAACTTATGGAATTACCCAAGCGAATGCAAATAACCTCCCCGCGTGTGCTGGTTGGAATAACTACGGCTGTCATGACAGTTGCCAGCCTTCAGGGAGCATATTATTACCTGGGACAGTACCAGCAGTCGCGAGTTTTTGCACATCCCTATGAAGAATTTGAATCGGAAGTGAGTCTGTATGCCCGTACACTTGGCCCAGACTATCGCATGTACATGTTGATCAGCTTGCCGTTGGAGGTAACCTATTTCCCTGCTCACGACTATCTGATTCCGGACATCCAGGACCAGCAGTTGGATACCGTTACGACGGACGTGCTGCAGACCTTGCCACATGACAAGGGAATGCTCTTCTTCGCCATTCCTGCCAAGGTGGCGGACCTTGCAACAGTGGCCCAGTATTTCCCGGGCGGTATTTGGCGTGAAGTGTATATGCAGCCAATCCCCGGCCAGCCGTTGTCGGTATTGTATTATTCCTACCAGGTCCCTCCGGAATCCATGGGGGGCTTTTAGGAGAACTTACAGATGATGATCCCCGTCAATGAACCGCGCTTAAAAGGTAAGGAATTGGCGTACGTCACCGAGTGCTTGCAGACCGGCTGGATCTCCTCAGAGGGCCGGTTTATCGAGGCGTTTGAACGTGGCTGGGCAGACTATTGCGGCATGCCGCACGCTGTAGCGGTTTGTAATGGCACAACTGCCTTGGAATTGGCTGTGGCCTGCTTGGATTTGCAGCGCGGTGACGAAGTGATCCTGCCCACTTTCACGATCATCTCTTGTGCGCTGGCAGTTCTGTACAACGGGCTCACACCTGTCCTAGTGGACAGTGACCCGCGCACCTGGTGTATGAACATCTCCCAATTGGAAGCGAAGATAACTCCCCGGACACGTGCCATCATGCCGGTCCATATTTACGGCCACCCGGTCGACATGGACCCTGTCATCGATCTTGCAGTGAGGTACAATCTGACGATTATCGAGGATGCGGCCGAAGCGCATGGTGCGGAATACAAGCACCGCCGGTGTGGCAGTCTGGGTGATCTGTCATGTTTCAGCTTTTATGCCAACAAGATCGTCACAACGGGGGAGGGTGGCATGATCCTGACCCATGAGGCTGCCCAGGCTGAGCGTCTGCGCTCGCTCCGCAACCTTTGTTTCCGCAAAGAACGCCGTTTCTTTCACACCGATCTGGGGCACAACTACCGGCTGACCAATCTCCAAGCCGCGCTGGGACTAGCCCAACTGGAAGGGATCGATGCGGCTGTGGATCAAAAACGCCGGATCGGCGCCGCTTACACCCGTCGGCTGGGCGCACTGGAAGGCTTGCAACTCCCGGTGGAGGAAACCTGGGCCAGGAACGTCTATTGGATGTACGGTTTAGTTCTTGAAGAAGATCTGGGCATCGATGCAGTTGAGTTCGCCCGGCGTCTAGCGGGGCGCGGCATTATGACGCGGCCGTTCTTCCTGGGTATGCACGAACAACCTGTTCTCCATGAACGTGGTCTTTTCACTAATGAGCACTATCCAGTGGCTGAAAGACTGGCCCGACAGGGATTATACCTGCCCAGCGGTCTGTCACTTTCCGAGGCTCAATTAACCGAAGTCTGTGAAAGTGTGGAGGCGGAGTGGCGGGTTCTCACACGATAGCAACTGGCAAGTTTATCTTACATCCAATTTCGGAAGCTGAGATGGATTCGGTAGTCGCCCTCCACCAGATGGCTCTTGGCTATTCCTTAAAGAGCCGGTTGGGGACTGGGCATCTGCGCTATCTCTACTCCATCATGCGGCAGGATGCTACCTGTCTGTCCATCGTGGCGGAATTGGAGGGGGAAGTGCTGGGTGTGGTCTGCGCGGCTTTGGACCCCGAAACATTCACCCGCCGGCTCTTAGCCGGTTTGCCCACCTGCCATTGGGTTGCACTCCTTGGTCGCATGGTCTGCCAGCCCACCCTCTTGTTGGAATGGTTAAGAAGCCATAGCCTGAGCCATCCAGTAACCTTCCAGGATAAGAAGGTGAAACCCTATTTGACGGTGATTGCTGTCTCATCCGCTGCCCGACGGTCTGGTGTGGGTCGAGCTCTGGTTGGTACGGTAGACGATTTCGTGCGCCAGCATGGCCAATCCTTTTATCATTTGGATACACGAAATGACAATTCGATGGCGCGTGCTTTTTATTCCCATCTGGGATTCATCGAGCTGGAAGAGCGCGGCCTGGATGCTGTTTTTGTAAGGAAACTCTGAACCGTATGCCTGAGAAGATTCACAGTGTTTCCGTGATTATGCCTACCCTGAATGAGGCCGGGAACATTGCCGATCTCATCACTTGCACAGTTGACGTAATTAAGGCGACAGGCATTCCCTGCGTCGAGATATTGGTGGTGGATGATGATTCACCTGACCGGACTTGGGAAATTGCCTCCCGGGTATCCTATCCAAATGTGGATGTGCGTGTGATTCGACGCCAGAGTGACCATGGGTTGACCAACTCGCTGCGCGATGGGATTGCAGCATCCAAGCAGGAGGTTATCGTCTGGCTGGATTGCGATTTCTCCCATCCACCAGAACGGATCCCCCAAATGCTCTTCATGTTGGAACAAGGCTTTGACATTGCTGTTAATTCGCGCTTCACGATTGGTGGTGGCGAGGTTCGCGAAGGCAAGGGAAGTTTATTACAGACAGCATTGAGCCGAATCCTGAACTGGGGTGTCCGGTTCTTACTTTACCCTTCCTTTTCTGATTACACCAGCGGTTTCGTAGCCGTAAGACGCCAGGTGTTTGAGAAAGTGCGCCTACGCGGTGACTACGGAGAGTATTTTGTTGATTTCATTTTCCATGCACTGCGCGCTCATTACCGTGTCTGCGAGCTGCCATATTGGGCAGCACCCCGGCGCAGCGGTGAATCTAAGACCGGTGCCACTTTTAGGCAATATTGGAGACGAGGCAGAAAATACCTTTGGACTGTCCTTCGGCTCCGATTGGATGTGCTCCGAGGAGGAATCTAGATGAGCGACGATATTGAAATAATCCGTGCTGACGGAGAAATTCTTTGTTATATCATTCGGCGAACATTTCTGCCATCCCATACAACGTTCATTACACCCCCGGAATCTAAACAACAGGTCGGTTTCATTGTTTACCCGAAGGATGGGACGATTGCACGGCATTCCCACCGTTCCCTCGAACGGCACCTGGTCGGACTTTCGGAAGTGCTGCTGGTCAGAGTGGGCCATTGCCAGATCGATGTCTATGACAGCCATCAACAACTGGTTGCTACGCGGGATCTCTTTGAGAATGATGTGGTAATTATGGAGGGCGGTGGACATGGATTCCACATTTTGGATGACACGGTCCTCTTGGAAATCAAGCAAGGTCCCTACCTGGGTGTAAATGACAAAGAACTTTTCTAGGAACCTTTCCAGAACTTACACGTCCATTTCAGCCCGACTGCGCGTTGCAAATAGGTGGCATTTCCGGCTTATAGCTTTACCAAAACCATCCAAGGTTAAATTTGGGATGTGACTATCTTCCTGCGCTGGTGGTAGAAGACCTGAGGTGAAGATCTGACCGTCGAGTCGCTCCAAGCTGATCCATTCCATTTGAACCGCAAAGCGCTCCAAGATTTTCTCGTCTGGATCCAGCCCCCCACTTGTGGGGGCAGGCACTGCTAATTTGCCAACGCGGTGCTGCCTTATGCGGCCAGCAAGGGGGCGTTCTACCAACACCTGATCAGTATCGAAGTCATCCATCACGATCCAGCGCTGGAATTGTGATTGCCAGTTAGCAAGGGTGTAAAAACAACTTAGATTTTTTGGGTTCAGGAGCGAAAAACGATTAGAATAGAGGCTAATCGACCAAGACTTTACCAATTAGGAGCCGCTTGAACTTGGTTAAAAGACCATGCACGAGGGAACCTCTGAGTACCCTGGAAAAAACCGCATTTTCGCACTTTCCATGTATTCTGTACTTACCTTGCATTCTATTAATATGAATTTGTAAAAAATCTTGATTAGCATCCACGGCATCCGCTATGACTAGATTGGAGATCAACCACCGCCCGATCCGCGTCACGCTGCTGACTTGGCTTACATTGGCCCTTGTTCTTTGGAATGGACTGCGCCTATTACAGGCAATTTTCTTCTGGTCCATTTTGAAAGAATACCAGGCTGCACCGGGGCCGGTATATATTGCTATCAGCGGAGGATTTTGGTTCCTTTCCGCGCTATTGATTGCCAGGGGAATCTGGCAGGGAAAAACCTGGGCATGGGCAGGTACCATCGGATCAGCGGCTGGTTACGGATCCTGGTATTGGTTCGACAGGTTGGTTTTGGAAGAACCACATGCAAATTGGCCGTTTGCTCTGACCTTCACCGTTTTGCTTGCAGGAATCTTCGGTCTCCTTCTATTCAACCACAAAACGCGTGCATATTTCAATAAGAACAAATAGGGAACGAGTCATGATTAACTTCTTACTTGCTCCTTTCTGGAGGCGTGAATGAGCAGTTCCGAAAGAAACCAAAACCTTCGTGATCGTAAAGCCAAGGCAAGCCTGGGTGGAGGATTCGAACGCATCGAAGCTCAACACCAGAAGGGTAAATTGACCGCCCGCGAACGTCTGGACCTGCTGCTCGACAAAGGCTCATTCTATGAGACTGACGCATTCGTTATCCACCGTACGCACGATTTTGGCCTGGATGGACAGAAGTATTCTGGTGATAGCGTGGTAACTGGCTGGGGAACCATTGACGGACGGCTGGTGTACGTCTATTCGCAGGATTTTACCGTCCTTGGCGGTAGTCTAGGCGAAGTGCACGCCGGAAAAATTTGCAAAATCATGGACCTGGCAATTAAGAACGGCGCACCGGTCATCGGGTTGAACGATTCAGGTGGGGCGCGCATCCAGGAAGGGGTGGTGTCACTTGCCGGATACGCGGATATTTTCCTGCACAATACATTGGCCTCGGGTGTGATCCCTCAGATTTCAGCCATCCTCGGACCCTGTGCCGGGGGTGCGGTCTATTCACCGGCGCTTACCGATTTCGTCTTTATGGCACGCGGCACGTCAAATATGTTTGTGACCGGCCCGGATGTGGTCAAGGCCGTTACGCACGAGACAGTTACGTTTGAGGAACTGGGCGGGGCTGCTGTTCACGCTGAAAAATCTGGCGTGTGCCATGTGGCTGCCGAAAGCGAAGCGGACACGTTATATCTCATCCGCAAACTGCTTTCCTACCTGCCTCAAAACAACATGGAAGACCCCCCATTCATACCAAACGGTGACGACTCCCTGCGTACGGATGAGCTACTTAATTCAATCATACCCGATGATCCCGGAAAGCCCTACGACGTTAAAGAGGTCATCCGGCGCGTGGTTGACAGTGGCCAATTCTACGAAATCCATGAAACTTTCGCCCAAAATATCGTCGTTGGGTTTGCACGCCTTGGGGGGCACTCAGTTGGGATTGTTGCGAACCAGCCACAGGTGCTTGCAGGCGTGCTCGACATCGACGCCAGCGAAAAAGCTGCCCGCTTCGTCCGATTCTGCGATGCGTTCAACATACCCGTCATCACGCTGGTGGACGTGCCAGGCTTCATGCCCGGTCCAACCCAGGAACATGGTGGTATCATCCGTTCTGGAGCAAAACTGCTCTATGCTTACTGTGAAGCAACCATCCCGAAAGTGACCATCGTCTTGCGTAAAGCATATGGTGGTGCTTACATCGTCATGTCCAGCAAACAATTGCGCGGCGACATCAACCTGGCCTGGCCAAGTGCCGAGATTGCCGTAATGGGCCCTGATGGGGCCGTCAGCATTGTCTTTCGGAAAGAAATGGAAAAAGCCAATGACCCGGTGCAGCGCAAAGCGGACCTTGTCACTGAATACCGCAATAAATTCGCCAATCCCTACATCGCTGCCGAGCGCGGCTACCTGGACGATATTATCGAACCGAGTGAAACCCGACCGCGCTTGATCAACGCCCTGGAAATGCTTCAAAACAAACGCGACTCCAACCCATCGAAAAAACACGGGAATATTCCGCTCTAATGCAAAGACATTTATGCTAACTTCGACTTGGTTTTCTCTTGGACTGGTTGTGCTCATCACAGCATTTGTCGTCCTGGCTGGTATGATGTCCGTTCTGATGCATGTCTATATAGACACGATCGGTCTGGTCCTGATTTATTTTAACCAGGATGCCGGCCTTAAGAAACTCCTTTGGAAAGAAAAAGTATGAACACTGAACTCAATTCCCGCTTGCAAAAGATTTCTGAATTTGTCCAGACATATTTGCTAGAGAGCTACAAGAACCGCTCGGACGAGGATAAAGCTAATCTTGATCGCTATCTTTCCAACGCAGAGTATCGCTGGAAACACACTCTGCGCGTGGCGCAGTTTGGGAAGGTTATTGCCGAAAACGAGGCCGCAGACGTGGAATTGATCGTGGCCGCCTGTCTGCTCCACGATGTGGCCTGGTTCGACACCAACGCTGAAAACTGCCGCGAACACGGTCGCATTGGCGCAGAGAAAGCACGCCCCGTTTTGAAAAGCCTGGGATACAACCAGGCACAGATCAAGAATATCTGCTATGCCATTGCCACCCATGTAGACGAAGATAATCCTCACACACTGGAAGCGAAAATTCTAAGCGATGCCGACAACGTGGATCGCTTCGGTCCCTACCGCATCCTTCAATGGTGCTTCGCTGATATAGAAGATTATGATAAACTGGCTGCCAAACTCAGCGAACGCATCCATCGTCTTGAGCACTATCGCGAGGAAAATCCGCTCTTCACGCCCACCGGGCAGCAGTTGTTCGCCGAACAACTTAGCCTGCAAATCCGATTCTTTAGCGAATTCGTCGGCGAAAAAGAGCTAAGCGTAATGCCGCGAATTTAGCATGTTCAAGAAAATCCTGATTGCCAACCGCGGTGAGATAGCCGTCCGCATCTTACGCGCCTGCCGGGAACTCGGCATCAAGACGGTCGCCGTCTACTCCGAAGCCGACCGGCAGGCATTGCACGTACGATATGCGGACGAAGCTTATTTGCTTGGGCCATCCCCGGCGCGCGAGTCTTATCTACGCGGCGACAAGATTATAGACATTGCTCGCAAGTGCACGGCGGACGCTGTCCATCCCGGTTATGGATTCTTGGCTGAACGCGCCGACTTCGCCGCCGCTTGTGCAGAAGCCGGGCTGGTCTTCATTGGCCCAAAGGCCTCGTCCATCGCCGCGATGGGGGACAAAGCCGTTGCCCGGGCCACGGTAGCCAAAGCTGGAGTTACGGTCGTCCCTGGGACGGAAGGCGAAGGACCACTCCGTGACGACGAATTGATTGCCTTTGCCCCGAAAATTGGTTTCCCATTAATAATCAAGGCTGTCTCCGGTGGTGGCGGAAAGGGAATGCGGGACGTCCGGAATATCGAAGAAATGCCAGAACTGATCCAGTCAGCGCGGCGCGAAGCGGAATCGTCCTTCGGCGACGGAAATGTTTATTTGGAGAAACTGGTCGAAGGAGCCCGCCACATCGAATTCCAGATCATGGCTGACCAGTTCGGAAATGTCATCCATCTGGGTGAGCGGGAATGTTCCATCCAGCGCCGTCACCAAAAACTCATCGAAGAATCCCCCTCTCCTTTCTTGGTCGACGATGAGCCTCTCCGCCAACGCATGGGCGCTGTGGCAATCCAAGCTGCGCGCGCCGTTGATTACGCCAATGCTGGGACAATCGAATTCCTAGTGGATAAAGACCGGAATTTCTATTTCCTGGAAATGAATACCCGCTTGCAAGTAGAGCACCCCGTCACAGAGACCGTCACCGGCATGGATATCGTCGCCGAGCAAATTCGGGTTGCGTATGGTTTGCAATTGAGTCACAAACAGGAGGACATTCGGTGGCGCGGGGCAGCCATTGAATGCCGCATCAATGTTGAGGATCCTTATAACTCTTTTTTGCCATCTTCTGGGCGTATCACACTCACGCAACCACCGACTGGTCCGGGGGTCCGGATAGACACGGGCGTATATGCCGGTTTTGAGATTTCGCCATTCTATGATCCTCTTATCTCAAAGATGATTGTCTGGGGCGAGACGCGCAAGCAGGCCATTGTCCGCATGAGGCGCGCTCTGGAAGAGTACAAGATTGTCGGCGTACGTACGAACATCCCTTTCCATCAAACAATGATGGATACCTATCCATTCATCACTGGCAAATACGACACGCGTTTCGTAGAAGAACAATTCTCCATGCTGGACGCGGCTGAGAACCGGGAACTGTATTTGGATATTGCTGCGCTGATGGCAACATTGGTAGCGCATGTTCAGATGGAACACCGAACCCAAGTTTATGGGCAGCCCGGGAAAAAACCGAACTGGAAGTGGTCCAACAATCGCATGAGGCCAAAACGATGAAATATATCGCTGAAGTTGACGGCCTGGAATTCCCTGTTGAAATTCTCGATGAACACCACATCCGCTTTGGAAAGGAAATCCTTGAAGTGGATTTGGCTGCTGTCAGCGGGCAACCATTGTACTCATTGATTGTGAACGGAGAATCTTTTGAGGGATTCGTTTATCCCAACGAAGGGGACTGGCAGGTTTTACTTATGGGGCGTTCCTATTCGGTTAATATCGAAGACGAACGCGAGAAGCGGCTGCAGGTTTCAGAGGCTGGCCTCGCCAGCCCGGGCCAGGAATTTATCCTGAAGGCTCCCATGCCCGGCCTGGCAGTTGCTGTGCAGGTTGCCGAAGGTCAACAAGTGGAAAAAGGACAGATTCTTATTATTTTGGAATCCATGAAGATGCAAAATGAACTGCGCGCTCCTTATGCGGGGACGGTGGTACGGTTAAAAATTAAAGCCGGAGATGGCGTACAGCAGAAGCAAATCCTGCTGAACCTGGTAGCACCATCCTCCCTCCCATCTTAACGATCAGCTCACACCTGATTATCCCATCGCCACGGCGATTCCCAGACTACCTCACTAATCGCGCTTGGTACTTGACAGTCACTCCGGAGGAATAATAGATAAACTAAGTGGTGTTCCTGCTTGATCACTTTATTCGGATTTCGTCGTTATCCCAAAAAACTTCCCGAACCTCCCCCGTTTCATCGAACAGTCTTGGCAGTAGTTCTTCAAACCGGGACGCCTCACCGCTGGTAAAAAAGCGCAGCGTCCCGAATCTCGGACTCGCTACCCGTTCGGTTAAATCCAGTAGCCGGGCAACCTGACGCGCTACCGCCGGCGCTGGGTCAATCACGCGCACATTCTGACCGACAATTTCCTGGATTAAAGGGATAACGAACGGATAATGTGTACAACCCAAAACGACGGTATCAATTCCTTGGTCCAACATGGGGCGCAGTGCAGATTCGAGGATGGCGCGGGTCTCGCTGTCGTCCAGTGCGCCGCGCTCAATCTGCTGCACTAATCCCGGACAAGTATCTTGGAGCAGGGTCACGTTGCTGGCAAAGCGCTCTACGACTGAGGCATATAATGCTCCCTGGAAAGTCGCCGGAGTAGCCAGCACACCGACCACTCCTGAACGGGTGTTTTCCGCCGCTGGTTTGACTGCCGGTTCCATACCTACGAAGAAAACATCGGGAAATGCCTTGCGCAGAGATTGGAGCGCTGCAGCGGAAGCTGTGTTACAAGCCACAACAATTAACTTCGCCCCTCGTCCCAACAGGAACCGGGTAATCCCTTCGGAAAACTTCCGCACTTCTGTCAGTTGTCGCCGCCCGTAAGGCACATGCTCCTGGTCGCCAAAATAAAGAACGGACTCGTTCGGTAATTGCTGGCGGATGGCTCGCAAGACCGAGAGCCCGCCAACCCCGGAATCAAAAACGCCAACCGGACGCATATCGCTGTCGCTGCTCATCGGTGGTTACCAGCCGCCTCTACAAATGCCCGGAATAGCCTTCGCGTAGCCGGTTGGTCAGTCAGCCACTCCGGGTGCCACTGGACGGCAATGCCAAACGGGTGGTTTGGCAGTTCAATCGCCTCAACGAGGCCATCCGGAGCATGGGCCACCGGTTTGAGCGCTGCAGGAATATCCTTTGCGCCTTGATGATGCAGGCTGTTCACTGATAAATCCGTCTCACCCAGAATATTCATTAAACAAGTTCCGTCCTCTACCTTAACCTTATGCGCCAGATAAGTGCGTGGAAAATCGGGGTAATAATCGTGTTTTAGAGCATTGGGCATCTGGTCTTCGATATGTGTGTATAGCGTTCCGCCAAGGCCCACATTGATCACTTGAAAACCCCGGCAAATTCCAAGAAAAGGTTTTTCATCATCCACAAGAGTATTCAGAAGAGATAATTCGATTGAATCACGCTCAGTATCCACGCCATCCACCCGTGGGTGAGGCTCCCCGCTAAACCGGTCGAGGGCAATGTCTCCACCTCCAGTAAACATAATTCCATCCAATCGACTGTAAAATGCCCGACTAATTTCATCTGTCAGGCTGGATGGGATTAATAATGGCACACCTCCCGCCTGAACCAGTGCATCTACATAAGCGCGCAGAAGCGCCACAATTGGAAAATTTTTATCATTTTTCCCTTGATAGGTTGTTACACCAATGATAGGGTGGGTCATATCCTCTCCGCAAATAATACAAAAGGGCGCAGAACTCATCTGCACCCTTTTATTGTAAGCGATTTTTTATTCTATTCGAACTTCTGCTTGAGGTGGGCTTTCTTGCCCGTCAGTCCACGCAGGAAATACAACTGCGCCCGGCGGACGTGGGTGTGCCGGTCAACCACAACTTTGTCGATGCGCGGGGATAGCAGCAGGAACGTTCGTTCAACACCAATGCCATTGGATGCTGTGCGGCGGACAGTGAAGTTGGCATTGTTACCGCCTTTTCGCATTCGGATAACCGTGCCTTTGAACTCCTGAATGCGCTCGCGGTCACCTTCCTTAATGCGAACATGCACGCTTACCTGATCCCCAGCTTTCAAATCTGGGATATTCGGGTTCTTGGTAGTATTGAAGTTTTGATTCAAATCAATCATTGGAAATCTTCCTTAACAAAAAGTTTATCGCCTTTGTGGCGCGGGGCGAGATTATAACATGCGTCCTGAAATAGGACAAGGCTAGAATTCGGGTATAATTTCTGAACCAGCCCCCGTAGCTCAATGGATAGAGTAATGGACTTCGAATCCAGTGGTTGCGAGTTCGAGCCTCGCCGGGGGCGCTGCTGAACAGGAGATCAATTAAATGGTCTCCTGTAGCTGTTTAGCTGGCAACCAAACTGTGAATACCGCCCCACACCCACCCGCGCCATTCTCAACTTCGATAATTCCATGATGATGCTCCACTACCTGTTTAACAAGAGGTAGGCCAAGGCCAGTACCCGGTGCTCCCGAAGCATGGGCGGCCTTGCCCCGGTAGAAACGTTCAAACAAATGGGGCATATCTTCGCTGTCGATGCCTCGACCCGTATCCTGAATACGAAAACCTACCCAAGGTTCATTTTCACGAAACTCGGTCATTGTCGCCACTACGACTTTTCCTCCACGAGGGGTGTAGTTCATCGCATTCGTCAGTAGATTTGATACAGCCTGCACAATCGTCGGTTCATCCAACCAAACCATCGCGAGGTCGGGCTTAAGGTCGGACAATAATGTAAGGCCGCGCTCTTCTGCCAGAGACCGTCGATCATTAACGAGAGTCTGTATCAATGCGTTTAGATCACGCTGAACCGGGCGGAGCGTTACCTGCCCAAGGTCAAACCGAGAAAGGTTGAGCAATTCCTCAATAAGGCTCCGCAATCGTTGGAGTTCGCGTCCTATCACGTCCAAGCGCTCCTCGGTTTTGACGGAGGGCTGCGTCCGTAGCATCTGATAATAAAGTACTAGGTTGGTCAAAGGCGTACGCAATTCATGGTTGACATTAGCAATAAATTCTGACTTTAACCGATCTGCAGCCTGCGCTTGCTGCAAAGCGGATTGAAGTTCAGCAGTACGTTCAGCCACACGAACTTCGAGTTCGGCAGCATGATGCATCATCTGTTCGTTCAAGCGGGTCCGGTGAATGGCAATACCGGCAAATTCTGTCAGAGTGACGAGCAGACCTGCATTTTCGCTGGTGAATTCATACGGCGCTGGGGTTGAAGCCAACAAGACGCCTATCGGTTCAAGTTCTCTGTGGATCGGAAGGCATATCGCGCTCCATCCTTGGGGAACCAGTTCGCGCATAGCCGAGGAAGTCAGCGAATCTTGAGCTACATCGTGAGAGAAGTAGATGTCACCAGAAGCAAAGACATTCCCGGGCAAGCTTTCACCACGCTCCAATTCCAGGTTTGCTGTTTGCGTACACCAACCTCGTGCAACCATTTGACATAATTTGCCGCGTTCAGAGTTATATAACCAAATGCCGCCTGCATCAACACCCAGAATTTTGAGAGTTTCGTCCATCAGTTGCGGCAGCATCTCCTGCAAAGATTGAGCCAATCGCAGAGAAGTCAATACTTTATTGACAGCTTCCAGTTCATCGAGCCGGATAGTAGTTTCTTCAAATAATTTGGCACGCTCTGCTACAGAACCAACTTCGCTTCCAATTGCTTCCACCAAAGCAATTTCTTCTGTTGTCCAATGATGTGCATCAGGAGAAGCAACCGCCATTCCCCCGATAGGTTTTCCATTCGACAACAACGGAACAACAATGGTGGAATAAATACCCATTGAAACGAACTGTTCGGAAAATTTTCGTTTTATGATTCGCCAATCATCCACCACCAGCGTGCGCGTACGTGAATTTCCGGCAGTCAGGGCGGCGTTTGCCATTAGAGTATTAATAATAGCCGGTGGAATATCCTTGAATGCCATTCTTTGGACACCATGTATAGACCAAGATAACCAGATTGCTCCCATATCCAGGCCTAAGGCTTTCAGAGTCTGCTCCAAAGTATCATTTAGAATTTCAGCGGGATCGGTTCCAGTGCGTGCGGAAACAGTAATAATCGTATTGAGTGCCGCCTGCCGAATTGCACGTCGACGCGTTTCTTCAAATAGGCGCGCATTTTCAATCGCTATAGCGGCCTGATTCGCCAGGGTGGTCAGTAAGCGCTCATCATGCTCGCTGAAGGCGTCTGTGAATTCGCTTTCAACATTAATGCAACCAATCGTTTTGCCTCCAACCTTAAGCGGAACACATAGCTCTGAATTTACATTTTCATTTTTGATAATGTAATGTGATTCTTTTCTAACGTCTCCGGAACAGACGGTCTCTCCGCTCTTGCAGACCCATCCAATAACCCCAACGTCAAAAGATGTTATTAGATTGTCAATTCGCTGCAATTCATTCTTAAGCGATTCTCCAGTCAGCCCCATCGTACTATGAGCTAGCAGGACTGGTTTGAGGTCTTCCACAAGCCAGATAGAACCCTTCCATTTGAACAAGTTTTCAAGTGCATCAACAATTCGTTGGGCAACTGCACCCAGGCTGTGGATCTGTGTTGCTGCCAGACTGGCCTGATAAAGTAATTCCAATTCAGTCAAGCGCTTCCGTGTTTCCTCAAGCATATGCTCAGTAATGTCGAAAGCCGTTCCAATTGCTGCTCTCTCTTTATCAAAATCAATTGTTGTTGTAGTGAGATCAATCCAGCGTTCTTCCCCGCTTTTTGTGATTATCCTGAATTCGCCATGCAAGGAAAGGGTTTCGCCTCTTTGCACCTGCATCCCCCAATTACGCATGCTCTTTCTTGCATCTTCGGGGAAAAGATCATTGAACCTCATTTCTATTAATTCTTGCCGTGAATAACCAGTCAGGCGTTCTGTAGCAGGATTTACATACTTCAATCGCATCCCTTGATAAATGAATATAGCTGAGGCAGTCAATTCTGCTAAGTTGCGGAACTTGGAATCGCTCTCACCCCGCGTATCTTCAGCTTTTTTTTGAGAATTATGATCCTTGGAAACTTGCGCCATAGGCTCTCATACATGTTGAAATGGTTTTGAAACTATAAGTATAGCACGAGAAACAAATCCCCTAGGTTAAAGATTGCGAATATCCTTGGAATCGCATTGACAAAGGGGGAATAGGGTCGAAGGTATGCATAGCCTGCCTGTCAACCCAATATTATTCTTGTGCATTTTATGCGGTAATAGCATGGTTCTTTTCCTGATTTCCGATACAATTACATAGTTCTGCGTAATTCGCTAAACCTAAATCATAATTTTTGCCCGTGTTTTCGCAACTGAGAGTGTAGATATTTATGCGACGAGCAGTAGATTACCGGAGGCAATCATGATTAGGACTATTCTGGTTTTCATAATCCTTTTCTTCCTGATTGCTTGTAGCGAAATAAACGTCCCTTTGACAATTATCACGCCTTTCGTTTCCCCTTCCTCCATACCTGCAATTCTATCTCCAACACCACCTTTCATACCATCATCCACGCCAATTCCAACAGCTACAATCACTCCGGCTGTCAGGCTTTTCCTGGAGATTTCTAGTTGTAATACGAGCCTGGATATCACCCACGGCATGGGTGAGGTTACCAACGCATACCCGATCATTTACAACTACACAGGTGCTGAGCTGACCAATGTCTGTGCCACGCTTTCAGCTACTGACGAAGGAAGGTTACATCCAGATAAGACAGCATGCGCATCTTCCCTTCCAACAGGGTTTCGGATTATGCTGAAATTGACCGTGGATACCACATATGCGCAAGATAATGCTATCCGGGTGGATGTAAATTCTTCTGAAGGATTTACCGACAGCCAACAGATCTCATCCTGTCGCGACCTTGGCTTTCCTGGCTGGATTCCTTCAAAGGTGGGAATTCTTGAACCCAATCCCTAACCTCAAAAAATGGAACTCAAAAGGATTTAATCAAAAAAGGTACAATGAATTTACGAAAGAAAACTAAAGCCTCTAAGAATTTCAATACCACTAAAAAAAAATGACACTCTCTAGACCGATAGACCGAAAGTGGTGGGTGCTGGCTGCTGTCGGCACCGGCTCATTCATGGCTGCATTGGATGGCAGCGTCGTCAATACCATTCTCCCCGTGATACAAAATACCTTTCACTCCTCTGTCGCTGTTGTAGAGTGGATTGTAATGGTGTACCTTCTCGCTTTGAGCGGCTTCCTGCTTACTTTTGGACGGCTAGGTGACCTGCGCGGGCACAAATCGGTTTATGTGTGGGGTTTTGCCATTTTTGTCGCCAGCTCAGCGCTGTGCGGCGCCTCCCGCTCAATAGGGTTCCTGATTACCTGCCGAGGCAGCCAGGCCGTTGGCGGGGCAATGCTGGCCTCCAACGCTATCGCAATCCTGACCGGCAACTTCCCTGCCAATGAACGCGGCCGTGCGCTTGGTCTTACCTCCATGATGACCTATCTCGGCCTGACAGTTGGGCCATCACTGGGGGGCTGGCTTGCCCAGGCTTTTTCGTGGCGCACCGTCTTCTACATAAACGTACCGGTCGGGGCGTTGGCCTTGACCTTGAGCCTGGTCTGTATCCCGAAAGGTGAACCTAACGATTCTAGTAAGAAGTTCGACCTGGCCGGTGCTGCGCTCTTTCTGGCCGGGCTGGTGGCACTCATGCTCGGCCTGAACCAGGGTGCAGAGTGGGGTTGGACCTCCCCGCCCATCTTGGGGTTGTTGTTGGCTGCTATTCTTATACTGACCGTTTTCGTGTTAGTTGAGCGACGTTTCCCAGCCCCGATGCTGGATCTGAGCCTGTTTCGTGTCCCGCTGTTTTCAGCTTCCGTTATCAGTGCGGTGTTAAACTATATCTGCGTTTACACGATTACTTTCCTGATGCCCTATTATCTCATTCAGGGTCGTGGACTGAATCCTGCCCAAGCCGGTCTCCTGCTGACCGCCGAACCTATTGTAATGGCAATCGCCGCGCCTATCAGCGGGGCTTTTTCCGATCGGATTGGATCGCGCTGGCCAGGGATGGCCGGAATGGCTTTAATGGGTGTCGGCTTGTTCATGCTGGCAGGTCTTGGGTCCATGTCCGCGCTGTGGTTCGCGGCGCTGGCGCTGGCAGTGGCGGGTCTAGGCACAGGGACGTTCATCTCGCCTAACACCAGCGCATTAATGGGATCTGCACCGAAACAGCGCCAGGGGATCGCCTCGGGAGTGCAGGCAGCCGCGCGCAACACCGGAATGGTACTGGGCATCGGGCTGGCCGGGGCTATTTTCACCACCCACCTTCTTCAGGGTACGCCCGACGCGCTTTTCCGGGGTATCGATATGGGTTTCCTGGCCTCAGTCTGTGTGGCCATCTTGGGGATTGTTATGTCAGCTATTAAAGAGAAATAGGTGGAACAGCATCTCTTCAACGCTCAAACCGCGACATTGGTCTCGAAGGGCAGGAGTGCAAAGTAATAATTATTAACCTGCGCGGCAATCGCATTTTCGCACGATTTACCCGGCAGACAATCCAAAAACACCTTATAATAAAGGAAATCCGAATATTATCCGCTTAAGCGGGAAAGAAAGAAAATAAAATGCCCGAAGAACAACTCTCTTCATTATCAAGACATAAAATAGCAATCCTGATTGACGGCGACAATGCCCAGGCTAATCTCCTGCCGCAGACGCTGGTGGAGGCCGGGAAGTATGGTCTGGTCACCGTGCGCCGCATTTACGGGGATTGGACGACCTCCAGCATGAACTCCTGGAAGGATGTGCTGAACTTCCACGCCGTCCAGCCTATCCAGCAGTTCCGTTACACCATCGGCAAGAACGCTACTGACAGCGCCATGATCATTGACGCCATGGATCTGCTCCATTCCGGCGTGGTGGACGGCTTCTGTCTGGTTTCCAGTGACAGCGACTATACCCGTCTCGCCACCCGTATCCGTGAAACCGGTGTGTTCGTGATGGGCATCGGAGAGAAGAAGACGCCCAAGCCGTTTGTCAACGCCTGCGATGTGTTCGTGTACACGTCTAACTTGGTGGCTGAGCATAAGGCTTCACGAGTGACCACGCCGAGAAAAAGCCCGCGCAGGAAACCTTCTACGGCCATCACTGCACCTGCCAGCCCTCCCATGCCGGCCGCAACTCAGGCCCCCATTCCCGAAGCAGACAACGAGAACGACCCGATGCCGATCATCCGCCAGGCCTACGAAATTGCCCAGCAGGAAGATGGCTGGGCGCGACTCGATCATATGGGTAACGCCCTCTACCAACTGGACCCCGGCTTTGACCCGCGCACCTACGGCCATCGCCAGCTCTCACGGATGATCGCCAGTTACAAAGACTTATTCCAGATGCGCACGCAGGAAATTGACGGATCGACGCTGTTTTACGTAAAGATGAAGGAATAGGATTCACCGTATCAACCCCCTCTTTTCGGTTTAGACTGCAACTGTCTATAAATTATTGGTTGTTGAATCCAAATCATGGGTTCGGCATTTAGTGATGCACCGTTATCCTTTTTTCCCGATTAACTCTTTATATACCCTCACAATCTGCTTCGCGATTTTCTCCCAATCATAGTTCTGGGCATACTTGGCGGCATTGCGGCCCATCCGCTGGCGCAGAGACTCGTCGCCGAGGAGTGCCGTCAACCGGTCACACAGGGCGTCGTGATCCTCGGCAGGCACGGTGTAGCCGGTTACACCGTCCTGCACCAGGAAGGCCAACCCGCCCACCTGTGATGCGATGACCGGCGTGCCGCACGCCATGGCTTCCAGCGCCACCATGCCAAAAGACTCGTAGTGCGAAGGCATCACCACCACTTCTGCGGCGGAGTAATAATACGGCAGAGTATCCTGTCCCCTCTTGCCGAGAAAAACCACCATCTTGCCAACTGTTAAATCGTCACACAATTTCTGCAAATGCACCATCTCTTCACTGATTTCAGCGGGAGCCGCCTCCGGGTCACCGCCAATGACAGCCAAGTGCACCGGTTCTTTCAAATTCTTAAGCCGCAGGCAGGCAACTGCCTTGATAAGTGTGGCCACCCCCTTGAGCGGCTCGATGCGTCCAACAAACAGGATCATGCGGGCATCCGTGGTCAGGCCGATATATTGGCGGGCCTCGTCCGCCGGGATGGGATAGAAGTGGCTGGTATCCACGCCAGGTGGAATGACCGTCACCTTGCTTGCATCAGCTTTGTAGAGCCATTCGAGTTGAGCTTCCTCAGCCGGTGTGGCAGCAATGATGCGGTCGGCGCGGGTAAGCACCTTGCGCTCGCCATCCAGCCGGTAGGCGCCTTCCCGTTCCGCATCGCTCCGTGCCACCCGGTTCTTCATCTCCCCCAGTGTGTGGAACATTTGCAGGATAGGCACACCCGACCACAGGTCTGACAATGCTTCGGCTGCCAGGCCCGACATCCAGTAGTGGCTGTGAAGCAGGTCGTAATGGATCCCCTTCTCCTCAGCAAACTGGCGGATTCCGTCCACGAATTTCGGGATATACCTGGCCAGCTCCCTTTTTGGTAATGGGACCTCAGGCCCGGCTGGCACGTGGACGACACGGTTGCCAAACCCCAGGTCATGCAGCACATGTGGCACATGCTCATCCTGAGAGCGGGTGAACACATCCACGTGGATACCCAGCCGGCCCAGTTCCAGCGTCAGGTCGCGCACATAGACATTCATCCCGCCGGTATCCTTGCCACCCAGGGTGGCCAGCGGGCAGGTGTGATAGGAAAGCATGGCGATGTTCACCATGCGAGTATAACATGTGCCCCTCACCTTGAGGGGCACGTGCACCTATAGTATAATCCCGCCGCTCGATGAATCGCCACCATAGCTCAGTTGGTAGAGCAGACGTTTCGTAAACGCCAGGTCAAGAGTTCAAATCTCTTTGGTGGCTCACTCTCCAAAACTACCCTCCCCTGTCTTCTTTACAGGGGAGGGTGATTATTGCCTACCACTCAAAAATCTTGTCCAACTCTTCTGTCGGCACGTCGAAAACCGCATTGTGCGGCGGGACCGGTTCGCGTGTCATCCACTCGGGGAGACGGTCATCGGCCTTGGTGAAACCAGCCCCGCGATTGAACTCCAATTCCATTTCAATGGTTTGCTTGCCAAGCGTTTGGAGGATGGATGTATCCACGCCCCAGCCATAACGGGCATTGATGAAATCGCGGATGGTCTCGGGCGGCGCAACAGCGAAGCCAAAAGCCGAAAAAATGCACGCACCGATGCAGTCGTACCCCGCCATGGCAATTTGCTTCTTGAGGGAAAGTTCCACCTGGCCGGCTGGCAGAAGATGGTTGATCTTGTCGCGGACGGTCTGTCCGCATGTGTGATCCGCTCCCTGCGGCGTGGTGGCAAAAGTGACACCCATCCCCTTAATGGCGCGCGGCTCATAGGCTGACATGGCTTGGTTCTTCACCACCGGGACGCGTTCGACGCCAAGGATTTTCCCGGTAATAGCCGCGCCGGAGCCGAGGATGCGCCCGAGCGGTGTATTATTGCGGATCTCGTCGCACAGTTCGAGAGCGCGCTTGCCATCGCCCCACTCCATGTACCCGGCTTCGGCGGCGACGCCCAGCGCGGCTCCCAACTCGATGGAGCAGACCCCCAGGTCATTTGCCTGCCAGTTCAGGCGGCCGATCCAATCGTACTCACGAATGCCCAGGTTGGAGCCCATCAAGCCTACGGTTTCGTACTCAATCGGAGAGACGATGGTCTTGCCATCTTCTCCTGCATATATATTCGAACAGCGGATGATGCAGCCGGGCATGCAGGCATGGGTGGTGTTGCCCTCCCCACCGCGCTCCAGGATGAGTTCACGCATTTTCTCACCACTGATATCATCGGCATACTCAAACGTGCCTGAAGAGAAGTTGCGGGTTGGCAAGCCGCCCAAGCCGTCTGTCAGGTTGACCATCGCAGGCGTACCGTAGTCGCTATAGGTATGGGTCTGCGGGTGATCCATTAGGTATTTGTTGTAGACCTTCTGGGTGGCCCGAAAGGCCTCTGCTTCTACGAGCGGGGGTTTGGACCCGCCAGCGGCATCAAACACAATGGCTTTCAGTCCCTTCGAGCCCATTACTGCACCCAGCCCTCCGCGGGCATTGATGCGTGAAGGAACGCCATCTTTATCCAGGTTAAGGATGCCCGCCGAGATGAGTTTCCGCTCCCCTGCCGGGCCGATAATGGAAATGGCAACCTTTTTCCCATAGCGATTCTTCAGGATCTCAGCGGTGTCATATACACCCAGACCCGCCAGGTCATCGGCAGGATCGAATCGCACGCCGTCCATGCTCAGGTGCATCACCGACCAGCCGGATTCGGCGGGCCAGTCTTCGACAATAAGGGCTTTGATTCCCATGAAAGCAATTTGCAGGCTGGTAGTCCCGCCTGAATTGGACTCTTTGACACCACCCGTCAGCGGAGATTTGCCACCCACCGAGAGCCGGTCGATCGAGGAAAGCATGTGCCCGGTCAGCAAGCCGGGGCAGTAGAGCAGTTTGTTCTTCGGGCCGAGTGGTTCGCACTCTGGAGGGACTTCATCCAGCAGGATGCGGGCGATCAATCCGCGCCCACCAAGACGTTCCCAGGATCCAGGGACCGGTTCCTTTTTCAGGATTCGTGTGCGCACGCTGACGCGCCAGACCTGTGATTCATAAGGTTTTATTTCAGGCATTTCGTCTCCAGTTCCTAGGTATATAAGGTACGCCCTTGCGAATTATCCAAACAACGCCTGCACCGCCTCGCGGAATATCTTGGTATGATAATCCACATCTGGTTCGGTGGTGTCGGCTGCAATAAGTGCCATATTATGGAAGGGTGTCATCAGGATTCCGCGGTTGAGTGCCCAAAGATGCATATAACGGTCGAGTTCGCTATCCACAGCAGCGTTGGCTTCTCCGCCGTTGCGCGGCGCCGTCTGGCGAAACCAGTACTCGACCCGGAAACCGAGACGTTTGACAATCCACGGCAGATCGAACTCTTTGATAACATCAAGCACACCTGTTTCGTATCGGTCTGCCAGTTTCTCGCAGCGTTCGTACATGACCGGGGTCAGGACGTGTTCCAGCGTGGCGCGCATGGCGGCAATGGACAGGGCATTTCCCGCCAGAGTGCCGCCAATGCCGCCGACATCGGATTGGTCCAACTCCAGTTTGGCCCAGAATTCATCGGCGACTTCCTGCGTGAAGCCATAAACACCCGCCGGGATCCCGCCCGCTAGTGGCTTGCCGCAGGTCAGGATATCGGGTTTCAGGCCGTATTTGCCGGTATAGCCGCCGGGACTGGTGCAAAGGGTGTGCGTTTCGTCAATGATAAGCAGCGTCCCGGTGCGGCGGGTAATTTCGCGCAAAGCAGAATGGTATCCGGGATCGGGATGGATGATTCCAATGTTGGTCATCACCGGTTCAGCCAGCACCACAGCTACATCCTTGGTGGCTAGGGTGGTCTCCAGCGCGGGAATATCGTTGAACTCGATGACTTTGGTTGTCTCCACCGGGTTTACAGGCGGACCCAGGTTGCCAGGCCGTGGACCTGGAGCACCATCCTCATCCAGGGTAATGAACGCTTCATCCACCGAGCCGTGGTAGCAATAATTGAAAACCAGGATTTTTAGCCGTCCGGTAATGTGGCGCGCCATGCGGATGGCAAAGCGATTGGCATCGGTGGCTGTTAATGTAAACTGCCAGTATTTTAGAGATCGGAA
>Ga0209777_10001325_pt1 | contig 36475 bp, 32 predicted proteins | sample FrelakmetHBP12HB_FD_187147 | JGI IMG/M metagenome (GOLD analysis project Ga0209777, IMG submission 187147) | Freshwater lake sediment microbial communities from the University of Notre Dame, USA, for methane emissions studies -HBP12 HB (SPAdes)... | ecosystem: Environmental > Aquatic >...
ACGTCACCGCTATCAATTTTACCGATAATGCTTCTGCTACTCCGCGTATGACCTCTTGGGCGTGCAGCAAAATTGCCATCGAACACGGTGCCGAGCCGGTTATGCAGATCGCGGCCCGCGACCGCACCCGCGCCGGTTTGCAGGGTGAGATCCTGGGTGCATCCGCTCTGGGTGTTCGCAATGTGCTGTGCGTCACTGGTGACAGTGCGGTACTGGCGCCCCAGCCCCGTGGTCGCATGGATATCAATGACCTGGATGCCATCCAGATGCTATGGATCCTGCGGCGCATGCGAGATGAAGGCCGCTACCTGGATGGGCGCGAAATCAAGTTCCCGCCCAAGTTCTTCTTGGGTGCAGCCGCTTCACCATTCGCGTCTGACCCCAAGTTTCAAGCCTTGCGCGAGCACAAGAAGGTCAATGCCGGGGCGCAGTTCTTCCAGACCAATCTGGTCTACGATATCGAGCGTATGGAAATCTGGCTCAATGAACTCGCCAAGAGGGATATCCTAGACAAAGTCTATATCCTAGTGGGCATCACGCCGCTCAAGAGCCTGAAGATGGCGCGTTACATGACCGAGGTTCCGGGCGTATGGGTGCCGGAACCGATCCTGAAACGCATGGAAACAGCTGAGGCTGCTGGAAACGCACAGGAAGAAGGCATACAGATTGCACTGGAATTGGCTCGTAAGATCAAGGAATATGAAAAACAGGGCATCCACGGCCTGCATATCATGCCGGTAGCCTGGGAAGATATCGTTCCTCGGATCGTGACAGAAGCCGGACTGATGAAATCAGAGCTGAAGGGGGCATGAGGCGGGTATAATCCAGCAATGCTCACCCTTGCGATCCTCGCTGGTGGTAAGTCACAACGGATGGGGCAAGACAAGGCGATCATGCTTTTTAAAGGTGTGACGCTCATTCGTCGCGTTTCAGACAGGCTGGCAGGACTAGCTACGGAGGTAATCGTCATTGGCCCCAGATCTCAAGAATATCTTTCACTCGGCATAAGGCTCGCACCTGACCTATACCCTGGGCGCGGCCCATTGGGAGGACTCTTTACCGCTCTTTCTACCGCATCGCATCCCGCAGTTGCTATTGTTGGGTGCGATATGCCTTTTGTAAACGCAGATTTGCTTTCACATCAACGGGATATCCTATTTGCCGATAATTTGGATATAGTTGTGCCATCCTCGGGGAGAGGATTGGAGCCGTTACACGCAATTTACCGGCGGGAAACCTGTCTGCCACCCGTCCTGGAAGCAATGGATGCTGGAGAGCAACGCATGATCTCCTGGTTCCCGCGTGTCAAGGTGCGGATCCTGACACCTGAAGAAACAAATCCTTTCGGCTCTAGTGGTCTGATGTTTTTGAATGTAAATACACCTGACGAGCTTGCACAGGCCGAAAAATTATCAGATGAAAATTTCCCTCTAAAGCAGCATAATAACATTTGATATATGTATATTCTGCTAACATTTACAGGTTTTATTATTAATCAACCCACAATTCCCCTTGAAATCTATCTCGGCTCCGCTTGTAGCGAGCGTTTCAAAGTCTAGACACATCCGGAACGGGTTGAGGCAAATTGATGAAGGCGGAACTATGACCAATAAAAAAATCATTTTCAGATCCGTCTCTCCCAAAATCGAGGCACTTGTCCAAGAACATGGAGGTCAGCCTCAATCCGTCTTGGAAATACTCGTCGCATTACAGGCTGGGCACGGTGCATTGACACGCGAGATGCTGGATAATGTGGCCTTGCTGCTTGAATTACCAGCTTCCCGGGTTTATGGAATAGCATCATTTTATTCAATGCTGGAAGTTTCGGAAGGTACCCACCCTTCAGGGCGGTTAAAGCTTCGGGTGTGCGATGGACCGGTTTGTTGGCTGTCTGGCGTAGATGTCATGTCCATCAGCGATTGTGTGGGAGCAGAGAATCCGGAATGGAAGGTCGAACGCACAAGTTGCCTCGGTTTGTGCGACCGGGCTCCGGCAGCATTGGTGGGCGATGGACAAGCTGGTCCGTTATTACCAGAGAACGTTGATGCAATTCTTGCTCGTGATTTCGGGAAATCCATTGATTATAGCCAACCGCGCCCGGGAGAAGTACGTGTCATGCTGGCAAATGCCGGAAAGGTTGATCCTGATTCGCTCGAATCCGCCTTAACATCCGGTGCATATCGAGGGCTGCAAGCTGCCCTGAAGCGCGCTCCTGAAGAGGTTATTAGAGAAGTGGAGAACTCCAACCTTAATGGCCGCGGCGGAGCGGGATTCCCGACAGGTAGAAAATGGCGTTTTGTGGCTACCGGCGATCGAACTCCAAAATTTGTTATCTGCAATGCTGACGAATCAGAGCCGTTGATCTTCAAGGATCGAGTTCTGATCGATACGAATCCGCATCAAATCTTGGAGGGTATGGCAATAGCCGCCTATGCGGTTGGAGCGCATAGCGGTTTTATTTACATCCGGGGTGAATATGCGAGCCAGGCCCAACGACTGGAACGCGCGATCGAGCAGGCTGAAGGATCTGGGTGGTTGGGAGAAAATATCGGAGGCAACAGTTTTTCATTCAAGGTCCAAGTGCATAGAGGAGCGGGGGCGTACATTTGCGGAGAAGAGACCGCCTTGATCGAGTCACTTGAGGGAAAGCGGGGTGAGCCGCGCGTCCGGCCACCCTATCCGCCCACTTCTGGGTATCAAAACCTTCCCACGCTGGTTAATAACGTGGAAACCTTTGCCGCAGTACCACACATCCTTCAACACGGGGCGGATTGGTATAAGAAATTAAGCGACAATTCTGCTGGCGGGACAAAACTGTATATGCTCCTCGGCCATATCAACCGTCCGGGGTTGTTTGAGGCGCCATTTGGCCTGACGTTGCGTCAAATCATTGACGATTTCGGTGGGGGATTACGTCCCGGTTCGAAATTCCATTTTGCTTTATGCGGCGGTGCTGCCGGGACGATAGTGGACGAAAGTTTGTTGGATACGCCTATTGATTATGCTTCAGCAGGAAAGGGAATTTCGCTGGGAGCGGGGGCATTCCTCGTCTGCGATGAGCGGGTTTCGCCTGTGGCCATATTGTGCGAATTGATGCACTTTTTTGAAGTTGAATCATGCGGTAAATGCACTCCCTGCCGCGAAGGGACGCACCGTTCGCACGAACTGCTCGCACGCCTCGCCAATGGACGCGGCTTGAAGGGTGATATCGAAGAGTTAATCATCCTTGCTGACGTAATGCAGGGGGCTTCATTCTGCGGGCTGGGACAATCGGTGTACCTGCCGGTCAAATCAGCGCTGACCCATTTTGGTCAAGAATTTTCGGCGGGAATTTTCAGGAATTGATGCCATGACTATCAATCTGATCATCAATAACAAAACCATCCAGGCTCAGGAAGGCCAGACCGTACTCGAAGCCGCCCGCGAAAACGGGATCATCATCCCAACCCTGTGCTATCACAAAGACCTTTCACCAGTCGGCTCATGCCGCCTGTGCGTCGTGGAAGTCGACAAAATGCGCGGTCAAGTGGCTGCATGCAATTTACCGGTCGAAGAAGGACTGCTCGTACAAACCGAGACTCCTGCATTGGTGCAGTCCCGCCGCGCTGTACTTACCCTGCTTCTGCAAAATTATACTGACGCAGGTTACGCGTTGCATGATGGGCATTTAACAGAGTTCGAACACTGGGTGAGCACCTATGATGCTCATCTGCCTGAAGGAACATCCCCCGCTGCTCGCTATCCAGTAAACGAAGATCCAAACCCATTCATTTGGGTAGATCTCAATAAATGTATCCTGTGCACACGCTGTGTACGCGCCTGTGAAGAGATTCAGGGTCGCTTTGTCTGGGGAGTAGGCGAGCGAGGAAACCATACCCGTATCATTGCCGGGGTTGATACAACCATGCTTGAAGCGCGTTGTGAATCGTGCGGCGCTTGCGCGGTCTACTGCCCGACCGGCGCATTGGAGCATAAACTTTCCATTCACCAAGGCGAGGCTGATCGGAAGGTAACCACCACCTGCACATATTGTGGAGTGGGATGTCAGTTCGACCTGAATGTCAAGGATGGCAAAGTAATCCGGGTCACCTCGAACCCGAAAGCGCCTGTCAACGGGATGCATCTTTGCGTCAAAGGACGGTATGGTTATGACTTCATCCACCATCCGGACCGTTTGACCCAACCGCGAGTGCGGCGTTACCTGCTCGAGGGAGGTGAAAAAATACTCCAGGGATCCGCTTGGGATTGGGTTGAGACGGATTGGAATACGGCTCTCGATATCACCGCCCGGAAAATGGCAATAACACGGGCTAATAATGGCGGCTCAAGCATCGGTATTCTCACTTCGGCCAAGTGCTTGAACGAAGAAAACTACCTGATGAATAAACTAGCGCGGCAAGTCCTGGGAACGCATAATATAGACCACTGTGCGCGTCTCTGACACTCTTCCACGGTGGTCGGTCTGACCGCCTCCTTCGGTTCGGGTGCAATGTCCAATTCGATGGACGATGTTGCTGAGAAAGCCGCGGCCTTTTTTGTCATCGGATCCAATACTACTGAACAGCACCCGGTCTTTGGTTCACGCTTGCGGCAGGCGGTACTACGACGCGGGGCGAAACTAGTGGTCGCGGATCCCAGGAGGATAGACCTGACAGATTTTGCAAAACCTGCTTATGGAGGCCTGTATCTTCGTCATCGTCCGGGCACGGATATCGTGCTTCTTAACGGGTTGATGCATATTATTTTGCATAACGGTTGGGAAGATAAGGCCTTCATTGCCGGGAGGACGGAAGGCTTTGAAGAGTTTGCGGCCACCATCGAAGACTATCCACCCGAAAAAGCCAGTGAAGTTACCGGTGTGCCGCTCGATCAACTTTATACGGCCGCAGAGATCCTGGCATTGAACAAGCCCATGGCAGTAATCTGGGCGATGGGGATTACCCAGCATATCGTCGGTGTGCGCAACGTGATGAGTTTAGCAAATCTCCAGATGTTGCTTGGAAATATGGGTATCGAGGGGGGCGGTGTAAATCCTCTGCGGGGTCAGAATAACGTCCAGGGGGCATGTGATATGGGAGGGTTGCCCAACGTCTATACCGGCTATCAAAGTGTCACCAGTGATGAAGCCAGGCTAAAATTCGAAGCAGCCTGGGGCGTTTCCTTACCTGACGAGGTGGGCTTGACGATCACTGAAATGATCCCGGCCTGCGAGGATGGACGAATTCGCGCACTGTATATTCTGGGTGAGGATCCGGTCATGAGCGATCCTAATAGCAAGCACATCCGCCATTGTCTGGAGCGCTGCGAGTTCCTGGTCCTCCAGGAAATATTCCCATCAGAAACATCTGCGTATGCTGATGTCTTGCTGCCAGGGGTCAGCTTCGCGGAAAAGACTGGCACTTTTACCAGTACCGAACGTAGAATCCAATTGTGCCGAAAGGCAATCGAACCGTTGGGCGAAGCCAAACCAGACTGGCAAATTACAATCGAAATTGCCAAACGGATTATCGCTCTTGGGGAACGGGAATTTCGACCCGCCCCATTTTCTGGATGGGAATACAACCAAACCAGTGATATTATGTTCGAAATTGCAGCGGTTACTCCGTCTTATGCGGGAGTTTCCCATCCCCGCCTGGAAACAGAAGAACGACTGCAGTGGCCGGTAAAGGGACCAGACCATTCTGGGACACCCGTTTTGCATGTCGATCAGTTCACACGGGGCAAAGGCAAGTTCGCGCCGATCGATCATATTCCGCCGGCGGAGTTACCCGACGACGAATTCCCCGTGTTGCTTTCCACCGGGCGCGTGCTGTATCATTGGCATGGCGGACAGATGACCCGTCGTACCAAGGGGCTGATGGGTGTGTACGATCAGGCGCTTGTGGAGGTTAACCCGGATGACGCCGCACGCTGGAATGTACATGACGGCACGCTCCTGCGTATAACTTCCCGACGCGGTAGTATCGAAGCAATAGCCTGGATAACGGACCGTGTCTCGCCCGGAATGGTGTATGCGAACTTCCATTTCCCGAATGCGTCTGCAAACGAACTGACGCATGCTTCGCTTGATCCCGTAGCGAAGATCCCAGAGTACAAGATCAGCGCGGTGAAGGTGGAGGTTGTATAGGACGTTATCAAACCTAATGAAGTTTTGAGAGAGATTAATAACCTTCCCCGGGGAGTTTTGTGAATATTCTCAGTTTAACTTACTTCCTTAATGGTTTTTTAATGATCGTTATGCCAATTGGCTTGACGATCTATTTAACGCAAAAATTCAAAAAAAGTTGGAGCTTGTTCTGGATTGGTGCAGGAACATTTATTTTTTCGCAAATATTGCATATTCCATTCAACGCCCTGCTAAACCCAGTTTTTAAACAATTCAGTTTTATCACCCTGCCAATGGCTTTGCAGAACGTGATTCTCTCTGTTTTCCTTGGTTTGAGTGCCGGGCTATTTGAAGAACTCTCCCGATATATCATGTATCGCTGGTGGGCACGAGATGCCCGATCCTGGGGTATGGGATTGCTGGCGGGTGCGGGTCACGGCGGCATCGAAGCGATCGTCCTTGGTCTTCTGGTACTATATATCTACATTCAGATGCTCATTATCCGGGGAATGGATATTTCAACGCTGGTGATGCCTGATAAGGTTGAATTGGTGAAAGCCCAAATCCAGGCGTATTGGTCTGCTCCCGGGTATATGACCCTACTGGGTGCGCTGGAACGTCTCTTTGCCATTCCAATACATCTGGCATGCTCAGTGCTTGTTTTACAGGCGTTCACACGCAAGAAATTTTGGTGGGTGGGTTTGGCGATTTTTTACCACGCCCTGGCAGATGGTGTGGCAGTTTTCGTTTTGAAGCTTGGATTTCCTGTCCTGGCAATTGAGGGTATGATCGGTATCTTTGGGATTGTAAGTGTGGTAATCGTTTTTACATTGCGACAACCTGAGCCTACCGCAGAAGCGGTCCCCGTTCCATTTTCGATAAAGGAATTCAAGCCCGAGCCGATAAACGAAACCAAGGAAAACCTTGATGAGACGCGTTATCAATAGAGAGGAACTATGATCCATACTGATAATTTGGCAAAAAAATTTGGTGCGATCCAGGCGGTGGAGAGCCTCAGCCTGGAAGTGGCCGAGGGAGAAGTATTCGGTTTCCTCGGTCCGAACGGCGCTGGAAAGACGACCACCGTTCGCATGTTAACCAGTCTCATCGGTCCGACAAGCGGCTCAGCAACAGTGGCCGGGTTCACGGTCGGTCAGCAGGATACCGAGATCCGCCGTACTGTCGGTGTGCTGACCGAAACCCCGGGCATGTATGATAACCTCTCTGCTGAATACAACCTGCGCATTTTTGCTGAACTGTACGAGGTAAAGGATGTGAAGGGGCAGATCGAAAAGTACCTTAAGATGCTTGGCCTGTACGAGCGCCGCCTGGATGCGGCTGGTACATTTTCCAAGGGAATGAAACAGAAACTGGCGATTGCGCGGGCTTTGCTGCATGAACCGCGCATCCTGTTCCTGGATGAGCCGACGGCAGGGCTGGATCCAGAGGCGTCGCACTTGGTGCGTGAGTTTATTGCTGAACTCAAGAAGGAAGGCCGGACCATTTTCTTGTGTACTCACAACCTGGACGAAGCCGACCGCCTGTGCGACCGCATCGGTGTGTTCAAGTCACATCTGCTGGTCGTGGATACTCCTGCCAACCTTCGTACATCTGTTTTTGGTAGGAAGGTGGTATTCCACCTACGCCAAGCGGATGAAAGTATTGCTGCTATAGTGCGCGCGCTGGCGTTCGCACGGGAGGTAAAAGTTGTCGAGAACAAATTGGTAGTAACTCTTGACAACCCCGATGTCCAAAACCCTGAAGTGGTACGGACGCTTGTCAAGATGGGCGCGGATGTGCAATTCGTTGGCGAACTACGCCATTCGTTGGAAGATGTTTATCTGCAACTGGTCAAGGGTGCATAATATGAAGAAAATAAAAACAATTGTACGTAAAGAATGGGCGGAAGTATTCAAGAACCGTATGGTGATTTTCACGGTGGCATTCCTGCCGTTATTGATGACGGCCATCCCGTTAGGCGTTATTTATGGGACGCGTGGAACAGCAAGCGCAACACCCGGGAACACTACTGAAAACGGACTGCCATCCGAAATGACACAATCCATGTGCCCAAATGGATTAAGCGGGGTGGATTGTTTGCAGGTGTTCCTGGTTAGCGAGTTTATGATGCTGTTCATGCTGGTACCGGTGGCAATCCCTGTTACCATTGCTGCGTATTCCATTGTCGGTGAAAAGACCACTCACAGCCTGGAGCCTCTACTGGCGACACCCATCACCACCATGGAACTTTTGATTGGCAAATGCCTGGCAGCAGTCATCCCGGCGATTCTGGCCACGTATGGTGCCTTTGGGATTTTTGCCCTAGGCTCATGGATCATCGTGGCAAACAAGACATTGCTGATGGCATTGCTGGATGCGCGCTGGCTGATTGCGATTTTCCTCGTCGGCCCACTGCTGGCGGTTATGGCGGTAACATTTTCGCTCATGATTTCCTCGCGCGTAAATGACCCCCGTGTGGCAGAACAGGTTTCAATGGTGGTCATTGTACCTGTCCTGGCAGGATTCTTCGGACAGGTGGCTGGCTTGTTTGTCCTGAATAAACAGATTATTTCGATTGTCGCACTTGTCATGCTGGTATTGGATGCACTATTGCTTTATTTAACAACGCGTGTGTTCCAGCGTGAACAAATTCTTACACGATGGAAATAGCGAGGCGATACCATGAAAAAAATGCAAGCTTCCCTTCTCTTGGCGTTCTTTACCAGCCTGTTGGTTGCCAATACGGTATTGGCTCAGGCCGGGCAGCTGACTCTTAAGATGTCGCGCGATTGGGGCTACGGGGGATTCAACGGCGATATCGAAGGCCTATTCTCGATGCATGTGACCGGACCGGCAGACCTGGCCCGAGTGGATTTTTATATTGATAACACGAAGATCGGCGAAGTTTCCCAGGTGCCTATTAATCTCCAATTCAATACTGACAATTATCCACTCGGTAGCCACCAGTTATATGCTGTTGGATATTCCACCAGCGGACAGGAATATCGTTCGAATACCATCTTGGCAAATTTTGTTCCGAAACAGTCCACCCTGAAATTCATCCTCCCGGTACTGGGTGTGGTTGTGGCGGCGATTCTTATCGCAATGCTCGTTCCGTTTCTAGCCCGCCGAGGAAAGCACCTCAGCATCCCGCTGGGGGGCGAACGGAATTACGGCGTAGCCGGTGGTGGAATCTGCCCGAAGTGCCACCGGCCGTTTGCCTTGCCACTATTCAGCCTGCACCTGGGATTTTCTAAACTGGCTCATTGTCCGTTCTGCAGCAAGTGGAGCCTGGTGCGGGTCGAGTCGATTGGCAAATTACACGAGGCTGAAAAAGCTGAATTGGAGTGGGGCAAGGGAGAGGTGAAGGATGAGTCAGAGGAGGAAAAACTCCGCAAGGAAATAGATGATTCGAAATATCAGTGAACCTGATCGATCAATACCCCGTTCTTCAGAAGGCCGGGTTTTTGATTAGATAGATTTTTCAAGGATATCCGTTAATTCGTCGTCTGTCAGAGAAACGGGATTGCCCTTCATGCTACTGGCTTTCTGGGCTTGTGAGACTAGCTCGGGGAAATCGCTGGATTTCAATCCATAATCTGATAGAGGACGGATGTTCATTGCATGACATAGATTCCAGATCCAGGCTATGCCATCTTCGACTATAGCCAACCCATTGCCGGTCAACAGCTGGGCAACTCGCCGATAGCGATTCATGGCGGGAGAATCCAGTTGGTGGTTGCGCAAAGCATTCAAATTGGCTTCCATCACGATAGGCAGCAGGCGGGCGCAGATCGCCCCATGAGGGGCGGGGACCATCCCGCCGATTGATGACGCTAACCCATGTACTGCGCCCAAGCGGGCGTTGGCCAGCGCCATCCCGCCATACATGCTGGCCAGCGACATATCTTCGCGAGCGATAGAATCTTGACCTTTACTATAGCAGCGCAGTAAAGACCATGCGACCTTGGCAATACCGTCCTGGCAGATGATGTCGGTCAGCGGGGTGGGGGTGTTGCAGACGTATGGCTCGATAACCTGTGTCAACGCATCTAATCCGGTACTGGCGGTTATATCGGGCGGAAGACTGTACGTCAACTCAGGGTCGATGACCGCCCAGTGGGGGATCATATGAGGGCTTCGCAAACTCACCTTGAGGTGATGCTCTGGGATTGCAATGACCGCATTGCGCGTCACCTCAGAACCGGTACCGGCCGTTGTTGGAATAGCGATATATGGGGCAGACGGATTCTCGAAAACTCGCCCCGCACCAATGACTTCCAGATAGTCGTACAGGTTACCGGGGTTTGTTAGCAACCCGGCGACAGCTTTGCCAGTGTCTAATGTTGACCCGCCGCCGAATCCAATAACCAAGTCACAAGTGGATTCTTTTGCGATGCGTGTAGCCAACATAATATTATCGAAATCCGGTTCTTTTTCCACCAGAAAGATAGTAGATGACAAGCCATTAACTGCTAACCCATCCAGCAGGGAGATGATGCGTTCCCGGGAGGCAGTGACCACAAACGGCTTACAACCCAGCGCGGTTGCGATCTCCGGAACTTCAGCGAATGTACCTGGTCCGAAAAGGATGTGTTGGGCAGTGATAAATTCGAAACGCACGCTAATCGCCTTGTGAAATCAAATAACCCGAATCACTGGGAAAAATATTTTTATAAACAACCCGTGTGCGCGGTTCTACCATCATCGGCTCAGCAACCTCACGCCAGCGATTGTAATGCTTGGTTTCTTTGTGCCTGGCGGCATCTTCCGGTGTACGATAGATCTCGATCAGCACAAGGTGGGTGGGATCGTCGGCCTGCTGCATGACATCAAAACGGGCAATACCCGGTTCATTTACAGCGCTTTTCCCCGCGTTCTCTCTTGTAGCGGAAATAAAAGCCTCGACCTGATCAGGCTTGACGTGAACATATACATGAACGATATACATGGCTTCTCCAGTTTGGTTTATAAAATGCGCATAGACAATACACCAAACAATAATATCAAAAACTAAAACACTATATAAAAAACACTACTTATTTAAATTCTGCGCGGCGATAAACGACAGACCTGCCTCCGTCAGCGCCCAAGCGGACTTGTTGCAGGCATCCACCTTGTCCATAAAATTCAGCTGCATATTATCCCAGTCACCGGACTCGATGACCTCCTTCTTCTCGCGGAAGTAATCCAGGATGTCAGATGGGTGGAGGCGCGTTTGTTCAACTTCAATATCACCACCTTCATGCTTGGCGGAGATATTGGCCACATGATCGGCGATTTCAACCAGTTCAGTGCGCCGATCGTAGGGCTGTATGACAATACTCTTCCAGGTCTCGACGATGTGATGCTCGAAGCGGACCACATCTTCGAAACCGAATGCCTTACGGAACTGGGCAGTCAGTTCCATAGTCTGGTTGTTGATCGAGTTTGACCAGTTGAATCCGATGAGGGGAGAGGTCCCGTCGTCGCGGCTGAAGAGTTTGGCAGCAAGCATGATCCACAGGGCGTGGTAGGGGTTGTCCGAGCCGAAAAAGACTGAGATTTTGAACTGGATGTCCACACCCAGGCGGTAGAGCAGGAAACCGAGCAGAATGGTACCGGCGTTGAAATTGAGTACATGCTGAACGCCGTAGTTAGTGTAATAATACAAGAACTCGTCCAGCCACATCAGGGCATGTTCGTTTGGCAGACCGATGCCTCCAAAGTAACCTGTGATCGTTGCAGGTCCGCCCAAGTGCGGGTTGGAGCCGTCGGTGCCTTTTGTATCGAGCGTCTCGACAAAGGACGAGCCCATGATATCCAGCGCAGCAACTATGGCGGGCAGGTCTCCATCCTCCTCGGATTCCTTCATCCTGCGGACGGCAATGAAGCGGCCCGGGACGAGACTGCGATCCTGGATGGCACGTTCGCACATCAAACGAATCCAGGGGAAGTATTGCAAGGCAGATACTTCGAGCGTGACAGCGTACCCGTCGGCGAATTTCATGTCCTTTGCCCGGTCACCCAGAACTCGGGTCCGGTATTCTGCCACAGAAGTGAATGCGCGTCGATCGCGTTGTTCTATTAACCATTGCAAGTCTTTGACATAACCGGGGGCTCGTTCGCCAACTATTTTTATCAGATGGCCGAGTTTGCGGGATTCGCGGTGCTTGTGGTTGATCTCCTCCGGGGTGCCATATTTAGCAACAACGTCAAGGAAGTCGTTCATCACCTTTTCGCCTGGGTCGAGCAATACGGCGTTGATGGCATTCAAACGGTTGTGGGGGATGACAAGCAAATGGCGCAGGTCTTTGTCCATAATATTCTCCTCAGGCAGTAATTAGGGCGCAAGGTCTTGTGCGCCAATAGAATCAATCCAACATCTTCTTGAGCTCTTCGAATTCCTCGTCCGGCATACCGAACCAGTTTTCCGGCTGGGGGAACTGCTTGCTGATGACTTCGTCGTGGTAGTTCTTCAGACCGTTGAGGATGACCTCACCGGCATTGCCGTAGACCTTGGCCATTTTTGGTTTGAACTTAGGATACAGGCCGAACATGTCATGGTAGATGAGCAGTTGGCCGTGCGCGTCCGAACCGGAACCTAGCGACATAATGATACAGCCTTCGGCGCGCTCGGTAATGAGTTTGCAAAGCCTGTCGGGGACCATTTCGAGCAGAATGGCAAATGCCCCGGACTTTTCGAGCGCCTTGGCATCGTCCAAAATCTTTTTCGCCAGAGATGCCGACTTGCCCTGTACCCGGAAGCCACCCAGGGCGCTCACGGATTGCGGTGTCAGTCCGAGATGGCCGATGGCTGGGATACCAGCCTCTACGATGCCTTTGATACGATCAGCCATGGCTGCACCGCCTTCCAGCTTGATAGCGTCGCAGCCGCATTCGGCCATGAAACGACCGGCGTTGCGGATAGCCGTCTCAACCGATGGTTGGTAGGTCATGTAAGGCATGTCACCAACCACAAAGGCAGTGGGAGCGCCACGCCGAACGGCCTGCGCATGGCGAACCATATCGTCCATGGTGACTGGCAGGGTGCTGTCGTAACCGAGCATGGTCATCCCCAAGCTATCGCCGACCAGGATCATCTCGATACCGGCTTGCTCCTGCAGGTAGGCGGTGGGGTAATCGTAGCACGTAAGCCATGTGATGGGCTGACTATCGGCGACTTTTTTGAAAAGATAGGGCAGGGTTATTTTTTTACGGGGTGTTGTTTGTGGTTCAGGCATTCTTGACTCCTTTTTAGAATTATTGAAGAAAATCATTTGTAGTATAGGATAAAACGGAGAGAGAGGCAAGTTACAAGTGACAGGTTTTTGGTGATCGGTTATCAGAGAACTGTGATAATTCACCATCCCCTGTGATAATCCACAAGGAAATTAGGATGAAAAGCCTACCGATTGTTATAGAATTGTGTATAATAGTTTCATTGTTCAACTATTCGATACTACAACTAAAACGAGGCCACCATGCCAAACCCAACCATCAGTCCTATCCTGATTGACAAATTCTGGGAAAGTGTCCCGTTTGCCTGGCGGCAAACGCGCAGGCAGATTCGCCACATTGCGGTCGAGAAATTCCAGATGACTGAGGAACAATTCCAAGTTCTACGCCGCATCCGGCAGGGGGCCGCCTCAGTCAGCGCCTTGGCAAATGCCAGCCAGACCAGCCGATCAGCGGTCAGTAAAGCGGTGGATGCACTTGTGCGTAGGGGTTTGGTAACACGCAGCCAGGACCCTAGAGACCGGCGTAATATTCCGCTCGCGCTTACAGAAGAAGGTCAGCGCGTGATGGATACTATTTTCATGGAAGCCGAAGCCTGGTTGTCCGCTCATTTCGAACATCTCAGCCAAAATGAACTGAAAACCCTGCTGCAAGGCATGGAATTTCTCCGGAAAGCATTTTCGGACTCTTGATCTCGTAGTTTAACTCATGAATCATCTTATAAAATTAAACGCTTATCTCAAACCCTATCTCTGGAAAATCCTGCTCAACGTACTCATCCTGTTGAGCGTCACCGGTCTCTCGCTGGTAATACCGCAAATCATCCAGGGTGTGATTGACCAAGGTCTGAAAGCCGGGGCAACTGATTTCCTGATCCGTTCGGCATTGATCCTGGTTGGTATCGGCGTCGTGACTGCCGTCCTGAATCTGGGCCAGCGTTATCTGACCGAATGGATCGGGGCACATATAGGTTACGACCTGCGGAATGTTATGTATGACCGCATCCAATACCTGCCCTTCACTTATCACGACCATAGCACCACCGGTTAATTGATCAACCGCTGCATCGAGGATGTGCGCGCGGTCCAGTCCTTTGCAGGAGATAGCCTGGTACAGATCGTCCAGTTGGGGGTGCTCTCGGTTGGGGTTGTGACGGTTCTGATCGTTCGCAACCCATCGCTGGCAATCATCGCCCTCCTTCCGCTCGTCCCAATGGTGATGATGACAACTGACTTTGGCCAGCGCATCACCCGACTCTTTTACGATGTAGACAACACCCTCGGGGACCTCTCCGCCCAGTTGCAAGAGAATGTATCGGGTGTCCAGGTAGTACGCGCCTTCGCCCGTGAGCCACACGAGATCGAACGCTTTGACCAGATCAACCGCACCTATTTTAAGGCCCGCGTCAAAGTCCTCAGCGAATGGTCGAAGGTCATGCCCACCACCAACTTGCTCATAACCATGAGTACCATCCTGATTCTGATGGTCAGTGGCCCGCTGGTATTGCAGGGGAAGATGACAGTGGGCGAACTAGTGGCCTTCAATGCTTATTTGCTAATGCTTTCGGGACCGGTGCAGCAGTTAGCCTGGTTGGTCAATGCCATTGGCGAATCTGAGGTCGGTGCACAGCGCGTGCTTGAAATTTTGGATCACGAACCAGAAATCCAATCCCCGGCTGAAGCTACAGAGCTTGGGACATTGAGCGGCCGCGTGGAATTCCGCGGTGTTTCCTTACGCTATAAAGACGAGAAAATAGACGCCCTCTTCAGCATTGACCTGTCTGTTGAGCCGAATCAGGTCATCGCCCTGATTGGTCAGACAGGCTCCGGTAAAACCTCGCTGGTCAACCTGATCCCGCGTTTTTACGATGTGGGTGAGGCGCCGTTTTGGTGGATGGCGTTGATGTGCGCATGGCGGAACTTGTGTCCCTGCGACGACAGATCGGGATTGTGCTCCAGACTTCGCTGCTTTTTTCCGACAATATCCGCGAGAACATCCGCTATGGACGTTCCGAGGTCACTGATGAGGAGATATTTGCAGCAGCGAAAGCAGCCCAAGCACACGATTTCATTATCAAGTTTGCCGAAGGTTACGAGACACTGGTCGGCGAGCGCGGCGTGACACTCTCCGGAGGCCAGCGCCAGCGGATTGCAATTGCGCGTGCCCTATTGATGAACCCTCGGATACTCATCCTGGACGATTCAACCTCTAGCGTGGACACCCACACCGAAAAACTGATCCAGGAGGCACTCGATCAGCTGATGGAAGGCCGTACTACATTCGTCATTGCACACAGGTTGGCCACGGTCCGTCGGGCCGACCTTATCCTTGTGATGGCCAATGGATGCATCGTTCAGCGCGGCAAGCATGATGAACTGCTGTCCCAAGGCGGGCTTTATAAGGAAATTTACGACATGCAACTTTCCCAACAGAACCACTACCTGGAGGAAGATAACTTAGACGAAGAATTGTTATCTCATCAGCAAGAAATCGATGCCGTGAAAGGTCGCCGCTCATCGGACCGCGCGTTAGCATAATTTGAGCGAAAAAACTATGGCTACTATTTCTATCACCCCTCCACCCTACGTCACTCAGTCCGAAGAACTATATGACAAGGGCATTAACCCGCAAAACACCAAACGGCTGGCGTTCTTCATCCATCCCTACATAAGGCAGCTGATCCTATCTGCCGTGATGATGCTCGTCGCCTCCGCTGCATCGGTGGCGGGACCATACTTTGTTAAAATAGCCATTGATAGCGGTATCGACGCCGGTAACGCTATACTCTTGCGCTACACTATTCTGGTTTACCTTGTAGTTTCTGTGATCCAATGGATCGGCACTTACTATAGGGTCAATATCATGGCCTGGATCGGGCAATCCATCATCTTTGATTTGCGCAAGAAGCTGTTCACCCATCTCCAGGAACTTTCTCTCGGTTTCTATACAGCCGCTACTCTGTCGGGCGCGTTATCACGAGAGCCATCAACGACGTGGAAACACTGCGGGACTTTCTGACCTGGGCCTTGCTGGCAATTGCCCGGGATGTCTTCACTTTGGCCTTGATCATTTTCGTGATGATGGGTATGAATCTACGTCTGGCGCTTCTCACGTTCAGCGTGCTGCCTATCATGATACCGATAACCATTCTCTTCCGGCGCGCCTCACGTGCAGCATACCGAAAAGTGCGCGCTGCTATTTCGTGGGTGAACTCGGTCCTGGCGGAGAACGTTAATGGAGTGCGCGTTGTCCAGGCTTTTTCCAGGCAAAAGCAGAACTACGAACACTTCAGGGACTACGTCAATCGTTACCATCTCGGGCGAGCAATTGCCACGGCCCGCATTTCATCCGTGTTCAGCCCCAGCGTGGACTTGCTCGGGGCAATTGCCACTGGTCTGGTGGTCTGGCTTGGTGGGACAGCGGTTCTTGGTCAGACTATCACTGCCGGTGTGCTGGTGGCATTCATCCTTTATATTGACCGATTCTTCGAGCCCATCCGCGACCTGAGTCGCCGTTACGATGCGCTCCAATCAACAATGATAGGCTGGGAACGCATCATGGGACTTTTAGACATACCAGTCGAGGTCCAGGATGCTCAAGACGCCAAGGATTTACCGGTCATCCAGGGCGAGGTGACCTTTGAGCATGTCTCATTCCATTACTCGGATGACCCGGCGCCCATCCTAACCGACATTGACCTGTAAATTCGCTCCGGGTGAGACTGTCGCCCTGGTCGGCGAGACTGGGGCTGGAAAGACCACCATGGTCAAACTGCTCTCCCGCTTCCACGACCCGACCGGAGGCAGTATCCTGGTGGATCGTCACGACCTGCGCACAGTGACGCAGGCTTCCTTGAGGCGGCAAATGGGTGTGGTCCTGTAGGACCCGTTTCTATTTAACGGGACAGTGTCAGAGAACATCCGCTTCGGGCGGCTGGCAGCCACAGAGGCCGAGGTCGAAGCTGCAGCACAGGCGGTCGGAGCCCACGACTTTATCGTCAATTTGCGCAAAGGCTATGAAACATCGGTTGAGGAGGGAGGCGTAATGCTCTCAGTGGGTCAGCGGCAATTACTTTCGTTTGCCCGCGCCTTGCTGGCCAACCCGCGCATTCTCATTCTCGATGAGGCCACCTCCAGCGTGGACACACAGACGGAGCAGATCATTCAAAAGGCCCTGAGGCAATTACTGAAAGGGCGGACATCCTTTGTCATTGCACACCGCCTCTCCACGATCACCAATGCCGATAGGATTGTGGTAATCCATGATGGCAGGATTATTGAGCAGGGCTCACACGCTGAGTTATTGACGAAGCAAGGGATGTATTACGACCTTTACCGGACGGGATTTCAGGATTAGAAAAGAGCGGCCGTGTTGGCCGCTCTTTTCTAAGTAACTGGTTGTTTATCACGGTTGCAATACCGTCCAACTTGCCTGACCGGTTATGGAATTCGGGCTGGTGGTGACCACCTTCACTACGTAACTCCCACAGTCACGTTTATAAGCATCCGACACATATGTCTGTGAATCTGCCGCAGCAAAGACCATCGACTGGTCTGTGGTGGAGTTAAGTAATGTACCGTTATCATCGTGAATTTCAAAATGCCATAGCACTGTCACCGGGCCATTGGTGGTGATAATGACATTAAAATTGGTTGGGTTTGGTCCACCGCAGACACCATGGACGACTGCCGGGGTCGTGACGACCACTGTAGTGACCAGGCCGGTCGGGATGGATACAAACGGTACCAACGAGAGATCGCCGAATGTGTTGGTTACAGGCGCAGATACCCAGCAAAATGTTCCGGGATCCTGCGGACTTTCGATCTGCCACCAGGATTGATCGGCAATGGTGCCATGGATGGGAACTATGCTACCGGTAGCCAGTCCCCCCACAGATGAAAATGTGGTCCCGGGACCAAAACGGCAATTGGCAGGATCCGTTTTTGGCGTAACCATTGGCGTGGCAGAAGTAGGGCTGGGTGTCGTAGTTGACGTATCTGTGGGAATAAGTGGTGTGGGAGTATCGGATGGGACAAGGAGCGTGGGAGTATCAGATGGGACAAGGAGCGTGGGAGTATCAGATGGGATCAGAAGCGTGGGAGTATCGGACGGGACAAGGTTGGGATTGTTGCTTTTAGTGGGTGCGTTGATAGTTTGACAGGTCAACGTCAGGAGAGCACCTAAGATTGGCAACCAGATGCGAAAACGGCGTGCGTACATGGGAAACCCCTTTCTGAATGTTCGCTGCAATTTTGAACAATTCAACGATGGAGTCGATAGCGTCCTCATTATCGCGCTATCCCGGGTAAAAGGCAATTATTATTGACGAAAGTGTCCATAACATCAATGGCGTGCGCCTTTTTATCCGCCATTGGCACTGGTGGCAAATCCATATGAGATCAGACGCTCTCAACGGGAGAATCGGGAGACCTATTTCTATATTACTCAACTAAATTTATACTAGCGCATAATCTCGATCTGAAGAAGGAGTAAATTTTGAGGATGATAAACAATGGACCCCAATAGAAAATTATGGAATGAACAACAGAAAACTTTACGTAGTGCGCTTACATTCCCGGTGGACCATGACAAAGCTATCGAGCTATTCCTGACCCAGCATGCCATGCTCCACACAGCGGAGATGTCAGGTATGGGACTGTGGTCGTTGGAAGATGAAATCTGGCAGGGTTTGGATAACGAGTCTGCGCGCTGCATTCCTCAGAAGTTTGAACATTCCATTGCTTGGTGTTTCTGGCATGTGACGCGTTGCGAAGATATCACCATGAACATGCTCATCGCCGGAACCCAGCAACTGCTACTGCGGGATGGCTGGTTCGAACGCATACGTGTCCAAGAGGGCGATACAGGCAATGCAATGGAGGCGGATAGAATTGCCGATTTCAGCACCCGGATCGATATTCAAGCATTGCAAGATTACCGTCTATCGGTCGGCTGCCGGACGCGCGAGATCGTCCGGGCTTTGGTGCCGGACGAATTAGAACATAAGACCAGCGCCGCCCGTCTGCAACAGGTGCTTACGGAAGAGGCGGTGCTCCCTTCGCAGCAATGGCTTATCGATTATTGGGGCGGACTGACGGTTGCTGGCCTGTTGCTAATGCCACCCACACGCCACAGCTTGGTGCATTTGAACGAGGCGATGAAAATCAAACAGAAGATTATTCGAAAATGAAGGCAAACCTATCTTCAGGAGATTGCTCGCATGTGCTCAAATTACAATTAGGAGGTTTTCCTTTTCTACTTGATCACCGACGCTGTGTCAGGTACAGCCACGTCATATGCCTGCTCCTTCTCGAACTTGAACTGCTGGGTATACAGGCGATAGTAGTGGCCCCGCCGTTTGAGCAGTTCAGCGTGTGTGCCCATCTCAGCGATTTGACCGTCTTGGATGACCACGATGCGATCTGCCCGGCGAATGGTGCTCAGGCGGTGTGCAATGACAAAGGAGGTACGTCCTGCCATCAGGGCTTCCATACCGCGCTGGATCAGAGCCTCGGTTAAAGTGTCCACGCTGGAAGTAGCCTCGTCCATAATGAATATTTCGGGTTTTGACAGTACAGCACGTGCCAGACTGATGAGTTGTTTCTGTCCGACCGAGAGCAGGTTACCACCCTCGCCCACGTTCTGGTCATAACCCTTCTCGAAAGTCAGGATGAAATCGTGTGCGCCGGCAATTTTTGCCGCGGCTTCGACATCATTATTCGAGGCATCCAACTGGCCATACCGGATATTCTCGCGTATCGAACCGGAGAATAAGTGCGGGGTCTGGAGCACGATACCCACGCGGCTGTGGATGGACTGCAGAGTATAGTCGGTGTAGTTCCGACCGTTGATACGGATGAGACCTTCCTTCGGTTCATAGAAGCGGCACAGAAGGTTGACGATGGTCGTCTTCCCACCACCCGTCGGCCCAACTAAAGCAATGGTTTCACCTGGTTTTACCTTCAGTGTGAAGTCGGTCAGAATGGGCTTGCGGTCTTCGTAGTAGAAGTGAACGTGGTCGAACTCGATCGCGCCCTGGATCGTTTCTGCATCGATTGCGTCGGAGAGATTCTGGACCTCAGGGATAGTATCGAGCAACTTAAAGATGCGTTCTGCTGAGGCGATGGAATTCTGTATGTCTGCATAAACACGTGCCAGGTCCTGCACCGGCCAGATCATGAAGGTCAGGTACGAGACAAAAGCCTGGATATCGCCTACCGAAAACCTGGCGGTCACGCTCTGTAATCCACCGTACCAGACGATTGCTCCCAATGCAAAGGCGGTGACAATCTGAACGGTCGGCAGGAAGAGCGCTGAGAGCCAGGCAGCGCGATAGGAAGCTTTGAACATGTCGTCCGTTATGACGGAGAACTCTCTCAGGTTTTCGTCCTCGCGGCCGAGCGCTTTGACCACACGCACACCCTGGATGCTCTGATTGTACTCGCCAGTAATCTTCGAGTTTGCGCGGCGGGATTTGCGGAATTCCACCAGGATCTTCTTCCGAAAGTTGATGGCAATCGCGAGCAGGATGGGAATGATCGCAAAGACAATCAACGCCAATTTCCAATTCAGAATCATCATGAAAATGACCGAGGTGATGATACTGACAATAGCCCAGGTCACATCGAGTGTGCCCCAAGTCATCAGGCTGGAAATGCGGCCCGAGTCAGAGGTCACACGCGCCATCAGTCGGCCTACCGCATTCTGACTGTAGTACGAGAGTGACAGGTCCTGCAGATGGTTGAAAAGAGCCCGGCGTATGTCGTACTGGATACGTTCGCCCAGGATGCCGACCAGGTAAATAAAGATGAAAACCGTAACAGCCTGAACCACCTGCAGCCCGCCATAATACGAGGCGTACTTTATTAAGATGGGGATGCTCTTTTGGGCGATACCCTGGTCGATCATGTTCTTGTTTATGTACGTGAACATGGCATCCAGGCTGGCGGTAAAGGTGATGGCGACCAGGAATCCAGCCATCCAGCGCCAATGAGGTTTTACCAGTCCCAGGATGCGCCTGAAGGTTGGGGTGGTCAATTGGCTGGTATGTTCTTCTTCTTCGAGTTCAATAAGATCGTCAGGCATTCTTGTTTCTCCAGGAGGAACGACACACATCTTGCGGGTACGATCTGTGTCGCCCCTACAAATTACGCAGAAGCAATTTCTTCTTCCAATTCCTCATCAATGCGAGTTTGGATGTTATAAATCTGGCGGTACATTCCGTCCTGGGTGACCAGTTCCTCGTGGCAACCTTTCTGGACGATCTCACCTTTGTCCATGACCAGGATCAAATCAGCGTTCATCACGGACTGTATGCGATGGGCGATGATAAACGTGGTGCGGTTCTCCATTAACTTGTTCAGCGCGCCCCGGATTTCGGCTTCAGTCTCAGTGTCCACGCTGGAGGTGGAGTCATCTAGGATTAGGATACGCGGGTTCTTCAGTAGAGTGCGAGCCACAGCCACGCGTTGCTTCTGCCCACCGGAAAGCGTAACACCCTTCTCGCCAACAAGCGTGTTATATCCCTCCGGGAACGACAGGATCACGTTGTGGATGGCGGCGGCGCGTGCGGCTTTCTCGATTTCTTCTTGCGATACATCGTGCCCGACACCGTAGGTGATGTTCTCACGGATCGATCGACTGAACAGGAACGGTTCCTGCTCCACGATGCCAATCTGCTTGCGGAGGTATTCGCGCGGGTACTCCCTCAATTCCTCACCGTCAAGCAGGATGCGTCCATCGCTATATTCGTGAAAACGAGGCAGCAGGTTGACCAGTGTGGTCTTGCCCGAACCGGTCGAACCGAGCAGGGCAACGGATTGTCCCGGTTGGATAGCGAACGAGATACTCTTCAGGACATCAGTATCCCCATCGCTGTACTGGAACGAAACGTTCTCAAAGACGACTTCGCCCCTCACCGGACCGTTCAATTGCACAGAGCCATCGGTCAGGGGTTCACGTTCCTGTTTAACGATTTCCATCAAGCGGTCGTAGGAGACCAAACCGGTGGAAGTGTTGACGATGATGCGACCAAGGTTGCGCATCGGCCAGATGAGCCAGACCACCAACCCGACGTATGCCGGGTAAGTGCCAATGGTTATTTCTCCATGTACTGCCAGGATGCCAGCATAAATGAAGCCGGCGAGCATTTGAAAACCGCATAATAAGTCGGATAGTGGCCAAAAGAGTGATTGCATCCGCATGAGTCTGCGACCACGCAGGAACTTCTCCCAATTATCCTTCTCGAACTTGTCCATCTCGTAGCCCTGACGGGCAAAGGCCTTGACCACGCGTACGCCGGTCAGGTTCTCCTGCAGGGTGGTTGTAAGCTTGGCTTCCTGCTCCTGATAGGTTTCGTAAGCCTTGGACACCTTATTAAAGAACCACATCGAAATGATCACGATGAGCGGGACAGCAGCAATGGAAGCCAGCGCCAGTTTCCAGGAGAGCGTCCAGATGGCGATGAAATTTATAATGAAGAGCAGGATGATACGTCCTACGCCGATGGCCTGATCGTTGAAGAAAGCTCGCACTGAGTCTACATCCGAGGTCACGCGCTCGATCAAGTCGCCGGTGGGGGTCTTCGAATGATAGGCAAAGGAGAGGCGCTGGATGTGGTCAAACAGGAAATTGCGCAAGCGCCGGGTGATGTTCTCAGCCGAGTAGGAAGCCATGCGGCTGGAAAGATAGGCAAATCCGCCCTCCACGATGGCCAGGCCGATAAAACCCAGGGCAATTAGGATCAAGGTTCGAGAAAGGGTCCCAGCAAAGGGGGCCGTGTTCCCGACAACGGTATCAGCGAAATTTCTAAGCAACAGGTAGGTCAGCGTTTTGGCAGTCGCAGAAATCGCCAGGGTCACGTTTGCCGCCAGGTAGGTCAACCGGTAGCCGGTCATCATCTGCAGCATTCCGACCAGCTTCTTCCTGTTCAGGACCTTGCGGAAATCGAAATATGTGGATGTGGGTGCAATAGTTGCCATAATCTATTTCCTGTTGGGCGTGCTAAATCTATCCGTTTAAGACAAAAAAACACGGTGCTGGAGCGCACCGTGGTGAAAGGCCAGAGGAAGTTGACGTTCAGTCAACAGGCGCACTCCGAGAAGGTAGAATCATGCCAGCTGCATCGTTGGAGCAGATATGCAGTGATCTAAAATAAACCTTAATGAACATGAAGTGTGCCTCCTTTCCTTAAAATCATATTAACGGGGCAGAGTCTATCATCGGAGTAGGAGAGTTGTCAAGGAAATTATTTGATCAGCCACCTGCTGTGACCTTTTCGGTCAAATCATTGATCCACTTACGCGAGAAATACCGCCTTAGCCCTAAAACAAACTTGGTAGTTTCCTCACTCAGTGTCAGTGCATACACAAGATGAACGGGGAGGTGGAACAGGAACGCGCCTGCCGCTGTTGCCGGGACACCCACCAGCCATATGATGATTCCATCCAGAAAAAGCGAGAAACGTGTGTCACCGCCAGAGCGCAGCGTTCCAATAATGATAACGTGATTGGCCGAGCGTATCGCTAACCCCAACGCCAGGACAGTCAGGATATTGCGGGCGTCTACGATCACATCCGCTGTCACTTTAAAAAGCTGGAAAAGGTTCCCCGCGAACAAATAAACCAGCAAGCCCATCAAAGCCCCCGCGGTAATATTCAATCCGAGCGAACGACCGGCGTAGCGGTATGCCTTATCTTTTTCACCCTGTCCGATGAGGTTGCCAACCAGAATGGCAGTCGCACTTCCGATGCCGAGAAAGATCACGAACGCCAGTTGATCGATCGTTGAGACAATGTTAATGGCTGCGATGGCACCCGTCCCGATATGGGCATAGATGGCACTATAGGTAGTGACACCCATGGACCACAGGAACTCATTGGTGATAACCGGCAAGACCGGTTTGAGCACCGACAGTATAAACTTGAAATCCAATTCCAACAAATCACGCAATGATGCTGCAGATGGGTTTAGACGATTCCAGTAAACGACCGCCAACATTGCCAGACATTCCAAGACACGTGCAATCAGTCCTGCGATCGCCGCGCCGTTAACCCCAAGAGCAGGGAGTCCAATCGCTTCCCAACCAAAAATGAATGGATACGCGATCAGGATATTAACTCCCAATGCAGCTGTGCTGACCACCAATGGCAAACGGATGTAACCCGTGGAGCGCAAGCTGATTCCGTAGGCGGTGGAAATGGCATAAAAACCATAGGACCAGCCAAAAATACGTAGGTATTGACTGCCCAATTCGATGACAGCTGTGTCTTCAGTATACAGGTGCAGCACTGCTCCCGGAAAAAACAGCGACAGCACCCAAAAAAACAATGCAGCGATCAATCCCAATTTGATTGCCAAACCAAGAACACGGCGGACATTGGGGATGTCTTTCTTTCCCCACAATTGCGCTAAAAACATGGCACAGCCGCTGACAATGCCAAACATCAGGAGATTGAGCAGGAACCATATCTGATTCGCCAGCCCAACTGCAGCAATAGAAGTGTCCCCCAATTGCCCAATCATGATTACGCCCACCATATTGAGCAACGAGGTAATCAGGCTTTGCAAAGCTATCGGTAAGGCAAATTTGACCAGCAGGCGGAAATACTCGCGGTCCCGGTAGAGCCCAGCCACGCGTTCAAAAATTGAAATCAAATGATGCTCCAGATTCAGGGATACCCGCCCAATTATACAGGCAAGAACTGCGTATGATAGGCTTTTAGGGAATCTTCGTGATTTTTGTATTTTATAGGGAGTTATTTGGTTACTTATTCTGCCATATCAAGCCAGGCCAGGACTCCCAAGCCAGCAGCCCGTCCACTGGCAAAGCAAGCCATGAGCAGATACCCGCCAGTAGGCGCTTCCCAATCCAGCATTTCCCCCGCGCAGAAGATACCTGGTACGGAGCGAATCATCAAGTGCTCGTCGAGCTCTTCAAAGAGAACGCCACCCGCACTGCTGATGGCCTCGTCTAGTGGCCGGGGTGCAATCAGTGGAATTGACAATTCTTTGATTGCGGAAGCTAGGCATTCTGGATCGGCGAAATTCTGTTTCGGTACAAATTCCCTAAGCAAACCGGCTTTAACATCTTTTATGTGAATTGTTTTTTCGAGGTGGCCGGTGAATGTCCGCGAGCCCCGCGGCTGGGATAGTTTATCTATAAGATGCTGTTGTGTCCGGCCTGGGGCGAGGTCGAGCTTGATCACTGCGCTGCCATTGGCTTCGATTTCATCCCGCAGTTGAGCGGAGATGGCATATATTAAACTGCCTTCGACACCGGTAGATGTAATGATGAATTCGCCCTGTTTGCGAAATATATTCCCCTTTGAATCGGTAAAGGATAAGACAACTGATTTCAAAGGAAATCCTTCAAAACGGTTGCGAAAAATATCGCTCCAGGCGACATCAAAACCGCAATTGGCTGGTTTTAAGGGAGCAACTGCCACCCCGCGCGCGACAAGCAACGGAACCCACTCACCGGTAGAACCCAGTCGCGCCCAACTTCCGCCTCCAAGTGCGAGTACCACCGCATCGGGGTTCACGCTTACTTTTCCTTCTGGTGTTTCGAATTGTAGAGAACCGTCATTGCCCCATCCACACCATTTATGCTGCATACGGAAGGCTACACCGGCTTTGCGCAAACGCAGCATCCAAGCACGTAAAATCGGAGCCGTTTTCATACCAACCGGAAACACTCTACCGGATGTACCTACAAAAGTATCGACCCCTAGTTCATGCACCCATTGAAGCAGATCTTCAGGGCTGAATTTATCCAGCAATGGTTCAAGCCGTGATCGGCATTTCCCATAACGAGAAAGGAATTGCTCGCGCGATTCTACGTGTGTCAGGTTTAAACCCCCTTTTCCTGCGACCAAGAATTTACGCCCCACCGAGAGCATGCTGTCATAAAGATCAACCCGTACACCGCCCTGGATTAAAACTTCAGCAGCCATAAGTCCCGCCGGGCCACCACCGACGACCACGACCGAGCTGGATTGGATGGAATTGGTTGCAATCAAATTCACTGGCCTGCGAGAACCGTCATCTTCGAGCCTTCTGCTATAGGAATGTCTCCAGCAGTCCTCCCACCTCTTCCATGTTGAAGACTGGTCCATCCACGCAGATGAGTTTCTCGCCCAGATTGCAGCGCCCGCACTTGCCCATACCACAGTGCATACGCGCCTCGAGTGTAACGTAGTTGTTTATTGGAGCAAAGCCCATTTTGTCCTGGAGCATCTTCGTTACGAAATGGATCATAATTGGCGGGCCGCAGGTGATGGAGACAGTGTTTTCCGACGAGGGAGAGACTTTTTCAAGCAATTGGGTGATCATCCCAACATTTTGGTCCCACTTTTCATCCGGATTGTCCACCGTCAGGTGCAGATTCGTGTCAGAGGCAGCGCGCCACTCATCGTATTCATCAGTAAAGACCAGCAGATCTGGACGGCGTGCAGCCCACAGGATGGTCAAGGTCCCGTAATCAGAGCGGTGATCCAACACATGCTGGATGACCGGACGCAGGGGCGCACCGCCAATCCCGCCGCCAAGAACAACCAGGTTTTTCCCCTTGAACTTTTTCATTGGAAACCAATTTCCCAGCGGGCCGCGTACGCCGACGATGTCACCTTCGCCAAGCTCATGCAGCCCGGTTGTTACTGACCCGAGGCGGGCTACCGCGAAATCAACCGCCGGTCCGCGCCCGGAGGCATTGGCAATTCCGAAAGGTGCTTCGCCCAGTCCAAACGCTGAGACGAAGGCAAATTGCCCTGGCTGGAAAGTACGGAAGGCTTCACCTCCGCCATTCGACATCTCTACACGGAAGAGTTTGATGTCAGCGGCCAGGTTACGCACTTCTACCAATTTTCCCAGGTATGGAAGCATGGGGTTCTCGTTCATGCTGGTTTCTCCAGGTTCATTAGCACTTCGGTTATGTCCACCCCGGCAGGGCAGACTTCGATACAGCGCCCGCAGCCGGTGCAGGCCGAGGCCGCGCCCAGCCCGTATTGTTCGGGGTAATAGTAGAACTTACAATAGAAACGGTTGCGTAAGCGTTCACCTTTTTCGGCCCGCGGTTTGTGCCCTCCAGCCACACGGCGGTAATTTTCCCCGGCACACGCGTCCCAACAGCGGATGCGCTCGAACTCACCCGGGGCAAGCATTTCATCACGGAGGGCGAAACAACGACAGGTCGGGCAGACATAGGCGCAGGCGCGGCAGGAGAGACAGCGCTCGGATATTTTCATCCAATACTCGTCATTGAAATGCTCCGGCCATTTCCCCTTTTCAGGAACCGGGAACTGTCCGCTGTAGGTAGACTGTTGGGGCTTCGTGGAAGTTTCCTTCCACTCACCACCTGGGATGATAAAACGACCTTTCTCGGTTACCGCTTCGACCAGGTAACCGCCATCTGCCTCGTAAAGCATGATATCCATATCGTGGGCGTCGTCGGGTGCACCACCGACCGATGTGCAGAAACAGGTTGAACCCATTTCCTTGCAGGCCAGGCCAATAAGAGTGGTATTCCCGCGGCGGCGGGCGTAAAAAGAGTCAACCGGATTGGTATCCAGGAAGAGGGCGTCTAGCAATTTGACCCCGCGAGCGTCGCATGGGCGAACACCGAAGACGACGGTTTCCCAGTCCGGAAATGTTTCCTCTAAGTGGATTTCCTGTCCCGTTTTTTGTATGGTGAACAGGCGTTCGGTCGGCGGAAAAAAGATTTCCTTGACCGACAATACCGGGCGGTTGGTATGGGTGGATACTGGCATCTGCTCACGCCAGGCAATTTCAACACTCTTTGTCACCGGGCGGTAAAGCATAATATCGGATACTTGGCGTGGGGCGATGAGCTTGCGCGCGTTGGCAATGCCATCCAGCCACGCTTCCAATTCCACCTGCGAGATGAGCCAGCGTTTTCTTTCAGCGGCGGGTTTACTCATCTCAGCCCTCCTTGTACTCGCCCGACAGCACTGTCACAATTGGGGACGGGGTAACAGTGAGTCCGGCACGGTAATCGAAGGCCGCCTCAATTTCATCAGCCAGTTTCTGATTCAATAGGCCGATGGGAATATTCATCGGGCAGGCGCGTTCACATTCGTTACATCCCACACAGCGGCCGGCGAGATGATAAGCGCGCCCCAGGTGGAAGGTGCGTTTTTCGTTCAGGCCAATGCCCAAGCCAATGAAAGTCGAGTCATCGCGCTCGTACAGACATTCCGGACAATTGCACATTGGGCAGGCCTGCCGGCAGGCATAGCAACGGATACAGCGGTCGAATTGGCTCAACCAGAACTCCAGGCGTTCGACTGGAGTCGCACCTTCAAGTTCGGCGAGTTCTTCGCGGGAATTCGATGAAATACGTGGAATGAAGGAGGATGTGGTTCCGCTGATCAATGTATCATAGATGATTGGCACTGCCTCCTGGCAGGTGACACAGCGGGTTTGCAGGTTCCCATCCGGACCTCGGATGCCCTCACAGGCCACGCCCAGTACGTAGACCTGGTCACGCCGGTATAGATTCTCGGCCAACATGACGTTAATTGCTTTACTGTCGCAAGGTTTGACCACCACGGCAACCGGTTTTGGCGTCTCTTTCCCTTTGACCGGACGGAGCTTGGCAGGCAGGTAGGTGGTCAGATTGTTCGTGCAATCCGGGTTCCAGACCAATTGCCCGGTCTCCTCGGGGGTGTAGACAAAGACCGGCCGAGTCCGGCCGCGCTGGCTGACTTCGTAACCAATCACGCAACTGACCTGTTCGCTTGCAAGCAAATCCCTGGCTTTCTGACGAATGGCGTCCGTCTTGGCGACGCAGTTCGTCTCCGGGTAGGAGATGGCTTCACGAGCTGCTGCCAGCTTCTGGCTTACAGCTTGCCGCTCCCCCGGGTCAACCCGCCAGCGAACCGGGCCCAGCGCGCGCACGGACGAGGTGAACTCCTCGGCAATCTTGGAGAATCGTTCGCCTTCTGAAGCAGAGACCCAGTCCAGTCGTAGGCGCTCCGGCTCCAGCCCAACAAAGGTCATCAGGCTGCGTAGAATGGGTAGACGTTTGGCGGCGCGGTGGTTGCCGGTATCATAGTGACATTCTCCGATATGACAGCCGAGCACGAGCACGCCGTCTGCGCCCTGGTCGAAAGCGCGTATGACCAGTTCGGGCGAGACCCGCCCTGAGCAGGGCACGCGCACTGCTCGGATGTTGGCAGGCGACTTCATGCGGGCAATCCCTGCCGTGTCGGCTCCGGTGTAACTACACCATGAACATAGAAAGGCGATTATCCTGGGTTCGTACATCATATCTCCATAAGTTTGACCGGCATTCAAGTACTGCAAATTGAATTGTCATGCCTGTTTCACTTGCCAAACTTTTAAACTGGCGAGGACTCCACTGCCAGCATACCTATAATTTCTGCGACCAACTCGCGATCATCGTAATGGATCAGTGTGATGGCTTTATTCGGGCAGGCCGCCGCGCAGGTGCCGCAGCCCTTGCACAGGTAGCCGTTGACCTTGGCTGCACCATTATCCAACTCGATGGCTTTGTAGGGGCAGGCCGCCGCGCATGTGCCACACCCGGCGCAGCGGGTGATGATCACCTCGGCTATGGACGGGTCGAGGGCAATGACGCCCTGGTCCATGAGCGAGAGGGCAACTGCGGCCGCGGCTCCTGCTTGGGCCACGGTATCGGGGATATCCTTGGGCGACTGGCAGGTTCCGGCGAGATAAATGCCTTCGCTGGTTGTTTCCACCGGGGCCAATTTCGGGTGTCGCTCGAGGAAGAACCCGTCCCGGCTGCGGCTGATGCCAAATTGCGCCGCCACCTGACCGGTATCTGCCTGCGGCTCGAAACCAGTTGCAAGGATGACCATATCCACTTCCACGTGATCGGGCTGGCCATGGTAGGCTTCGTCCCAGGCCACATGCAATTGCCCATTCTTCTTCTCGATACTTTTGACTTTACCGTGGTAGAAATGCACGCCCATCTGCGCTGTGCGGTTGTAGAACTCCTCGTAGCCTTTGCCGAAGGAACGTATGTCGCGATAAATCTCATGGACTTCCGCTCCGGCGTATTCATGCACCAATTGTGAGAGTTTGAGCGAGTACATGCAGCAGGCGCGCGAGCAATATTCGTGCGTCCTGGCGTCACGCGAGCCAACGCAGTGCACCACTGCCACGCTCTTTGGTGGTTGGCCATTTTTCAGTAGAACTTTTCCATTGGTCGGACCGCTGGCGTTGACCAGCCGCTCAAACTCCAGGGCAGTCAGAATATTGGGGATCTTGCCATAATTTAATTCGGGGAGATGCGCCGGATCGAATTCTCGGAATCCTGTGGCCAGAATGATTGTCCCGACGGTAAACTCCTCATGTTGTTCCTGCATATCGTGGTCGATAGCCCCGCGTTCACAGGCCGCCACGCATTCCAGGCACTCGGCACAGGTCCCACAGCGGACGCAGCGCTCCGCCTCCAGCAGGGCTTCTTCCTCGGTCAGTGTAAGGTCTGCTTCACGGAAATTGTGATAGCGTTCTTCCAGGGGGATGGTGCGAATGGGAACACGCTGCGCCTGAGAAGCTTCACCACTGGCAATGCGCGCCCGCACCTCAGACTCGTCCAATTCCACCGTCGGGGGCAGAATCGGCTCGCGCACGCCCTGTTCACCGCGCAGGTAACGGTCCATGCAGCGGGCAGCGTGATGCCCTTCACCGATGGCATCCACCACGTAAAATGTGGAGCCGCGGTGCACATCACCAGCCACGAAGACACCTGGCAGGTTGGTCATCATATCATCATCAGAATCGATCCCGGCTTTGGCAGGTTTGAGAGAGCCATCTCCCGGTAGAAACGACAGGTCGCAACCCTGGCCAGTGGCCCAAATGACAATATCCGCGGGCAGGACATGTTCCGTGCCGGGTAATTCGTCAATCAGGATACGGCCTTTGGCGTCGTAACCGTGGTATTCGGTGTGGATGCACTTCACGCCGACAACTTTATCGTTCTCGACCATGATTTCCTTAAACATGGTCGCACCGCACATCGTGACGCCTTCTTCCTCGGCAATTTCCACTTCCCATTCGAAGCCGGTCATCTCACCTTTCGGCTTGCGGAAAACCATCCGGCACTCGCTGGCACCGATTCGTACCGACGAACGGGCGCAATCCAGGGCTACATTCCCGCCACCGATAACGGCAATGCGTTTACCAGTCAGGTCGGGTGGGGTGCCGAGGCAAACCTGTTTGAGGAAAGGCAGACTGAGCCAGTTGTCGCGATGGTCTTTGCCAGGAATATCCACCTTTTTGGCTACGTGCGCTCCGGTGGCAATGAGAACAACGTCATATGGACCCCCCAATTTATCTGTTTTGAACAATCCCGGAATGTCGTCAATCCAGGTATTAAGTTGTAATTCCACGCCTTCGTCTAGAATCTGCTTGACTTCCCAGTCGAGCATCTCGTATGGCAGGCGGTGGGGCGGGATGCCCACGCGGATCATGCCGCCCGCTTCAGGCTGGGCATCGAAGACTTTAACCTTGTGTCCGAGGCGGACCAGGTCGAGGGCGACAGTCAAGCCGGCCGGTCCAGCCCCGACAATGGCTACCTGTTTCCCGGTTGGTTTTGGTTCGTGCTGAAAGGGTGTCCCAACGATGGACTTGTCGCGCATGTTCGGGAGTTCGTCGCGATGTTGGTAAGCCCAGTCCGCCACAAAACGCTTGATTCCCATCACGTTGACCGGTTCATCCACCTTACCACGCGAGCAGGCTGCCTCGCAGTTGCGATTACAAACCCGACCGCACACTGAGGGGAATGGATGCTCGCGCCGTATCGCCCAGTAGGCATCTGCGTAGCGTTTCTGTTTGACCAGGGCGATATACCCCTGGGCGCGCTGGTCAGTGGGGCAGGCGGCACGGCAGGGAGCCACACCTTTCTTATCGATGGCGAATGCGCCCGGGACGGCTTGGGCCGAGAAGCGGTAAACCGCTTTGCGCCTGCTCAGGCCGTGGTCAAATTCGTTACTGACATCGATCGGGCAAACCGAAGCGCAGTTCCCGCAACCTGTGCACTTGGACTCGTCCACGTAACGCGGCTTGCGGCGCACCCGCACTTGGTAATTACCGACGTACCCGGAGACCGATTCGATCTCGCTGTAAGTGAGGAGTTTGATGTTGGGATGGCGTCCCACGGACACCATTTTCGGTGTAAGTATTCAGGCTGCACAGTCGAGGGTTGGGAAGGTCTTGTATAGCTGGGCCATATGCCCGCCGATGGACGATTCCCGCTCAACCAGATAGACCTGCTTGTCTGCGTTTGCCAGTTTGAGGGCCGCCTCGATACCGGCGATACCGCCGCCGACCACCAGCGTGGCAGGCGTCATCTGGACCTTGCGCATGTCCAGCGAGTGGTGAAGGCGTACTCGCTCCACCGCCGCAGCCACCAATGCCCTGGCCTTGTCTGTGGCCTGTACTCGGTCACTGACCACCCAGGAGCAGTGCTCGCGGATGTTGGCCATCTGGAAGAAGAAGGGGTTCAGCCCGCCATCGGCACATGCCCGCCGGAAGGTTGGTTCGTGCATCAGTGGCGTGCAGGAGGCCACCACCACCCGGTTCAGGCCGTGTTCAGCTATATCCTGTTTGATCAGGTCCTGGCCGGGATCTGAACACATATAGGTGTAATCGCGCGCCAGTACCACTCCCTCCAGGCCGCGGGCGAACTCGGCCACTGCGGCCACATCCACCGTGGCAGCGATGTTCGTCCCGCAGTGACAAACGTACACACCGGTTTTGATTTTGGATAGATTCATACCATCTCCTGTATGGGCGAGGCACGCCTAGCTTCCACCAAACCCAAAATACCTTCAATTTCTGCCAATACCTGTTCATTGGTAAAACCATTTTGTATCGCCGCGCCAGCTGGACAGGCTGCCACGCATGCCCCGCAGCCTTTGCATAGCACCTCGTTGACCTGTGCCACCTGTTTGCCATTCCATTCGACCATCGAGACTGCGCCGTAGGGGCACAATCCCTCGCAGGTGTGGCAGGCGCCGCATTTATCGGCGCTGATAAATGCTGTGAAAGGTTCCAATTCCACCGAGCCGTGGTCGAGCAGATCGAGCGCCGCCGCAGCCGCTGCACCACCCTGGGCCACGCTATCGGGGATATCCTTCGGTCCCTGGCAGGCACCCGCCAGGAAGACCCCGTCCGTACTCGTCTCGACTGGAGCCAGTTTCGGGTGCTTTTCTAGGAAGAAGCCATCAGGGCTGCGGCTGACACCAAACAGCGCACCCACTTCATGTTGATCAGTCTGGGCTTCCGCCCCGGTGGAGAGTATCACCAGATCTACCTGTGTCTCGGTTGGTTCGCCTGTGTATACATCGGTTGTCAGGACTGCCAGGTGACCATCGGCCTGCTCTACGCGGATCTCCCCGTCGAATCGGGCGAATTGCACCCCGTGCCCTTCGGCCCGGTGGAAAAACCCTTCGTAATCCTTGCCGAATGCGCGCATATCCCGGTAGAACTCAACCACCTCGGCTTCCACGTACTCCCGGATGAGCGTCGCCAGTTTAAGCGAGTACATGCAGCAGACCCGCGAGCAGTACTCGTGTTCCTTGCCGCGGCTGCCAACGCAGTGCAGAATGGCGATTTTTTGCGGTTTTTCTCCGTTCTTGAGCAGTACTTTTCCACTTGTCGGCCCGCCGGAGTTGATCAGCCGTTCCATCTCCATGCCGGTCATGACATTCGGAAGAACCCCATAGCCATACTGTGGCGACTGGCGTGGGTCAAAATCGCGGAAACCGGTAGCGAGGATAATGATCCCAATTTCAAGTTCCAGCCGCGATTCCTTCTGGTCGAAATCAATTGCTTCGCGTTGACAGAATTTCTTGCAAGCTCCGCATTTCCCATTTTTAAAGTAGGCGCAGTTGACCGTATCGATGACCGGGATGCGTGGGACTGCCTGGGGGAAGGGGTAAAAGATCGCCGCGCGGTTCCCCAGCCCGAGATCGAACTCGGACGGGATCTTCTTCCACGGGCACTTATCGATGCAGGTACCGCAGCCGGTGCACAACTCCTCGTTCACATAACGTGGCTTGCGACGTATGGTCACATTAAAATTGCCAACATATCCGCTGACCTTCTCGACCTCGCTGTAACTCAGGAGTGTGATGTTGGGGTGGCGTCCCACGGACACCATTTTCGGTGTAAGTATTCAGGCCGCACAGTCGAGCGTTGGAAAGGTTTTGTACAGCCGGGACATATGCCCGCCGATGGACGGCTCGCGCTCAACGAGATAAACGTGCTTGCCCGAGTCAGCCAGACGTAGGGCTGCTTCAATGCCAGCGATCCCACCGCCAACCACCATAGCGGATTGTTTTACTGCCACCTTGCGCATCTCCAACGGGACCTGCCAGCCAACGCGCCGGACCGCAGCTGCTACCAGTGCCTCCGCCTTTTCGGTGGCCGCGGCCGGGTCGTCGGTGACCCACGAGCAGTGCTCGCGGATGTTGGTCATCTGGAACAGGAAGGGGTTGAGTCCCGCTTCAGCACAGGCCTTGCGGAAGGTACCCTCGTGCATGTTCGGTGTGCACGAGGCGACGATGACACGATTCAGCCCTTCCTTGTGGATATCTTCTGCAATAAGCGCCTGGCCGGGATCCGAGCACATATACGAATAATGACGGGCAATCACCACATCCGGTAAGGAGGAGGCAAACATAGTCACCGCTTCCACATCCACCATGCCAGCGATGTTTGTGCCGCAGTGGCAAACATAAACGCCAACGCGGGATGGACCCTGCGTCGGCGCGTGTGTGGAAAACGTCATAGGGGCGTCTCCTTTCCTCTGGACAACGATAAAACGAATACCATGGCTACCTCCTCGGCAACTAAGGAACGCTCACTTTAGATTGTGTCGTTTAGCACAATCTTGCGCAAGTGATATTTATCCTGAATTGGAGGGAAGGATGGCGGCAGAAGAAAAAAGGGGGATGGGAGAAAATGTTGCATTTATCCCCAAGAGTACACATTAAGGAGACTGGTAAATGGGTCAATTCTCGAAAATCTCGTGATACCCCTTATCCAACTCATCATTCGAAAGATGCGCATAGCGTTGCGTGACCTGGATGCTGGCATGGCGGGCCAGTTCCTGGGCTAGCTTGAGATTGCCCGAGGCACGCAGAACGGTGGTCACGAAATAATGACGGAATGAATGAGGCGTTATGCGACCTTCGGCCTGATCACCGAGGGCCTGGCGGACGCGTTCGCAGACAATGTTTCGTCCCGTTGATGTAGTGATGGGCTTGATCTTCTTCCCGGCGCCCTTGTCATGGCGGGCAAAGAGGGGCAGGGAGGGGAGTGGTCGTCCGGAACCACCATCAAGAACGGCCCGAGTGGAAAGATAAACCTTTAGCGCGCCCAGGCTGCGGGTTGAGAAACGCACGACAGCTTGTTTGTCGCCTTTACCGATGATGATTGCCCGGCCTTCGTTCCAGTCGATATCACCACGGCGCAGGTTGCAAGCCTCATGGACGCGCAAGCCTGTATCCGCAAGGGTCAGCAGAAATGCGCGGTCCCTCAATGCGCGTAACCGTTCATTTTGAATGTCAGACAAGTTGTTTTTGATATTAATCACATATTCAAGGACATTCTCGATATCATCACGCGGAAATTGGGGTAAACGCTGACCGGGTCGCCTGGAACGCTGTCGCAAGAGCAGCCGCAGGCGTGGTAGGTTGATCTCTGCGAGTCTTTCTGCTGCCAGATATTCATATAAGCGGACGGTTGAGGCCAGATAGAGCTGCTCGGTGGCAGGCGAGAAATCCTTGAGCGCATCAGCCATCCAGGAGGCAGCATCTTCCGTCAGCTGTGAGACGGGGGAGTGCTCCGGGTCTAGATGGTTTTCTTTCAATACAGAAATGAAAACATGCATTCCATTGGTATAGGCACGAGCTGTATTCACGCTGCGAGCCAATCTGACAGTATCTATGTATTTTATAATGGCTTGGGTTATTGAAGGGCTTTCCATGCGGATATCCATATGTTATTGATAATAATACTTATCGAAAGCATAGTCAAGAGGAGAGCAAAAATGGAAAACTGGAAGACTGAGACTTTGATAAGGCATTTGGAGCAAATTAATAAAAAGTTGGGTGTTGTGGTTGGTAAGGAATTGATGAA
>Ga0209777_10001326_pt1 | contig 36467 bp, 68 predicted proteins | sample FrelakmetHBP12HB_FD_187147 | JGI IMG/M metagenome (GOLD analysis project Ga0209777, IMG submission 187147) | Freshwater lake sediment microbial communities from the University of Notre Dame, USA, for methane emissions studies -HBP12 HB (SPAdes)... | ecosystem: Environmental > Aquatic >...
AAACACCTCCCTACTTCTTATGAAGTTGAAGGTAGATGCTACAAAATTGGAGATGGCACAAAGGAGCCGTTGATAGATCCTCGATATCTACCGTGGTACCGGCTTCCTTTGCTTCTTTCTCAATCCGTTTGAGCAGTGCCTTCCGTCTTCTTGTCATTCTCATCTTTCACCCCCTCATATCTTTCCCAATGCCAGATGGCATTTCCCGTATTAACTGCTACCCCGATACTTTCGAGATGCCGGCAGCGCGCTGCCAGTTCTTCCGCGGATTTCTTGCCGTCATCGGTCCAGCACCAAGGCGAATCGTAGTGCTCGACCTGCTGATCTTTCCAGTAGACATATCCTCCCTGCCGGCGGATCAGGTGCTCGATGCCGTGAAACCATGGTGGGGTATAACCCTTCATAGTGCTATCGTAAAGTTCCTGGAATGACTTCCAGCCTTCGTCGTTTAGCGAACCGTTGACCGCTTCCTGGACAAGCCAGAGATGTTGCGGGTCAAGGATATCTCCGTCGTGAGTCTTCTTGAGGATTTTAACGGCCATTTCACACCGTTCGTGCAACTTCATTTCTGCCACTGGCTACCACCTCCTTGATAATCCTCATTACTTGCTGGCGTGATTCGCCATCGATACCGGCTTCTTGCTCTTCATCGGTGGCATATCGGACACCTTTGTACACCTCTCCCGGCGCGAAGGAAGTGACATTCAGTAAACGCCAGGCATGCTGGTCAGCTTGTTCGGTGTCACCGGAGCCGTAAAGGTGAGTGGTATAATCGCCGGTGTATTCGATTCTCTGCAGGGCACACATATCCTTGGCAACCTGTCTCCGGATAACCATTTCATCCTGACCTTTCTCCGCATAACTTCTCTGGGCGAAGATGTACTTGGCGCCGAAACTCACCGGCCTAGCGCCAGCGGGCATGGGAGTTTCTTCGACCTTGGGGATATAACCCATCGACCCTTCTGTACCCGGGCCGGAACGGAGTTTTACCGTACCGTCCGGCAGTAGCCAGTGATTCCAGTGCGTTTCCATGTCGATCGAACCATCAAAGGAAGCTCCCTGGTACTGCTTTCCGATCGCGTCTACCTCTTTAGTGGTAGGTCCCAGTACCCATCCGATATCGATTGAGGCACCACCGGAGTAGACGTCCGATCGGACTGAGAATTTAACTCCGGGGAATTTGTTTTTCAAAGCTGCCCGGACGAGCTTTGCTGTTTCTGCACAGCTTAAATATTCTTTTTCCATATTTCTCCTTATATTTGCATTGAAATTCTCGAGTTTCCACAGATCGTACAGCGCAAGTTTTTGTACGGCGTCTGTTTTTTACAGTAGACACAGTATGCAAGACCGATTTTTTGTAATTCCTGTTCCTTTAGTGTTGAGGCGCATCTGGTTTTGTGGACAGGAATACGTTTGCCGTTATAGATTTCAACATGGTTAGTTTTCTTCCCGCAGATTACACAATCAAGGAACATTTTTACTACCTCCTACAACAAATGTGATGGAACAATGATTACGATTGGTTTACCCTCTTCGGCTTCGGTTTGCCCACCTTCAAAGATCAATACATCCCACAGGTAAGCCCCTTCCCATACTTCGAAGAGAGCGATGCCGTCTATCGGTTTCATTGTTGTATATAGTTCTTCGGTATGTCCCCAGCTCTCTCCGTCCAGGGAAGCAGTTTCGTAGTCACCCGGAGGGATATGAACTGTGGCGCCGGAATGGGTTTTGGGTATATGTTGGCGTGTTTTCTGAGCCATGTTACTCCTAAAAGAATGATGGTTGAGCGGATTTTATTTCCAGCTCTTCTTTTTCGACCTTTTCTTGCTTTGCTGTGCGGTTTTTCTCTTTGCGGTGCTGGACTCGTTTATCCCAGATGAACCTTTTCAGATCATTGAGCTGGTGCATATCGTAGTCGGAGAGAACGTCGACTCGCAGATCCGGCGGGACTTCTACTTTCATAAACTCCATAGCCTTTGTAAAACAGTATGAATAAATGTGAGTCCACTCGTAACCCATCGGTGATTCCATTGTCCGCGGATACATGTATATCAGGGCCTCGCAGTCGCCGACCGGTACGCCTTTCCCTTCGTGAGAGACCTTCATGTTCATGATAAGTCGCTCGAGGGGGATCTGCTTCTTGATGTTCTCTGGAATATCGTCTTGCCAGGGAGAAGGAAATACTATTATCGGGTCGCAGAGGGCGCCGACTAAATCGGACACCCAGTCATTTGTCATTTTTCTTCTCCTCTCTTACCCTTACGCGGCGTCTAGCGTCTTTGGCTCTACGACAAGTTCTGCATATTCTTCGTCCGCGCTCTATGATAGTATTCACCTCGTCATAAGGATGACCGTGAGGACAGTGGGTTCTAATTTTTTCATGAGCTCCGGCGAGACCGCGAATTACATTTGTGTGATGAGTAACTATTTCCAGATGGTGAGGGTTTACGCAGGAATGATTACGGCAGAGATGGTCAGGTTCCAGTTCTGGGATAATAGAGTCGATCAGCGTCTGATAGGCAAATCTATGAGCCAAAATCGTTCTTCTGCTCCCATCGGTACGACTGCCTATTATTAAACTGCCGTACCCCTCTGAATTACAAGCGCCCTTCCACTCCCAGCACGGCCCCAATTCTGGTCGTAAGACGCAATCTACTATTTTTACCTTATCCCAGAATCTTTTGGGGAGCCTGCTGTCTTGAAAAGTCATCGTTCACCTCCTCGTACTTCTTTTCATCCTCGATAACAAAGCCGAATTCTGGCCGCTTGTCATATTCCAGCTCCGGGACAAGGAAATAACGGAGCTTGTCAGCATAATGACCATTCTTGGTATGACCGCCTTTGCAGGCAGTCACTCCAACCATGCCTTCAGGAACCGAATTCATTGTGGGGAAGTGACCTTCGGCGGAAACAGTCTGTAAGTGATCTTTGTGCTGTTCCTTCCAGATTTCTTCCCGCAGCGCGTGAGACTCTCCCGGATTGACCTTGATACCAGTGACCGCTTCATATTCATGCGGCAACCAGTTCTTCAATGTTTCTTTGGCCATTAGAACATGTGCCGGTTTGAAGGCTTCCGGGAAGATGAAGGCGACTTTTGCCCACTCACAGTCTTCCTCGTACCAGCCTCCGTCATTCCGCATTGCTGCCGGCATTTTTTGGTTATGCTCTTCATCCAGGTAAATACCGCCGTGGCTGGGAGTAGAATAGGAAATTATGCCCGGCGCCAGAGTGGTTTGAGCATCAGACATTCCCCAGGGTGTGAATGCCATTTTAGTTTTCCTCCTTTTGTGGTATATTACTTGCAAAGTAAGGGAGCTGGGGTGGTTGAGACCCCAGCTCCCTGGCAAATACCCGGGTATTTACCTACTCTTCTACCGGCGCTTCTTCGGGTTCAGTAGTTTCCTCACCCGTCGAATCATCTGACTCATCTTCTGCGTCAGAATTAGCTTCAGCGGAAGCTTCGCTTTTGGGCTCTTCAGCCGGTGGTTCGCCGTCCCACTGGACGGACATGGGCATGATCAGTACCCGTGGCGATCTGGAGTACTCAAAGACTACCGGGCCACCCTCGGTGTAGATGGAGAGGGTTATGATTCCCTGTTTGCCGTTGAGATAATCCAGCAAGTAGCTCTGGTTGATACCTACCCGTTTTGGTTCACCCTGGGTGATCATCGTGTCGATGGTGGAGCTGATTTCTTGGTCTTTAGCTATGGCCGATACTTTCAACTTGCCATCAGCAATAAACTCCAGACGGACGACGCCGGAGCCTTCTTTGGCGATGTCTCTCACCCGTTTCACAGCCGCCTCGAAGTGTAACGCGAAGATTTGGCTCTGCATGATGGGATCCCCTGTCGGAACAAGTGCCAACCATTTCGGTGGATCACCTGCGATCAGGTTGCAGACAATGGTTGCGGACGTCCCCAGGTCGAGACGAAGTTTGTTCTCGCCGAGGAGTGACATTCGGAGCATACGCTTGGCGGTGATGGCCTGAACCAGCGTATCGGTATTGCCAGGATTCCGTGGCGTCTTCTTGAAGACATGCTCCAGAACGGCTACACTGTGAGCTGGGATGATGATTTTCTCCTCGAGAGGGAAGGTAAGTCCCAGTGCCTGATGAGTCATTCTGAAACCGTCGCCGGCAGCGACTTCCACGGGAGACCCCAGGATGATAGTTTCACCCTCCAAGACAGGTTTTGAAGGGGAACCCTTGACCGATTCGGCAACATAAGGCAGGGCGGCCGTCATTGCCGCAACAAGAGTGTCGCCATCGATAAGTGAGTCGGCTCTGATTTGCATTTCCGGCAGTTCGGGGAAAGAAGCGAAGTCTTCCGTAGGATAACTTGCACTGCCGCCGTCCCAGGTTAGGTAAACAACTCTACCTTTCAATTCGATGTGGATTAACTCTGGACCGGGAACGTACTTGAGCATTTCATAAACCGCGGCGAAGGGTAACAGCATCTGTTCTCTTGCCTGGGGAACGTTGACGATGAGCATCGTTTCCATGTCGGTGCCGATGATTTTACCATTTCCCAGGCAGATGTAGGAAGCTGTCTTCAGTGCCGGTTTCTTGGGGACCACTGGTTTGAGCAGTTCCATTGTCTCTTTTAGTTTGCTTACGCGAATATCCATTTTTTCACCTCACTTTTGGCCACATATTCACGCTTCACAGAGGCCAGGCTGGAAGCATAATGATATAGCAATGCTATGTTATTGCCATATGATTTAGAAGAATGCTTTTTGTGCAGGCGGGGCTTTAGCAGCGGACGGCTTGCTGGTGGTCGATGTAGTAGCCGTTCTCGGTATATACGGCGGGGGAGTAGGTTCTGCGATCTTGGATGGGGGGTTTTTCTCTGAAACATCCCAGGCTGCAGTTGCCTCCTCGATAAACGAGGGGATCCGCGCCAGGGCTGCTGTCAGGTCACCCTGCAGCGCCGTCATCCGCGGGTCACAGTCGGTCGACTGAACTCCCATGATGATGTGATCACCCTTGATGATGATGTTGATTCTCAGCTCTTCCCGCACTTTTTTCTTTTTTGGCGGAACGGTGATTACAACATGGGCGGGTTCCGTGTAAGTGACATTCACTTCTTTTTTGTCCGGAGAAATGATTTCCACGTCTGCCACTGGTTCGACCTTTTCTTTTGATTGCTCTTCCATAGTCATGGCTGCTACCTCCTTTATAAGTTTTTTCTTATATTTAGAATTCCTTTTTTGACATTGCTTTCAACTGTTCCAGGCATTTGGTCTTGTGTACCGGGAAGCGTTTGCCGTTGACAGTTTCGAAGTTGTTAGTGTTTTTCTTGCAAATTACACAAACCCAACTCATTCGTACCTCCTTTATTGAAATACCTCACCATTGCCAAGTGGTAGATAATATCCATATACCCCCAGCCTCACTTCGACTGTGGGGAACAGGCTCCGGAGATCTGCCACGACCGCGTAAAGCATGAAACCCTTCTCGTCAAAGTTATCGATGCCGCTGAAACGTGCCGGCATACTGCCGGTGTGACTGTGAATATCCAGGACAGTATTTGGCAAAGTTTCGTAGGTAACGTGCCCGGCACTGGCGTCTTGTGCTGGTTCTCTCAATCGATAGACGCCATCTTCCCATGTTATCGCCAGGTACTTTTCGATACCAGCATTAGCGATTAGCATTGATTCAGCCAGATTAAGCAGGTATAGAGGTATCTTACCGTGAATTAGCCGAATATCCCCGTCGATAGGCGCCAATCCACGGACTTCTACGTCGGCAATATTTACGGTAACTGCCAGGTGTTCATTCTTCGCTCGGAGATAAAGCCCGCCGGCAGCCATGATGTAGTTGTAAAATACCCCAGCCTCACCTTCAGGAGCTACCCAATAGTTGACTTGATAGCCGACTGGTTTAGTCATCAGCTGGTCCGTCCAGGAGCGTGGGTGTGATATCTCATCCCCGTCGCACATTTATTTGTCATTAACTCATCCTGTTTCATAGAAAACATTCTCGCAATCGTTACCGGCATTGCCGGCACGTATTGTAAACTACCAGATTCCAGATTGATGTATGCTGCCATATAGGTCAGCGTTCCCGAGATAATCTTGTAGGTAAAGTCCAGCACGATTGTTGCCATCGCTTGGTTGATAATAGGTGACTGGCTGTCATTTTCGATCCCTTCGGCACAATCCCGCGCCGGTTCCGGTTTCGCCGGTGCCATCAGGAGAGCCGGCAGCTGCAGAGACGGCATCGGCAATCTGTGTACCGTATGCGACTCAACATCGAAAGACTCTTGTAATTCCTCCGGATTTTTCGTGTTCCCGATAAGTACCTGTCCGGAGTTTCGACCATTACCGCTATCCAACCAGCATTTATTCCACTCGATACTATCGGCGATACTACGCCGTCCGGCGGCATCATCAACACACCCGATAATTAACATCGAAGATCCTTTGCTAATCATCCCTCCCCCCAAATTCTCGTCAAACATATCTTTTTCATAAGGGAAGACGCTGTAACCGATCGGCCGACCGTACTGCCGGGCAAGACGTTCGGCGAGAACCTGGGCTTTGAACTTACCGACGTCGCCGGCGTAGAAATTCTGCCGGAAGAGGTTATGTTGCTCTACCCGGTCATAGTCGACCAGCATAATTTTCAAGTTTGTCCCTTTCAGCAGTCGACACAAACCATCGGCAACCAGACTGCCGGTACCGCCGACTCCGACGACAACTATAGTAGGATCTTCTCTGCCCGTCATCTCTCTTAACGAAACTGTGTAACTCATTTCCCCTTATCCTCCTCACAATCCCAGCATCTTAAACACACGCTAGCAAATTGTAAAAACTTACGACAGTAATTTGAGACATCATATTCATTTTCAGGAATACTAATAGACTTTAGATCGAGATCACCGTACCAGTTTGTGTTTTGAGCACATTTTACAGAGCGGTGTAACTTATTTTTACCCTCAATGTAATAAACTGTTCTTTTCATGCTTACCTCCTATGAATGGCTTGATATCTAGCTTTTGCCTGTTCTCTGTGGCAGATTCTACATTTCCTTTTTCCGTTAGGAAGAACAAGAGTATTTTCAGGCGTACGAATATGTCCGTGAATACATTGATCTCTTCTATTTTTATTCATATGGACGGCATGAGTCTTTGGTTCTATATGAACTGGGTTACAACATGATGGATTAGCACAGAGATGGTCTAGTTCGGTATTGGGGGGAAGAGGTCCAACTAAATATTGATACACAATACTATGCACAAATCTAGTTTTACCAATATGGATGAAAACTCTACCGTATCCTAATTTATCTTTTGCCCCAGTCCATATCCAACAGGGTGTACCATTCCATAGTGGTCCGTCTTTATTAACTTTGGCTATAATTCTCTCCAGCGGACCCTTTTTGCTATGGATATAAACTCCCTTTGGCATTTATTCTTCACCCGTTCCGAACTTCATAAGATCGCTGACCTTACCGAATTCAATCATGTCATCCATCGGGAACTTATTCTTCTGATCGAGAGATTTCCACAGGTCAAGTATGTTGTTCGGGTATTTCTTCGACCTGTTTTTCAGGTCCGCGGTGGAGCTGAAGAACGATGTGAAGAAAGACGGTACGATATCCATAATACGGGTGGGGTACTCATTCGATCCCGGACAAGATCTGCCGTTTCTAAACATGTTCGCAAGTGGCGCATGGTAAACGGTGTCCGTCTCTTTTGTCGGACGTTTCTTGACTGCTACCACCCATGGTGCTTGACCTGGCAGACAGAGGAAAATAAAGCCCGGCATCGGAATGTTGAAACGTTGTGGAGGTCTATCTACTTTATCCTGCAGTGCCAGTCGCCAGACTTTTGGCGCCACATAGATGGCATAAACTTGTCCCCCACGACCGTTCAACCACCAGAGAGTATTCTCCGGTAGTAATCCTGTCCCCATCGTCAGCTCTCGCGCCAGGGCATGAGCGACATCCATGGCATCGACCTGCTTGGTAGTAATATTATCTCCCTGGAAGTAGGTCATTACCGTTGACTGGTGAAAAAAGTCCAGGCGCAAGCGCAGCTGATCAGACGGTATGCCTAGCTCTTTCGGTACCGCCCAGGTAAAAGCGGGCGGCTGTTTAGGAGTCATTGTCATCTTCTTCCTCCCTATCTACTTGTTCTAATTGAACATGACGTTCCATCGGGTCCCAAGTTCGTTTTGCTCTTCTGCCGGTAGGAAGTTTATAACCTACCAGCCAGTTAACTAGTTCTCTGAAATGATTGTTCTTGTCCTTTTCCAGCCATTCGACAAGATAATCCATTTTCCCCCGGATAAACTTGACTCTCGGCCACTGTTCGGTCAGGATATCCACGTTGTGCTTCGTCCACTTGAATGTCGGGTCACTATCCCCCTCTTCATAGTCACAATCTTCGTAACTGGAATCAAGTACTACACAACCAGTTTCAGAGCACACCCAGTCTGCGAATAGACCAACCCCATCATAATGAGTGCCGTCGGTCATCTTGTGCAGCTCTTCAGCGGTCCAGCCGGCCGCGGGGATCTTCTTGACGATATCTACCCCAACCATCTGCTGAAGCTTATCGAGAAGAGGTACCCGGGCAGCGGATAATTTCTCTTTTGATGTCCTGCCGGTTGTTTTGAATTCCGCCTTGATCCCGGCTTTCTCCGCAACCATTATCGTGCGCCGTACCGTGTCTCTCACGTTGGCGTCATCAATGGCAAGCGTAAGTTTGATTTTGTTCTCCGCTGTCTTAACCATCTTGAAACCCATCGGCGCAATCCATTCCCCATCGATGGCGAGACGGTCAACCAGCTCTTTCAACCAACGGATGTCGCTAGCTCTCGGCTTGTAGTTATCCAGAGCGAGCTGAGCGTTGATTTTTGCCATCGGATCGAACGGATTGAAAGGAACATCATCGTCTTCCTGGTCTCTTTCGTCGCCTTCATACGGATAAATTACCAGCGAAAGCAACATCAGAAATCCCGGACGCATATCCATGTTATGCCAGGCGGTGTAAGACATGGCCATCAGCTCGACCGGCATACCGTTTACCCAATCCGTGGGCGGGCATTCGGTGTTTGCCGGCAGCGGATAGTATTTCTTACCAAAGAAGAAGCAGAACTTGTAAACTCGTCTGTTCCTGGGTGCGGACATGATTTCCTTCTCGTACTCCGGCAACAACATCCTGACGAGCTCAACGAATTCCCTGACAGTATCGACTCTATTCAGGCATTCAATCATCTCCGAAAGTAGAGGCGGACCCACCTTGAGTATGTCCGCAAGAAGAGATAAAGCCCAGGCTTCCGGTTTCGGTTCCTGAGCTTCACTTAACTTCCAGGGCATCATGATGGCATTCAGAGCAGCTTGGTTATTTTGTTCTATGATTTGCTGTATATCCCAGATATCACACCTCCTCGATGGCTCTCAATCTTACCAGCGAGTCGACGGCTATCATTGTGTGAGAGCCATAGACTTTAGCCTCTTGGATAGCGAGGTTGATTTCCAGCTGTTTGTTGGATACCTCTTGATAGTCCAGCTCACCATTAACGACAGGTATGGAATTGACAAGCTGGATAATGAGGAGCTTCTTTTCGGGGACCGTAAGGAGAGCTGCGACGACTCTATCAATTGTTTCGGGATCGTTCACAGGTCACCCCTTTGTGCCGACGCGCTTCTTGAAGCGATAGACGGTATCTTCGCCAGCCTTTTCTGTTGTCATGTCAGCATTGGCGAGCTCCGGCAGGAAACCGGTCATCATCTGTTTGAACTGTTCAGGTGAGACATCAGCGCCGGGATCCGGGTACTCGGTACCATCGACAATGAATTTTCTTGCCACGGTTCAACCTCCTTTTAATTGTTGGCGATCACCAACTAATTACTTATCAGATTTCCACTTGTAATCAGTGAACATTGAGTCAACATTCAGGCTGTCGCACTTGGGGCAGTGGTAGGCATGATCGTTGTATTCCCACCCCAGCTCGCCTTGCAACGCAGTTATTTCTTGTTTTTCGTCGTCGACCAGAAAAGTTTGCGTCTGCATTCGCTCAACCACGACTTCGGTTAAGTCAGCGCCGCAGTCAGGACATTTCATCATCACACACCTCCGTCGAAGCGCACTATGGCGCCGCATTTCTTGTGCCGGTAGATATCCATGACGAGGTTAATTGGTTCGTAATCATCGTCTTGATAGGTCGTTTCGAGATTGTATTCTGCTCCGCAAATAGGGCAGATGGTAACCTGGATATCTTCGTAGGTAGGGATTATTTGCACCGGGGCATTCGCATAAAGCCATATCAGTAAAGCTTCCTCACAGGCTTCATCTAACTTTAGAGTAGCATCCGGCGGGAAATCACCGGTGTGGATTTCGGGAAATCGCTCGGCAATTACTTTCCAGAAAGCGTTTTGGGCATCTTCAAGAATTTTAGCCAGTGCCGGATCCTCCATTTTGGGGTTAGGCTTGGGTTCCTCACCGCTTGATAGCTCATTGGGCTCATCCACGTGAATTCGGTCTTCGAACATCGGACACGACTCGGTATCATCTTCGACGCATTCCAGCCTAAAGAGCGAAAGAAAGCCGTTCTCTTTGAACTCTTTAATGAATTCGCCGTCATTTCCTACCTGGCTATCCAGATATTCGGAGAATAGCTTACTGTGGCATGAAACGCCACTGGTAAAACCGCCCACAGATGGGCTGATACCGATGGCACCGTGCCGGCAATTTATGCAGACTGCTCGTCCTTTAGTATTTGAGCTCATCTTTCACCTCCTTTATTCATTTTTCTTGACCCATTCCAGGATCTGTTCGGTCGTTATTTCCCACTGGTCGTTCCAAGTAGCAACCACATCACGCTTGAATTCCTGATGTAGTATGGCTGCCTTTTCAGGATTGCCGGTAGCGTCTAAAAGTAACGCCAGGGCAAGTTGAGCAGGTCCGGAGCCACTATATCCCCAGCTGAAGCCAGTAGGAGAATGATTGAAAATTATCTGTGATGGTTTGGGGTTTAGCGTCCGGCCGTCTTTGGTTACAGAATGTTGGAATGCACCTTTATAAATCGCCGTGTTTTTCACCTCCTTTGTGCTATATTTTGTCACTGAATATTCTAAAGATTGCTCCGATGGTTCGTAGTGCTTCCTTGCCACGGAGCTGTTTCTCATACTCCGGGGAGAGTTGACAGAGACGCTTCGCCAGAATATTGACTAGCTTCTGTTCCTGGACATGCCATTCGCGCTGAAATTCCTCCATGCGCTGTTGGCGTTTCCGGTTCTCTTCGTGTATCGCTGCCCACTGGAGGTCGATTTTAATCTGACGGGTGATACGTTCTTTCTTGTTTTCTCTTTCTTTAGCTCGCCGGCGGAGATACTTAGCTTTATTCTTCATCTGACCTCCATGTGCGGACACGGTATGTCCGGATAGGTATGACCGTATAGGTATAGCTGCACTGAAGACATTCAAAGTACCAGCCATCGTGATTTTGGTCGAGAAACAGGTTCCCGCCACATCTAGGACAGCGTTTTAGAGATGATGGTTTCTGGGGAGATTTTTCCATAACAGAGAATTGTACCACGAAACTACTCCCAGAATTCTCCACCCATCATGTATTCGGCATCTTCCATTTCAGAAGCAAGACCGTCGATATCATCACCGAGAATGGTGCCGAGTTCAGAAGCAAGTCGAGCACGAAAGGGTGTCTTTTCGATTTCCTTCCCTTTGCAGGATTGACAACCTTTGCCGGAGTGGAAGTCTTTTTTCTCTTCGTCCGTCATTTCATCGGTGACGTAGAAGATGTCATACGGCGCGCCACAACGTTTGCAGTATAGGTCCATAGAATCCTCCTTTTATTGAGCTTACATACTTGGCAATCTCTATAAGCCGGACAAACTTGGCGGTATGAACATACTTGTCTATCGTTTGTCATAGCTAAGTGTGAGTCGCCCAGCCATCGACCGGGATTAAGTTGACGGAGAAAGTTGGCGCTCCTCCATTGCCACCGCCATCGTGACAACCGTGGAATATGATCCCGCCGTTGTAATCACGGCGCCAGGTGTCGGTCGTCTTGTCGTACCACTCTTTCTCAAAGTAGAAAGACAGCGGCGCGAAATCGAGCATCACACGCAAACGAGTATTCGGAAATTTCTCCCAGTAATCGTTAAAAAAGTAGAACTGGCGTAGGAAGTTTTCCTCGAGATCCGGACGCTTCTCGTTAATGAAAGTGATGCACTCTTCCAGACGTTTCCTGGAATAGTCGTCAAAGATGAGGCGGGGATGATTGAATTTCTCTCGACTGAGCAAAGTTAACCTCCTTTTAGTCGACGATCCAGCCATCGGCGACTATTTCTTCATAGCTCTTGTATGCAATCCGGGGACACTGGCTGAGGTCCTCGGGTATCATGAACATATTGCACAAGTAAACCATCGGCTTATCGCCCATGAGAATACCCAGCTTGTCGGTGGGAAACTCTCCGATCGGAGCCCTCTTCTTTACAGGCAAAACGAGATGTGGCCACTGCATACGGTTCTTCATCATAGCCAGGTCGTTACGTTCCATTGGACAGCCTCCTTATTCTTTTTCCAGACGGTAAGTATCGCCTTTGAACAAGTGCGTAGTTTCGTGGAGATGACCAAAACAAAACGGGCAGGTCATCGCCGGAAGTTTACCCAGTCGTCTGGGCCAGATAAAGCGGGAATTGCACTTGTGGCATCTCCCAGAGACTTCTTTGCCGTAGTCTTGGGTCGTGCCGGGCGTGATGCGGTAGACCTTAAGACGGTCCATAGTTCACCCCCTATCTATTCCGCACGCAGGATGCGTTTGCGGTTGGAGACAGTAAAGCCCTGGGACTCCGCCCAGGCGATGATCTTGGCTTTGTCAGCTTCCGGCAGCTGAGGCTCTTTCTTGATCCGGACGTAGACAGACTGGATACCGCCGCCGATATTGACGTAGGCGTACTTCTCAGACTCCATCGTTCACCCCCTCTGGAAGATGATAAAAAAAGGGCTACGCACACAGGCATAGCCCAGAGAGAAAACCCTCTGAAAAAAAACACAAAGACACCCCGAACACTCGGAGTGTCAATTTGCGTGTATTATTCTATTCTATTGACGGTATGTGCTAACACAACGATTGATAATAGCGTCAATTTGCGTTAGCTTACTCTTATCAAGTTTGTTATAACGTATAGCTTTTCGCTTTGCGTTTTTAGACTTGAATACCCTGTCAATCGGTATGTCTATATACAAGTACCAATAGCTTGAGGATATTCGTATCTTTGCCACAGGCTTGAAAGTGACAGGCGACACACCCAACCCCTTAAATACATACGTAGGCTGTTGTGAGTAGTAGATGTCTTTAGCGATAGCGTTCCATCTACCACGAGTGTATCGTGCAGGTTCTCCCAAGTCGTGCATCTCCCTACGTTCACGATGCCAAAGTGCCTTGTCGTCAGCTTTGTAGTCATCAACCTTATCAGCCACAACCCTGTCATACATTCTCTGTGCTACAATCTCACCCTTACGATTGCGAGTGATGTAGTGTTCAGGATTAGAGCAGACCTTATGCCCAAGCAGGCACTTATTGCCATACTCAGCAAAGAGGCTGACTAACTCAGAGGCACGCTCGGCATTGAACCATTGAGGATACTCACTCATAGTTCAACCCTCACTTACGCTATGACTTTGTAGTGGCTAATGCCTGTTTAGCTACTTAGGCAGGGACAGCTTCACGTTCGGGAACAGCTTCAGTTTCAGCCATAGCCTGTAAGCGTAAGGCATTCGCCTTATACAAGTTCTCGTTATCGGTCTTGGCGACAATCTCACCAGCTTTGAGATTAGCCTTATGGTTAGCCTCATACTCGTCAGGCATTTCAGCTTGGACTTGCTCGTAATGAGAGATGAGAGTGGCAACGAAGTTCTCTCTCACTATTCGCACATTGTCCGATAGCTCTTTAGCCACACGGATAACAGGCTTCCCCGACTGTGAGAACCTGACGCTTCCATCTTTGGCATAGCCTAACCGTAGGGGACAACCGAGAGCTTCTGGCGTAATGGCGGAACAGCCCTCTGTATTGGTGGCAGTAAAGAAAGGTATCCAAACGGACTCCAAATCAATACTCCATACCTTACGGCTAGCCTGTTGCTTACCAACGGGCATCAGCAAACGCTTGACAAAGGTTGCGGTAGTTTCATTCATAGCTTATCTAACACCTCACTTTAATAGATTGGCATTAGCCACTATGAAGTCATAGCGTTTCTCTTATGACATACTGCTAATACATTTCATAGCTTGCAAGCTACTAATCAGTAAATACAATATGTGTTTGTATTTGCGATTGACTTGACTGTAATTCATTTCAGGCTCATGGCCGTTTGCGGTATCACCTCACGAACTCAATTTCAGGCTATTTATTGATTTAGCCTGATATAAATGTAACAGATATAGATATGTATGTCAATACAATCTTAATAGATTGTTAAGCATATATGCTTCAGACAGGGTTTGAATTCCTTTTCCGTTCCTGACACTTTAGTGCCTCTGTTTAGCTTTGATTAGCCAACGTTATCGGGTTGTTTTAGGGGTTAGTGCCAGTTTACTGTCAACCGGTAACAACGCCCGGGGGGGCTTTCCTGTTATTGTTTCCTGGCGGACGATATTAAAAGGGGCGTTTTTCTGTCCTACCTGGTGAACGCCAGGACAGATGGTGTAAAATAGCGGGCTTATACGGAAGGAGGGCTTCTTTTTGCCCTACAACGTGTCGGATTTTTGGTTGCTGACAGTTTTCGGTCGTTTCACGCTCAAAAAAACAGTGGAGGGGGCCTCGACGGATTTTTTGCGTTCCGTTTTGCCCCCTCCACTGCCACTACAACAACCCTGCGGGCTACCACCCCCGCAAGCTTATATCAGTTTACACCTATAGAGGATCACTTTCACCTTCGTATTCGATTTCCGTATGCCGGATCGCCCAGAGGTGTCCCCAATGATAATTCAGAGGTTGGTTAAAGAATTCGATGTTTCTGCTAACCGTCCGCCATTCCACTGAATTTTTGTAATAATCTGTCCAGTGCCACCCTGTTTCTAGCCTCGTCTTTCCCTTACCGGTTCCCTTTTCCACCCTTTTTAATTTACCGGACGTGTCGGTTATGGGTTTTTTGATACGTTCTGGTGACGGCGGCTCAGGTGCTGGCTCGAACTTAGGGATGGTTTGACGGAAATTGTATAGGGCTTGCAAACTTGCCATATCCGCCATGCTATAACTTTGAGTATGTGATAGCTTTCTTTCATAGATATCATTCTCAGCGTCTCGCCGACGGTCACGGCTAACCATTTTGACCCCTTATTTCTTCTTTATAACCTTTGTGACTGCTGTTTTCTTCACGGCAGATGGTTTTTCCTTGACTGAAACTGGTTTGGCAGAGTACCAGAGTTCATATCGATCTGCGGGTTTCGCTTTGGGGTTTTCCTTAATTGTCCAAACGAATTCCGGTGATCGCTTGGCTGCTTTGAAGCGGTCAATCTCCGCGGCGGTCGGGGTATCATAAGCATCCCAGATGCCCGTGTCTTCTACCGCTTTAGGTTTCACCCGGGTAGGGGCTTCTTTTATCGGCGGGGTTTTTTCTTTCGGCTGACGACCTTTCCCTTTCTTTTTGATAACCTCTTTTTTCTTGGGTCCGGGTTTCACAATTACCTTGGCAGGTGTCGGCTCGAATGGTTCTGGTTTGGCCGCTGTTCGCCCTTCAATCACATCCAGTATTTTGTGACATTGACGTTGAATTTGATTTATGAGTTTAAGATCCAAACCGTTGATTCCCTTGGCGTCAATTAACTGGATCTCTGACTTGCCGGCTTCTCTACCATGTCCGTGGAGACGTTCAACACGCAACAAAAGAGATGTCGCAGGATTAACCTTATCGAATCTGACTTCCCGTGGCGTTCCATCAGCGAAATTACCATAGTCAAGTGTTCGCCACCAACCACACAACGGGCAGGCTATTCGCGTACTATCCATTTTCTCTCCAGAAAGGGAGGAATGGATGTTTCTCAAATACCTCTTCGTCTCCCTTTGCTTCTTCAAGCATCGGCTTCTCTTCTTTAAGTCCGATGACAGTATTCCCGAAATAGCGCATTGGCATGGCCATGGCGCCGGCAGCTCCTTTCCAACGGAGGAATTTCATCATTGCTAATGTGCTGATGCCGTTATTGATGCCACCATCCAGCAGAGCCCGACGAATCGAGTGCCAGCCGATTGTTTGATCCTTCAGTTGACCGACACCACTTTTGATTAAAATTCTCTTGAACATGTGAGACAAAGTACCGACTGACACCTCTTCTTCAAAATCATGAGAGGCAAGATATTCATCTATCTCCGGAGGGACCAGGTGATATCGTTCTCTCCCATGTTTAACCGTGGCAATGTAAATTGCTTTGTTGTTCAGGTGGAGATCTGTTGATGATAAGTTAGACATTTCTTCCCGGCGTAACCCATAGGTTGTCGAAAGTGCCAAGAAAGTGGCCTCGACCGGTTTTAGATTGCCTGTCTTTGCCGTCTTTATCAGGGTTTCGATAATTTCCGGGGAGAGCTGGGGTCGGTACTCATCCCGCTGTCCGATCGCAGGTGCCTCGCCCTGCCGGTACTCCCAGGGAAGACCATTAACGTTATAGAGCCGTCTGATGATACGGAAAATGAGATTGATTGTGCCAGGTTTGTGCCCTTTAGTGCGTAAAGACTCCATGTAATTCTCGACTGATTCTCTCGAGAGAGTGGAGGTGCTCATCAGGTAGTCAGTGGCATACTTCAGATAATATTTGCTGTTATCCGACTTTGAGAGGTTGTCGGCGTATTTCTCGATGAGTGCGGTTTTGTTCATATTACTTCTGAATTCCCCCTCTCTATAATGTTATTGACAGAAATCGACTAATCTGTTAGGATTGTACCACCACGAAAAACCACTGTCAATGGGAGGTAACTAATGGAAGTTTCCAGACCTGCAGATTACCAAATCGGAGATCTTGTGCTCTTCGACGGAGCCGGACCCACCTTCACTATCTTGTCATGGTTGCTTGGTAGGTTTGACCCGGCATGGAAGAAAGCACCGCGTAAACCATGGCACACAGGCTTTATCTCCAGAAAAGGTCTCGACGGAACCTGGTGGGTGAGCGAAGCCAAGGGCGGTGTCGGCATTACAGAGAGTACCTTGAACAGTTTCAAGGAGCCCTACCTGGTTTTCCGCTGGTTTGACCATCCCCTGCTTGAAATGGAGGTGGCAGCCTTTATTAATGAGTACCGGGGCGAGAAATATGACAACTTCTGGGGCTATGCCTTCGTGATTCTCTGGTACTTTTGGAAGTGGTGGCCGTTCATCATCGACTACAAATGGATGTGCTGGGAGTGGACATGGTTCTTCGCTCTGCAGTTCGGGCAACCAATAGACAGTATTCACAAATACCCGTTAATCACGCTTCTAATGGACAAGGTCGGTTATCCGGGATATTAAAGAGAGGGAGAAAATTATGGCAGAATCAGATTTCACCAAAAAACTTGTAAGGCTCATAAAGGACCTTGATAAGCTATCGCAGATAGCACAGAATACTATGAAAGACGCCCAGGCATTCATACCGAGCGAGAAACCAAAGAATGACGAAGGGAAAAGCACAGATAAGCAAGAGTGAACTTCCCCAGCTCATCGAGAACATCGAGGCCAATGGGGGGGATGCCAGCGAATTGCGGGCGATACTGGTAGAAGATGAGAAGTCCGAGTCACCGGAAGAAATAACCAATGATGAGCTGGTAGAATATAACCGTAAAATGTCTACGGTTGAGGAAGGCGACGGGTTAATCTGTACTATCTGCCATAAGCCAGGTCAAAGACTCACCAGTGGAGCATGTGACAGCTGTTTCCGTTTGTGGACATTAGATTGTAAAGCAGCAATATTGAAAATGAGGAGCAAAGATGGAAGCACAAATCGGGGCTAGCATTGGTATCTGCAACGAGTTCATGAAGGATGCCGCCGCAGAAAAGGCGGAGTTAACGGTGGTAATCGCACCGCTCAAACTTACTGAAAGCACTAACGGGAAGATTCAAATTAGCAGCGGCTGTAATTTCTGGCGTTCCTGCCATAATGTTGATTGCTACTACAGCATTGCCGCGAGAGACATAAATAGACCCCAGCCCGGGAAATAAGCTGGGGTCTTTGATTAACCGGTGAAGGTTAATGCTGTTGTTACTTACAAGAGTTTACGGCGCTAATGAAAGCGCTCTGGATTCTCTTGTCCTGTTGTCCACCCATCCCAACTGCTGGTTTGGAGTAAGTCTTGCCCCGTAACGCGGCGCCAATGCAAGCATTGAAAGCGCTGGGTCTATGGGCAGGAATTCCAACCATGCGTCGGAGTGTGCGGACGGGCAAGCCGGCTACTTGAGCCATGTGAATCTTTGCCACGGTCGTCCTCCTATATTAAGAGTTCTGCTGCTGCTGTTATTCTGCTGCTGCATCAGGGTCGTAAGATTGTGCCGCGCAGTCAAAATCCTTCAACCGTTCCCTTAATGGTTCCTCCACCGTGTCTTTGATTTTATCCAGTTCTTGACAGAATGTCAATACTTGCTCCGGGGTGTCCATGTCGGTCGAATCTGCCATCTTTTCAATAGCGTCTGCTTTGTCCGGATGGCCTTTCTCTTTCAGCTCGGAAGTGTACCATTGCGCTACCGGACCGAGTAAACAGGGTTTACAAGTGATTGGGCTCTCTTCTTTTATCCATTCTGCCATTGGTTTTGGATTACAGGTCATGGTTTCCTCCTTTTTGATACTTCAGCTGATACTATCTTGAGCATGGCATCATTAGCCAAGGTATTGGGCGTAAGTAATTTCTTGATGTTATTACGTAGCACGGGCGGTGTCTTGATCTTTTTGGAGCCGAGCGACCGCGCCAGGTAGCTACTGGCCATTTCCGGGTGCTTGTCTCTCATAGACAGAACTGCGTCGACATACTGCTTTATCGGTTCAACTCTTGGCATGGCGTTCTCTCCACGCTCCGGCACATTCTTTCATATACCCGCTGGCGGCGCCGAATGGCTGACCTTTAATTAGTTTCGACTTCATGCAATCGCTGATAAATCTCTGGTACTCGCTGGGAGCCCTCTTCTCTTTGCCGCAGAGGTTCATGGTTTCACCCTTCGGACAGGTAGCTACGGCTTGTAGTAATGCTTCCATCTTGGGATCAAAACGTACTATCCAGTCTTTTAGCTTGGATGACATGCAGGGTGTACATTTAGGCATTAATAGCCTCGCTGAGTTTCTTCCGCTGGTCAGGGTCGAATAGCACAATAACGTCGGTTGTGCCCATGATCTTCTTGCGTAGTTCGCGGGCCTCGACTGCCAGCTGGGGATATTTCTCTTCATATTTTCCAGAGGCCGAAGCTTCGGGCGTAGTCAGAGGAGTAACTTCCTTGGTCCATTCAACCAGGTCACTGAAAACTTTGTCACCGGTCATCCCCAGGGCTTCCTGAGAAAGAGCTTCGATCGCCATGGGATGTTTTTTGCAACAATCGCAGGCGGTACCATTGATTTTACACCGCTGCTGAAGATGTTTTTCCATCAGCAAGAGTTCTTTGGAGATTTCGCGTTTCTGGTAGGCGATCGTATCTTCGTTGCTGACACCAACCTTTGCCGGTGGTTTCTCCGGTGGTTTAGTTTCTATTTCAGCGGTTTTAACTGTGGTCTCCGTCGTTGATAGTTTGACAGGTTGATTCCCGATGAAGTAGGAGATGAGCTCGCCACCCCCCTTGATGATCATAGCCAGAGTTTTTTCATCCATGGCGCACCTCCCTTTGGCTATTAATATAGACCTATCCCAACATTCAGTCAAGTAGTAATTAAGTGGCGGTGTGTCCTATGTTGTAAGGCTTATGTCCTATTTTTCAAAAAGGGCTATTGACAAACACCCAGGACGCGACTAACATTGAAAACAGGACACATGAGGTTAGGTGAATAATGGCAGAACATAGAAAAATACGCTGGACTAAGGCACAAAGAGAGATTCTAACGTATCTTCGTCAAGGGCTCCGGGTCAATGATGTCGTTGCCAAAGGTTACGGCCGTTCCAACATCGAGCGTGTCAATCGTGAATTCAAAAAGGGGACGGTGCCACCGCCGCTACCTGGTGACCAGGGACAGGTTTCTCCCGGCACTGATAGTGAAGGAACTCATGATGTATCTACTGCCGGTGATGGTGGACCAGCTGAAAACAAGGTCAAAATCCGAACGTTAACCCCAGTAAGCGTAGGCGGCATCTTTATCGAGCCGGCTGACTGGCGCATCAACCAGTATGGTGGATTTATGATCATGAACACCCACGCTCTGGCGAGAGAGAAGTACGGTTATACCGGTACCGTGGGAGAATTGCTTTGTGATGCTTGCCAGATATTGAGGCAAATAATGGGTGCAACTCCAATGCCTTATGATTATTTACTAAAGGAAGGTGAAGACAATGACGATGGATCCGAAGAAGACGGTGAAGGGGCAGAACTTTCTGAAGAAAGTGGGAGTGGAGTTGGCGGGGTTAGAGAAGCCAGCTGAGGAAACTAGAGAAAACTACGACGAAAAAACCAAAGATGCCGAGTCTAAGTTTAACTACCGACAGACGGTGGAGAATTTGAATAACCCGCCATCAGTACGTGAACTGCAGGAGAAAAGACTTAAGGAAGAGGCCGAGGAGCGGCGACGAGCTGAAGATCGAGCCCAGAAACTTGAGGATGAACGATTAGCCCGAATACAAGCGGAATCTGATGCCGCAGCTGGAGAGGCGCAGAGACAGAAAGAATTGCGCGAAAAAGCTGAAGAAGATCTCCGCAAGTCTCAGAACCAGATGATACTGGACGAAATTAAGAGACTTCATGAAATGAATGTTTCTCCGGAAAAGAAGATAGAAGAGTATCTGGCATTCAACGACATGATGAACACACGGTTTGGGAAAAAAGATGAAAAGCCGGCGGCGAATTCCGGAGCCATGGATACTCACCTCACTTTTGAGATTGAGAAGATGAAGTTGGACTTTGAAAAGTGGAAAGTCGAGCAGGAACGCCTCAACAAGCAATTAGAGTATGACCGGGAAGACCGGCGAGAAGATAGGAAGGAAGCTAAAGCACTGAAACTTGAGGAGCTGGAAATAAAGAAGGGTCAGCAAAAGATGATCTCCGACCTTCCCAAAGTCTTCGCTGATACACTGGCCGCCGGACTGGTCGCTCGAGCTGGTGGGGGGAGTGTAGCCCCAGGAGCGGGGATCGGTGCTAGTGCGGCAGCGCCATCGAGCGTTTCTCACTTTGAAGCTTATGAAGGGGAAGCTGGGGAACTCGATTGCCCGAAGTGCGCCACTAAGGTCGGCATAGGACCGACAACCACCCAGACGGTATGCGCCAAGTGCGGACAAAAGTTCGAGTTTAAGCGCGTACCGGTACTTGCGAAAGAACCATCTCCCGGTACTAATCCTGTGGAGGAAAGACGACAGTAATGAACATCAATGATATAGGCAGTGGGTTTGCCTCTGGTGTTATCATTCAGTTCGCCCCCATGGTACTGAAGTCTATGATGGGGCAGTATCTCGGCAGCATTCAGTTTAAGGAAATGATCACCTGGGTCAACGAAGATAGAAGTCTGTGGCAGGCATTGGATCCGAAGTACCAGAAAATATTAAAAGAATACGGTCCTAAACTTGGTCAGATAGAATGGTTGAACATGGAATGGATTCTCGATGCCGGTCGCGAAAAAGCCCCCAGCCTCTGTTCATTATTCGTTGGGTGGCCGGAAGGTAGAGCCTGGTTAGAAAGACAAGTTGAGGATATCAAAATAAATATAAAAGGAGTGCACGCTCAATGACAGAACCATTAAATGAAAAAGATGTCCCGGTACCAGTTATGCAGGTACATGATAAATGTCCATCTTGCGGTTGCACAGAACGCGAAGGAGAGACGTGGTTTAACTATCTACGCGACATAGGTCGAGTTAGTGAGAATCTCCCACTTTTCAATCAAATTCAAGTCGCTGTTCAAGATCCTGAAAAGATAAAAAAACAGGCACTCCTTAATATCAATGGCAAAGTAAAATTGCCCATAATTATCTATAAATGGGATACATGCTGCAAATGCGGAACCTTTTATACTACTAAAACAGAAATGATCGAGCAAGAAGGTATTGCCGAGTTTCAAAGAGCGCCAATGCCTCAAAGACCCCCATTCAGGAATGGGCCCGGTATACCTTTTCGCAATTAATCAAAATAGCTATTGACAAAACCTCCGGTATGATATAGCGTTTATGTTAAACAACTATGCCCTCTAACCGGAGGTTTCAATGCGTACGCAGTACGGCGAATGCGTGGAATGCGGGTTTCCAATTCTCGTGAAAGACTCTAACACTGTCGCCTGTCCATACTGTAGTACGAAAAACTTACCTGTTGGTACCACTGTTCGAGCGAGCAGTGGTATTTCTGTTTCTCCCACCACTATTATAATTGGTGCCATCGTACTTATTGGTGTTGTGGTACTGGCAAAAGGAAGGCATTAAATGAAAGAAAACATCGAAATAATGTCATGCTGTGAACTAGCCGGCTGGATCCAGGAACAGATCGCCGATGAAATAAATGCCAGCATGGACTACAAGCACGCTTCCAAAAGACTCAAAGAATTGGGATTGCCAGACGTAGCTGGACGAGAAACCGATATCCTCGATCTAACCTCATTGGAGGAAGCGCGTCATGCCCAGATAGTAAGATCTCTCTCCCAGCAATTATTCGGCTGGTGCGATTGCCCCCGAAAAAAAACCCGAGATCACTTTATCTCCGGAGCGGCAAGCCCAGATTAGAAAAACACTTAGTAAATACGGGATGGAGTAGCGCTGATGGAAGGGCATTGCCATAATATTTTTGAAAAGGTAGCCAAGATTCATAGCCACGCTCATGTTGTGGCACAGGTCTGGAATGCCTGGGACATCGATGCTGACCGGCGGCAGGAGAGCCTTGACTTGATGCGGAAAAGAGGGGAAGAACTCAAGGAAACCAGAGCGGTTAGAACAATCGACATGAACGATTATTTTAACCTTGTTGATAGTCTGGAAAAATTGAACAAGGAAGATGGCGAGCTTACTAATGCCATGAAGGACAGAATGGAAGGCGTCACTGCAGAATTGGCAATCCACGCCATCGCTGATTGCGAATGTACCAGAGTTATTGGTGCTTCTAAGGATGATGAGGATTTACAGTGAAAGTCAGTGAGTTTGAGGCAATTCTGATGGGCGCCACGATGAATGACCTTTACGCCGTGCGCCAGCAGATGGGCTCCAAGTTCGGCTTTATGAATGTGCCGGTCTGGGATACGGGAAATACTAAAGCTGAGCAGGTCCGACATTTCACCTATTGGGTTAAGGAGAATCCCGGTAAACTTCAAGAACTCCTGGCCATTGTAAAGGAAGTCTCCGATAAAAGAGCAATGACACCTGTACGAGGCCCGGTACCGAATACGCACTACATTAAATGGAGTGACATCTCAAAATTGCCAGGCTTTCAGTTTCTCTGGTCAGCATTAAATTATGAACTGCGGGGAAAATCACAAACCAGGGATGGTTACTTATCGGTCGCTGCGATCTATAATATGTCTGCCTGGGCGAACTGGAAATCCAGTTCTCTGAGCAATGAAGAGCGTGCCAATGCCAATGCGATTGACAACCAACTGAATTTAGGCGCCTTAATGAAACTTAACGAGGGGAGAAGACGGGATCAACCTGCCCTTTTCCCTCAGAATCTGTTAGCATAGGGGAGCCCATGGAAAGTAATGTACAACCATTAAATGATCAGCCGATATCAGCCACCTTCTTCGGAGAAGGACATTGGCTTTCTGATTTTGTAACTCCGAGCGAACCTGATATCCTGATGCTTTTCAATCGTATTGCTGCAGGTGTCGGTTCTGCCGAAGACCAGATTATTGCCTGCTGGGATTGGGTCGCCAACCAAGTTCAATATAAGCCCTTTATTAAAGCACAAATTAGTATTGAGGGAAAGTCTTTTTACCAGGAAGATTTCTGGCAAACGCCATCATTATGTTCCAAGACTCACGTCGGTAATTGTGCCAATAAAGCTTTTCTTCTAACTTCGTTAATACGCAATTTGTTAGGTCCCAATCAAGTCCACTGTGTACTGGGTAATCTCTACAACGGACATGCTGCCGGGCATGCTTGGGTAGAAGCAGTCATCAATGGCAAACCTTTTATTCTGGAATCCACCCGTAATGACGTTCCCATGATCCAAGCGGATACTGCCGAACGCTACGAGCCGGTACATTATTTCAACGATGTCGAAGGTCTGGTTGTACCCGGCAGAACAGTTCTCACTCCTTTTCAAGCTTGTTATAGCGCATGGCTGAAAGATTACCTTGACTGGAGCTATATCAATGGAGGTAGCTAATGGATAAAAGTGGAGTCTTAATTCTGGGAGCTTTAGTCGCAGTCGGTGGCTTTTTGTACATAAATGCGAAAAAGACAGCCGAGGCTCAAGCAAATGAAGTTATCGTTCCGGCATATGATATGTCCTATGACCCTCGCTACCTGGAAGGGAATTCCGGGATACCAACAGAGATTGTTTCAACGGATGATTTTGGCGGTACCTTGAGAGTCGTAGAGCACAATATTGGCGCCGGTCCATACCACGTTCCTCGCAATACAAGAGAATCCCGGTCAAGAGTTGAGGCGGATTATCCAACGTTTACCGGCGGGACATTCCTTCATCCCGATTTGCTGCCGCCAACTCGTACTTATAAGATACAAGGCGGGAGATTTGTTAATCCTGGAATACTACCCCCTGAACGGGAAGTCACTATCCAGCAGTTGGGGTTAATGAGACGAGGGGAGGGATAAATCATGACCGATAATGAGAAGTTAGTAATCGGAGTTGGCTCCGGAATACTTATCGGGAAGATGGGTGGAAGTTTGGGTTGGTGGTTAGTTGGTGGTGCAGCTGCTTTCTTCATAATGAAGTCACCAGCTACCCGGAGTGCTATCAGTAGTGGAGCGAAAAAGGCTTACAAAGCAATAACAGCGTAGGAACGACAAAGATGGCTTACAAAATAGTAGTCGACCAAAATATAAACGACGCGTATCGTGGCGAAGCGACCTATTTTAGCTATCTTATCCACGTCGACTTACCCGACCAGTTTTTGGCAGGGTACATCGCCAGTCACATCGTCGATGCCCATATCCAGGAACTAGCCAACGCAGGATCAGAGCTACTACATCTCAAACTATGGGAAGATAAACTTTCTGGTACTTGGTCAACCGATTTTAAAGTGGAAGTGTGGGCCTCCGGGTATGCTCCGGATGCGGATACCGGGCTCACTACATATGGTGGTATCAGTCAAAGAATCGGTCAAGTTCCGTGGCCAGTCGTCATCCCTTTGATCATCGAGGCGGTAATCGTCCTCATTATTGTGGTAGGGGTCGTCTGGTCTCTCACTAAAGTCCAACATCTTGCGGAATATCTCGGGCCTACCGGCGGGACTATTGCAATCGTAGCCGGAGCAGTGGCCATAGCAGCCGTAGCATTTTTGATACTTAAAAAATAAAGTTTCTGGAAGGAGGCATTACTATGGGATTAGAAAGACGTGAAGATGAAAAGGTAGGAGTGTCAGGGGGTCGATTCGTGCCGACAGCGGACAGAATTCTACCTCCGATGCGGGAGGTCAGCATACAAAGAGTTAGTTGGCCGCAGGATCCCTACATTTCAAAAGAGCCGGGCGTTGATATGCCCTATCATTTTGGGGCTATCTCGGGTTTCGGTAATGGTGGAATGTCGATTACTGATGCCTGGGTAACATCAGGGGCCAGCGGCGGTGTTAGATTACCGACTCCGGCTAAAGTAGCCGTCGGTGATACTTTCACAATCCACGTAGCTTTTTCAGCCAACAATGGCGCCGGCGGCTGGGTAGCGGCATGGACGATCTGTGTTACGTGTATTGACAGTACCCGCACGCTGTATAACTGGAAACAGCATAACAGCACGTTCACCGGCCCGGGCACGATATCTGCCTCTAATCTGGCATTGAACCAATTATCAGATATGGTAATGCCCGATCGTGATTTGAGTTTCACTATCAAAGGTTTCGGCACAGATAACTATACTCTCTTCGGGAACTTAACCCCGCCACCAATGAACCTTTGGTAAATAATAATAGGCAGGTGACCTATGGCACCTAAAGTAACTCCTGAAAAAAAGGATAATAAGGGCGCAGCGGTTGCGGCTCTCGGTCTGGGAGCGGTCGCCCTTCTGCTTTTAAACAAAAAGACGCCGAGCACGGCGCCTACAGCTGTTTTTATGCCAAACCAGGGGCCAGTGCAAACCGTCGTTACCGTTACCGGCATAAACTGGAAACCCTCGGAGGCGATCACCGATGTAACTCTTGGCGATCTCTCTGCTTACCCTCAAACCCTCACCGTCGATGCGGACGGCAAGTTATCGGGCACGATTACTGTCCCTGTTGTCGGCATGACGGCAGGCGTTAAAGCCGTTAAAATCACAGGGGCTCTCACCGGTATCAAAACTTTCATTGGGGCTTTCAAGGTAACTACCTCAGTCGAAGGTTGGATGCTGATGACACCAACTCCTTATACCGTAGTTGTAGAAAGAACGGCTGGGGCTGAGGGCTGGCTACTGATGACGGTTAATCCCACAACGATAACAGTAACCAGGACAGCCGGAGCTGAAGGCTGGCTACTGATGACCGCTTCCCCTGTTACATTGGCCGTGACCAGAGCAATTGGGGCTGAAGGCTGGCTACTGATGACCGCTTCCCCCGTTACCTTGAGCGTGACCAGAGCGGTCGGGGCTGAAGGCTGGCTACTGATGACACCCAACCCAACGGTGTTATCCGTCGGGACAGTCACGTATTATCCGTCTCTAACTTGCGATGCCACTGTTCCTTATGGTGGGAACGTCGATTTTGATTTTGCAGGCTTCCCGCCCAATGTCTCGGTTTGGGTCGGTGTCGTTAATGGCGGCGGAGCCAGTTACAGTTCCAACTCTAATGGAGTCGGCTCTGGAAGCATAGGACCTCTGGGAGAGGCTCCGGGGAACTATCAGCTCGAAGCTTATGACAATTTTGGACATCGCACGACGGCTAATTTTACGGTCATGCAGGCTCCTTCCCAAATTACGAATGTAGTTTGCACATGGTTTTCGTCACCGGTGACGACAGGTGCTACTTTAACAGTTATGGTTCAATGCGATTACATCGGACCGGGTGAATATGTCACCCTGTACGGTGCCATGGGTAATATTCGCCCCATCATCGGTTTTGATGAATTAGTACACGGACAAAAGACGATCCAACTGCAGCCCGCAGCAGTCAAAGGCACGCAAGAATTTTACGTCGATATCTCGATTCCTTCGGGTTTCGGCGCCGGAGTCTATGATGTTTATGCCAAGATTGGCGGAGTTATAAGCCCCGAATACTCCAACGTGGTTCAGATTATACGACCGGGACCAACTCCTACCTTAACCTGCGATACCTTTATTTATCGTAATGGCACTTTACACTTTAATTTCAGCGGCTTTACTCCAAACGCCAGTGTTTGGGTTGGACTTGTCGGTGGCGGAGGGAATTACTTTACGGCCGATTCTAGCGGTGCCGGCGCCGCAGCGATCGGACCACTTGGTGAAAATCCAGGGACTTATACTCTTGAAGCCAATGATGGCACCAATCATGCCACCGCTTCTTTTACAATAATGGGTCCATAAACTATAGATTAGTAATACAAAAAGGGGTAGTATAAGAAAGCGAACTCAAAATAATTAAATAGGTACCAATTAAGGGAAGCCGGACACTTTTCTACAACGGGATTGCGTCCGGCTTCCCGTGTTGTAGGAGGTGTCCGGCAACCCGAGGTAGATATAACTCCTGCCAGATTCAGACAGAGAATGTCTGGTGGTCGACAGGGGCTCACCATCAGTGATAAGGAGCTGATAAATGAAGAATCTTGATCTTATCAACGACGTCGTACCCCCGATCGCGGTAGCCGCGATCAATATCGCTGCCCAGAAGCAGACAACTCAGGTCTTGGGTGTGTCCATGCAGCAAGCCCTGAACTACGGGATGACCGTGGTCGGCTATCTGAGCGCTGGTATGGGATGGGGCGGGAAATACGGTGATTTCCTGAAGAATATCGGCATCGCAGCCGCGCCTGGCGCCTTGATCTCCCTTTATAACAAGGTCGCCAACCCGGTACCGCCCGCTAGCATCCAGAGAATGCAGCGTGTTTCACGGTATCCAGGCCCAGCCGCCGAATCTCCGTTCCAGGGTACCCGGTTAGTCTAACCCAGAATATTCCTAAAACTCCTGCTAGAAATGGCATGGTCGATAGGAGGAACAATAAACTTTGATCGGAGGTATTAACTCTAATGAGTTATGTCGTTCCTACCAATGAACTAACCCTTTCCGATATCCGGCAGTTTAAGGCTGACGGTATCAAAGCGGGTATTACGAGAGCTTTGGCTCTAGGTATCGCCCGCACAGAGCAAGAACTGGTCGTCCGCACAGCATTACCGTTCACCGATTTCGGCAACGGTGCGCTTGGTTGGACGCTGGAAAACTACTCTGGTCCAATCATCGCCGCAGCCGGCTGGGGTTCTGTCTTCAACGCTGGTGCGTTGCCGGCAAACGCCCCCGTCCTGGCCAACAGCAAAATTGCAGTTTTCTACAAGTTTGCTAACTGGTCAGCTGCCCCGACGATTACTGCAATCCGGTTCCGAATTGGCGGTACAGGTGCCACCACGAAGGCAATGTACTACATGCAGCTGGAAACAGGTGCGAAACTTGAACCGGATGTGTACTTCAGCGAACCTGTGGTCTATGATCCGCAGGATGTGGTTTACATCGAGGCGTACTACAACGCCGCGGTCGCTGCCGGTGCCGAGCAGTTTGCGTTCGGATGCTATATCATCGAACGTCTTGGCGCCAACATCAGCTAAAAACAAATGCCCATTTATGGGGAACTAAAGGGGAGCCGGGTAAGAGCTCCCCACAAATAAACTCGCCCTGGTGAAATAGACCAGGCAACCTTGAAGGAGGAAGTAAAATGAGTTTAGCCAGTATGGTTAAAACGATCAGTATCGCGAATCCTTTATTGATTACGCGCCCTGCTCAAACCTATCTCTCCGCTACCGGTGCGTATAACATATTTACCATCGCTAACGGAGCCATTGAAATCTTGAATCTCACGTGGCGCAGCACCGGCGCCCCTGTGGGAGCTGCAACTGTCCGAGTTACAGTATGCGGGATCAACGTAGATGCAGGTGCGGTTGATATCGGTACTGCCGGGGTCGTCGGCGGTATCTGGTGGTCTGCTTTAAACGTGGGTGGTACAGGAACAAGTGCCCTTGCCGCTCCGAGAACCGTGGCCACCGCAACAACTTTCCTTGCCGGCACTGGCACAATAATCTGCACATTCGCAGCTGGTACGTCCCTGACGGGCGAGTTTGCAATGATCTACAGAATATTGAGCCCGAACGCCAAGGTCCTGGTGGCATAGGAGGAATGAAATGAGTGTAGTAAAAGGGTTAAAACAAATCAGTGAGGTTTTACACCTCGCATTTCGCCCATCCCAGGTATACTCCAGTGTCACCGGTGCTTATACCATCTTCAGCATTGATGGTGCGGTATCATTAATCACTCTCGGAGCTCGCATTACCGCGGCGGCGGGTGGCGCAGTTACTGTAGATGTAACAGTCAACACGATTGCTTGTGATGCCGCTCCAGTTGCCGTCAACGGTGCAGTCGGCACAATAGTCTGGATTCCGTTAAACGTGGCCGGGACAATACTCAATGCCGCCGGCGCACCCAAGACAATCGCAACCGGTACACCCGAGATGATTGCCGGTTCACAAGTAGCCGGACCAGGTCTTATCGTTGCCACTTACGCTGTCAGCACGGGTACTATGGAATGGTTCTGTGTCTGGCGGAAACTATCACCGAATGCTCGGGTATATTAAGGAGGCGATGAATGAGCCTATCAGGCGATATTAAAGCCCTTAAAAATGCCCAGGTTCTATCCGGCAATATCCGTTATGTCGGTTTACCGCTAGCGGCCGTTGTCCTGGTAGACGGTGCCCCCGGCGCCTGGTCGCAGTTATTTGCGGCCGCCGGCGCTCCCTCGGCTACCCGACCATGCTGGCTCTGCGGTTTCCAGTGCTACGCTACCAACGTAGCAGCCGATATCGTTTGGCAAATCGATCTCGGTTATGGTGGTATAGATGGAGCGGCTGTCGCTCCTGACACACAACTGCTGACCGGGTTCCCTGTCTCGGTCGCAGCGCAAGCGGTCGCTCTGGGACCAACTACCAGTCCAACACACATGTTGCCCTATCCCATTAGGATCCCGGCAGCCCAAAGAATGGCGGCCAGAATCCTAAATACGGTTACCGGTGCGGGCAACATCACTGAGTTCCGTGTTATCCTGGCGACAGGCGTTATCTAACACACAATAAGGGGGAGGGGCTAGCACCTCCTCCCCCAATAAAAATGAATATCCAGGCGGAAGCCTACAAATAAAAATACTCTACAGACAGAGGAGGAAATCATGGCTACAAATCAGGCTATAGTAGAAGCAATCTACGCAATTCTCAAAGGGTCAGGGTCGATTGATGGTTTCGGTGGGCAAAGTGTCTTTTCCTTTAGCGGGCTCGGATTAAGAATAGCTCGAGCGGCTGCGGTCGATGACCAGAACGCTACTACCCCCATCTTCACCATCGCCGGAGGCCCCATCTGGCTGACAGGTTTATACAGCATCAGAACTATTGTCCAGGCTGGAGGTGCTTCCAACATCCTGTTCTCCCATAGCACCGGACCGACGGCTCTAAACCTGGCTACGGCTTGCACCGGCGACGGCATCGGTACGGTTCACGCGCTATCTGGTGACGCTGGCGATGCTCTGGTAATAGGAGCCGGCACAGGTGTAGCGAACACCTTCGCGGCATTAGACCCCGGCCGTTTAGTCGCTACCTCTTTGCAATTCGGCGGCGCTCCATTGAGAATGCTCGGCGTCGGTAATATCACAGTGATTCATACCGCCGCCGCAGGTACCGGTTCATCCCGCTATGTGATGACCTGGATACCAGTGGACGGGGCTTCAACCGTAGTTGCTGTTTAATCGATAATTTTTAAGTGGCAGGCAACTCATGAAGACCTGCCCAGAAATAAAAATTATGACCCGGGCAAGTCGGTAAACTGCCCACTAAAATAAGAGCCTCAGCAGAAAGCTAGAGGCCGGAGGAGAAAAATGGGTTACGATTTATTCCCCAACAAGTCAGGTCTTGGCTACATCGAACCGGTCGCCCTCATCGGGCACAATGTCTGCGTAAAATACGCAAATGACAGCCATTATAGAAAGGTTATCTGGTTTGAACCTATCGCGCCTTTCGAAGCACTGGATATCGGCGTGATCGCGGCTGCCACTACCAGCCCTCGTACCCAGGCTGTCAACCTGCAGCTCTGGAGAAATGAGTTCGGACAGTTCCGCTGGTTCCCGCTGGATACCTGCCAGGTAAGGATCTACGTCCCGAATGCCGACGGTAGAATGCAACTGCGCAATACTCAGGTACCTGTTGACCCCACCATCGTTACGAAAGACCCGGATCTTCACCTCACCGAGTTTTATGAATGGGAAGATCGTAACCCCGCATTCGAAGCAACCAACTACACAGCACTGGCAGTTAATCATTGCCGGATCCAGGTATTTGGCTTCCGGTTTATAACCGAAGCATTACCCAACGATGTCATTACATCAATACAAAAAACCGGTAATCCGGCCTGTACTTACGTGGTAGCTTCTGGTTTCAGCGGCAAACCATAAATAAAATAAAGCTCTAAAGACAGAGGAGGAAACAACATGTTAGATTTACTTGCAGGGAGACGCAGAGTAGGCGCAGTGGTCCCCAACACGGGGTTTGCTGCGGCAAATGCAGTGGTCATCTTCACTCGCTCCACCTTTGCCAGCATGGTTGGAAATAAAACTATGAAGCTCAAGAGGCTGAAAGTCCAATCCAACGGTGTTGGCGCGGATACCTGGGTACATATCGGTACCGGTATCGCTGGCGCGTTTGTAGACGCCATTCCGCCGCTTCGCCTGATAAACAACACCACGGACGATTACGCCGAGGGCGATTTGCCACAGGTGGAATTCAACGCTAACATTACCGCTTATCCCGAAGCCGGGGCTGGCGGGACTGTTAACTTTCAGGTGGAAGTCGAAGAAATAGGCTAAAGGAGGCACACTAATGGCTGTAAATGATCAGTCACGCGGTAACGCGGTGACTATATTGGCCGCTGGTGGAATTGCTGGTCTTGTCGCCTCCTTGATGAGCCATCAGCCGGTAGAAGGCGCTCCAATTGTCGACTTACCCGAGGAGGTACTAACTGCTTTAGCTGCTTTGGTGGCTAATTCCGATGCTACAAGACAGCAAATGAGTGCGATTCTGGAAGCGTTGGGATTGGGCACAGGGCTCAGTAATCCCAACGAAGCCGTGATATTTACCATCCGTCCGCCGGTGGTTGGCGTGGCCATTCAATTCCCTGAATACCTGGTTGCTTACGATAAGGACCTGATAGTCAGGGCCTACCCGGCTAATGTTGGTAACATGCTTGTTGGCAATACTAAGGCGGATGCGGAGAATATCAACTCATCCTGGATGTTGCAGGCAAACGACATCGTCGGCTGGAAGCTCAATAACACCAAGCAACTTTGGGTATCCTGTACTGTTGTTGGCGACGGCATCATGTGTACCGCCGAGAGGAGGCCCTAAATGGCTATAGCCTCGTCAGGCGGTTCCCCGCCGACTGTCAATACTCAAATAGTTAAATTAGCCGGCCAGTCAGTTTCCGGCGTCGTGGTTGGAAACTGGCAGACCGCGGAAACTAATGTTGTCATTCTGGGTGCGAATAACACTCGCTACAAGGTACATGCCCTTAACGTCCAGATACTTGGCCTGGTAGGAGTTATTACCATCCGGATGTATACCGAGGTCAACGGTGTAGAACGACAGATATTCCCGGATCCGCTGGCTACTACTTTTACGGTGGCAGTTGATGGTCCGGCAATTTCTGTGATCAACGGTACTTTCGGCATCAGCGAGGCCCTCCGTGTTACAGTACAATCAACTAATATTTTAGATAATGGAGCCACGCTCGCTTATGATGCCACACTCGAGGCAATGTAATGAGTTTCATCAAGAAACCCGCGGCCGCAGTCTCAGCTTTATCAGGTCTGACAATAGACGCGGATAAGGTCTGGGAAAATCTCGGTGTGCAGATGGGCATTAGTAATATCAAAGAAGTCGCCGCTGGAATGGCGGAGGGCGATATGATATATCACGACGGCACAAAGATTGTGAAGATAACTCCCGGTGCCGTCGGTACTGGCTTCAAGACTAAAGGAGTAGGTCATAATCCCATCTGGAGTTTCGCCGACCTATTACCATAGGGTGATGATATGAGTTTTATAGTAAAAGGCAGTTCCGGAGTTTCGACGCTATCAGCCTTAACGATAGACGTTGATAAAGACTGGGCTGGAAAGGGCATTTCTAACCTAAAAGAACTGGCTCTGGCGATGACACAGGGTGACTTGGTAGTGAGAGGGGCTGGTGGAGTGCTGGTGAAACTGTCTCCCGGTGTTGCCAATACAATGCTGACGTCAGCTGGCCCCGGCTTAATCCCGTTCTGGGGTCCAGGCGGCCTTTACCTGAATAGATATTATCCCGCTACAATATATTTGGGTGTACCGACGGTAACCAAAAATCCTACTCGAAGTCACAATCAGGCTGAAACCCCGAGCATTACTACAGATGATGTAGAGGTTTTGGATGACCAACCGGCCAGTATGGTAAAAATGATATCACCGGCTGTAACATTACCCGGAACGCAGACAAAAAATACCGCCCGCACCTACACTCAGGGTAACACTCCTGCGTCACACACTCATTTCGATCTCACTCAAGTGCTGGAAGCCGCAGTAGCTGATGACGGTGGCGTACAAGTTGACGAAACCGCCGCAGCCAAAAACGCCACCGCTAATGATATGACTCTTTTCCCGGCTGTTCCGGTTAATAATGATGCTTATTATTTTGGGTCTGATTATAAGTTCGACGAACTTATACTTAATATTGGCACGGCGGGCGCAGGTGTCTGGGCCGTGGCCTGGGAATATTATCATTCCGATACCACCTGGCACGCTTTAGCCGGGCTTACTGACGGTACGAGTGCTTTTCAAGCTGCCGCTGGCTCGCACTCCGTTTTATTCACGAAAGATGCCAACTGGACAGCCGTAGCTGTTGCTGCTATCAGTAAATACTGGATTCGTTGCCGGATGAGTGCTTATACCAGTATCGTTACCCAGCCGAAAGGCACGCAAGCTTGGTACAAAATCACAATTTAGGAGAAAAAGATGGCGACTAAAATAGATACGACAATGACAGCGAAAGTTCATTCTACAGAGGAAATAAAAAAACAATTCGTCCGCGGAGAGCTGGGTGCGATACTTGACTGGGAAGTCAGGGATACCAAAACGGGCATGATCGTACCTAATCCTTTAACCGGTAAACCCCATGTAGGCATCAAGAAGGCCGAAAGTTATACCCGGCAATTCTTTGACCTGTTACTCTGTCACTTTCTGGAAGTTGCCAGCTGCGTCCCGATACAAATAACGGATATAGGCGGCGTTGTTCGAGAAATTTCTCACGACCACCGTACTATGGAATGTGTTGCGGCATCCGGATCAGTCAGCACCGGCATTATCGTTGGCACCGGCGTTGGCGTCCCAACCATTACTGATTACGTAATTGGGACAATTATTGGTCACGATTCAGGAGCACACGGAGCCGGTACGATGCAGTATGGTACGGTAACCTTTGGCGCACCGGCCTCGGATGCTACTACCAGCCAATTTACGATTACCAGAAACTTTGCCAATGCCACTGCCGGGGCTATTACCGTCCAAGAGATCGCTCTCTATTGTAGAGCCAACGCTTTTTCAGTCGTAGGTTCGTTCTATGACTCCCCAACAGTTGCGTACTTTATGACTATTCGAGACTTAACCGGAGCTATCGTCGTCGGTGTTGGCCAAACTTTAACCGTCAATTACAGACCACAATGCGTGATTTAAGGAGCGTAAAATGATAAGAACTTTATTAACAATCAAGAAAACTGGTATGCACCGCGGTGTTCTCCAAACCCGGGTGATGTACAAGGATTATTCCCGTAGCTTTACGAAGCATTTAATGGAAGGGCTTTATGTTACACAGGCTCATATTCTAACCGGTGCACCATTATATGTGGCTGATATATTTGGCTCTACCACTCGCCCTGTGGATAGTGATGGTGCTGCTTCTACCGGATTTGCCAAGTCAACTTTACGGATAGCCGCGCCGACCGGACGCTCTTCCGTCTGGCTTTTCGATGGTACTGCCAATGGTTTGAACCCGAGCTATCCAATTATGAGTAATTTTAATGCTTTCCCGGGGCATCTTATCGGTATTCAGATCGGGACTGATAATACCGCCCCGACAGCGACCGATAACCGTTTGGTTGCGCGTGTACCCCACGGAGTTGGGGCCGCTGCCGTTGCGGGCGTAGTAGAACAACTTAATGCCGGAGAAAACGCAGACCTGAACGGTAATGGACAGGGGGCCAACTATTGCGGCGGAATGTGGTGGACACCGCTGCGCACAACGCAACTGACCACCTGGCAGTTTAAGTGCTGGGTTCAGGGTAATCCCGGTAACCAGACAGCCTACCTTTATCAGCTATTACCAAACACCACAACCGTTTTGTTCACCGATGCGACGGCGCTGGCTACTTCGGGGGCCGTAGCTTCCGGTGGATGGGGAGCGACTCCGGGGGCATTTGTAACTTTCACGTGGGGGACTCCTATAACCGTCTATCCCGGCTGTTTGTATTATATTTGTGAGGGACCCGGAAATCCCGGAGGTGGTGGTGTTTACGTCTGTATGCGGGCTGTCTCCACTGGCGGGACTGTCCGACATGGTAGCACTTTAACCACCACATCTATTCCACCGAATACTAATGGATTATACAGTATTAATGGCGCCGGCAGGTTATATTTTATTGCCAGGGGTGTTCTCTATAACGAGATGGATTACGGTTCCTGTGACATGTATGGATATACCGTGGTCAACCCCAACGCCAGTTTTACTTTCCGGCGTATTTTTACGAATAATTCTGGCAATTCTATCACCGTACAGGAGAGCGGAATCTATGCTCCCCTGTCCCGTTATATGGGAACAGCTTCCTTTACTTACGCAAACCTGTCCAATGTCCCCGTTTGCATTGCACGAGATGTCTTTGCCGGCATTGCGGTTGCCAATGGCGAAACACTGGAAGTCACCTATAGCCCGAGCATCACTGTTTAAGGAGGCGCCGTGAAAAGCAATAACTTCAAGCACGTTTACGCCCTGGTGCTGC
>Ga0209777_10001327_pt1 | contig 36466 bp, 28 predicted proteins | sample FrelakmetHBP12HB_FD_187147 | JGI IMG/M metagenome (GOLD analysis project Ga0209777, IMG submission 187147) | Freshwater lake sediment microbial communities from the University of Notre Dame, USA, for methane emissions studies -HBP12 HB (SPAdes)... | ecosystem: Environmental > Aquatic >...
CCCGTACATGGGAGAGAACGCATTTGTGGCAGTCACGGTCGTTCAAGTGATGGGGTTTCCCTGGCAAACGGCGCTGGCCGCAGTATTCTTGGCAGGGGCATTGTTCATCGTGCTCACAGTCACGAAACTCCGTACGCGCGTCGCCGAATCAATCCCGATTTCTTTGAAGCACAGCTTCGCCGTGGGAATCGGTATCCTGCTGGCGTTCATCGGTCTCAAGGATATTGGCATCATTAGGTTGGGAATTCCGGATGCGCCACTCATGCTCGGTCACATTGCGGAGCCCGGGGTGCTGCTGTCCATCTTCGGAATTGTCGCTATTGCGGTTCTTTTGGCGCTGAGGATCAGGGGAGCCATTCTCATTGGGATTGTGGCGACCGGGCTCTTGTCCGTCATCTTCGGTGTCACGGCGCCGCCATCAAGGCTGGTGAGTATGCCACCGAGTATTTCTCCGATTTTCATGAAACTCGATTTTGCGGGCGTCTTCTCGGCCGCCGGTATTTCGGTTGTGATCATGATTTTCGTTATGGCTCTCGTGGATACGATAGGCACTCTCCTCGGACTGTCATCGCGAGCGAATCTTCTGGATGAGCACGGTAATCTGCCTGACATCGAGAAACCAATGCTGGCTGATGCCATTGCCACGACTGCCGCACCGCTTCTGGGAACGACTACTACAGGGGCCTTCATCGAATCGGCAACCGGAATTGAAGAAGGTGGACGCACAGGTTTTACAGCGCTTGTGGTTGCCGCACTCTTTTTGCTGGCGCTGTTCTTTGCACCGGTCCTCACATCATTTGGCCCGGAGGCGTATGGACCCGCGTGCGTCATCGTCGGGGCGTTCATGATCGCATCGGTGAAAAAAGTGAACTTCGATGACTACACCGAACTCGTGCCTTCATTCTTGACGATCATGCTGATGAGTTTCACGTTGAATCCGGGCATCGGCATTACTGCGGGTTTCATCACCTGGCCCCTGCTGAAATTGTTCACTGGGAGATACAGGGAAGTCAAGTTCATGCAGTGGCTACTCTTCGTGATGTCGGCCGTTTTCTACGTTGTGCATCCACATTGATTAGAGCCAATACGGGTCGGCACCCGATGTCAGATGGGCCGACTCCATCAGTTTCTTTCCGTTAGGGTCGATTCAAGAGACGTGCTCATGGAATGCCATGTTGCCAGCACGCCCGCTACCGCCATTTCCGGCCGAATCTCTGCGAAAGTGGCAGTGCTTCAAAATTACCTGGAGGTCTGCGGATTCCTCTCGCAAGAAAGAAGAGGAAACTGATCCAAATAAAATATTTCCTTGCGCGTTTTCATTAAACTTTTGTAGAAAGAGGGAAAGGGCGTCGAGGAAGTTGCGTATAATCGGTGAGACAGTTGGGCGACCGACTTCGCGCCTAAAACTTCCACAGGGTTAAGACAGCGCAAGTATCGTACGAGCCGCTTTGCGGGGAGAGGCAGTGTGCGAACATTGCAGGGTCATCAAGCCGTTTTGACCGTTGTTGATTTCTCTTCGCCACGCCGTCCCGCAGTAGTACCGGGTTGTCTGTGACAGTTCGGTGCCAAGCACAAAACCTTTACACGAGCCGTATGGTAGTATGCGTAGACGCGATCATAGCATTAGGAGCACGAAGGGAAGCGGTATGAGCACTATACTTGTCTACAGCGATGACACTCGGTTTGGCAGGGTTTGCGCCAACGAGTTGAAGTCAGAGGGGTATCTCCCGTACGTTTTCACTACGGAGGAGGGAGTCGTCGATTTCTTCAAGCAACGTTCCGCGGTTGATCTGGTGATTCTCAACGAAGGGGCGGAAAAACCGGGGTCTCACCATTTGCTGGAAGTGTTGCGCGAGATGAGACCGCAGGTTTCGGTGATCATGACCTCCGAGTACTTCAACTTCTGGAATGATTTTTCGACTTGGTTGGCGGATGCTTGCTTGGTGAACACGCCGGATCTGGCGGAGCTGAAAGAAACGGTCAAAACGTTTCTCAGTCATCCGGTTGGGTCTCAAGAACGGGTCGGTTCAGCGAAATACTCGGTCGACTGGGAGTGCGCGCTGGATGATTCTCGACCTGAGATGGCATCCTGACAAGTCGTTCAAAGGACACCGCAGCGTGTTTGTGGGGGACTTGTCCTTTGAACTGCACCTATACATCCCAGCAGTCGGGGTCAGAAGAAGATTCTGACCGCGTTCGCATTTTGCATAGGGAAGTGTGATGGAAGGCCGATCAGCATGCCCTTGTATGGCATACCTATAAGATTCATCGATTAGCGCCCCGTGATTTCGCAACTATCGAGGACATATTCGTACTTCGCCTCACCGCCCGTTTCCGACCAAGCAGGTTGCTCCCGATCGATCTACTATCTTATGTGTGTTTTCCAGGCCCCGTCGTGTCCAACATTAGTTTGGTCTGCTGCGGTACTCCCATCTCCGGCATCGGTGGCGCTTGCCTGCCTTACCCCTGGCCGGTCTGCCCGAACACAACACCGACCAGGAAGATCACTATTACGGCGACGCAAAGTTGCGTGAATTGAGACTTCATGTTTCCTCCTATCTCATCGAAGTCGGGCCCATGACGGCAAGCTATTGTCGGTGATTGCGACGCGTAATCACTTTTGGTGCACGGCTTACGTTGCTTGATTGAGTGACACCTCACATTTTTTGGCTCCCTGCGCAAAAAAGATTTGGCGGACGTGTTTAACACTCTAACTTTGAAGTCAGACCTTGCGGTTACGCAGAAGCAACTGTTAACCTTTGTTCCAAAGAGAGGATTTGCTTATGGCAGCCAAGGGCAAGAAGGACATCAAAAGAGAAACCAAGAAGCCGGCAAAGAAGACTAAGAAGAAATAGCCAGGGTTCGCTGAAGAGCTTGGGCGGAGAGTAGCGGCAGTCAACCGCACTCTCCGCCTCTTCTTTTGCGGTTCTTTTGCTTCAAGATGACACAATAGAAAAAGGCGCGGATTGTGAATCCGCGCCTCTACATTTCAAGACCCCCGTCTCAAGTCAAGGGCAGTGTGGGGTCGCCCCTCCGGCGAAGATGTAATTCACTAGAAACACCGCGTCCGATATGTCTATGGAGGCATCGCAGTTGGCGTCGCCACGTACCATTGGTGTCGGCGCCAGCCCGCCACTGAAAATATATGCAATCAAATAGACTGCATCGGTAATGTCAATGTGTTGATCAGCGTTTGCATCGCCGCAAATGATGGGTGCCACAGTTGCCGTGTCAATGACGTGAGTGAAGTTGACCGTCTGCGACTTGGCGGGACTATCCGAGTCAGTTACTTTGGCACTGTAATAGAAGGTGGCTGCGTAGAGAGGAGTACCTGTCACCGTTCCAATAGTATCACCCCTCAACACCAGTCCATAAGGAAGATCGCCGCTCAATTTTGTCCAGTGATAGGGGGCTATTCCGCCTACGGTTTCCAGCTTCCAGTAGTAAGGCGAGCCAACTGCTCCGTGGGGGGGAACGGTCGTGACGACGCGCATTCCGAAGGGAACTTGCGTTACGGTTCGGAGAATCCATTCCTGTGGGTCAACTACGATATTGGTCACCGAATCGGCAAAATGCAATGTCAAGAACTGTGTCTGACCTTCATTCCAGATTGTTGTGTCAAGGGTTCCGCCTGTCTTTACGAACTGGGTTTTGACCGGCATCTTGAAGAAGGTGCCCCACGCTTGCGTCTGTCCAATGAGGTAATACAGATTGAATCCACCCGTGCCACTCGTATCGCGCTCGCACCGCCAAGCGACCTCATAGTCGGGATGGCCATCTCCGTATACCCATTCGTGGAAGAACCAGTACATGTCACTGCCGACCCGCGAGGCGACGAAATTGGAGAAATCTTCTGTTGTCAGGGAACCATACTTATACGATGAGCCGTAGTAATCGTGAATCACCCGGAAGAACGTCGTGTCGCCCAGAACTCCACGCAGCATGTGCACTATCCACGAGCCTTTGTCGTAAGAGAGGTTTTGGTCGAAGATATTGTCGGTTTGCAGATTTTCCACGTATACTGTTCCCCGTCCCAGATATTTCTGTGACTGCATGTAGTTGAAATAGACGGCCTGCGAGCCATAGTAGGACTCGAAGAATATTGCCTCCGCATATGATGCAAAGCCCTCGTTAAGCCAGATGTGGTGGAAGTCCTTGCACGTGATCATATCTCCCCACCATTGGTGACTAGTCTCGTGGGCAATTACCCAGTCGTTGTAAAAGGTCGGAAGATAGAAGGTGCAGGTCTGGTGTTCCATGGCGCCGCCCCAGCCAAATTGAGCACTTCCCGCCTTTTCCGTGGCAAAGGGGTAGGTCCCGAACTTGTCGCTCAGATGGGTCAGTACCGGTATCATCCAGGTCTCGAATGAATTCTTGGCCCAATAGCCGTCTGGGAGAGTATAGGTGACGACCGGCATGTTAATTGAGCCGTACGTCCAAGTCTGCTGGCCGAAGACGAAGTCGGCACAGGTGAAGGCCACCAAATAGGTCGCGATCGGATAATTGTGCTTGTAGTGTACGAGCTTCCTGCCGCTGCCGCTCGAGGCATCACTTATAATAGCGCCGTTGGATGCCACTTTATAGGTCGACGGATAATCGATGTAGATGTCAATCGAATCTGGCTTGTCGAGCGGATAATCCTTGCAGGGCCACCAGTTGCGTGAACCAAAAGGTTCACAGTTCGTGTAGCACATCGTGTATCCATCCACCAGACCGAATATCATACCCTGGCCACCGTACGAGGCGGGCGTGCCGTGATAATACACTGCCATGTCAAATTCGACGTTCTGGGCGTAGGGGGTCGGAGTCGTAATCTTCAGCATCTCAGCGGGACGGCTAAACACTGCCGCAGAACCGCCGAAACGCACGGAGTCCACCACCAGTTGGCTGGTAAGGTTGAGGTCAATGGTGTTGAGCGCCGCAATGTTTGAGCGAATCTTGTATTGGACATTCGCTTGTATGGTACTCGTCGTGAAATCAAGCTTGACGGTTATGCCGTAGTAACGCACGTCATAATCGGCTTGGTTGCCGTCGACCAGCGCTTCTCTCTGCGACAGTTGCGCTTTGATCGCGCGCTCGCGATCCGCGGCTTCGGCCTCGTAGAACTTGTGACGTGCCGCCTTAAGCTCCTCGATGTCCTGCGGCGTGAGATTTCGGTAATCGTAAGACTTCTGTTGGCCTTGCGCCACTGAAACGCACGAAGCCAGAATAATCAATAGCATTACAACTGTGCGTGGCATTATACCTCCACTATGCCAAAGTTTCCGTGAATATGGACGCCTTCCGTCAAACCGGTGGTACCGCCATAACTTATACGAATTGGCTGCTCAAACATCAAATTCAGTGTCGGCCGCTAAGTGCTTTCCCGGCGAGGGGAAAACGGGCAAGTAATCGGTATCTAGTCTTGTTTGGGCGTGCTAACCGGACACCCAACCAACAATGACCTGCCGGCACACATGCAGTTCATCTTTAGGAAGATACTCAATTTTCCGCATTTGTCAAGACAATCACTGCGTCCAAATGTGTCCCGGGGAGCAGATGGATCGACTTCTGTGCGAAAAGTGGCAAGGTTTTTTCAAGTTTTCCGCGCCCATGTCGATAGCTCCAACAAGAGACATGCCGTAAGGCCAAGACAACTAATAATTTGAGCATACAGCCAAGCATCAGGGAACGAAGGGAACATCGAAATGCTGTCACTTCTTGAGAAGCAAATGGAGTTACTCGAACGCAAGCTTTTCGACCTTGAGAACCGGATCGAAGATCAGACGATGCAGCTCAACGACGTTGCCACGATGGGTCTGATGATCACCTCACTACTCGATATCGAGAAAGTGCTGTCAGCGATGATGGATATGGCGACGCGCATGGTTGGTGGTGAGGTCGGCTGCATAATGCTACTTGAGAACGGCTTGTTGCAGACGAAGATCTCCTGGGGCTTGGACGATCGCGTTATCAAATCGATCAAGATGGAAAATGAAGTAGACATCGCTACTTGGACATTCCAAACAGGCGAGACAATCGTAATAAACGAGTTCCCCGAAGAGGCGACGCACGGTGGATTGATCAACGCCATCATCAGCGTTCCCCTTGCCACCCAGGAGAGACAACTCGGCGTGCTGATAGTGGTCAACAAGGCGACAGGCGGTGGCTTCACCGACGAAGACAAGAACGCAGTCGAAACGCTAGTGCGTTTTGCGGCCGTGTCGATAGAAAACGCCAATCTGATGAAAGAGCGGTTGGAGCGACAGAAGCTGGAACAGGAACTCGTGGTTGCGCGACAGGTTCAGCAGGCGCTGCTACCCTCCAATGCGGAAGCGTTCGAGCATGCGTCAATTGCTGCAGCTTATCTGCCCGCCGGACAGGTCGGTGGCGACTATTATGACATCATTCGTCTGTCACCCCACGAATTCGTCATAATCGTAGGCGATGTCAGCAACAAAGGCATGCCGGCAGCGCTCATGATGACGGCCGTACGGTCGGTGTTTCGGATGGAGGCGGGCAAAAACGTTGAAATCGACCAGATGATTACCGATCTGAACGCCTTTCTCTGCGATCAGGTGCTCAAAACCGAGAACATGTTCATTTCGCTGGCGTACGCCTACTTCAACCTACGGATGATGACCTGCACTTATGTCAACGCGGGACATCTGGCGCCGATACATTTTCACAAAAAGACGAACGAAATTACCGTTTGGAAGACCGGTGGAACCGTGTTGGGGCAGTTCCCGAGCTACGTATATCAATCGGAGAGCGTGCCGATGGAAACCGGAGATCGAGTTCTCTTCTATACTGACGGCATAACCGAATGCGAGGACTCAGGGGGGCAAATGTACATGCGTGAGCGGCTGAACAAGTTCGTGCTCGCGAATGCCGAGCGCGAGCCGGAGGAATTCATCACCATGCTCACGCAGGAGGTCGACGATTTCAAAGGAGATCCGAACAAGCCACAAAGTGACGACATAACAACACTGCTGATAGAAATAAAATGAGCGGGCAAGTTTACAGATTGACCATCTATCCAGAGAATGACCATTTCGGTCGGTGCTATGCGGTAGCGAGCGAAGTCGCCCAGCGCCTGGGGTTTGATCCGGAGGAGGAGTTTCGTTTTGTCGTTTGTGTTTCAGAAGCGTACACAAACGCTTTCGTTCACGGCAACAAATCGGATCCTTCCAAATCGATCAATGTGGTTTTTGCCTGGGACCAGGAGACCGTTCGGGTCGACGTCGAGGACCAAGGTGAAGCGAAGCCGGAAGCCCTGCATCTGGACGATTCGCGACCGGACATTGATTGTGAAAAAAGCGGCGGTCGAGGAGTGGGTATCATGAAGCTATTTGCCGATAGAATGGAAGTGGAGGAACGACATGAAGGGGGGCTTCGAGTGAGCATTTCCTTCCGGCTGCGCGGGAAGAGTTCGCAAGTCGGCGTTCCGCTACAAAAGTCAAACGGAGGAGTACATGGAAATCAGAGTAACTGAAAATGAGGACTACATCACCCTCAGTCTGAAAGGGCGTCTCGACTTTGCCAGTTCGACCAATCTCAAAGAAGAGATTCTCAAACGCGTGGCTCAGGGGAGAAACCGGATCATTTTGAATCTGGCTCAGATTGATTTCATCAACAGCTCTGGGTTGGGAACATTGGTCTCCATACTCAAAGAGATGCGGCTGGCCAAGGGACGGTTGCTACTGTCCAATCTGGCAAGCTACGTTGAGGAGATATTCGAGATTACTCAGTTGTCTCATATTTTCGAGATTTATCCGAGCGAAGCGGAAGCTCACGAAGCACTGACCGCCTCGCGCGTGAATGTGAGCTAATAGCCATTGTCGAGGACTAATACCATGAGCAGTGACAGCACGTTGCTGGAGGGATTGCTGGAAAAACTGGCGAGTGCTGATGCGTTCGACCGCGAGGACGCGATCAGCGAGTTGAGCAGGATTGACGACATTCAGGCAGACGCGGCGCTGGTTACCGCTCTGGAAGACCCTGACAAAGGTATTCGCGAAACCGCCGCGGAAGCGATCGTGCGACGACGCTCGTCATATGCTCCGATTTTTCTTTGTCAGTACCTGGCTAACGAAAACATCGGCACACGCAATCTTGCCTCCGAAATCCTGACGACCCTCGGCAAACACGCGGTGCCAGCGTTGTCGGAGAAGGTCTTTGATCCCGATCACGACGTCCGCAAGTTTGCGGTGGACATTCTCGGCACTATCCGCGATGGATCGTCGGTTGAAGTTGTCGTTAGAGCTCTCAATGATTCGAGTCCGAACGTTGTCTGTTCAGCGGCTGAGGCGCTGGGACTGCTGGCCGATCCGAAATCCGTGGGGCCTTTGGTAGAAACCTATGATCGTTTCGCGGAAGCCAGAGCGCAAATTATCGAGGCCTTGGGGAAGATCGGCGATCACAGCGCCATCCCAGTTCTCGTGAGGGCGCTTGACGACACCGATCCGGTCGTTGTCTTCACCGCCGTTGAAGCGATGGGGAGCATGTGGACGCGCGAAGTCGAACCCTACTTGCGCAAATTGCTCAAACGGGAAGACAGCGCTCTGCAGGAAGCAGTTGTCAGTTCTCTGATCAAACTTGCCCACGCAACCGATCATTCGGTTCTTGATGACCTGCCTGCCGCTCAGCTTCAGACTTGCTTAACACGGGCGGTCAAAAGTGGCGACCGGCAAACCAAATTGTTTGCACTTGAAGAACTACGAAGCTGGGAAACGCTGGCTGCCGTAGATCTGTTGCTTGGGGCACTGGCGGATCCCGACGAGGACGTGGCGCTTAAAGCAAAGGAACTGCTGACTATCGCCGCCACGGCGGCGGCAGAGAAGATTTCGCAAGCGTTGCGCCATGCTTCGCCCGCGGTGGCCTGTAGTCTTCTGGACATGATCGCCGCCAGCGGGAATTCGCACTTCATACTCGACGTGCTGCCGCTGGTAGACAACGCCGACGATGGTGTCCGCGAACGCGTGACCTCAGCCTTGGGCAGGATTGGCGATCAGCAGGTCATACCGCTGCTGACAAAGCTGGCGACCGATCATGTAGGACATGTCCGCTCGGCTGCTTTCAAAGCTATGGGATGGATTGGTGGTGATTCGGCTCTGGACACGCTGTTTGCCGGTTTGGATGATTCCTATCCCGATGTTCGCCAGGCGGCTCTCGGTGCGATTGTTCTGAGCTGCAGCTCTGACGCCATCGTCCGCCTTCGCGAGGACCTCAATCACCAATCGCCGTTGCGCCAGATAATGGCGGCACAGGCGCTTGGCTGGATCGGGGAAAAGGCAGTGGTGGAACCGCTGATCGGAGCGTTGAATCATCCCGAATGGGAAGTCCGCAAGTCAGCCGTGGAATCACTCGGTCGCATAGGTGACAGAGCGGCTATCGAGCACATCAAAATACTCCTCAGCGATGAGGAGTCACAAGTGCGCAGGTCGGCTATCGACGCGTTGGTGGCCTTGGCAGGCGATGACGCCTATCGCGATATCCTCTCTTTGCTTGACGACGAGGATCTCTGGGTCAGATTCCATGCCATCAACACGCTGGGTCGAATCGGTAATCCCGATGCAACCACCCAGATCCTGCAGTTTCTCACCGACGAAAACGACGTCCTGCGAGTGGCAGCTGCCAAATCGCTCTCCATGTTGCAGGACAAACGGGCGCTGCCGTTCCTGCACAGCCTGGCGGGCGACCGCAATCAGGATGTGGTGGGCGCCGCCAATGACGCAATTGCCAAGATCGAAGGGGTGGCCTGATGGACACATATAAGATACTGATCGTCGATGACGAGCTGCTGATTCGCGACCTGCTTTATGACTACTTCCTTTCCAAGGATTACTCCATTATGACCGCCAACAGCGCTGAAGAGGCGATGGAAATAGTTGAGCAGCATGACGATTTCGACGTCGTTTTGACTGATATAAAAATGGGTGGCATTGACGGGCTACAGCTTGTTGACGGCCTCAGACAAAGCTACAGGAATCTGCCCGTCATCGTTATGACTGCCTTCCCCTCGGTGGAAACGGCGGTGGAAGCTTTGCGGAAGCGTGTCTACGATTACATTGTCAAGCCATTCAATATCAACAGACTGTATTCCGTGGTCGAAGCGGCCGCGAACAAATACCATCGTGACAGGAAGGCTCACGAACCGGAGGTTGTCAATGGAGAGTAAGCTGCTTGTGGTTGATGATGAGGTGTTCGTAAGAGAATTGCTCGCTGAGTATTTCACGAAATTGAACTATCAAGTACGAACAGCGGGGTCGGCAGTCGAGGCTCTTCAGCAAATCGGGATGGAAGACTTTCATGTCGCTTTGATCGACTTGCGCATGCCTGACGGCGGGGGCATCGATGTCCTGCGTGCGGTGAGAAAGACCGCCGACGATCTCTCGATAATCATAATGACCGGTTATCCGACAGTGGATTCCGCCATCGAAGCCATGCGCGCCGGCGCTTACGACTATGTTGTCAAACCGTTCCGCCTAAAGGAACTTGACAACATCGTCACCAAAGCTGTGGCTGCACAGAGGCATCGCGCTGAGATCAATCAGCTCCGGGAACGGGTCACAGAACTCGAAGCCCGCGTGGCCAGTTTCAGGAAGAAGGAGAATCGAGAAAGCGTCGACGTGGGTCCACGACGGTTCACGATTATCGAAAAAGCGGGGGAAGGGGAACCGTTCCAGGTGGAAGAACCGGCTCTGAACGGTCCCCAGCGTCATCGTATCAGAGACGTCGCCAGACAGGATCCATTATACGAAGAGGCAGTGGCTTCCCGGCGTGAATTCCGGGACAAGGCAGTGTCGCTGATGGAAGAATCGAGTTAGGTCAATCGACCGTAGGACACAGTGACTATGTTGCAGACAGAAAATCTAAATCTTGAACTTAGCCTCGAAGACTTTGTCGCTTTTCGCGATTTCATCCATGAAAAGTGCGGCATCTTCTTTGCGGAGAACAAGAAGTATCTTGTCGAGAACCGACTCAGCAAACGAATGGCCACACTCGGTCTCAAGTCTTTCCGCGATTACTTCTATCAGGTCAAGTACGATACGTCGCTGAAAGAGTTCAACATGCTGATGAACCTGGTCACGACTAATGAAACCTCTTTCTACCGAAACCCGCCGCAGCTGGCTTGTTTCCAGCAGGAGGTTCTACCGCTAATTATCGAACAGAAGAAACAACCCGGGCAGTCCAAACGCTTGAAAATTTGGTCGGCGGGGTGTTCTACAGGTGAAGAGCCCTATACGCTCGGCATGATTCTGCTTGAGGTACTCGGCGAACGCAATGACTGGAATATCGAGATCATCGCCAACGACATTTCAGAGAACGTGCTCTACTCGGCGCGTACAGCAGCCTACAGCGAGATGTCGCTGCGAACCACACCGCTATATATTGTTAACAAGTACTTCACGCGCGAAGGTGAGAAATACTGCGTGACTGAGTCCGTCAAGCGGCTGGTAAAATTCTCTCACCTCAATCTGGCTGATCGCCGCAAGATGGCGCTGATGACAGACATGGATTTTGTCTTCTGCCGAAATGTGATGATCTATTTCTCTGACGAGATCAAGAAGCAAATTGTAAAGGGATTTTACAACAGCCTGAGGCCCGGAGGGTACCTCTATATCGGCCATGCCGAATCACTGCACGGTATCAGCAAGGCCTTCAAGCTGGTTTATTTCAAGAACGGGCTGGTCTATTTCAAAGAGACTGGTGCCGCTGCCGAAACGGATATGCCTGAGATGACGGCCGCACCAGTCGCCGTCACTGTCGGAGCCAAATCGGCCTTTGCCGCAGTTGCCTCCACTGCAACCCGGAGTGCTCGTGACGTCTCGGGAACCAGTGCCGCAACTCTCGACAAGCTTAAGAAGATTCAGGAACTGCTGGCCAGCACCAAGAAATAGCACTGTGAGAAGGAATAGGTAGATATGAGCAGAAAAATTCTGGTAGTAGACGATTCACCGACTCTAGTGAAGTTTGTCTCCTATAGCCTGAAATCCAGCGGCTATGAGGTTGTCGGCGCTTGTGACGGCATGGACGCCTTGGAGAAAATGTCCCATCTCGAATCCGATATCGATCTTATAATCACCGATCTGAACATGCCCAACATCGATGGCTATGAACTGATAGCCACTCTGCGTCAAAACGACAAGTTTGCCGAAGTCCCGATTATCATTCTCTCCTCCGAAGATGGTGACGAGGACAAGCAAAAGGGCGAAAAGGCCGGTGCTACTTCATATCTGGTCAAGCCTTTCAAATCGTCGGTTCTACTGGCGGAAGTGGCACGACTACTGGATTAGGGGCTGTTGCAATAGGCGTAACGCTAGAAACTGAAAGCGAAGGAGGTAAAGGTGTCTTCTCTGAAAATACTCGCGGTCGACGATTCGCCAACAATGCGACGCATCATTGTCAACACACTGAAAAGGGCCGGCTACGAAAACGTCACGGAAGCTTCGGACGGCAAAGATGCACTAGCGAAGATGAAAGTGGAGCAATTCAATTTCGTGATCACCGACTGGAATATGCCGGAGATGGACGGCCTGACTTTCGTTTCCCAAATTCGCAGTCTGGACGAATTTAAGGACATGCCGATTCTCATGGTGACGACCCGGTCAGTCAAAGATGATATCATTGAGGCGATGAAAGCGGGAGTGAACAATTACATTGTGAAGCCATTCACTCCGGAAACGCTCAGCGAGAAGATTGGTCAGGTACTTAAGTCGGTTGGAAGGAGTTGAAATGATGGACAAGTCTATTCCCGTCGGCGATTCAGCCAAGAATATCCACGCTGAACTGAGGCACCTTGCCGATTCAATTAGTCAGATCATCAAAGGTATTAGAGTGGCTCAGGAACCGATTGCCGATTCACGCAACAAGGTACCGCAAGCTGCCGAACAGTTGGAGAGGGTAACGCAACAGACCGCGATGGCGACGCATCGTGTGCTCGATATGGTGGAGGCGATTACCGGCCGAGAGGGCGAAATCGAGACCCAAGTGAAGGAACTGCGTCGTGTTTTGCCGTCGACTTACTTTCGCAATAATTCGCGTGTAAAGCGAATCGTTGATCGTATTGGGGCTAGTGCTTCCGCCAATCAAAACGACGCCTATGCGATCATGGACGCCCTGCAGTTCCAGGACATTACTTCGCAGCAGGTTGATCATGCGATTTCACTTCTCGAACAAGTTGAGAATCGTCTCAAGGACGTCATGGTCGGACTGCAACTCGACGTCGGTCCGGAAAACGATGTCAAGCGAAAAGAACGTGCATACGATCCTAACGCTCATTTCTCCAGTAACTCCAACGAGCAAAGCGAAGTTGACAAGTTGCTCAACAACCTGACCAAAGAAAAGCAGAATAACTAGAGGGGTAAGGCGCTATGACGGAGACAGGAATGGAATTGGACAACATGAAGGAGATCGTAGACGAGTTCATGATCGAGGCGGACGAGATCCTCGCAAAGCTTGATGAAGACATGGTCAAGCTGGAAAAGAACTCAGCTGACCTCAACCTCCTCAACGAGATTTTTCGGGCCGCGCATACCATTAAGGGCACATCGGGTTTTCTGGGATTGGACAAAGTCTCCGAGTTGACTCACAAGATGGAAGATGTCCTCAACAAACTGCGCAAAGGGGAGTTGAAGACAAATCCGGTTATTATGGATGCCTTGCTCCAGGCAATCGACACGCTTAAGCTCCTCTTGGAGGATCTTCGCACCGGCAAAGACAGCGGAATTGACCTGGCGTCCGTTAAGAATCAGTTGATTGCCGCCAGCTCTGTAATGGCTGGAGGTGAAGCGCCCGTAACGAAAAAGGAAGCCAAGAAAAACGGCAAATCCCAGAAGATCGAGACATCCGCCAGAGCAACGCCTGCCACACCCATCGAGTCTTCGACTCCGAAAACGGAGTCACTGGTCGCCCAAGCCACACCGCTTACCGTAGATAGTCCAGAATTGAGACCGGTTGAAGCGCAACCGGCGGAAGAAGAGAAAGAGGCGACAGACGAAACACAGAGGAATGATGGCGGCACATCTCTGGCGAAACAGATGGCGGAAATGCGTCGTGGGGCAGATCAGACGATCCGCGTCGACGTTGGCCGTCTCGATAGTCTGATGAACATTATGGGCGAACTTGTGCTCGGACGCAACGCCATGTTACAGCTCACCGGCAAAATCACCTCACGCTACGAGGGCCAAGAGTTGATGGATGACCTCAATCAAGTGGCGACACAACTCAATTTTGTTACGACGGAACTGCAGATGTCCATCATGAAAATGCGTATGCTGCCGGTTGGGAAAGTATTCAACAAGTTCCCGCGCGTCGTCCGTGACCTTGCCCGCAGTCAGAACAAGGAAATCGAGTTGTTCATTTCCGGCGAGGAGACTGAACTTGACAAGTCGGTTATCGAGGAAATCGGCGATCCTCTGGTGCATCTGATCCGCAACTCTGCCGATCACGGCATCGAACAGCCGGATGAAAGAGTGAAAGCCGGAAAGGCGCGTGGTGGTCGTATCGATCTGATCGCGAGCCAGGAGGGTTCCAACATTGTCATCAAAGTTGCCGACGACGGCGCCGGCCTCGACACGGCCAGAATTCGTCAGAAAGCGATAGAGAAGAAGCTCGCTTCGGTTGACGAAATTAACCGGATGTCAGACAAAGAAATTTTTAGCTACATCTTCCATCCCGGCTTCTCCACCGCCAAGGTCGTGACCGATGTCTCGGGGCGCGGCGTCGGAATGGACGTGGTTAGAACCAATATTGAAAAACTAAAAGGCATCATTGACATCCAGTCGGAGCGAGGCAAAGGCACGGCGATTATCATCAAATTGCCGTTGACACTGGCGATTGTGCAAGGGTTGCTTGTAGAAGCGCGCAACGAGTTGTTTATTCTGCCATTGGCTTCAGTATTGGAGACCGTCAAGATCGCCCGCGCTGATGTTGCGTCGATCAATCGCAAGGAAGTCATTCGCCTTCGCGACACGGTGTTGCCAATCGTCGATCTGCATTCGATATTTTTTAGGGGCTCCAGTTCAATCGATCTGGCGAAAATGACTAACTCGTATGTAGTAGTGCTCGGATTGGCTGAGAAGCGGATTGGTTTGGTCGTCGATCATCTTATCGGGCAGGAGGAAGTCGTGATCAAGTCACTGGGAGAATTCCTTGGACAGACTCAGGGGATTGCCGGCGCCACCATCCTTGGCGATGGTCGGGTGCGCCTGATTGTTGATCCAGCCGGAATCTTTACAATGATGGTCTAACGTAGCTGGCTCAGAACAGGACTGTGAATGTCAGACAAGATTCGCGTACTGATCGTCGATGATTCGGCGTTCATGCGCAAAGCGATCCAGATGATGCTCGCTGATGATCCCGCAATCGAGATCGTCGGTTTCGCTTCAAACGGGAAGATAGGCGTCGAGAAAGCGTTCGAGCTAAAGCCCGATCTGGTGACCATGGACATCGAAATGCCGCTGTTAGACGGACTTACGGCGTTGCGCATGATCATGGAAAAGCAGCCGACGCCGGTAATCATGGTGTCTTCTTTGACCTCTGAAGGGGCACAGATCACTTTGGATGCCCTTGATCTGGGAGCCGTCGATTTCATAGCCAAGCAAATGTCTTTTGTCTCCCTCGACATAGTCAAGATCAAAGCAGATTTACAGGCTAAGGTTAGACACATCCATAGTCGTCGCCACACTCTAATGGCGCAATACGCTCTCCGCAAAAGCCGTCAGATCAGCAAAACGTCGATCGGAGGTGCTCAAATATCTCAACCTTCTATGCTGCGTGCGCCGCGGAAAAAGCAGAAACTGGTGCGCCTTGTGTCGATCGGCACGTCCACCGGCGGACCTCCTGCTCTGCAAGCAGTGTTGACATCGCTACCGCGCAATTTCCCAGTCGGCATCGTGGTTGTCCAACATATGCCACCGATGTTTACAAAATCGCTGGCCGAACGTTTGAACAACCTCTGTCAAATGGCTGTCAAAGAGGCGGAAGACGGTGAACAAATCAACCCGGGCACTGTATATATCGCGCCCGGCGACAAGCACCTGCTTGTTCGCAAAAATCTGTCCAATAACGTTGCCAGGCTGTCGGAGAAACCGGCAGACACGCTCCATAAACCCTCGGTCGACGTCCTGATGAATTCGGTCGCCGACGCTGTCGGACAAGTTTCTCTGGGTGTGATTATGACTGGCATGGGGGCGGATGGCCTGCAAGGCTTACGAGCGATGAAGAACAGAGGCGCCGACATCATTGCACAGAATGAAGAATCCTGTATAGTTTATGGAATGCCCCGCGCCGTTATTGAGGCCGGAATTGCCGATACTGTCGCCCCTCTGGAGCAGATTGCGGGCGAGATAATGGCCTATTTCTGATTGCTAGCGCATCCGAACAACTTCCTACACTGATAAACGCTGCAAGGGTGACCCAGCAAAGTGAACTGTGGTGCCAGACAGCTGCTCGGCTGACGCCACTACACCATCGCTCAAGTTCCGCCAATTATTTTTGTTGAAAACCGCGTGACTCCCTTCCTATTATCCTCTTGATGGTAAGGCAGAAGCAGAGTGCGTCCGGCAAGGAACTTCAGGATTCCGACCAGTTGGCGGTTTTTCGCGAGACTTTCGCCAGCTTCAACAACACGATTAAGCGGTTGAATGAGTCCTATGCAACCCTTCAAGCCCGCTATCAACAGTTGTCTGACGAGCTGACTGCAACAAACGAGAAGCTGCGTGAGGTTCTTGACCAGAATCTACAGACCAAGAACTTCCTTCAGAATGTCCTCGAGTCGTTGACCGCCGGAGTGATCACGATCGATCTTGAAGGCAAAATCAAGAGCATCAACCGTTCCGGCTGCGCAATCCTTCATATCAAACCGAAACAAATTATCGGAACTGAATACGAAAAGATATTCGGCAAGACTCTTGCCGGCGCCCATTCGCTTTGCAGTCTTTTCTTAGGAGGTAAAGCTTACCGCAATCTCGAAAAAGATGTTCGCATCGACGACGGCACTGTGATCCCGATTTCGGTTTCGAGTGCGCCAATTACCGACAGTGCTACCAATACCGTAGGGGCATTGGAAGTTTTTGTTGACCTGACTGAAGTCAAACGGATGCAGGAGGAAATGGCGCGAGTGAGGAGTTTGGCTGCGCTCGGAGAGGTGGCAGCAGTCATCGCGCACGAAGTACGCAATCCGCTTTCCGGGATCGCCGGCTTTGCCGCGCTGCTGCGGGATGAACTGGGCGACGATCATCCGCATGTGAGCTATGTTGACAAAATCAGCGCCGGTGTTCAGAAACTAGATCGCTCCGTTACGTCGCTGCTTGAATACGCTCGGGATCTTCGTCACGAGCCGCGAGCGGGTGATCTCAATTCGCTACTGAAAGAGACGATTGATTTTTTCCGTATGGATCTGCATGCACGCAACTCCGATGCACAGGTCGATCTCAGACTTCCTGTCGAGCCGGTCGTCTGCGAATTCGACCGCGAGAACCTTGGTGGTGCGCTCGTAAATCTGCTGAAGAACGCGGATGAAGCAATGCCCGGTGGCGGTACTATTTGCGTCAATCTTGCCGCCAATGGCAGCAAAGTAGTGCTGAGCGTTGCTGATCAGGGAACGAGCATTCCCGCGGAAATACGGGAGAAGATTTTCGCGCCTTTCTTTACAACGCGTAATGGAGGGACGGGCCTGGGGTTGGCACTGGTTAAGAAAGTGGTCGAGGCACATCGCGGCATGATTGAAGTCGATTCGCGCAATGGCGTCGGCTCGACCTTCACGATTATTTTGCCGACAAGCTCTCGCTAACTTCTCGGCTTTCGGGAAAGATCGGCAGGCACAGAGAATGCAAGAAAGATGAGTACAAGACACGAAATTCTGGTTGTTGATGACGACGCTCTGGTCAACGAGTTTTTTGAGGCGGTCCTCAAGAAACTCGGTCACAGCGTAACGACCGTTGCCTCGGGCGAACAGGGTTTGCAACTCCTCCGTGAGAAGGAGTTTGACATTGTTCTTTCTGATGTCAAGATGCCAAGGATGAGCGGTATTGATCTGTTGAAACACGTAAAGACCGAGTCGCCGGAAACTGTGGTAATCATGATAACGGCTTACGGCACCGTTAAGGATGCCGTTGAAGCGATGAAACTCGGCGCTTTCGACTACATACTCAAGCCGATTCTCCCGGACGAACTCGAAATGATTGTCGCCAAGGCCCTCGAACACCGGCAACTCATACTCGAAAACCGTATCCTGCGCTCCGAAATTCGCGGTCGCTATCAGTTTGAGAACATTGTTGGCGCCGACAAGAAGCTTCTCAGTTTGTTAGAGACCTTGTCATCGGCGGCGAAGTCTCGTGCCACGATCCTCATCCGCGGCGAATCCGGAACCGGCAAGGAACTGATCGCGCGCGCCATACATTATAACTCGCCGCGCACTAACGGTCCATTCGTTACTCTCAACTGTGCCGCCTTGCCTGAGGGTTTGATCGAGTCCGAGCTTTTTGGCCACGAGAAGGGCGCGTTTACTAATGCCATCAAGCAGTCCCAAGGCCGCTTCGAGCTTTCCGATGGAGGCACCCTGCTCTTGGACGAAATCAGCGAAATGCCATTTGGAGTCCAGGCTAAGTTGCTGCGTGTCATCCAGGAGCGCGAGTTCCAACGGGTCGGATCGGGGGTGAGCGTTAAAGTTGATGTCCGCCTTGTGGCGACGACGAACAGGAACCTCGAAGATGAGGTCAAGGCCGGTCGTTTCCGAGATGATCTATACTACCGCCTCAATGTCATTCCGCTCTATCTACCACCGTTGCGTGATCGACTGATCGATATTCCGGCGCTCGTCGACCACTTTGTTCAAAAGTACAATGATGAAAATCGTCGAGATATCAAGGGCATTACGGAGAAGGCAATGAGGCTGCTATTGGCTTACCACTGGCCAGGCAACATCCGCGAACTCGAAAACTATATCGAACGCGCCGTTGTGCTCTGCAAAGGTGACCGCATTACAGACACTGATTTCCCCGGTCATCTGGTTCTGGGCAAGCTGGCGTCTCTGTCCACGACTTCGGGAAACAATGAAATGACCATTTCTGAGATGGAGAAGGTGATGATCATTGAGACGTTGGAAAGACACGGCGGCAATCGCACCAAAGCCTCAGAAGCCCTGGGGATTTCGTCACGGACACTCAGAAACAAGCTACACGAGTATGGCATGATGGAGCCCAGCGAGTCGTCAGTAGCCGGTGACGACGACTCGTCGGAGTAATGACGAAGATCCCAACCCCGAATTCCGTCTCTGAGTTTTGCACAAAAAGCCACTCATTTTCGTCTAAATTGACGTCAGATAATGGTTTGAAAAATGATTTGACAACCTATTTTGCCAGTCCTATATTGCGCGCCTTAGAATGCTATAGGGTAGAACAGAAGGAGAGTGTTCGAAGTATGAGAAGTGTGACCGCTAAAGTTATCCTCATATTGCTATTGTCGTCGACGGCAGTGTTTTGTCAGGATTTTAATATTTACCCGTTTTCTATGATCGATTATTCGTTCCTGGGCGCTGGCGCCCGAGCTCGCGCTATGGGTGGCGCTTTCACCGGTGTAGCCGATGATGCCTCGGCACTCACTTGGAATCCCGCTGGGTTGATTCAAGTCGATAAAACTCAGGCGTCGATTTCAGGAATGTATCTGCCATTGCAGTTGAAAACGAAATTGACTTATGCAACTAATCCGAGCCACAACATCGACTCGAAGTTCAGTGACGACAAGCTGAAGCCCAGTTTCGCCTCGTTTGTTGCGCCGATTCGAATCAAAGGCCATCCTTTTATGGCGTCCGTAACTTACAACTCAGTACAAGATCAGATCAATGTCGAGTACAATGCGGCGGACACTACTTTCTATGCGCAGGCGCAGCAGACTACGTTTTCTGGGCACGCCACCAAGGAGAGCAGAAGGACGAGCACGGGCGGCCTCGATGTGATCACTCTCGGTTTTGGCACCGGCCTTTACGGAGATTTGGCTTTCGGTGGCGCAGTCAATATTTACACTGGTTCTACCGAGTCGACTCACCGAGCCGATTTCACCAGGGTGCTGCCGTTCTCTTATGGCAGCCAGCTCTATGACTCAATTCAGTTCCATAGCGCAAGTACAGTGTTGGACAAAGCTGATTCCAAAGGGTTCAACTTCACGACTTCAATCTTCTATCATAAGGACAAGTTCCGTGCCGGCCTTATGGTCAAGACCCCTTTTCAGTTGGTCGCCACCCATGACTTGCAAAGAGCCGACACGATGTACAATAAGTCTGTCCGGGTAGACGGTCAGGGTGTGCCGGTGGCGAACAAGCCGAGTTTGTATCGGGGGAAGACGAAGATTGATATTCCGACAGATATCTCGATAGGAGTATCTTATCAGGTCACTCCTAACCTCCTTCTGGCCGGCGATTTCGAGTACGCCAATTATAGCAAAAGCAAGTACTTCGTCAGAGCCGAGGTGGATTCGCAACAACGGATGAACAGTCTGGACTCGGTCAACACCTTCACTCTCCCAGGATCAATCTATTTTCTTGTTCCGTACACTGGCTCGATTTACAACAGCGCCGGAGAGCTTAATGAAGTCTACAATACGTTCGACCTGAAACTTGATAACAGCACACAATTTCGCTTTGGCGGCGAGTACACTCTCAAGACAACGGTTGGCGTAATTCCGATTCGCGCCGGATTCCGGATGTCACAGGGTCCATATCGCGAAGTTACGAAGGTTGTCCGCGATGACAAGGGACAGCCACAGTATGTGTCAGTCGATGGCGCGAGCGGCGAATTCGCGCTCGGGAAGAAGGTGACGCACACGGTTGTTTCGTTTGGTACGGGTATTCATTGGCGCCAGATTTGGCTTGATTTTGCCGCGGAATTCAATAGCGAGAAACAAACCGAATCGGGCACAACCTATTGGGGTGAATTCAAAATCGAAAAGAAGCGCACCGGACCTGCGATGGCCGTCAATTTCACCGGATTTTTCTAGACCGTTCATCTATAGGGACAAGTGCCAGATATTGGGCGAGGCCGGTTGGCGGTCTCGCCCTTAATTTTCTCAAAAAAGGAGTTGATATCCGTGCAAGAATCGTTAATCTTACGTTTCTGTGTGACGAAAGTCCCTGTGAGGTACTGTTTTAGTCAGGAGTGTATAACCAGATGACCCAGAAGCGAATAACCAAGCAGCAAATGAAAGAAGACCACTTCGTAACTGCCGTGTTCAGGGCACGCGAGTGGGCCGAGGCAAATCTCAATACGATCTTGATCGCTGCCGGTGCGCTGATAGTCGTTGCCGTGGCTATCTGGTTTTTTATCGGACAATCCTCGCGGAAATCGCAGGAGTCCTATGACTTGCTTGGGCGCGCTGAAGTGGAGATGCGCAATAATCAGGCTCAGGTTGCCGTGATCGATTTCCAGAAGGTTATCGATGATTTCGGCGGCACGCCCGCCGCGAAACATGCTGCACTCAAACTGGCGAATCTCTATTTTGCGACTAACGACTATGAGAAAGCGGAACAGGCTTTCCGCAAATACGCAGACGACTACGCCATTGACGAAATGTCGCGTCTCTCGGCGCTGGAGGGAATCGCCGCTTCACTGAGCGCTTCAGGCAAGTATCAGGATGCCGCCAAGCAGTATCTCGAGGTCGCTCGGAAAGACACAGCTTCGGCGACATACGAAGGCGACTTGTTTGGTGCAGTGTCAAATGCTATCAAAGCGAATGATCAAGCAAGCGCCAAAGAAGCCTTTGGGTATCTCCAGAAGAAAGGTGCCACCTCTGAGAAATTCCGGACGGCGAAAATTCTGATGATCGAAAAGGGATTTCTAACTTACGACAAGGGCGAATATAACTAAGTGGTCTCCGGGTGACAGATGAGAGTAGCTTTCATCTGGCACATGCATCAACCCTTCTACAAAGATTTGAAGACGGGGGAGTATTTGATGCCGTGGGTGCGTCTGCACGGCAGCAAGGACTACCTCGATATGCTATTGTTGCTTGACGAGTTTCCCCGTGTCAAGCAAACTTTCAATCTTGTGCCTTCCTTACTAGAGCAGTTGATCGACTACGCCGATCATGGCGCCACCGATCGGCATTTGAGCTTGTCGCGCAAACGCGCGGCGGACCTCTCGGACGAGGAGAAGACGGAAATCGCCGACAGCTTTTTCGCAGCCCATTATCCAACAATGATCAAACCCAATCCTCGCTTCAATGAGCTCTACCACAGGTGCCACGAAAAAACGGGACGTGGCGCCGCGCACAATCTTACCGATCAGGATTTTCTCGACCTGCAGTTCTGGTCGAACGCCGTCTGGATCGACCCGACCCTGCGCACGGAGAAAAGAGTTAGGGCGCTGTATGGCAAGGGGCGCGACTACTCTGAGGAAGACAAGAATTATCTGCTTGACTATCAGCTCGATATCCTCAGGCACGTGATTCCGGCTTATCGTGATCGGCGGAGTGAGGGAAAGATTGAAGTGTCTTTTTCGCCGTATTATCACCCGATTTTGCCGCTTCTGGTCGACAGTGACGCCGCCAGAATGGCCGTACCGAACATTGCCCTCCCGCGTCGCCACTTCGCTCATCCCGAAGATGCCGACACGCAGGTGGAACAGGCAATCGCCTACTACCGGCAGCTATTCGGTGGTGAATGTCTCGGTATGTGGCCCTCGGAGGGGTCAGTCTCTGAGGCAATTCTGCCGATCTTGCACCGCCACGGTATTCGCTGGATCGCCAGCGATGAGGAAATCTATTACGCATCAACGAACCATCCGATTGCCAAGGAGAGAAACCCGGATCAGCCGCTGGACGGAATTCATCGACCCTATTGGGTCGGTGGGGATGAAAATCGCATTGGTATGCTTTTTCGCGATCACCGGCTCTCAGATAAGATCGGTTTTGTCTACTCCAATTGGGATGCCGAGAAAGCCGCTGACGATTTCCTAAGCGAACTGCACAAACTGGCTGCGGTCTACGAAAAGGCCGGCGTTGATGCCCTGGTGTCGGTGATTCTCGACGGCGAGAACGCCTGGGAGTATTATCACAACGACGGCGCCGATTTCTTGCGCGCGCTTTATGGACGTCTCGATCAGGACAAGCACATTGAAACCGTGCTGCCGGCGGATGTTTTCTCCGACAAAGAAACCATCAAACCACTGCCTTTCCTTTTTTCCGGTTCCTGGATAAATCACAATTTTCTCGTCTGGATAGGCCACGAGGAAGACAACGCGGCTTGGGATCTCTTGGGCGCAACTCGCGAGCAGTTGGTTGATTTTCTGAATGGTCACCCTGACTTCGATAAAGCAAAGGCGGAACTGGCCTGGAAGGAAATCTACATTGCCGAGGGTTCTGACTGGTGTTGGTGGTACGGTGAAGATCATCAGACTGAGTACTTCGAGATATTTGATTATCTCTTTCGCAAACACCTACAAAATGTCTGGGAGACAATTGGTCTTGAACCTCCCGTGACGCTGATGACACCTATCCGCAAGCCGACGCGTCAGATTGGAATGCTGGAGCCCACCGACTTCATCACTCCGATTATCGACGGTAGGCAGACGGACTTTTTCGAGTGGTTCGGCGCTGGCAGGGTTGAGTGCCACAAGCTTGGTGGCGCCATGCACCGGGCTGAAGCCAAAATCCACGAGATCATGTTCGGGTACGATGATGACTTCGTTTATTTCCGCATTGATTTTGAAAAGGATGCTGTTATTGATCGCGAAAAATCAACTTTGCTGATCGATCTCGTGTGCGAGGAAAAGCACGTAGCCGAAGTCACACCATCTGGAGCGGTGCTGAAAAAGCAGTCCAATAGCGGATATGAAACGGTACCGATAGTGGTCAAGTCGGACTGGGGGAGGCTCGTCGAGGTCGCTCTGCCGCGCGACGCCTCCAGATGCGAGCGTGAAAAGCGGCTTTATTTCGCGGTCTCGATCAAGGAAAATGAAAAAGTTGTTGAAAGATGGCCGGAAGCCAATTATATATTCATGGAATTACCGAATCGCGGCGAATCGCTTTTTTGGCAAGTGTGAGCAAGGAGATAGCTCATGAAAGACCAAGACCGTACGGAAAACCTCGACAACAGCGAGATCAATGGCGCTGAGGTCGATCAAGATGAGGGATACACGCCCCCCAAGGATGAGGAAGCTATGATCGAAGAGGGGAAGGCCGCTGCGATTCTGGGGTATGTGCCGTTCCTCTGCTTTATTCCGCTTATTAAAATGCGTGACAACCCGTTTGCCTTTCGGCACGGGAAGCAGGGACTGTTCCTGTTTTTTGTCGAAGTATTAGCCGTTTTCTTCATGTTCGACATCATTTCCAACCTTTTCTGGGGCATGCTTCTAATCTTGTCGGTCGGCAGCGCCGTGGCCGGAATCCTCTATTCCATTCAGGGAAAAGAGTTTACGATCCCCTTCATCGGAGATACGGCCGATAAACTCAAGATTTAGTTGACTTTCGTCTCGAGATTGCGTATAATGAATATCTACGATTGCACCGGCTTGGGGTGTGTCGGTTCATAAGTAGCGCCACCGATGGACGTGGTTGGCTAAATAAGTTATGTGCGGAGGGATAAGATGTTGATTTTCAAAAGGCCGTCCGAAACGGAGTTTAGACAGGTCAAACGCATGGTCCAACACTATGAGTTGGAACTAGAGTTATTGCACCCTGACAAGTTCACCATTCTCAAAAATGATGAAAAACTCCTGGCATTCGGCTGTTTGCGCGTAGTGGATAACTACGCCGAAATCGAATGCGTCGGTGTCGCAGAGGGGCAACGCGGCAAGGGCTGGGGCAAGATGATCGTCAAGAAGCTATTGGCTACGGGTCCGGAAACGATCTGGCTCGCTACTGATATACCTAAGTATTTTGAGAAGTTCAATTTCGTTCCCTCAAAGCAGGTTCCTCGTGAACTGTCTCGCAAAATTGTTCCCGTTGTTGAGGGAGCCAAACCGACCGCCCGCAATCGCGTGCGAGCAATGGTCTTCAGCAAGAAGAAGTAGCAACGCCACTCGCGAGTCAATTCGATCTGCACCAGCAAAGATAAAAAGCGCCGTCAGGAATCCTTCCTGACGGCGTTCTTGTAGTGGCACACGGCGTGTGCCTTTGTCTTATGTCTCCAATACTCTACTTACACCCCGCGCACGGTTGTGGTCCGTGGGAGAAGATGTAGCCAATCAGATAGACGGCGTCCGCGATGTTGATACTGCCATCGCAGTCTGTATCACCTGCTGCCAATGGATCGGGTGCGGGCCCTCCAGAAAAGATGTAAGAGATGAGATAGACCGCGTCAGCAATGTTGATTGTTCCTTCGCCATCGGCGTCGCCGCATGATCTTCTATGGATGCTTTCGGTACTATCCGGCGGTGTTGAAGACTCGAAAACCCCATCACCATTAGAATCAATCTGCAATTGATATGTCGTACTTAGGCTATCTATGGTTGTCGAAGCAACAGTTGTCGCAGTAATCGGAATGCTGAAGTAGATCACCTCGGCTGATCCATTCGGCTTAGGTTGAATGATTGTAATGGAAGCATCACCGTTGGCAACTCCATACACATTCATTTTATATGATTCCGTATTGGGGACAAGAACAATTCTCGTGCTATCGCCCGCGGGAAAAGCGAAGCAACTATCTATCGAGTTCTTCACTGTACCATCAATCGCTATGTATGCAGTGTCACCGGAAGCACTTATTACTTCAAGTTCAGCAGGACATCCAACGAGGAAGGTGAGGAAACGAGTCCCAAGAAAAGCTGCTCCGCTCAACTCCTTGCTAAGACCCAGAAGATAGTTGTTGACCTTAACCCCTGTGTGAATCAGCACCGCTCCACAACCGTTTCCAGTGAATTCATCGAAGCCAGCCTCGATCAGTGAGAATATGAAAGCAAAGCTACTGAAAGCCGCTGAACCTCCCTGCCCGACACACGGCGTACCTTGATCAATAACTTTTGCAATTCTGTCCGCAGTGGTGAGCGTCTGCTTTATTGTCTTGGTTCCAAGCTCGACGTATTCAGCCGCATCCGTCTGTGGATCGGACATTCTGTCTTGAATTGACTCTACCTCGGGGTCAAAGAGACCGATGAGATTATAATCCCAAATAACATCTTTTCCGACGCCGACCCAGCATGCAACAGTTTTGATAGTACTTCCTGATGCCAGGCCTCCAGTAATTCCCGTGAGAATCTCCCCAAAACAATTGATGTATGTTGAGGTATTGAAGTTTACAGATAAGGAGGGTATGTTCCTTTCAATAAAGCCATTCTCCGAGTCAATTAGTTGCCCTTTCGTAGCGGCGCAAATTTCCACCCGGAGTTCATCCGAATAATCTGGTGCGCGAAACGTGTACGGAATAGTCACGGCGTGAGAAGCATCAGCGGACAGGGAAGGAATTGTCGAAAGGAGTATGTGCTTTTCCTCTCGGACTTGCGCAGATTCATTATGAAGCCTCAACCAGAACCCATCGTCGGGCCCCTGACACTTCCAATCAACCACATATATGTTCAACAAGAGTGGACGACTTTGCCACGTACTGTTTCCAACGTTTTTGATATTGAATGAAATCGTTGCGGTCTCGCCGCCAGTCGGTGGGTTGGGTGTCAGGGTCAAGTCCTGAACATCCAATGTGGTCCGCTCCTGGAAGGCGCGCAGCTTGGTCACAAAGACATCTTGGCCGCCCTGATAAGTCTGATAGGGATTCAAAGTCGGGAAGTTGGGAGAATCAGTATAGCCCGTCACATAGGCATTGCCACTGCCATCGACCGCGATGCCGTATGCAAATTCGTCGGCTCCTCCGCCAAGGTAAGTGCTGTAGATCAGGCTGTTGCCGGTACTGGAGAACTTGGACACAAAAGCATCATAGCGACCGTTTCCTGGATCCGTCTGGTAGGGATTCAAAGTCGGGAAGCCGCCCCGAGTATAGCCCGTCACATAGGCATTGCCACTGCCATCGACCGCGATGCCGAATCCACATTCGGAGTTTCCCCCGCCGAGGTAAGTGCTGTAGATCAGGCTGTCGCCGGAACTGGAGAGCTTAGTCACAAAAACATCCCACCCTTGATATGTCTGGAAGGGATTCACAGTCGGGAAGTTGGTAGAGGTAGTAAGGCCGGTCACATAGGCATTGCTGCTACCATCAACCGCGATGGCGTGTCCCCACTCGCCGCCTGCCCCACCAAGGTAGGTACTGTAGATCAGGCTATTGCCAGAACTGGAGAGCTTGGTGACAAAAACATCCGAACTGCCTTGATACGTCTGATAGGGATTCTGAGTCGGGAAGTTGGAAGACTCTGTATAGCCCGTCACATAGGCATAACCACTGCCGTCGACCGCGATGCCGCATCCGAAACCTCCGTTGAGGCAGGTGCTATAGATCATTGTGCCGGAACTACTGAACTTGGTCACGAAAACGCCACCGCCGGTCTGATAGGGATTCAAGGTCGGGAAGTTGGGAGACCCAGTCCAGCCAGTCACATAGGCATTGCCGCTGCCATCAACCGCGATGCCGTATCCTTCTTCGTATTGTTCCCCGCCGAGGTAGGTGCTGTAGATCAGACTGTTGCCGGTAATGGAAAGCTTAGTCACAAAAGCATCGCTGGAGCCTTGCAACGTCCCCTGAAAGGGATTCAAAGTCGGGAAGTTGGGGGAAGTGGTCCCGCCCGTCACATAGGGATTGCCGCTGCCATCGACCGCGATGCCGTATCCACAATCGACGCCGTCGGCCCCACCAGCGGTTGGCCCCCCGCCGAGGTAGGTGCTGTAAATCAGGCTGCTACCGGTACTGGAGAACTTGGTCACAAAAACATCGTAGTCCCATTGATGCCTCTGATAGGGATTCAACTTCGGGAAGTTGGAGGAACGAGTCTCGCCTGTGACATAGGCATAACCACTGCCATCGACCGCGATGCCGTATCCATGATCGGTGTCTCCTCCGCCGAGGTAGGTGCTGTAAACCAGGCTGACTGTCAGCGTACCCAACGCTTGCCGACTTGCATCTGCGGCTTCAAATCCAATCGTCTTTTCTGATAACTGCGAGAAGCTTGTGGTGCCGGACAGAACGCCATTCGTAGGTGACTTTACAGCAGCGATCATGTCACCCCATTTGGTTCGCACGATCATTCTGCCGGTGGCATCAAGCGAAGTTTCTTCTGCGCCTTCGTAGGTAACCTTGATCTGCGCGATATCCGCTTCCGGCGCAACCACAAACTCGTAGGCTGCCTGACCGCTACCGTCGCTTGAGTATTTCAAGTCGATGCCGGGATAGATGCCTTTGACCGTGATCGCTTCGTAGTTGGGCACATCTGTCCGCCACTTCATCGGCTCATTGCCGAGGAAGTAGTTGCATTTGTACTCCATTTGGCCTTCGGCGATGACTTCGGGATTTGCATTCGCACCCACGAATTTGGCGGTGAGGACGAGAGTTTCGATGGAGTCGCGGGCGTTGCCAAAATGGTCATCACCCACAGCAAGCTGTGGGGTACCAGCGCCAAGACCAGTGGCGTCAAAACCGAAGCGGTTTTGACCTACACCAGGTGCGGAAACCGCGCCGCTACGCGTGTCAATTCGGCGGGTGAACTGGTACGTCACGCCCTCTTTGGTGAACCACATCGTGGCGCCGCCAGCGTTGGCGCGAAACAGGACGCGGTCGTCCCATTGCCCCATATTCTTGGTGAATGCCAATGGCATCTTACCTATTTGCTGCACAACCTGCGAATTGCCCGGCACAGACGCGGCCTGCAAAGCAGCGCAAAGCAGCAGCAGACCTGCCAAAATCAGTCCTCTTTTCATCGTTGCCTCCTATCAGGAAGTATGATAACCCGATGCCAAGATACGCACTGTCGCTCCCTTTGTCAACAATTACTTGATTGGTTCTTGTTGACAGTCCGTGGCGCAACACATAGAATCGCAGTGGATTGACTTTGAGGAGATGTGTTATGAACCGACTTCGCATCGTAATGATAGTCTGCTTGACGAGTCTGATTGTCTCCTGTGCCACGACCGGCCCGGGGGGCAAGAAGTCGCTGATCTTCATTTCGACCGATCAGGAGTTGTCGCTTGGGGAGCAGTTCGATAAACAACTGCGTACTGAGAACAAAGTGCTTGCCGATACAGTATGGCAAAACTACTTCAACGAAGTAGGGGAGTCGATAGTCAAAGTCTGCGACCGCAAGGACATTCAATATCATTTCACCGTCATCGAGTCGGAGCAGATCAACGCTTTCGCGACGCCCGGTGGGTACGTCTACATTTACACCGGCTTGCTGGACCGCATCAACAATGAGGCGGAACTGGCTGCTGTGACCGCTCACGAGATAAGTCATGTTGTGGCACGCCATTCGGTGAAACGGCTGCAATCGGCTGTCGGCATTGGATTGCTTGAACAGATTGCATTCGGTGGCAACACCAGTGCCTCCCGTGACGTCGTCAACCTCGGTGTTGGTGTGGCACTTCAGGGATACTCGCGTGCCAACGAGTTTGAAGCAGACGAATATGGAATCGGTTACATGGCGGCCGCTGGCTACAATCCTCAGGGAGCAATTGAGTTGTTTCAAATGCTCGCCTCTCTCGGTGATGACGGCCAAAAGAATATCTTTGAGCGACTCTCGGCGTCGCACCCAGATACCCAGGCCCGCATCGACAGGGTAAACCAACTGATTTCCTCCAAGTACCAGGAAATCACCAAACGCCCAAAAAACGAGGCGCGAATCTCCAAACTAAAGCAACGCCTCCCCAAGCCGGCACTCGAGAAAAAACCCTAAGGGCGCTTCATTCCCAAACTCCCTGTCTGGCAATTTGTTGCGCATTTCTTGCACAAATTATAGCAGTTTTTTGTTGACGGCTCTTGGTGCCATACCATAACTTGTGGTGTAGTATATGGAGGACAGCAATATATAGAGATCGCTGTCCATACTACTTCACTTGCTTGAGTTTTGGCGGCTGTTGCCGACAATGTTTACAGGTGTCCAGCGTCTGCACAGGTAAAGCTAGTTTCCTGACGGACAAGATGATGCCTCGCTGATGCGCTCTCGCGATCGCGCAAGTGTGCGCAATTGGAACAAACAGCCGTAGTCTACTTCACTTTGTTGGCGAGACAGTTAGACTGGCGCGCGGGATCTTTGGCTTTTGGGCGCGACCGGGAAGCTGTTGAAAGACATAGGGATCGAATTGAATTCGAGACTGATCGAGTACAGGCACGAACATACTTCGACGAGTTTCTGCCGACGGCATACGGGTTGCCATTGCTTCAGTGGAAGTCGAGTAACAGCCTTCTTTGTGAGGAGTGGCAAACTGATGACGAAGTGGTTTAGTGTCCGTGCAGCTTGGTTGCTGGTGACGTTGTTCGGTACGTTTCTTGGTTCGAGTGTAATCGCCGGAACAGGGGTATCCAGCGGGGATTTCCTGAAGATCTCAGCTTATTCCCGTGGAATGGCTATGAGTGGCGCTTGGGTCGCCGTGGCTGAAGGTACTGGCGCGCTTTACTATAATCCGGCAGGTGTCGGCCGAAAGGGCGTTGGCGAGTTGTCCGTTTCTCATTCAGAGCTTCTCCAAGACTTGAAGCTGGAAAACTTCAGTATTGCCTATCCGCTGCGCAACGGATCCGGTGTTGGTTTGGGCGTCAGCTACCTTGGCTATGGCTCAATCGCCGGCTATGATGTCTCCGGCAACGCCACGGGTGATGTCGGCGCCTATTCGTTGCTGCTGGCTGTCGGGTTTTCGCAGCGCGTAACCAGTAACTTGTCGTTGGGCGTAGTGATCAAGCCGATATTCGAACGGTTGGGCGGTTACTCAGCACATACGGTCACAACCGACATTGGGCTCATCGCCGATCTGGGGCAGTTTTCGTTTGGCGCGCAGGTTGCCAACTGGGGCGGCTCGGTCAAGTTCATTAACGACAAGATCAGTCTGCCGACATCTTTCCGCGTCGGTATCGCCTATCGAACACTCGGCGCCAGTTCTGTGATCTCGCTGGGCGGCTCACGTGATGATAAAGGCCTTTACGCGCTCAGTTCCGGAATTGAGTATCGTTACAACCAGAACCTGACTCTACGTACTGGTTATAGCTCGACTCTGCAGAACCAGAGCAATGCTGGCGATGGCATCAGCTTCGGTGTCGGACTTAACATGCAGTCTATTGGCGTTGACTACTCCTATCGTCCTTCCGGATCGCTGGACGGTGTACATCAGATAACGGCTTCCTATCGTTTCGGCAGGTAGCTCCAGAAAAACGCCAACAGACCAACCCATACCGACTTACCACACCTAACATTAGGTTAAACTTTAACTTAGTGGTCTGCACTCATCGATTGTGCAACCAATTGCACTAAATATGACACAATAAGACGGCGATTATTGATCATTCCCGAATGGGCAGAGGCGCATAGGAATTCAAAACTTAAAGTTAAGGTTAATGGAATTATGATAAATCTCTATCGAGACACCAGATAGGTCTTTGCGGAGAAGAGAGTTGATGGGTGGCCAATTATGACTGACGAAGCACACTGAACTGGCAGTGATTTTGCTTAATTGTCTCCCATATAGCTGTAAGGTACTTGCCAAGTAACCAAGGAGCAGTTCAGTTATGCGTACTCTCAAAGAGTTGGGAAACTCACAGAAGTATCTCAAGGCCACCTCCGTGGCGAGCTATCGCTCGGATATAGCTTATGAGACTCCGCGTTGGACTTTCGGAAAGAGAATCCATCTTAAGGATGGTTGGAACTTGCTTCTGAGAAAGACTCGATACGTGTTTGGCGAATACGCTATTTCCAATGCCTTTGTATTTGCTTTTGTTGCCAAGGCCAGAAGCCGAGCCGCTGAGACTTCTGGGCGGTATGCAACCCCGATAGATCGTGTTCAGTTTGCGTTCAATTGGATTTCCGCACTGGTTGCGCTAATCTGTCTTCTGCCGTTAATGGGGCTGATCGGTCTAGCGATAAAATTCGACTCCGCGGGACCAATTCTCTATAAGCAACAGCGTGTAGGAATCAACCGTCGTCGTCACGATCGCCGTACCAGCGGCGATGCTCTGTTGCATTGTCGTCGGCAGGGGGAAGATCGGCGCAAGGAAAACTCATTTGGCAAGCCCTTTATGGTCTACAAATTCCGTACTATGGTTGTGGATGCTGAGAAGCGGTGCGGTCCGGTTTGGGCTACAAAGAATGATTCTCGCACAACACGGATTGGGAGATTCCTGCGGAGAGTGCGGTTGGATGAGCTACCACAGCTTCTAAACGTTATCAAGGGCGAGATGTCATTGGTCGGACCAAGACCAGAACGCCCGTACTTCATACAGCAATTGACGGGACAGATTGATTCCTATAGCCGGCGCCTCGATGTGCTTCCCGGCATCACCGGGCTGGCACAGGTAGAAAGAGGCTACGACGAGACGATTGATGATGTCCGGTCAAAGGTTGACTGTGACCTCCGCTATATTCGGTCGCGCAGCATCCGCAAGGATCTGACGATTATGGTCAAGACAATCGGCGTCGTGCTCGGCTGTCGTGGCATGTAGGGCAGAAGTTCGGTCGCACTTCGCGATGTAACCACAGACATTTTTTGTCAAAACACTTGCAGGGCGGTTTTAGCAGGAATATATTCCCGCCGATATGAAAAACATATATCTACGTAGTTCAGAATGGATTCTGCTGCCACTGGTTGTCATCTTGCTTCTGGCAATCTCTGCGACGGCTCGATCCCAAACGTCGCCGGTTGTGAGTGTCACATCCAAACCATCGGGCGCCACAGTCATTTTATCCGGTGATTATACTGTTGCCGGCATCACGCCAACAAGTTTCTCACAAAACCTACTCGGTCTTTATCGCCTTACAGCGCATCATGAAGGATACGAGACGTACCATTCTACAGTCGTGCTTTCGGGCAGAGAAGCGGTGGCGCTTGACATCAAAATGGTGGCGAAGACTCGGGTACGGGCCGCGATGAGATCGCTCGTTTTTCCCGGGTGGGGACAAGATTATGTCGACAGCAAGACCAAGGGCTCGTTGCTGACAATTGGTACGCTCGCCGCGGCTGCCACAACAGGAATCATGCATCTTCGTTATGTAAGCCGTCGGCAAGACTATGATGACTACAACGCCATCTTCCATCAAACTCGATCTGTTGAAGAGAGAGAGAAGATGTTGGCCAGGCATTACGCCTTGCAGAAGAATGCTTACAACGCCGAGCGTGACCGCAGCATTGTCCTCGGAGTGCTTGCAGGAATCTGGGCCTATAATCTGCTGGATGCGATTCTGTTCTTTCCCGATTATGGGTTGAATGTGTCAGGTACAAACCTTGGCTTTTATCCTGATTCCAATCTAAAGGGAATCAGAGTTGTGGGGACGGTGAGGTTTTGATGAAGACGAAACTGGCATTAATTATGGCTCTCACGTTTCTCGCGGCTTTAGTCTTGACAGGAGGCTGTACACATCAGATCGAGAAGCCGACACAAGCTGACCGCGTTGAAGGAGCGCCGGAGATTCCGAAGAACGTTCAGACGAAGATTGGCGATGGCGAGGTTACGCTCAGTTGGGAGATTGCCGATACCTCCAAGATTTCGCGTTATCTGATTTATCGTGGAGATACGACCCGAACACAGGCGGAGTTGATAGACTCGACAGTCAAGTTGTTGTACACGGATGTGAACCTGCGAAACAGTCTGCGGTACATTTATCAGATAAGTGCCATCGGCAATAACACGCTGGAAAGCAAACGCTCCAGCGTGGTTTCGGCGACCCCGAATGCTTTCTCTGTATCGATAGGGGATGGAGCGACGTTCACGAAGACGGTCGACGTCAGTCTGAGTCTCGCAGCACCATCCAGCACCCGACTCGTGCTGCTGGGAAATGACTCGCTGTTCGAGGGTTCCACGTGGCAAAACTATTCACCTGCCAGATCCTGGCGGCTGACGCCTGATGACGGTGTGAAACACGTCTACGCTCTCTTCCGCGACGGTGAAGGAAATGAGACGTCACATTTCAGTTCGGACGAAATCATTCTTGACAGTCGAGCCAGCATCTCATCTGTGACTGAGAGCTCGGGCGGAACAGTATTGAAGGCGGGAGACACAGTGCATTTCACGCTTGTGGCAGCGGAAAACGGAGGCGTGGCGACTGTCAATGTCACGGGCCTAGGCACGATCAGTCTATATGCTCCGAATCCCATCGCGCAGCCTCCTGTCCTGTCAGGTACTTATGAAGCCGACTTTGTCATTCCTGGCGGAGTTGATGTTGTTGAAGGTACCGTGACCGGCGATTTCACGGATGCCGCCGGCAATCAGGCACCGTCAAGAGCGGCACTTACCTATCTGAATATCGCTAATCCTCCTCAGCCTTCGCGGTTGAGCAGCTTCGCCGTGTCGGAGACGGAGATGGATATCAACTGGACTATGTCGGGTGCCACTGATTTCGCAAGCTATATGTTGTTTCGTTCCGCAAGTGCGGATGTTGATTCTGCTTCGACTTTGGTGAAGACTGAGACGACTTTCGGCATTACGTCTTACCGCGACTCCGACCTGAAGGTCGGCGTCACTTACTTCTATGCACTGTACACGGTCGATAAGTCGGCTTTGATGGCGAAAAGCAATGTCATTGCCGCGCAGACGGCCAACAATCCGCCGGCAGCGGTAGCGCTTTCGGTTTTTGTGGTCTCGGAAAGTGAAGTTGAACTTGATTGGTCTCGCTGTACCGCGAGTGACTTTGCAAGTTATCAACTCTTTCGTTCTGACAGTGCTAATGTTACGACTAACTCGACGTTGTTGGAGACGCAGGCAATTTCGACAACGACGACGTATCGTGACACCGATAGAAAGCCCGCGACAGACTATTATTACGCTGTCTTTACGGTGGACAAGGCGGGGTTGACTTCGAAAAGCAATGTTGTCAAGGCCACTACATCCATCAACCAGCCACCCAAACCGGTGGTGCTCTTTGTCACTCAACAGGACTCGACATCGCTGTCGCTCGGTTGGACGAGAAATGATGACAGTGATTTTGAGTCTTATCGCGTCTACCGTTCGGTCAATTCGCCGGTGGGCATTTCCAATGCCAGCATGACCGGCGCAGTGGCGACGCAGAACACGACCCAGTACACAGTTAGCAACATTAACAAAGGTGAGAAATTCTATTTCGTCGTTATTGTATATGATAAGTATGGAACAGCGTCACTTGTGTCCAACGAAGTCCATGGCCCAAACTAGAGAGTATCGATGACACCTCTGGAAAAATTCAACTTCTTCCTGTCGATATATGGTCGGATGTTTGTCGCACTATTCAACGTCCGGCTGTGGCCGCCGTTCTTGCTGTACTTGATTGTGATGATGTTAATAGTGTTAGGTATCCAATCGATGTTCACTCCATTGCTGTCAGGGTGGGTGATCCCGCTCGTGTTTTTCCTGGTGAGAGTTCTATCTCTTGGAGAGATGGACCCACAGTTCATGCTTAATTATCCTGGTCATCTCGTTGGGTTGCCGTTTGCTTTTCAATACTGCAACGTTATTCCGTCGCTGCTGCTGGAGTCACTGTTGACGTCGGCTGGTGTCCTGATGTTCGTCGCCTATTTCCGCCAGCAGTCCCCAGCTTTTGGCAGTTCAACAAGGGCAGCATTGAGGCACTACCCCAGAATAGTGATGATCTGGCTGGTGAATATTGTACTCGTATATCTGCTGTTCAAGTTCCTTCCGGGCCTGTTTAAGGATTTCGTGAATGCCTCGCCGCGACGAGAAATGGCGCTGATGATTGGTTTGCAGGGTCTAAGTGCGTTCTTGTCGTCATTGTTTATCTATGCAATACCTTATCTGGTCGTGCGCAATCGCTCGTTGGGCACTTGTTTTGCGGGTAGTGTTAATCTGTTCTTTAAGCATTTCTTCACCACTTACTTCTTGGTTGGCATCCCTCAGTTCGTCACTCTGTTTCTGGTTATTCCTTTGCAGAGTGCTGATACAATTGTCCTCAAATTCAACCCCGGAGTCGTTCTCTTGTTGACTTACGGGATGGTAGTGATGTTTGCGCTGACTAGCTTTTTCACAACGGGTTCTATCGTCCGATTCTTTCTTGAAACGTCCGAAGAGTAACGTTCTCTCTTTAAGACTTTGCCGAGAGCGGGGCATGTTTTGCTTCGTTCTTTACGCTTCTCTTTGTACCAGTGCGTCGGCCGGGTAATGTGTCCGTCTCCGCAAGCGCCTGAAATCACAAGAATCCGGCGTCTGATCCAGAAGGTCAAAACCGCAAACCTCGACGAATCATCCAAGAACGTGTTTTCCAGGGACGGTGACTTAGGGGTAGGCCGTGTTTCAACAATCAACGGACCGCATAAGGAAGGACCCCCGGGTGAAAACCCGGGGGTCCCTCGCTTATTGAACCGAGGCTGGTAACCTCAGCCGAAGAAGATTACTTCAGCAGCGTCATCTTCTTGGTGTCGGTGAAGTCACCGGCCGTCAACTTGTAGAAGTAGACGCCCGAGGCAACCGAAGTACCGCCGTCGGTATCGGCTT
>Ga0209777_10001328_pt1 | contig 36453 bp, 24 predicted proteins | sample FrelakmetHBP12HB_FD_187147 | JGI IMG/M metagenome (GOLD analysis project Ga0209777, IMG submission 187147) | Freshwater lake sediment microbial communities from the University of Notre Dame, USA, for methane emissions studies -HBP12 HB (SPAdes)... | ecosystem: Environmental > Aquatic >...
CACCAGCGGCGTAATGAAGTTCGTGAATTGCGCCACGCTGTTCTTCCAGAGTCGGGCATTCCACTTCATGCCCGACAACTTACACCCAGCGGGAAGGGATTGTCAACAGCTACTTAACAGAGTCATGGTAGAAGGATGAAAACGACTTAGCCGACCTGGACCAATTCCGGCGTTCCGGCCTTGCCGATGCGGACGTTCTTTTTGAACTCCTCGATCATGCTTTCATCGAGGCGGGCCTCCGTGGGGCGCTTCGCCAGGGTCATGTGATCGATCTTCTCCTGTAACTTCAGGAGGGCGTAAAACAGGTTTTCCGGCCGGGGCGGGCAGCCCACTACGTAAACGTCCACGGGAACAATCTTATCCACTCCCTGGAGGACCGCGTAGGTATTGAAGGGGCCGCCCACGCTGGAGCACGCACCCATGGAGATGCACCATTTCGGGTCCGGCATCTGCTCCCAAATGCGCTTCACGACAGGCGACATCTTCAGCGTCACGGTGCCGGCCACAATCATCAGGTCCGACTGTCGCGGGCTGGGACGGAACACCTCGGCGCCGAAGCGCGCCATATCGAACCGCGAGGTGGTGGAGGCGATCATCTCGATGGCGCAGCACGCCAGGCCGAAGGTCATGGGCCAGAGCGCCGACTTGCGCGCCCAATTGAAGATGCGGTCCACCGTCGTAATAACGAAATTCTGCTCAAAGCGATTTTCAATCCATGCCATGAATCAGCCTCGCATTGGCCCCAAGCCGCGCAGGATACTCCCTTGCCCCGCTTATTATACCTCGATTCGGAGGTCGCTTGGCCTGCTACCACCGCTTACGGGTCAAGCTGACCCACCAGGCTATTTGGTAATGCCGACTTGGCTAAGCAGCCAGGCGCATTCGAAGGCCTTGTCCCTCAGTTGGTCGTAACGGCCTGAAGCGCCGCCGTGGCCGGCGGGATCCATCTTCATCTTAAGCAGAATCGGGTTGTCGTCCGTTTTCAGCGTGCGCGCTTTGGCGACGAATTTCGCAGACTCCCAATACGCCACCTGGCTGTCGTTCAAGCTTTCCGTCAGGAGCATGGGCGGATACGCCGCGCGGTGCAGGTTATCGTAAGGGCTGTACGAGAGGATATAGTCGTAAACAGCCCTGTCGTTCGGGTTGCCCCACTCGGGGTAGTCGGTGGTTGTCAACGGCAGCGACGCGTCCATCATGTCGTTCATGACGTCGAGGAACGGCACCGCCAGGTGTACCGCTCTGAACAAGTCCGGACGCATGTTAACCACCGCGCCCATCAGCAGTCCACCGGCGCTGCCACCTTCGATCAGCAGGCGATCTCTGGACGTCCACTTCTCCTGGATGAGGTACTCGGCACAGTCGATGAAGTCGTTAAAAGTGTTCTTCTTGTTCATGAGTCTGCCGTCGTCGTGCCACTGCTCACCCAGGTCGTTGCCGCCGCGAATGTGAGCGATTACGAAGCCCACGCCGCGGTCCAGCAAAACCAGCCGTGAACTCGCGAACGCCGCCGGCATGCCGAGTCCATAGGAACCATAGCCATAGAGCAAGAGCGGCCGCGTACCGTCGCGCTCAAACCCCTTCTTATAGACGATGGACAGCGGTACCTTGACGCCGTCCCGCACCGTCACCCACTGGCGTTCCGAGACGTACTGAGAAGGATCGTAGCCCCCCGGCACTTCCTGCCGCTTCAGGAGGATCGACTTTCCGGTTTGCGTGTCGTAGTCGAAGACGCTCGACGGCGTGATCAAGCTCTGATAGTTGTATCGATACGCGGTTGATCCGTACTCCGGCGTCTCACCCGGAGATGCTGCATACACGGGTTCAGGAAAGGAGATCGCGGTCCACTTGCCCGACTTAAAGTCGAAGATGCGCATACGGTTCAGCGCTTGCAACTTCTCAACCGAGACGGCAAAATCGCGGAACAGGTCGATGTCCTGGACGAGAACATCCTTGTCGGGTGGAATGAAGATCTTCCAGTTTTTGATATCGGGATCATCTTCGGGCGCCGTGAAAACCTGAAAGTTCTTTGCGCCCCTGTCGCTTCGAATATAGAAAAGATTCTCGCGATGATCGAGGAAATACCGGTGTTGCTTTTCACGGGGGAGGAAAACGGTGAAATCGGACTTCGGCTGATCGGCCCTCAGATAGCGAAACTCCGTCGTGTCGGTGCTTATGGCAGCAAGCAACACGTACCTCTTGTCGCGGGTCTTTTCCACGCGAATCTGGAAGGTCTCGTCCTTCTCTTCATCGAGAGGTTCGAATTCCTTCTGGCCCAGCGTATGGCGCCAGGCGCGATTCGCGCGTTTGGTGACCGCGTCCTCAGTGGTGAGAAAGAGGGTCCGATTGTCAGCGGCCCAAGCTACGCTGTCGACGTGCTCCATCGTATCCGGCAGCGTGGCGCCTGTCCGCAAGTCCTTAACGTGCAGAGTAAACTGGCGGTAACCGACGTAGTCGATCGTATAGGCAAGCAGATTCTGATCGTCGCTCACAACGAAGGTTCCGAGCCCGACGAACTTCTTCCCCTGCCCCAGCTCATTCAGATCGATCAGCACTTCTTCCTTCGCTTCCAGGCTGCCTTTCTTTCGGCACTGGATCGGGTACTGCTTGCCTTCCTCGGTGCGCGAGTAATAGAGGTATTCGCCGCGCCGGACGGGCACGCCCAAATCCGTTTGTTTGAGGTGCGCCAACATCTCCTTGTAGAGCGCTTCCTCGAAGGGTTTCAAGCCCTTCGTCACCGCCGCGGTGTAGGCGTTCTCCTCCTCAAGGTATTTGATGACTTCCGGATTCGTTTTCTCGCGCAGCCAGAAATAGTTGTCGATCACGGTGGCGCCGTAGCGCGTTTCCTGGTGCGCGATCGCCCGTGCTACGGGCGGCTGCGGCGTCTGGCCGGCCAGTGGAATAGCGAAGAAAAATCCGATCAGCATGAGCGACCTAAGAGTACCGCGAATCAGTGACATCCTTCACGCTCCCGTCAAGCGCAATCGTTTCACCATCACCCTCGATTCTTCTTTTTGACTTAAGAAACGGCAAGGATTGTACACTACCCTGCCCGGTCGCGAAGTCGCAACATGGCTTTCATCTTCAAACAAGCTTCGTTGAGAAAGAAGACCTGCGGAGACACGCGCAGTGTGCAGAATTAGGTCACAACCGATGCCTGCGTGTGCCAAGAACCTTCATGCCAACTGGGTGCCAAGACCGTCAATTGAGGACCTGGCGGCCGGGTTTGACCTTCCATCTATAAGGTTGTTGGCGTAGGATTTCAGCCCAACGAGGATCGTATGGCGAGATAACCAACAAGGAGTCGCTGACATGAATCGGAGAGAGTTTCTCAAGACGGCTGGGGTTACGGGAGTTGCAGGCGGAATAGCCGGAGGACACGCCGCGGCGTTTGTTCCCGCCCACAATTGGGACAAGTATGACTTCGGATCCGGTCCTCCCATCACGGATCGTTTGAACCAAGGACCCTTTCCACAGTATCCGCCCGAGGAAGTGGTGCCGGGCAGCTCGGTCGTCATGGCCACAACGCCCTCGAAGGAAATCACAGCAAGCTTCGGCAGGGGGCTCATCACCTACATCACCGCCGACATGGGCACGGCGGAAATCCGGTCCGATGACATTCCGCAGGCCATCGAAGATCTGGTGCGCGTTCCCCTCGGACAGAAGCTGTACTTGCGCCCCACCTGGCGTGAGGTTCAGCCGCGCCCCGGACGCTTGGAATTTCCTGATTACTGGAAGCTCGCCTTCGAGCTGGCCAGAAAGCACGGCAAGCGTGTCGGCTTTCGCATTCAGATGCGCGCTCCCGACTATGAGGAAGAAGCGCTCCCCGATTTCGTCCTCGAGAAAGTCCCCATGGTGAAACTGCAGGGCGAGTGGAAAGGCAGCCCCAACGTCGTGCGGCATCGCAAGACCTACTCCGAACCACGCTACGACCACCCGGCCTTCCAAGCCGCATTCGAGGAGTTAAACGGACTACTTGCCGCGGAACTGAACGGCAACCCACTCGTTGAATTCATGGATACGTTCATGTACGGCTTCTGGGGCGAGGGGCACACGTGGCCGTTCAGCAATAATCCGTTTCCAGACTACGCCACGGCCGAGCGAACCTGGATCAACATGTTCGAACTGCAACTGAAGCACTGGACCAAGACTCCGCTGGTCACCAACACCCAACCGGACTTCAGCCGCGTCGGCAACTCGGAAGTCGTCGATCGGACGGTACGCAGCTATAACTGGCTGCGGACGGATACGATCTTCGTCGAGAACGAGCAAATTGAAGCCATCGGCAACCGGCCGCCCTGGATCGCCGCCACGGTGGAAGTCGGCATGTCGGATGGCTCGCCGGAATCGCTCCGCATCAGCGAAGGAGTTCCCTACACCGACAACGAAATCACCCACGTGATGGACGTGGGCGCCCATTACTGGTCGCTCTGGAATTTTCACCATATCAAGGCCGAGCACATCATGAATTACTACCGCCAATATCCCCAGTCGATTGACGAGATCGGCCGGCGGATCGGATATCGCGTCAGGCCATCGTTCGTGTGGGAGTACGAAAAGGACGCGTCGCCCGGGCTGGTGATCGGCTTCGCCAACGACGGAATTGCCGGGGTGCCGGGAGCGCTGCGTGTGACTCTCGCTAGTGACGATGGCAAGGTCACGGTCGGCGGCTCTCTGGATCCCGGCTATCCGCTGCCCGGGAAAATCCGGCAAGCGCAGTTCGTCCTGCCCAGGGGAACGAATTGGGAGGGACTGAGACTCAAGGCGGAGATTGAAGTGAAAGGCATGCGTTACCCCGTCCGTTGGGACTGTCACCAGAAACTGGAGGATGACGGCTCCCTTCGTTTGCGGCCCAATCTCCGCCCGGATTGAGCGTCGTGTTGACCGATCATCCTTTTTGAGCTCTTCCCTGGTGCCGTATTTCCGAAGAAAATGACACAGTCGATGGCCGGTCACCCTGAGCGCAGCGATGGGTCTCTGCATTTCTTTTCTTAGGCAAAATGCGGGGATGCTTCGCTCCGCTCAGCATGACAGCTGGCGCCTGTGGATTCCTCGATAAACACTGGGCGACTTTTCGTTACGGATCCTGGTAGGCCACCTCGCGTTGGCGGAAAGCCACCTGACATGGCGGCTGTTTGCACGAATGGTGCAACGGATAGCGGCTCTCACGATCCGAGCAGGATATAGCCGCCGGTTGCAACGATGAAAAGTCGATTGCCAGCAAAGACCCCAAATGAGGTGGTGTTTGAAGAATCCAGGCCCGGCAGCGGCAAAAGCGGGTTTCAGGGACTTCTGGAAGGACCGTCCGGCGCTGATCGCAGTCTCGGAAGAAAATTGTGTGTAGTCGGACCCCCAAATAGTGTATACTTACACTTGGTTGTGACTGGCTGAAATCCAAAAAACATATTCTGCTACGCGGTGTTTCGTTCCAAGGAACCCCGTATGCCTGTGGAGAGGCCACGTTGGGAGGTCGTTTTTACGCCCAAGGTGCTCTCCGATAGAAAGGATGGGGCGATTAGAATGAACAAGACGCTTGTGCTCGTTCTCCTGGCGGTTTTTGCTCCCATGGCTTACGCCGATCAAGGTAGTTTTGCCAACTCCGGCGGCTCAGCAGTGGCTAGTTCCGGCGTTGCCATCACCTCGAGCGTTGCCACTCCAGCGGGCGCGTTGACCATTAGCTGCCCTGCGGTAGGTTCGGGCGGTTGCACTGGGGGCAGCCTTAACTTTCTTTCAAATGACGGATCCACGAGTCTAAGCGCCAGTTTCACGAGCGGCGGCGCCATCGAAGGCTGCTCCGGCGGCGGCAGAGGCGGCCACATTACCTGCAGTTACACCTTAAATGGCTACTTCAGCGGCACCTTGTCTGTGAACGGCGCGACTCAAGCGATCAACGGAGTCACCAATCAGGCCTTCCTAGTCGGGGGCTCAGCCACCGGAACCACCGCCTATAATTCTGCCTATACACCTTTCTATTACTCGGATAGCGAGCAGATCCTCCGTTCCGACGACTTGAAGGGTACAAACCAAATCACCTTCGGCAGTCAGGGCAGCGGAGTAGGGCAGTTTTATGGTGCCTATGGAATTGCGCTCGATACCCTCGGCAGAATCTACGTCGCGGATACTTACAACTGCCGTGTCGTCCGCATGGATGATATGAACGGTTCCAACTGGAGCACTTTTGGCGGCACCTGTGGCGCCGCCACGGGGCAGTTCTACGATCCTTCCGGCATTGCTGTCGACTCCGCCGGCAGAATCTACGTGATGGATACGGGAAACTCCCGCCTGATCCGGATGGATGACATGGCCGGTACCAACTGGATTTCCTTCGGCACCGTCGGATCAGGTGTCAATCAGTTTGCTTCGTACGTATGGGTGTCTGTTGACGCCGCCGACCACATCTATGTTGCGGACACCGGAAATAGGCGGGTCGTGCGCATGGACGACATGACAGGCACCAACTGGACTGAGTTGACGCAATCCCAACCTGTGAATGGAGTGAGCTCCTCCTTCCAGTCTCCCATCGCCGTCGCTCTCGATGCTATGGGCAGGATTTACGTCGCCGACAACCAGTCCTATGCGCCGGTAGTTATTCGAGTGGACGACATGACAGGGACCAACTGGACTTCCATCTACACCAGTCCCAGCGGCAGCACGGGCCTGAATAGCATTTCTGTGGATTCGACCGGGGCTGTCTTCACAGGAGGCGGAGGCGCCCGGATTATCGATAGCATGGCGGGGGTACTCACGTCCTCGGGTAACGTCGGTCCCATTGGCACCTACTACGTCTTCGGCGTAACTCCGGTTCCCGTGACGAGCCCACCTCCCTCAGCCATTAGCCTTTCACCGACCACATTGAGCTTCTCAGAGAACGTTGGGTCCACAAGCCCCGCCCAACCCGTCACCATTTTCAACTTTGGCGGCAGCCCGCTGGACTTGTCGGGCTTTTCGGCGAGCAGCGGGTTTGGCGAAACAAACACATGCCCGACCCAGCTTGCTGCAGGATCGAACTGCACGGTTGACGTAACCTTTACGCCGTCGGCTGCCGGGCAGGTGAGCGGGTCGCTGACGGTCACCGATGACTCCGGCAATGCGGGTCCGGCGCAAGCCGTAACTCTCACCGGTTTGGGAACCGCTCCCGTCGCTTCTGTTACTCCAACAACCCTTACTTTCTCTTCACAAGGCCAAGGCACAACCAGCGCGGCCAAGAGTGTCGTCTTGCAGAACACCGGGACGGGGCCCATGCAGGTTGCCAGCGTGACCGCTACTTCGCCTTTTAGTCAGACAAATAGCTGCGCAAGCGTCGCGCCGGGCTCTTCCTGTACCATCCTGGTCTCATTTACGCCAACCGCCATTGGTGCGGCCTCCGGAACTCTCACGATCGTCGACAATGCCGGGACACAAACCGTCGCTCTTACGGGGACCGGTACCGCTCAGGTGACACTCTCCTCCAGCACTTTGAGTTTGGGGACGGTGGCGGTGGGCAACACCAGCGCGGCCAAGACCGTGACGCTGACGAATCACGGAAACGTAGCGCTCAACTTTTCCAGCATTCTAACCAGCACGGGCTTCGCGGTAGCCAGCAACACCTGCGGAACGGGCATCGCCGCCGGAGCCAAATGCACCGTCGGGGTGACGTTCACCCCCACCGCCATCGGCGGCGCCACCGGTACGCTCACGTTCACCGACGATGCCCTGAACAGCCCCCAGACAGTGAGTCTTACGGGGACCGGAAGTGTAGCCGTCACGCTCTCCTCCAGCACCTTGAGTTTCGGTACCGTGGTGGTGGGCAACACCAGTGCGGCCAAAACTGTTACACTGACGAATCATGAAAACGTAACGCTCAACTTTTCCAGCATTCTAACCAGCACGGGCTTCGCGGTAGCCAGCAATACCTGCGGGACGGGCATCGCCGCCGGGGCCAGTTGCAGCGTCGGCGTGACGTTCACCCCAACCGCCATCGGCGCCGCCACCGGTACGCTCACGTTCACCGACGGTGCCCCCAACAGCCCCCAGGCAGTGAGTCTCACGGGAACCGGTAGCGCACAGGTGACGCTCTCCGCCAGCACTTTGAATTTGGGGACGGTGGCGGTGGGCAGCACCAGTGCGGCCAAGACCGTTACGCTGACGAATCATGGAAACGTAATCCTCAACTTTTCCAGCATTCTAACCAGCGTACACTTCTCGGTAGCCAGCAATACCTGCGGGACGGGCATCGGCGCCGGAGCCAACTGCACTGTCGGTGTGAAGTTCTCGCCAACCGCGACCGGCACCGTCACGGGCACACTGACTTTCACGGACAGCGCCGGGAACAGCCCTCAAATCGTGAGTCTCACGGGCACCGGCAAGTAACGCCCGTTAATGGTCCGATTCGCGCGGGACACACTCAGGGTTCGGTGGCGGTTGCGCGTTTGCGCCCGTTGCGACGATTAACGCGCGGACACATTGAAAACAACGTATGAAACGCTTATCAGAAAGGCACAGGGCTTTGCTTTTGAACGCGGATGACACGGTGGCCCTTGATGGGGCCGCCTTTCCAGTGATCGCAACATTCCTCTCCAAAGTGAAAGTCAGATTGGACCTTTAGCCCGCACCTCCTCAAAGGACCGGTCGGAGTAGATAGGGAAATGGCCTTTGGGAAGGATAGACCCCAAGTAACGCCGCAGCGTAGACCATCACACCTTAATCCCAGGACGGTCGGGGATTCGATAACAATAACAGTGCGTTGTAGTTCTTCCTCAAACGATGATGGTCGCTTGGGCGTAGGGTCGGCAAGCCGTTTCCGTCTAGTTCACTTTCCACCTTCAACTCTCGACTTTCGACTGGTTCCAAAGCATTCTTCCCGCGTAGGCGGTCATCAGTACGGAACTGCTCCAACATGATTCCCGAACGGCCAGCGATGCGATCCGCTTCTCGGCGTTTAGGCCGGAATACACTCGAGTGGATTTTTTCCGGGGGCGCGCGCTGTACGAGCAATCGCGGGAAAAAGGTCAAGGTGCCTGTGGGCTGCACCCCAAAGGCACGCCGCCCCCTGGCGCATGGCTCGCTGGTGTCTGGACCGCAGAGTGTTGGTTGCGACCGAGTCGGCGGGGTGTATACTGCGGTCGCTTGGGATGCTAAGAAGAGAATTCTGGTCAATAGAATATTGCACCTGCCAGGCAGGCCCTCCGGCAAGATGGGTCCGGGGTCAGAATTACTTTCGGCAGCACACAGGAGTCACTCATGTCGCATTGGGATAGACTCATCGCTCTCGGGGCTGCCCTTTTGCTTCTCGGCGCGATGCCGAAGGGTACGAAAAAGCCGGTGCGAATCGACAGCGGCTTGATTTCCGGAGCAACCGACAAGAGCGGAGTCGCAGCCTACCTGGGTATTCCCTTCGCCTCACCGCCCGTAGGGCAACTGCGCTGGCGCCCCCCACAGTCGGTTAGCCCTTGGGAGGGCGTGCGGGAAGCGGACCATTTCGGTGCGAGCTGCATGCAGGATGAACTCGGTTCGCGGCTTCCCTGGACTGAAGAATTCATGACGCAAGGTGCGATAAGCGAAGATTGTCTCTTCGTCAATGTCTGGACGACCGCGAAATCAGCAAGCGAAAAGCGGGCTGTCATGGTCTTTATTTACGGAGGCGGCTTCAACGAAGGTTCGGGCTCGGTAGCGGTCTACAACGGCTCGGAGCTCGCAAGGAAGGGCGTGGTTGTGGTTACTTTTAATTACCGCGTCGGCCCGCTAGGATTCCTCGTACATCCTGACCTGACGAAGGAATCCGAACATCACTCGTCCGGAAACTATGGGTTACTGGATCAGATTGCGGCCTTGGAGTGGGTGCACAGGAATATTGGTGCGTTCGGCGGCGACCCCAACCGAGTAACGGTTTTTGGGCAATCCGCAGGCGCGATTTCTATTGCCGACCTGATGCATTCGCCTTTGGCCAAAGGCCTTTTTGCTCGCGCGATCGCTGAAAGCGGCCCCGGCCTCTTCCCGGAAAACATTCTTGGCGGGGGAATAACACTCGAGCAAAAGGAGCAACAGGGCCTGAAGTACGCCGAAGCGAAGGGCGCACACTCGCTCGCCGACCTTCGCGCAATGCCTGCCGCAGATTTCTTCAAGTCGACCCCCGGTTCCATGGGGCCACCAGGAGTCGGTGGTCCTTTCACGGATGGATGGGTGATCTCTGCGGAGCATCCTGCTCATGAGGTCCCACTCATGGTGGGCATGGTGGCTGGCGACGCTGGGTTCGCGAGCGGCTTTGGCCCGCCCGTTGCGCCGACGGTCGCCAATTACACCAACACCGCACAGAGGACTTATGGCGACAAGGCTGCGACTTTCTTGAAGTTATATCCTGCCGAAAAAGATGGCGACGTGGCAGCAGCAAAGATAGCGAGCCAAGCGGACCGGGCGAGAGTGTCCATCGACGTCTGGTGCGAGGGTCAGGTGAAGAGGAGCGGAAGGGTTTACACCTACTTCTTCGATCACCCAATTCCCTGGCCTGCACATCCCGAATTTGGCGCTTTCCATACCTCGGAAGTTCCGTACATATTCGAAACCCTCAAGCTGCTCGATCGCCCGTGGGAACCGGCGGATTTCAAGCTGTCGGAAGCGATGGCGTCCTACTGGTCCAACTTCGCAAAAACGGGTGATCCCAATGCCCCGGGCCTGCCGCCATGGCCAACCTACGATCCGGACAGCCACACCACGATGGAATTGGGAGACCACGTGGGAGCAATCCCTGAGGCCGACCCCGCGCAGGTCGAGTTCTTCATGGGCTATTTGAAACGGTGATAGGCCTCGAAATCGATCGCCGCGTCGATCGCGCGCGCTTATCCACATCGGAGACCGCATGAAAAACACACGACTCTCAAATTCTTCCCGGACGCTGCTCGTAGTTCTGCTCGTTGCATTTGGCGCCGCTCAGGCCCAGGGCCAAAAGCCGGCCGTCAAAACCGCTGGGACCCTCGATCTCTCGCTGAGCAAGCCGGAGTCTGTGGGCTTCTCGTCGCAGCGGCTGGAGCGCCTTCACGCGCTCATGCAGCAGGTTGTGGACCAGAAGCAGATTCCCGGCATCGTCACGATCCTGGCTCGCCACGGCAAGGTGATCGATTACCGCGCGTACGGCCAGCGCGACACGGCCAGCGGCGCACCGATGACCAAGGATACGATCTTTCGCGACTTCTCGATGAGCAAGCCCGTAACCGGCGTGGCGATGATGATCCTCTATGAGCAGGGCAAATGGCTGCCGGGCGATCCGATCGCGAAATATATTCCTGAGTTTGCCCACTTGAAGGTGTTCAAGGGCCTGGATTCTGACGGAAAGATGATTCTGGAGGATCCCATCCATCCTCCCACCCTTCATGAGCTGATGACGCACACGGCGGGGTTCACCTACGGGTTCTTCGGCAACAGTCCGGTCGACAAGATGTATCAGAGCGCGAACGTGCTGCAGTCGAAATCGCTGCAGGATATGATCGAGAAGCTCTCCCAGATTCCCTTGCTTTATCAGCCCGGAACGCGCTGGGTGTACAGCGTTTCGATGGACATTCAGGGTTACATCGTGGAAAAGCTGTCGGGCCAATCCCTCCCCGATTTCATGGAGCAGAACATCTTCAAACCGCTGGGCATGAAAGACACCGGCTTTTTTGTGCCCGCGGAGAAACGCAACCGCTTCACAACGCTCTACCGCACGAACGCTCAAGGTGAATTGGTCGCCGAGCCCGCCCAGGGCGGATTTGGTGGCGACTACGGCGAGCAGCCGGCGATGCCTTCGGGCGGCGGCGGTTTGGTCTCGACTGCGGAGGATTACTTGCGCTTCGCGCAGATGTTGGGTAACGGTGGCGAACTAAACGCTGCGCGCATCATCTCGCCGGCGAGCGTGCATCTGATGGGGTCCAACCACCTCGCCCCGATTCTTCTGACCGGCGAATTCGGCATCGGGCTCCAAACCATGAGGCCGGGCTTCGGGTATGGCTACGATTGCGCGGTTGAGTTCAACCCGCCAGAGGCCGACCTCCCGGACGGGCAGGGCACGTTTTTCTGGGACGGAGCCGCCGGCACGTGGTTCTGGGTCGACCCGGCGAACGACCTCGTGTTCGTCGGGATGATTCAGCGCATACTGGGCCCGGGCAGTCCCAATCTGGAGTACCTGAGCCGTCCAGCTATCTACCAGGCACTCGTGAATCCGAAGATGTAGTTGGCGGGCTGCAGGACCGATCTGCCAGATCAGGGGCAAATCCTGCGAGTTTCAAAGAATTGCTCCAGCGGCGAAGCCCGACGATTTTATAGGCGAGTTCAACTTGATAGGTGAGTTCAACGGTGGCTGCACCCACGGTTGTCGCGAATAGCCATTCTTGGCGGCGATCCGTTCACCAGCCGGCGCCCCCTGCTTCATCTGCGGGCGGCAAGCCTGACTCTTCGGGAATCGACGTCGCTTCGCGCGGCCGCGGCACCACGCGGTCGGACGGACGCTGGCGCGCTGAGCGCCCGGCAGGTTAAGCACAGGCCTAAAGCGTGTTTACGATGCGCGCCTTGAGCGCCTCATACTCCGCGTCCGAAATCAAACCCTTGTCGAGCATAGCCTTCGCCCTCTCCAAGCGGGCCACCGCATCGTCCTGGCCTCCGCCCGAAGGCAAGGCAAGGCCTGCACCGGCTCCGGGAGCTCCCAACTGAATTCCTCCGGACTTCGCGCGCAGTTCATCTAACTCCCGCACGCGCCGTTTCTCGCGCCACGCTTGGTCTTGCGCTTGGCACACGCGGTAGACCGCCCCCGCTTGACTCTTCCGCAGCCCCGGGAAGGTTAGGGTGGCCTCTTTGCCGGCGATCGCCAGATCTGGGCTCCCGAAGAAGGAAACTGTGAGGCGTGCCCCGAAGATCCCAACATCGACCCGTGCTTCCTTGAGATCTTGCCACCGCACGCTGCTCGGGTGAAAGCCGCCAAAGAGACCGCGCTGCATGCCGATCAACCGCCCGGTGGTGGCCGCGACCAGTGCGCGCCGGTGGATCAACGCAAAGAAGCGCCGCTGTACCGCAAACGCCTCGATGCCTTCGCCGGGGACGAGGAGGGATGCGAGCTGTTCAAGCGCCCGCACGAGACGCGGTTCGCCCTCGACTTCCTTCGTGATTTCTGCGGATACGCTCACGGCCTCTCCTTATCAGTGACGCACCACTCCCAGACCGTGCTGGCGCGGAAGCGGAGAATACTTCAACTAAAACGCTCCGTCAACCTGAGTCAACGGCCTGAATCAACGGCATCAATGGCACAGCTCCTCGCCGGGCTGTGTTGGCGCCTTGGAGTACTGGCAAATGCCGGCTGTTACCGGAATGCCGAATAGATCCCCTGTAACGCCGCAGCGCAGACCATCACACCTCAAGTCCAGGATGGTTGACGACTCGATGACAATAACAGTGCCTTATGGTTCCTCCATAAACGATGGTGGTCGCTTGGGCGTAGGGTCGGCAAGCCGTTCCGTCTAGTTCACTTTCGACCTTTGACTGTCGACTTTTGACTGTACTCAAGGCTTCGGCTTCTCACTGCGGACGCCAGCCGCTTCCGCCGCATCGCCCGCCGCTTCCAGGGCGCGCGCTTCGGCCTCGTAGGCCTGGGCGTAAGTGGGATCAACCTGGCGGGCGACATGGAACTGCTCGGCGGCTCTCTCGATCCCGGCTATCCGCTGCCCGGGAAAACCCGGCAAGCGCAGTTCGTCCTGCCCAGGGGAACGAATTGGGAGGGGCTGAGACTCAAGGCGGAGATTGAACTGAAAGGCATGCGCTGCCCCGTCCGTTGGGACTGCCACCAGGAATTGGAGGATGACGGTTCCCTTCGTTTGCGGACGAACCTCCGCTCGGATTGAGCATCTAATTTACCGATTGTCTTTTTTGAGCTCTTCCCTGATAGTCCTGACCTTTATAAGCTCCAAACTGAGAGCTCTATCCGATGCGAGTTGGGTTACTGCAAAGTCCCTGCGGGAGGTCTTAACCATGCGAAGACGCAGTTGGGTCGGGGCTGGATTGTGGGGTGTGTTGCTCCTCGCGATTACAGTCGGCGTGCACTTCGGCGCGTCGAATGGCGCGAAGCCGCAAACCGACAGTTCTGCACTCGACCCTCGACACTGGACGCATTTCGTGCGTATTGGCGGATACGGTCTGAGCCTGAACCGCGTCGATGCAATCATCAAAGACGCCGTAGATTCTCACGTCTTTGGAATTGAGACGGATAACGACATTCCGGGCCGCTACGAAAGTTTTCTCGATCCCAAGGAAAAGCTCAGGGCCATCCAGGCGGTTGCGCAGAAGGCCCACGCGGGGGGCAATTACGCATTCGTTTATGTTGCCGGCCTGGAATGCATCACCGACCATGCAGACCAAAAACAGCACACCCTCTTTAAGGACCATCCTGATTGGGTTCAGCGAAAGCTTGCCGGCGAGCCTGCGGTCTTCGGCGGCGGTACGGCCTTTTGGATTGCCGCCGGCGACGAAGACGCGTGGATCAGCCCCTACGCTCCCGAGTGGCGCAAGGCCTACATGGAGCGGGTGCGTCAAATCGCGGGAACAGGAATTGACGGGATTTACGTGGACATCCCTTACTGGATGACCCATTTCGAAGGGTGGGAAGATAGTTGGGCGAGCTTTGACGACTACACCGTCGCCGCCTTCAAAGAAGAAACCGGCCTGGACGCCAGAACCGATATCAAAATCGGTGACTATAACGATCCGGGCTTCATTCGATGGATCGATTTCCGCATTGAGACGATTACGCACTTCATGAATGAGATTAATCAGAATGCTAAGGCTGTGAACCCGCAGTGCATGACCATTGCGGAGATTTATCCGGGCATCGAAGAAGCGTCGCCCCGGGTAGGTTCTGACGTGTACCAGCTCTACCCGGTGGTCGATGCAATCGCGCATGAGTATGAATATGGAAGCGGCGATCACATGGCGGCATCGCGGACCCCTCTGGACTGGTTTGGATATATGACAGGAATGTATTCTTTCAGGTCCTTTGCAGGTGGCAGAGCAACTTGGATGCTTAATTACTCCTGGGACGGCAATAAGCATGTGGACCGCCGCGAGGCGATGAAGAATCTGGCCATGGCAGAGCTCATGGCAGGCGCCAACGTTTGGGATGCGCGAGGACACGTCATGTCCGGGTCGAACGACATCGAAACTCGCAAGGTGATTTTCGATTGGATCGCCGGCCATGAGAAGACCTTCTATTCACCCCGCCATCCGGTCCGGCCTATCGGAGTCTATTTTTCGCCCAAGACTCGAGATTATTTTCCCAAGGAGTTCATCGAGTCGTTTCGCGGAATGATGTATTTGCTCATGCAGTCGCACCTCGAGTTTCAAATTGTGACGCCGCGCGATCTGCAGACGTTTCATGGCGATGAGCTCCTCCTGCCGGACGTGCGGTGCCTGAGCGGGCCTGAATTGGACTCGCTGCAAGGACTGGTGCGCAACGAGAAAGCGCTGTTCATCACCGGCGAAACTGGGAAGTACGACGAGAGACGCCAACCCCGGACTGAACATCCCTTGCACAGGATGCTGGGAATAACCGACCCCGCGCGGGAACAGACCTCCACCGCGCGGGCGCGGTTTATCTACGCTCCGCGATGTCCCGGCAAGGCTTACTATGCTGAAGTCGAAAAGCATTTCAATGACTACGCTGTTCAAGGAGATTACCAGGCTGCGAGCTTTGAGAAACTGCGTCAACGGATATCGTCCGAGGTCCTCCAACTTTCCAATTCGGAACCCGCGGTCGAAATCGATGCCTCCCCGTTCCTCTCCACGCAAGTTGCGGAGGTCAATGGTAAAATCCATGTCTTTATGACGAATTTCCGGGGCCTCAAAAGCAACGAAGTGGCACAACAGGTTCCGGAGCGCAATGTAAGAATCGTCTTCCGGGCAGGACAAAACTCAAAGCTATACGTGCTTCCCTTCCTGGGTGAGGTTCAAAAGCTCGCCGGAAGGTGGAGTTCCGGAAAAATGACTTTCACAATTCCCGAGATTACTAAAGGGATGGTGGTCTGGTGTGATGATTGAGAGGAAAACTCATATGTCGCAGCGTAGGATGGGTTGCCCTATGCATTCAATCCGGAATATCAGCGGGCCGAGGTGCAAGCTTGCCTTGTGGTCGTCGTTGATCTTGCTGGCCGCCCTACTGTGGCTCGGCCCCCTGGCGGCGCGAAGTGTAAACGGGTCTGCTACCGCCCACCCTCCGGCAGGATTGCACGGGCCTTATAGCACAAGCTTCCCTCGCGCTGAGAATCCCATTTCTGAGGGTGGCAAATGGTTGAACGGCCAAGCCAACGGCCTGGATTGGGCCGACGTCTGGACGATTCCCGGCCTTGCCTTTGGGACCGAAATCGGGGGGAATAGGCCGGACCCCCAAAAATACGACGACTCCACCGCTCTGCTGGAAGGGACTTGGGGGCCGGACCAAACGGTCCAAGGGACCGTTCACTCAGTGAACCCGAACCAGGACGGCAAGGTCTGGGAGGAAGTGGAGTTGCGACTGCGAAGTTCAATTTCTCCCCACCATTGCACGGGCTACGAAGTCATGTTCCGGTGCTCCAAAATTCCGCGCGCCTATTGCAGTATCGCCCGTTGGGAAGGGCCGCTGGGAAAATTCACATACCTGAAACAGACGGAAGGTTCTCAGTACGGGGTTAAGAATGGCGACGTGGTGAAAGCCACGATGATTGGGAACGTTCTCACGGTCTATATAAATGGCGCGCAGATCATTCAAGTGACCGACGACAAGTTTAAGAGCGGCAATCCGGGGATGGGGTTCTTTATCGCTGGCGCCGCGGGCGTGAATCGCGATTTTGGGTTTTCGAGCTTCACGGCGACCGACCAATGAACCGCTGGAGCGCATTCTGCGGGGGACCTAAACAGGCCGATTCGCTTGACCAACCGGACTTCATTACGGCAGGGAGTTTCGGCTAGAATCGATCCCGCGATGCGAGTATCTGAGTTTCAGGGGACTACCGCTGGACTCTTGTGCCTGGCTCTCGGAATTCTGCTTTCCTGTCACAAGGTGAAGGAAGAAGCGGGCATCGACACACCTCGACTGTCTTCGAAAGTGCGCATGCAAGATGTCACTTTCCATAGCGCAGCGCTCGACCGTGACATGCCGTACCGAGTGATACTCCCCAAAAACAATGCGGGGGCGCACAAACTGCCTGCGGTTTATCTGCTTCACGGAAGGGGGGATCATTTCCGCGATTGGTCTAACTCTACCGACGTGTCCCCTCTGGCCGAACGCGGTTTGATCCTGGTGATGCCTGAGGGCGATTCCTCTTATCTCACGAATGCGGTTGAGCGTCCCCAAGACCGATACGAGGACTACATCGTGAAGGACTTGATTCATGATGTGGAAAGCAGATTTCCCGTGGCCGCAGGCCGTCAAAGCCGGGCCATCGCGGGCGTATCCATGGGGGGGTACGGGGCTGTCAAACTAGCCCTGCGATATCCTGAGCTCTTCGCCTTCGCCGGAGGACTCAGCCCGGCGGTTGATGTTCCGAGCCGCCCCTTCTCAATAAGACGACCATTCCAATCGCGCTTCTACAGTTCCATTTTTGGTCCCACCGGAAGCCAAACCCGACGGGACAATGATCCGTTTGTGTTGGCAAGGTCCGCCAATCCTAAAACGAGTCCATACCTATACCTGGAGTGCGGTGACCAGGAGGGATTACTGCCTGCAAACCGCGACTTCGCTGAATTAGTCGAGCAACACCATCTTCCGCATGAGTTCCATGTGGTCGCCGGCGACCACAATTGGGCACAGTGGAATAGAATCATGCCAGGACTCTTCGCGAGTTTACTTCAACACATCCAGTTGTAGGTCCTCGGCGAGTTGCCTGTCTTCACCGCTTTGGCTTTTCGGCGCGCACGCGAGCCGCTTCCGCCGCATCGCCCGCCGCTTCCAGCGCGCGCGCTTCGGCCTCGTAGGCTTGGGCGTAGGTGGGATCAACCTGGCGGGCGGCATGGAACTGCTCGGCGGCTTCGCGAGGCTTGCCGAGCTTCAGGAAACAGGTGCCGAGATAGAATCGTGCGTTGAGGTCGAAAGGATTGATGTCCACGGCGCGCTGAAAGTATTCGGCGGCCTGGGCGTAGTCCTGTCGCGGAAAATAGACGGATCCGAGAAATTCGAAGGCAATACTATTGTGCGGCGCGGTGCGCACGGCTTTCTGGAAATACTCCACGGCTTTGTCTCGGTTTCCTCTGATGTTCGCAATCTGTCCCAAGCCGAGGTAAGCGTCATACGTCACGCCAGCGAGCGGCATGAAACTGGCCCGGTTCAAGCGCAGCGCGGTCTCGTATTCGCGGGCCGCGCCGTCGTAATCACCGTTGATGAATTGCAGCGTCAGGGCGTGGTGAACGCGGACCAAGCCGGCATCGCCGGCTACCTGGAGAGAATAGCTGTACAGGATCTGGTTGTCGCGCCAGTTGGGAATGGCGCGGAGGTCCTGGAAGGCCCAAAAGCAGCCCAGCAACAAAATCCCTGCCACGGCCGCCGGGCGAACGCGCCAGCGCGGCAACCAGCGCGGCAATCCCACCAGGCCCAGGTAAGCGAGGGCCATGGAGAGACCGAAGGAAGGCAGATAAGAGAACCGGTCCGCGACGAGCGGGTAGCTGAGTTGGCGGTAGTCGGTGACCGGCAGCAGGGTGACCAGCCACCAGACGATGAGGAAGGCCAGCGCGGGCTCGCGCTTGCGAAGCCACAGCGTGCCGAGCAGCGTGAGGAGCGTGAGCCACGGCCAGGGAGAAAGCAGGCTGGAGTCAAGATCGAAAGTGCGAAAGACGTTCAAGTGCAAGGGGAGGAAGAACAGCTTCGCGTGCTGGCCCAGCAACGCCAGCGCAGCGCCCACAACGCGGGGGCTGATCTTCCACACCTGCGCCGCCTCCGAGAAGTGGCCCATAATCGCGATGCGGACGCCAAGGTAGACGAACACGGCAGCCACGTAAGGCAGCCAGCGCGCCAGGCGCGACCGGCTCCACCACGACTCCTGCGAAGGCATATACAGCCAGTAAGCGATCAGGAGAATCGGGAAACTGAGCGCTGTCTCCTTGAAGAAGAGTGCGGGGAGATAAGCCAGCACGGCAAGTAGGTGGCGCAGCGCACGCTGGTCCGGCGCGCGTTCAGCGCGAAGGAAGAGCCAGAAGGCGAGCAAATAGAAGAATCCGCAGCCGATGTCGGGGGTGCCGGCAACCCAGGCCACCGGCTCCACGTGCAGGGGGTGAAGGGCCCACAGCAGAGCCCCGGCGAAGCCCGCCCATTCGCTCTCGAGCAGGTCGCAGCCCAGCCGGAAGACCACCAGCAGCGCTCCCGCATAAAAAGCCAGTCCCATCAGATGATAGGCGCCGGCGTTAGCGCCCGCCAGGCGATAAACCAGCCAGTAGCAGAAGATTTGCAGCGGACGGTAGAAGTTCCCGCGCGACTGCCCGCCCAGGAATGACCAGACCGAGCCCGTAAAGATGTTGCGCCACAGGTGCGGGTTGCGGATAAAGGGATTGTCCACGAGCTGCCGTTCGTCGTCGTAAACGAATCCGTTGGCGAGGGCTCCGCGAAAAATCGCGACCATGACGAGGACCAGCAGCGAGGCGGCGACGACGGGATGCTTCTTCAGTTGTTCATTCCAACGGTTCAACAAAGTCCACCCTCAAACTAAGTGGCAGGCAGCAGGCGGGGAAAATCCCACTTGCTGTTTAGCACCTCCCACCCCCCACCTACTACCTACGACCTACCAACTGGTCCTGCGCCAGGCTTCGAACCTGTACAGCGCCGGCGGGATCGCCCGCGGCTTCCAAGGCGCGAGCTTCGGCCTCGAAGGCCTGCGAATAGGTGGGGTCCGTCTCGCGAGCCGCATGAAACTGCTCCGCGGCCTGGCGAGCCTTGCCGAGCTTCAACCAGCAGGTCCCCAGGAAAAAACGCGCCTCGAGATCCTGGGGATCCAGCTCGACCGCCCGAATGAAGTACCGGGCGGCCCGCTCGTAATCCCCGCGGGGGAAATATAACGCTCCCAGCGCCTTGTAAGCGGGAGCGTGCGAGGGGGCGATTTGCCGGTTCAATCGCTCGTGCAAGTTAAAACCTCGGGGAAAAAGACTTTAACACAGAGGGCACAAAGAGAAGTCAAGCGGCGAGACCACAGAGGCAAACAGAACTGTCCTCCCCGCTCTCCGTGTTCCTTCTGATGCAAGAAGGGCCGCGGACTTCACGAACTCGGAGGCCCGCGCTACATGTAGGGATTTGCGGCTTCAATTGATGATTATAACGGCTGCGGAGAGGCGGGCCTGGGTTGTCTCAAGTGGGGCTTGCTGCCGTGCATCAGGAGTGCTCCTTCCTGCTTGAACTTCCGCATTTCCTCGGCGTCTTTGAACCAGCGGCCGGTATAGACTTCGGGAGAGGGCGAGTTGTCGGGAATGCGTCGGTGGGCCACGGCGGCGAATCCCGCCTCGCCAAAGAACCCGGTCCACTCGGCCGCGGACAGCAGATGCGTCGGCACACTCAGCAGGGCGCCCCACTGGTGGCAGCAAGTGTTGTCGCGATAATAATTGATGAGAATACAAGCAGACCCGCCGGGCGCGAGCACGCGATAGATTTCAGCGAGGCCTCGCCAGGGGTCGGGCCAGTAGTAAGCGGACTCCACGGAGATGACTTTGGTGAAGAAGCCGCTCTCCCAGGGAATTTGCTCCGCCCTGCCCTGAAGGAAAGTAAGGTTGGAGTAGCCCTCGCTCGCCAACTGCGCGCGCCGCACCATGCCGTCCGAGACGTCGATTCCAACCACCCGGCCCTGCACTTTCCCTGCGATTCTGCGGCAAAGCCAGCCGCTCCCACTGCCCACATCCAGTACCCGGTCGGCGGGCTGAAGGTCCATGAGGGCCAGCGTGGGCTCAACGATGGGGAGGTGGTGCTCTTCCATCTCCTCGCCACGGCCCGCCTCCGCCCAGCGGTTGAATTCTTCGCGAAGCTGCGACTCCCGTGCAGTATCGTGCATAATCGTTCACTATAGCGCGGCCAGAGGAAGAGGGCCCGCAATTGTGCGAGCCCCTACTTGGTAGCGATAATCACCGACTCCGGCATCTGCTCGAGGCAGACGAGGTCCGCGCTGGCAAAGCCGGCGTGGGCGAGCATCTCCTGGAATTCCGCGAAGGTATAAGCATCTCCATCAGGTGTTGTTCCCAGCATAATCAGGCTGAAAAACGCGCTTTCCGGCGGCGTGACCCGGTCCTCGTTGGGAACGAATTCCAGCAGCACCACACGCCCGCCCGGCGCGAGCGCGGCATGCGCTTTGCGCAGCAGCCCTTCGCAAGTCTGGGGATTGAAGTGATGCAGGAAATTGGTGAGCAAAACCAGATCGTACCCGTGGCCGAATTCAGCCTCGAAGGCGCTGCCCGGAAGCGTGGAGTAACGCGCGTCCACGCCTTCTTTGCGGGCGTTCTCGAGGGCCACCTCGAGGACGGGCTTCCAATCGAGGGCGACGATTTGAGCCTGAGGATTCCTTTTGGCAATGGCGATGCCGAACAGGCCGTGGCCGGCGGCAATATCGAGGACCTTGATTCTCTGGCCTGCGTCCGCGCTGAGGAGTTCCGCGATCCGGCGCGCCGGCATGTACATCATGGGCGCCATGGAGCGCGCGAACTCGACCCAGAGGGGGTCTTCGGGGTCAACGCTACCTTTGCCGCTCATTGTAGTGCCGCCCTTGCGCACCGCTGGCGTCAAGTCACGGTAGGCGTCCAGGATCTCCGGGGCGTTGAGGAAGCGCACCATCGTGCCCATGTAGGCGGGCGAGCGGCGATCGAGGAAGATGGCGGCATCTTCCGCAAGGCTGTAGCGCCCTTCGTTCTTGGTGAGCAGCCCAAGAAGGGCCATGTAGTCGCACAGGATGCGGACGCCCCGCTCCGCAGCGTGGACGTGCTGGGCGATTTCCGGAGCCGTCTTCAAGCCTTCGGCGATCGCCGTGAACACGTCGAGCTCAATCGCGGCCCGGAGCGCTCCCGTCTGCTGAAAGGCATTGATGGTTTGAAAGATTCGTGTGGGGTTCGCCGACGGTGCGGGGTGCGGGTGCGGTGTCGCGCCGGTTATCTCGATAGGCCGGACATCTGAAATCTGGCTCAAGAGTTCCTCCTGTTTCCGCGGGGCATGGGAATTTCCCTGAGAAGGCAGTACCCCCCACTGGGGCTCTCGAAGGAATGCCCTCGCGGTCGTGTGAGTTGTGGTCAGGCCCTGAAAAGAGTCCGAACTTTCACGCCGGGACAGCCCTGGCGTTTTGAATCGTTACCTTGGGGTCCTTGGATTCAGGCGGAACTGGCAGACTCCGCTCGCGAAGCAAGGAAACGTGCTCCGCCATTCCCCATCGCGCCTTGTACAGGCAGTCTTCAACGGAATTCCCGACCCCGGTGAAACCCTCAAGGTCGGGTGAGTAAAACCCAAAGAAATTAGGGTCTTCGGTCGCTTCGATTATCAGTGAGTATTTCAAGTCGATCATCGTTGCTCACGCCCTTCAATTCCTGCTGCTTCCAGGATAGCATGACAAGTACCCGTAGGAACTTCCTTTGATCCGTGAAAATCAATGCGAATTAAGCGCGGCACTCCTGCCCTGGCGTAGTACCGAACCGAGCCCTTTTCTTTCACGAGTCTGAATCCCTCGCGCTCCAGGATGCGAACTAGCTCACTGAATTTCATCCGGCGGACCGGTGTCAGCCTTGAACCTTCGTCAACAACTCAACGAACTTCTGCTCGCGCTGTTTCTGGTCAAGCCCCAGGTGTTTCTCCATCACCTGGGTAGTGTTCATAGAGCAGAACTTGGGGCCGCACATGGAGCAGAAGGCGGCGTCCTTGTAGTATTCATCCCCCAAGGTCTCATCGTGCATGGAGCGCGCGGTCTCGGGGTCGAGCGAAAGGTCGAACTGCTTTTTCCAGTCGAAGAGGAAGCGCGCGTAGGAGAGCGCGTCGTCGCGGTCGCGGGCGCCGGGCCGGTGACGTGCGACGTCGGCGGCGTGAGCGGCGATTTTGTAGGCAATGATGCCTTGCCGGACGTCGTCGCGATTGGGGAGCCCCAGGTGTTCTTTGGGGGTGACGTAGCAGAGCATGGAGGCGCCGTGCCAGCCGATCATGGCCGCGCCGATCGCGGAGGTGATGTGGTCGTAGCCGGGCGCGATATCGGTCACCAGCGGGCCCAAGGTGTAGAAGGGCGCTTCATGGCAGAGCTCCATTTCCTTGTCCACCTGGAGCTTGATCTGGTCCATGGGAATGTGCCCAGGCCCTTCGATCATCACCTGGACGTCGTATTCCCAGGCCTTCCGTGTCAATTCGCCGAGTGTTTTTAGTTCGGCAAACTGCGCCTCGTCGCTGGCGTCGGCCAGACAGCCGGGCCGCAGCCCGTCGCCCAGCGAAAACGACACGTCATACTTTTGGAAGATCTTGCAGATGTCGGTGAAGTGAGTGTAGAGGAAATTCTCTTCGTTGTTCTCGACCGCCCACTGCGCCATGATGGCTCCGCCACGGCTGACGATGCCGGTGATACGCTGGCGCGTGAGCGGGACGTGCTCGCGCAAGACCCCCGCGTGGATGGTCATGTAATCGACGCCCTGCGCGGCCTGCTCCTCGATGACCTCCAGCATGAGCGGCGCGGTAAGCTCCCGCACCCGCGGCACGCGGGAGAGAGCTTCGTAAATGGGCACTGTTCCGATCGGCACCGGGCTGTGGCGGAGGATGGCCTCGCGAATCTCATGAATGTTGCCGCCGGTCGAGAGGTCCATCGCCGTGTCTGCGCCGTAATGCACCGCGGTGTGCAGCTTCTCCAGTTCCTGCTCGATGTTGGAAGCTGCGGACGAGTTACCGATGTTGGCGTTGATTTTGCACTTCGAGGCGATCCCGATGCTCATGGGCTCGAGCTCGACGTGGCGGAGGTTGGCGGGAATAATCATCCGGCCGCGCGCCACCTCTTCCCGGACAGTCTCCGCCGGAAGGTATTCGCGCTTCGCCACGAATTCCATTTCTTCGGTGACCGTGCCCTGCCGGGCATAGTGCAATTGCGTCACGACGGGCCCGGTGCGCTCTCGGACCCAGTCGGCGCGAATTGGAGGCAACATGGGTTATTTCCTCCCCCCAGTTATCCCTACTGAGTTTCCCCAGAATTCCAGTTTAGCCGCCCATCAGAGCTTCCGCAACCCTGCATCGTAAGGCCGCGATAACTCGCATTTCTCTTGGGCAGTTAGCAGGTCATGAAAGGCCGCCCCTTGGGGCGGCACGTCACCGTCGGCTGACGGGGAGCCCCGGCCCTACACACGTGGCGTCCGTGCTGCCTCCTCATTCGCGGCTACCACAGCTACCAGGGCCTCCGGCGTGTGGACCGGCGGCTGGCACGAGGTCCCGACGCAGACCAGCGCCACGGGTACTCCCTCGAACGGGAGGTGCGGCAAAGTTGCTGCCAAGCCGGCCGGGAGTTCGCCCTTCTTCACGGCTTCCGGCTCGAAGGCCAGCACGCACTTACCGGCTCGCGGGGCTTGATAAGCAGCGCTCAAGAGCTTCCCGGTCCGCTCATCGCCGGCGGTTCCCACGACGACGATCTCCATGGTGGGGCGCAAGTGGGCCTGGAGAGCAAGCGCGTAGGTGGCCGCGAACAAGTTGTATTCGCCAGCCTTGGAAGCAAACAAGCCCAGCGTGGTTTCTGCCTTCTCGCGGAAGTCCGGGCGTTCAGCCAGATGGGCCAAGCGGTCGAGCACCTGGATCGCCACGGAATTGCCGGCGGGCGTGGGAGAGTCCTGGAATGGCTTGCGAGCCATGCGGAGGTTGCCCTGCCGCTGGAGGGCATCCTTCGCGGTGTCCCAGAAGCCGCCCGCGGGTTCATCCCAAAATCGCCCGAGAGTGGTTTCCATCAATTCCAGGGCTCGATCGAAATACGGGCGGCGTCCAGTGACCTCCCAAGCGTCGAGCAGCGCGGCTGCCATGAAGATCTGGTCGTCCAAAAGATCGAAATTGGAAACCCTAAATTGGAGATCTGAAACTGGAAACTGGAAACTAGAAACTGGAGACCGGGAACCGAGGGGATCGGAGAGCTCGCCGGCTTCGGGCGCCATCCGCACCAGACTGTGGGCGAATCCTTTCGCGGGATCGTAGGCTTTAGCCAAAAACAAGTCGAGCGTCAGAAGCGCGCGATCGCGAGCGCCTTCCAAACCCAGGACCTTGTAAGCCTCGAGCAGCGCCGAAATCATCATCCCGTTCCAGCTTGCGTAGAGAGCTTCATCGACGAAGGGAGTGCGGCGCTTCGCTCGCGCTTCGAGCATCTTCTGTTTGGCCCCGGCCAGGATAGGACCGACTTCCTCCGTCTTCAAACCTCGCCGCGCGGCGATGGCCTCATGGGGCTGGTCAACGAACAGCACGTTCTTGGCCGGATTGTGGTGCATTTCTCCATCCGGCTCGATGTGGAAGTAGTCCGCGACCACTTGGGTCTCCAATTCACCGAGCACGGCTTTCACCTCATCGAGTGTCCAGGTGAAGTAGTCGCCGTCGTCTTCGAGGCTGGCGTCGGCGTCCTGGCTGGCGAAAAACCCTCCCTCCGGACTTGAAAGGACGTTCTCGACGAAGGAAAGAATTCCCAAAGAAATCTCGCGGAAGAACTCGTTGCCCGTCACCTGGTAAGCGCGAAGGTAATTCCCGAGCAGGCCGGCATTGTCATAGGACATTTTCTCGAAATGCGGAACGATCCAGCGCTCGTCTACCGAGTAGCGGTGGAAGCCGCCGCCCAGTTGGTCGTAGACGCCGCCGCGGCCCATCTGCTCCAGAGTCGTCGTAGGAATCGTCAGCAGGCGGGCCTCGCGCGTCTCAAGGTAAGCTTCCAGGAGCAGGTCGAGGGCGCTCGGGTGAGGAAATTTCGGGGCATTGCCGAATCCGCCGAATCGATGGTCATAGAGCCCCGTGATGCCCTCGATGATGGCCTCCAGGACGCTCGGCCGAATCTTCTCCTCGCTCTTCTCGAAGCGCTCGACGCCGCTAAGGGCGCCGGAGATTTTTTCTGCGTTGTCCAGGATCTGGTCGCGGTGGGTCTTGTAGTTGTGGGCGATGGCCTCGAGGAGCCGCCTCATCCCCGGCCGGCCATACTGGTCATCGGGCGGGAAGTAAGTGCCGCCGAAGAAGGGTTGGCCGTCGGGAGTCAGGAAGGCGGTGAGAGGCCAGCCTCCCTGCCCGGTCAGGGCGCTCACCGCCACCTGGTAGCGCGCGTCGATATCCGGGCGCTCGTCGCGGTCCACTTTGACGGGAATGTAGTGCTCGTTGATCAGGCGCGCGACCTCCGGGTCCTCATAGCTCTCGCGGTCCATGACGTGGCACCAGTGGCACCACACCGCGCCAATGTCCAGCAGGATGGGCTTCTCCTGCCGACGCGCCTGCTCAAACGCTGCGTCGCCCCACTCGCGCCACTCCACGGGCTGGTGCGCGGCACTGCGCAGATAGGCGCTCGTCGCCCCGGCCAACGAGTTGGCCGACTTACCGTCGCTCATTTGATTCCCTTAGCCCTTTTTGAGATTCGAAACTAGAAACTGGAAACTCGAAAATCGAAAATCGAAAATGGAAAATCGGGTCAGCCAGTGAGCGCAACGAGTTTCACGTTTCAAGTTTCCAGTTTCTACTTTCCAGTTTCCCGTTTCCGTGTCAGTTGATGCGTGGGGGCCGGGAGGGCGGTTCTTCCGGTCCGGAATCCAGGAGGGGTTTGCGGCTCGCGAAACCTTCCTCCATCCCGTGCCAGAATCCGATGTGCTCCTCGCCAAGCTTCCAGCAGAGGTAGACTTCTTCACCCTTCAGGAGACAGGGGAAGTCCACCAGCCCAAGGTCCAGATCTTTCACCACGCATCCACTCTCCTGGATCTTATTGATCGTCTCCTGCAACTGGCGTATGGCCTCCTCAGACTCCGCTTTCCTGCGGGCCAGTGCGGCATAAGGAGGAGAGGACCCGCCCATCAGCATGATTCGCGAGGAGGCCTTGCTCAGCTCCTCCTTCAGGGTATCAATCTGCTGTTTCTGCCGGCACGCCTCCTTCATCTGGGGCTCGATCATCGGCAGCAGCTCTTCGGCTTCCCGGCGATTGAAGTATTTTTCAGCCATTTGAAACCAGTTGACAGTCTACAGCCGACAGTTAACAGTTCCAAAAACATAGGAACGGTCGGTTTTTGAACTTTCGACTGTCAACTGTCAACTGTCGACTGCCCTTCAGATTTCCAGCATGCGGTTCAGGGCCTCGCGCGCCCAGCGCTTGGTCTCCGCCTCCACGCTGACGCGGTTCACTACACGTCCTGCCTTCAGGTTTTCCAATGTCCAGCACAGGTGCTGAGGTGAGATGCGATACATCGTGCTGCACATGCACACGCAGTCGTCGAGCGGAATCACCCGGCGGTCCGGGTACTCCTTCGCCAGACGGTTGACCATGTGGATCTCCGTTGCTACCGCCCACTGGCTGCCGGGAGGCGACTCCACCACCCGCTCGATGATGTATTCCGTCGAACCCACTTCATCGGCCAATTGGCAGACTTCCCACGAACATTCCGGATGGGCGACGACGCGCACTCCCGGATGGGCCTGGCGGACGCGCGCCACATGCTCGGGCTGGAAGCGCTGGTGGACAGAGCAGTGGCCTTTCCAAAGGAAAATCCGCGCCTGGCGAATCTGCTCCTCGGTGAGCCCGCCCGATTCTTCATGGGGATTCCACACGGCCATTTCCTCCAAGGGAATTCCCATCCGGTAACCCGTGTTGCGCCCCAGGTGCTCATCGGGGACGAACAGGGCTTTTTCTGCACGCGCCAGCGCCCACTCCATCACCTTACGGGCGTTCGAGGAAGTGCATACGGCGCCGCCGTGCCGCCCCACAAAAGCCTTGATGGCGGCCGAAGAATTAACGTAGGTCACGGGGACGAGCTTCTCACCCAGCACGCGCGCCAGCTCCTCCCAGCACACTTCCACCTGTTCGAGGTTAGCCATATCCGCCATCGAGCAGCCTGCGTTCAGGTCGGGGAGAATCACGGCCTGATGGTCGGCGCTCAGGATATCCGCGCTTTCCGCCATGAAGTGCACGCCGCAAAAGACAATGTACTCGGCCTCTTTCCGGCAGGCGGCCAACTGCGAAAGCTTGAGCGAGTCCCCTCGATAGTCCGCGAACTGGATCACTTCGTCCCGCTGGTAGTGGTGCCCGAGGATCACCAGGCGCGAGCCCAAATCGGCTTTGACCCGCGCAATACGCTCCTCGAGATCGTGCTCCGGGAGCTCGACGTACGCTTCGGGAAGCGGGTTGAGAACTGCGATCGCCATAAGTGCTCTCAAGCTATTGTAGCGCACAAAGCAGGGGCACAGCGTCCGTCAGCTAACGGACCCCTACTATCCCCCAATGTAAACCATCGTCCGGTCCGGCTGGACGAAATCCGGCTCGTTGATGCGGTGGCCGGGCTCCTTTTGATTTACGGCCGCGGTGAAAAAGCGCTCGATGTCGGAGTCCGTCGCCCCGTTGCGCACCAGGTGACGGACGTCGTGCTCCTTGAGTGAGAACAGGCAAGTGCGCAGCTTGCCGTCCGCGGTCAGGCGAATCCGGCTGCACTGGCCGCAGAAAGGAATCGAAACGGAAGCGACAATCCCGATTTCCCCCTCCCCATCGGCAAACCGGTAATGCAGCGCCGTCTCACTGGGGGTGCGCCGGGGAACTTCCACCAGCGGGAAAACCGGCTGAATGGCTTCCACAATCTCCTGGGCGGTCACCACCTGTTCGCGTTTCCAGTTGTGGTCGGCATCGAGCGGCATGAACTCGATGAAGCGCACGACGATGTGGCGCCGGCGGGCCAGCTTCGCAAATTCCACAATCTCGTCGTCGTTGAAACCTCGCACCAGAACGATGTTCACCTTCACGGGCTTCAGCCCCGCATCCAGCGCCGCGTCGATGCCTGCCATGACTTTCTCGAAAGAGCGGGGAGTGCGCGTGATGCGCGCGAATTTTGCGGGGTCCATCGAGTCCAGGCTGACGGTGACCCGCGGGACGCCGGCCGCGGCCAATTCCCTGGCTTTTTCCGGAAGCAAGTAACCGTTGGTGGTGATCGCGAGGTCGTCCAAGCCGGGGATCTGCCGCAAGCGCGCGATGAAATCAATGATGCCCTCGCGCAGCAACGGCTCCCCTCCCGTCACCCGGACTTTGCGAATGCCCATCCCGGCCAGAACGCGCGTGAGCCGCAGAAACTCATCCCAGCTCAGCAGGTTGTGGTGCGGAAAATAGTTCCGGGGATCGGCGGACTTGCAGTAGACGCAACTGAAGTTGCACCGGTCCGTCACCGAAATGCGCAGGTCGTGGATCTCGCGCCCGAACTTGTCCTGGAGCATGGTGCCCTGAAAACAAAGAAACCTACCCGCGTTTGGAGTAGGTTCAGTTCTCCTTTCCAAACACGGGAGGCGACCCCATTTCTCGAATCACCCTGTCGGCCCGGCGGGCTTGGGCTTTTCCGGTACCTTTAGCACCGCGGGCTCGGAGAACCCATTTATCCTATCCGATTAGATGAGACGGGGCAAGCAGGGGTTCCCTCCCTCAAGGTAATTCAATGATGTGACAACGCCGATGGCTGGAGGAAGCCCGCTGGTGGAACTAACGCGGAACGGCGTGGAGGATCGAAAGTCCGTTGTCGCCGACCGAGAGGAAGGTGAACTGGCCGGGAGTGTAGCAGGCGAAAATGCCGCTGACCTCTGTCGTCAGTTCGTAGTCGATCTCACGTTCGCCCGACTCGGCATCATAGAGCGAATAGAAGGCGGGGGCGCTACCCTGATATTTGTCAATGAGTTTGGAGAAAGCCATCACGATTTTTCCGCCCGCCACAGCGAAATCCCCGACCATGTAGTTTTCTCCAGGCGGTTCGATCGTGACCGTCCTGACCAATTCACCGCCGGGTGAAATCACCAAAATCAACGGCTTCTGAGCGGCGCGCAGCAGGTAAATGTTGCCATCATCGGCCGGAATCGCCGCTCCGAGCGAAATCGCTGCGCCTGGGACACCCGTGGGAGTGTCGGCTTTAGGTGTTACGTCGCCGACGAAACTGAGTTCCTTGATGAGCTTGCCGTTCCGGTCAAAAACCGCCGTAAATGGTTCACCCATGGGCTCTTCACGCTTCGTGGGAGTCTTCTGAGCTGCCGCCAAGAATTCGCCCGTCGGAAACACGGCCAGGTGGGTCGCGTAAAACCTCGAATCTAAGCGCGTGGAGGACTCGAATTCCCCCTCATCACTAAAGTGCACAAAAAAGATGTCACCCCCTCCATAGTGAACGAAACGGGGAGTCTCATCCTTGTCCGCGATCAAGTGAATTTCTCCGCGCAGCCCCACAGCCCAGGCATGAATGTGCATGTCGTCTACAAACCCCGGAGCGGATTTGAGTGTGATGCTTACGACCTTCCGGCCATCCGCGGAGATACGTGTGATGGGGCCACCCAGTGGATCAGCAGGAGCCGACGCCACAGCTCGGTAGTAGATGTTGCCCTTGCTGTCACATTTCGGAGCGAACATCGCGATGGCGTGGACGATGTTCGAGACAGGCAGTTTTTCTTTCACCCTGAGGGGTACCCGAGGGACGTCTTGTGCGGACAAAAGTTGTCCGGCAGCGATTAGAACGAGGCCTAACCCAGCTAGTTTCGCAATGGATCGAGCCGTCAGCATACGCACAGGCCGCTGACCATCAACCACAGGTGACTTCTAATCTGATCGACATTCCGGCTGAGCTATTCCAGTCAATGGCAATTATACAACTCGCTAAAGAGATACGCCAGTCAGGGCTATTCGTCTGCGGCCCCCTACGTTTCGTCGCGGAACAGGACGGCAGAACCCGCCGACTCCGGCAGGCCCGTCATCCGCCGCCGCAACGGATTCCCCGCTGCGCCAACGCGACGGCGCAGTACCTGACAATCCGTGGCGCGCGTGCCAGTCTCTGGCCCCGAAGTAGCGCCGACCTTCAGAGCCTGCCCTGAGCCCTTTCGCTTCGCTCAGGGTAAACGTCGCGAAGGGTCGGCATCTCAGGATGTGCCGAACTAACGGTTCGACCCTGCTCACGGTCCCTGAGCGAAGTCGAAGGGAAGTTCGGCGCTACAATCACGCAACAGTCAGCGCTATAGCCGGCGCGACAAAGATTGACTCAGAAAACCTTGCAGCCCTGCCCTCGAAAGCCATAGGATACCCAGTCCGGTCGAACCCCGGCCCGCAAAATGTATCAGCGCTACCACCTGCAAACCAGCCTCACGCCCGAAATCGCGCCCTTCCCGAACCGCACGCGAGTGGAAGTTAACAAGCCGGGCCTGGCCCTGCACCTACTCAAAGAATTGATTCGGTATCGTGGAAACCTGAAAGTTGCGCTGAGCCGCCCCTGCGTGTATGGCACCTTCTCGGGACCGGTGGGGGGATTCGCGCCCGTGAATTCCAAGTGCGTGGGGTGCCTGCGCTGCACGATTGAGCACCCCGAAATGGTCCAGGTTCAGCTCAATCCCGAGCATCAGCGCCTGGGTGATTCCTACCTTACGCCCGAGCACTTTGACACCATTTGCTACGAAGCGCGCACGGGGAGGATACCGGTAAAGGGCGCCGGCTATCGCGGCCCCTTCGGCGGGGAGGGGTGGGACGGCATGTGGACGGACATGTCTGAAATCGTGCGGCCGACGCGCGATGGTATCCACGGCCGCGAGTTCATTTCGACTTCCGTGGATATTGGCCAGAGGCCGCCCTTCCTCAACTTTGCTGGGCCGGGGGCGGCCAGTGAGCAAAGCGTACAGACTTTTTCAATCCCCCTTCCGGTTTTGTTCGATGTCCCACCCGCCTCTGTCCTTTCCGCCGAGCTCCTGCACGCCCTTGCGCAAGCGGCTCGCGAGGCGGAAACGTTGCTCGTTGTGCCGGCTCGGGTGCTCAAACAATTCGCGCTCCAGGGGCCGCAGCTTGTTCCACTCGCGAGCCGCGAAGATGTGGGCGCGCTTCGGGAAATCCATTTCACACCGCCGCTGATCGAGCTTGATGGCTGGGACGAAACGCTCTTCCGGGAAATCCGCGCACGTTTTCCCGAAAGCACGCTCTGCCTGCGGCAGGATTTTGCCGCGCGCCAGGAGCTACTCAAGCACTATGACGCGGGCATTCGAGTGTTCCATCTCGCGGCCAATTATCATGGCCGGGGCCGGGAGGGGCGGTTCATCGCAGACCTCATCCGGGAGGCTCACGGGGCCTTCGTCGAAAAGGGGTGCCGGGATGAGGTAACGCTTTTGGGAAGTGGAGGGATCATCGCCGCAGAGCATGTTCCCAAAGCCATCATCTGCGGCCTGGATGCCATCGCCCTGGACACAGCGCTTCTGGCGGCGTTGCAAGCCCAGTTCGTGGGCGAATGCCTGGAGGGCAAAAAGAGCCGCTTCCGGCTGCCCAGAAGGCTTACGGTCGACTGGGGCGTCCAGCGGCTTAAGAACTTGCTGGCTACCTGGCGCGATCAACTGCTGGAGGTGATGGGCGCCATGGGCCTGCGAGACGTCCGCCGCCTGCGAGGCGAAATAGGCCGCGCGATGTTCGAAAAGGATCTGGAACGCGAAGCCTTCTCCGGGATTGAAGGCTATGCCCGATAGCGCGAAGACCGCCGAGCAGATCATCACCGAGAAGCATACCGAGAGCTTGCGCCAAGGCTTTCACCTCTGGCCTGAGCTGAAAAACGGCGTGCCGCCGGCGCTGGGGGACGCTCGCTGGACCGCGGACCTGATTCTCTCCACTTGGCTCCAGGCTGAAACGGGAACGCCACCCGTGAATGGGCTGGAACACCGCGTGGGCCGCTCGGGCGGCGGCTTCGATGTGCTCGATTTCAAGTTCCCTTCCCCGGACCGGCGGGTGTCCAGCCCGGAGGCGATTGCCCTCTCCATCCCGCTCAATCGCCGCCCTTACGATCGCCGCATTGAAATCCCCATCCCCTTCTACGGGGCGGGAATGTCCTTCGGCTCCATCAGCGAGCAGGTGATGGATGCCCGAGCCAAGGCGGCCAAAGCCTGGAAGACTTTCACCTGTGCCGGCGAGGGAGGGTATCCGGACTCGCTCCTTCCTTACAAGGAACACGTCATCACGCAAGTCGCCACGGGCATGTTCGGAGTGAGGGAAGAGACCATCCAGCACGCGCCGATTGTCGAGTTCAAGTATGCGCAAGGCGCGAAGCCGGGTTTGGGCGGACACCTGCTCGGCGACAAGGTGACTTCGTCCGTCGCCAGCATGCGCGAGTCGGTTCCCTGGGTCAGCCTTTTTTCACCTTTTCCGTTCCACAGCGTTTATTCCGTCGAAGACCATAAGAAGCACGTTGACTGGGTCAAGACCATCAACCCGGAAGCGCTGGTATCCGTGAAAGTCTCCACGCCGACGGACATCGACATGGTCGCGGTGGGGAGTTACTACGCGGGGGCGCACATTATCCACATCGACGGGAGTTACGGCGGCACGGGCGCGGCGCCGGAAATCGCCAAGAAGAATATTGCCATGCCCATCGAGTTTGCGATTCCCAAAGTCCACCGCTACTTGTCGCAGGAGGGCATTCGGGATGAAGTCGTGCTGATGGCCAGCGGCGGGATCCGCACGGCCTACGACGTCGCCAAGGTGATCGCGCTCGGCGCGGACGGAGCCATCCTGGGAACAACGGAATTGGTGGCCCTGGGCTGTACGCGATGCGGCAACTGCGAGCGCGGCCGGGGGTGCCCCTTCGGGCTGACCACCACCGATCCTGAACTCTCGCAATTGGTTGACCCGGAATGGGCCGCCGAACGGCTGGGCAACCTCTACCGGTCGTTCCAACTGCAACTCAGCGATTTACTGCGCCGGCTGGGGCTCGCCAGCATTCGCGATCTCGTGGGCAGAACGGATTTGTTGACCTATCGTCGTCAGGCGGGAGCCCGGTGATGGTGCAAACAGAAAGAGTCGCTAGAATTCTCGCCTCCAGGGCATCGCTCGTCCCGGAGGACGCCAAACGTCCGAACGCGCGCAAGGCCGAAGCGGAGGGGGGCTGCGGCGTCATTGGGATCGCCTGCAGCGAGAGAATCGCGGCACGCCACCTGTTCCAGGCCTTAAAGCAAATGCGCAACCGCGGCAACGGCAAGGGAGGCGGCATCGCCGCGGTGGGGTTGGCGCCCGAGGATTGGGGTGTCACTCAGGAAATTCTCGAAAACGACTACCTGCTCGCCATCGCCTATCTCGACCCTGGAGCCCGGCGGGAGGTCGAGCAAAGCTACATCGAGCCGACGTTCGAGATCGATTATGCGCGCTCCCTGCCCGGCACCAGCGACGCGACGGTGGTGGAGACACTCGACGTCAGACCCCCGGAAGTTTTTCTGTACTTCGTGAGGGTCAGGCCGCAAGTCACCCAAGACTTTCAAAAGAAGAATGGCTTGGGGGCGGCCGCGGCGCCTGCCGCGCCCCTGGGGAGCATCGAGGACGAGATTGTCTACCAGAACAGCTATCGCTTGAACCGTACGTTTTACGCCTCGACCGGCGAGAAGCGCGCCTTCATCCTGTCGCATGGGAAAAACCTGCTGGTGCTCAAGATGGTCGGCTACGGCGAAGACGTGATTCGGTACTACCAACTGGGGGATATTCGCGCCCACCTCTGGATCGGCCACCATCGCTACCCCACCAAGGGCAAAGTCTGGCATCCCGGCGGCGCGCATCCCTTCGTTGGCCTCCACGAAGCTCTGGTGCATAACGGCGACTTCGCCAATTACGCCTCGATCTGCGAGTACCTCGCGCAGCGGAATATCTACCCTCTCTTCCTGACCGATACGGAAGTTTCGGTGCTCGTCTTTGATCTCTTGCACCGGACGTACGCCTACCCGCTGGAGTACGTGATCGAATCTCTGGCGCCCACCACGGAGCGCGACTTCACGCTTCTCCCCGAGGAGAAGCAGCCCCTCTACCGCCAACTTCAGACCGTGCATATTCACGGGTCGCCGGACGGTCCCTGGTTCTTTCTGATCGCTCAATCCGCGCAGGCCCAGGGCGCCTACCGCCTGATCGGCATCACCGACACCAGCATGCTGCGTCCGCAGGTCTTTGCCCTGCAGCAAGGCCCCGTCTCGATCGGGTTTGCGGCCTCGGAGAAGCAGGCCATCGACGCCACCCTGGAAAGCCTGGCGCAGGAAGATCCACGATTCTGGACGCGCGCCGATCGCTACTGGAACGCGCGCGGGGGCAGCCACACGGACGGCGGGGCGTTCATCTTCACCGTCCAGGCCGAGGGGAAGGGACCCGCCCAGCTCGCTTGTACGGACAAGTTCGGCCGGCCCATCCTTGTCGATGCGCCGCAGGAACCCTGCGCGGCGCAGGCCCCCGCCCTGCGAGCCGACTTGGCGCTTCCCGACGTCTCCGCGGATGAGCTGTTCGCATGGGCCAAGGAACAATTGTTGGGCTGGGATTATGGAAACCTGTTGGGGTTTCTCCGCGCACTTGAGCGCACGGCTCACAAGGACCAGGACCGCAGACGAGGATTGGAAGTGCTCACGATGCTGATGGACCGCCGCTACCCCACGGGAGCGATGCGGCGGAGCAGCATGCTCTCACTCTTCGACCGGAGCGTGGAGGCCATCGTCGAAGCCATCCGCCAATCCCCCTCGGCAGCCTACGCTTTCGTGAGCGCGGGGGACCCTTTGCCGAGCCCTTCGGCGCCCACCCAGGCGGCCGTTGTGCACGCCGGCGGGTTTGAGCCGCAAGGCGAGCACTCGCTGGCCCGCGAGATCGTTCGGCTTTACCAGCGCGGCTTTCGAAGTTTCATGCTGGCGCACGTCAAGGGGCATCGATTCATCGCCAATGGCCTGGGCCCCAACACGCGAGGTGTCCGCGTGGACGTTTACGGATCTTCCGGAGACTACTTGGCCTCCGGCATTGACGGAGCCGAGGTTTTCGTCCATGGCGACGCGCAGGATCAACTCGCCCAGATCATGAAGGACGGAAAGCTCGTCGTCTACGGCAGCGTGGGGCAGACATTTCTCTACGCAGGTAAAGGCGGGGATGCCTTCGTGTTGGGCAACGCAGCGGGACGGCCCCTGATCAACGCCGTCGGCAAGCAGCACGTCGTCATCAACGGGACTTGCCTCGATTATCTGGCGGAGTCTTTTATGGCCGGGGACCCGCTGAGCGGCGGCGGCTTTGCGATCCTCAACGGGATCAGTTTGAATGATCAGGGCCGGATCGTTGAGCTGGACCCTCCCTACGCGGGCGGCAACTTGTTTTCACTGGCTTCCGGCGGAGCGATTTACATTCGCGACCCGCACGGAAAAGTCTCCGAAGAGCAACTCAACGGCGGGGAGTTCGCCCGGGTCGAAGAGCGTGACTGGGCGGTGATCAGCCCCTTCCTGGAAGAAAATGAGCGGCTCTTCGGCATTCCCGTGGCGCGCCTGCTCGAGGTCGGCGGGAACCCCTTGCCCCCTTCGCAGGTCTATCGCAAGATCCGCCCCAAGGCGATTGCGGCGCTGCA